>Ga0209017_10000208_pt1 | contig 60120 bp, 40 predicted proteins | sample YNPBryunderm2012_FD_185812 | JGI IMG/M metagenome (GOLD analysis project Ga0209017, IMG submission 185812) | Anoxygenic and chlorotrophic microbial mat microbial communities from Yellowstone National Park, USA - YNP Bryant MS undermat 2012... ... | reverse complement strand
AACACCAGATGGTGGTACGCTAAGGTATGCAATATAGCATGGACCCATTGGGAACCTGCCTTGTGGTGAGTGACATGGAAGATGGTGGGTATCTTCGCCTCGGGCGGAAGAGGTAAACAATGACTTCGACGTTTGATAAGGTGAAGGGGGTTGAGTAAGGTCAGCATATCTTTGATTCCTTATTGGCTATATTTTGGGGCCAATTCCTATTCACCCCAGCGACAGTTCACAGAAAGCCTTTTCAACACAGGGACTATCGGTTCCCATTCGCATATAGCTTGATCCATCTACCCAAATTGTTGCGGGTTTCCTAGCTATTGGAGGATGTCAGATTCGTTACCATTTGCCTATCCATCGCTGTTTTTCGCAGTGGCTGTAGGAGACGAAGTACGTATTGCCGGGTTAGTTATGTATGGATGAAACCTAAGGTCACTTTCGGGACAAGAACGCATGTGTAAAACGACGGACTGAGTAGCAGTTCTTTATCGGTTGCACTCGGTTTTCAAGCAACACGCCGTGTCTCCTCGCGGCTGTAGCCAAAGCGTTCCATCGCATACCCGTTCCGCTCCCAAAATAGCGGGAGCAAATCGGGGGGGAACTCGTCCCGCCAACAACCGGGCAGACCGCGACGGAATATCAAAGGCTCTTTTTTCTTGAGCTGTTCGAAAGTGGGTATTACATCTTTGATCCGCTTTGTGGGACAGCCGATTGCTCTCAGGGCCCGTTCCACGACTGGACCGGGGTTCTGCACCAGTTCCTCGTACCGTACCACCACGACCCCAGGTCGGCTGGTCCAGGCCAAGACGTTTTCCGCCCACGACCTGAAAGGAGAACGCTCCTCCAGGAGCAGGTCACGAAGCGTGTTGTGGAACAGCACCGGGGTGATTTCGCCTTTGGGGGGCTTGTCCAGCGTGAGGACGAAATGGGTGTAAGAAACCAGGGCGTCGCGACCATCTCGTAGCAGATACACGGCCGGAAAGTTGTCGTCGCCCGGTGGTTCATGGGTCTTTACCAACACGGGTTGGGGGGAAGTGATGATCGTCTCCAGCGAGCGTAACAGAGGATAGTTAGGGTCTGTTTCAGATGGCACGATGTATTTGTCCCATGTCACAAGACCGTAACATTGTTCGACTATCCTCCGAAAGAACGTATTCCCAGACCGCGGGTAAGAGGCGAGCCAATATAGCATCGCTTGTGTCTCCCAAGGGGTGATTGTCAAGATTCCGCCCCTGGGAATCGTCGGAACTCGAGACACGACTTGAAGCTGGCTACGAGGACGGGAGAATAGACGGCACTTTTGGTTACGGTTAGGCCGCAGAGGTGGATTTTGCCGCCTTGTGTGGTCAGGAAGTCGATCCAGAACACGCACGTGGGTAGCAAGCCTGGTGACTGTATCCCACTGTCCGTGACTTTGCTTATCAGGTTCACGAGTGTCACGAAGCGTGGTTAGAGTGGCGCTGCATTGATCTTGGAGATGCCGGAATGCGGCAGCTTGCCCACAGTTGTGCCGAGGGAAATCACTTTTCAACGGAAGATCGCCTGGACACTAAAACCGGTAGGTGCGGCTAGGAAGGCGGTCGGCAAGCGTTCCGCTGGGTTGTGATTGCGTCGATGATTTGCTGATCCTGTTTGCCATTTTGAGCAGTTGGAGTGTGGTCCGTATGGTCATTGCGATGGTTTTTTACTCGAGTGCGCTTACGGTTGCCGGAAATTGTTTGCTCATAGTCCGAGTTGTGGTGTGCTTTGAATGGGTCATACCTGTGGTACTCTTACTTCTCCTGATCGAGAGCAGATTTCTTTCCTGGAAGAGCTTGGCCAACGCAGATTCCTTTCTAAGAGGAGTCTGGCACTTGGAATTGATCATCCTTCAATACCCTTATTTCAGCGTCGAGATATTGCCCTTCTCGGTCCAGGGGGGGTTATGGTAAGTTGCGGCTGTATGGTGTTGTAGTGGGCGTGCATGTGCGGCGCTGATTGTGTGAGGGCAGGATCTGGATGAGTGGAATCGGCAAGGATTGATTGCACGGGGGTAAATCGATACGGGGTGGGACCTGCGACCGGCGCGATAGGTGAAAGACCTGGGCCAACGGGGTGCGACATGCGGCTAATAGGTTTGGTGGAGGACGAGGAGCATGTATGCTGCCGATATCGGCTGCGGGCTTTTCAGAGTTATTGGGCGGCAGCAGGGTACGCGTTGCAATTACAGCGATTGCCCAAGGGTTGGTGGGGCCGCTGGTTCTGGGATCGGGCCGTAGCGGAGGCTGATGGGGTGATTGTGCAGCGGAAGTTGTTGCCGGTGTGGGCAGTGCGACGATTGCGTCGCTATGTGCGACGGTTGATTTATGACTTCGATGATGCATTGTGGTTACGGGATTCTTATGCACGACGGGGGTTGGAGGACGGTCGCCGACGACGGCGTTTCGCCGGGATGATTCGCCGTTGTGATCTGGTGGTGGCTGGCAATAATTTTCTGGCTGAGAGGGTTCGCCGTGTAGCTCCGACGACACCGGTGATTGTGGTCCCCACCTGTGTTGACCCGGCCCGGTATCCCCTGGCCCGACATGAACGGGTGCTGCCCGCAGCGGTGCGGCTGGTGTGGATCGGCTCGCACAGTACCTTGCAAGGGCTGGAACGCTTCCGCCAGACATTGAGTCGCCTCGGTCAGGTCCTTCCCGGTCTTCGCCTGAAATTGATTTGCGATCGCTCCCTGGAGATCCCCGGCTTGCCCGTCGAATTTGTGTCGTGGTCTGAAACAACTGAAGCAGTGGAATTAGCTCATGCGGATATTGGCATCAGTTGGTTGCCGCCGGACGATTGGAGCCGAGGGAAGTGCGGACTGAAGGTGTTACAGTATCAGGCAGCGGGTTTGCCAGTGGTAGCCAATCCGGTAGGGGTGCAGGCCGAAATGGTCCAGCCGGGGATCAACGGTTTCTGGGCTCAGACCGAAGAAGAGTGGGTCGAAGCGATCCAACGATTGGGATGGGACCCGGAGCTACGTCGGCAGATGGGAGCGGCAGGTCGGCAGCAGGTGGAGCAACGTTACAGTGTAGTGGCAGCCGCTCAAGAGTGGTTGGAGGCATTGAGCCGTTGGATCCTACCCCGACGGCTGGCCAGTTAGAGTTAGCACATGTTCGAAGCTCTGGTACGCAAATTCCGGACGTGGTGGGGGCAGAAAGTCCCGCTCCAACGCCAACAGGGGCTCTGGTGGCATACCACACCCTCCTGGGCTGATGTCGTCGGAATGCCGGTCCCGCAGCTTCTCGCTCAGCTGCATTCGCCCGTCTGTCAGTTGGTCAAAGCGAATCAGGCCCGCCGGATCTATCGACTCCTTGCAGGGAGGGAGGTAGTTTATCTCAAGGAATCGCGGATCGTGGGTTGGCGTGGATGGTTGCGGGAATGCCTGCGACTGCCGAAGGCCTGTCTGGAATTTGAACATACTCTGCGACTGCAACAACTGGGAATCCCTACGATCGAGCCGTTGGCCTGGGGATGTGAGTCTCTGTGGTGGCCGGGGACCAGCTACTTTCTCAGTCGGGGACTGCCACACGCCGTCGCTTTGGGAGAGTTCTTGATCCACACTTTCGTGCAATACTCTCCGCTGCGTCAGGCGCGATGGCGGAGGCAACTGGCCGTGTGCTTGGGGGAATTGTTTGCCCGCCTCCACGAATACGGCGTCATCCATAACGATTTACATCCCGGTAATCTCTTGCTGGATCTGAGTGATGAGCATCATCCTCGCGTGCTACTGATTGATCTTCACAACATCCAGTTCCGGGGCGTTCCCTTGTCTTGGCCCGTCAGTCGGGCGAATCTGGTCTTGTTGAACCGCTGGTTTCAACTTCGGGCCTGTCGGACGGATCGTTTGCGTTTCTGGCGGGCCTATTGTCAGGGGCGGCGGTCTTGGGCACCATTGTCTGACACCGAAAAGCAACGCCGGATTGCGGAGTTGGAGGCGGTCACCCTACGTTCCAATCAACGGCTCTGGTCGGCACGTCAACGGCGATACGCACGCCCCAACCGCCACTGTCAACGGGTGACCTACGCGGACTGCTGTGGCCTGGCTCTGCGGGAAGTTCCCGTAGAAGTTGTCCAGAAATGGATGCAAATGGCCGACGCCTGGATCGCTCAGGCACGGAACAGCCCCAAACCGATTGGGACCACCCCTTCTGCCTTCCCGAAACACGAGGGGGTGATCCGCTTACTCAAAGATAGTCCCCAGGGCACGATACTTGCTGTACGTTGGAATCATGAGGGCAGTTCCGGCGAGGTTGTAATCAAGTGTGTCCCCAGACGTCGCTGGTATGAGCCGCTACAGCATTGGCTACGCTGCTCCGCGGTTTGGCGGTCTTGGTTCCAAGGCTTTGCCCTTCTGAATCGTGGCTTACCCACACCACGGCCTCTGGCCATCTGGCATCGCTATCACCGGGGCTTACCGACCGAGAGCTACTTGGTCACAGAATATCTTCCAGATGCTGTTCCTCTGCAGCAACGCCCCGACTTAGTCAAACTGGATGCCCTGGCCATCATGCTCCGCCTTTTGCATGATCGCGGGTTGTCTCATCGTGATCTGAAAGGGGACAACATCCTCGTCACGAAGCAGGGAGAGCCGGTACTGATCGATCTGGTCGGGGTACGTTGCTTACGATCGGTCAGTGTACGAAGGCGCGTCAAAGATCTGATGCGACTGAATGTCAGCTTTCTCTGGCACCCCCAGGTGCGACTCAGTCAGCGTTTGCGTTTCCTGCTCTGGTATGGCTCTTATCATCCGTCTTTGTGGCCAATGGGATTTCATCGGAAAGTCGAATGGAAAAAATGGTGGAAATGGATAAGGCAGAAAAGTCTCGAGAAACTGAAGCATTGGAAACGGTGCCAGCGATACTACGGAACTTACTCATTTTGCTGAAAGTGTGAAGTAGGAGCAAAACGTTGACCGATGTATCAGCCGCAGGGAGGTAATGATTGGGGGAGACGCCCCTGGAAACATTAAGCTACTGGCGGTGGGACAGTAATATCAGCTGCAACCTCAGTTCGTTGCGGGCGTGCCGCGAAAGGAAACCGGCATGAAGCACTCGGTCCAGGACCGAAACGAGGGCGTTGTCCGGAAGGCAGGATCTCTGCTGCTACTTCTGGGGTGTTGCGGATTAGCCGGAGGATGCGCGGACTGGTTGAATATCTCTTCACGTACCACACCGGTCTCTTTGCCCCTGGCCCGATCCGCAGGACAATCGGACACTGCACCTCCGACCTATGTTCCCACCTTGCCGGGGAAATTCGCCACACGTCGGGGAAGCTATGTCTTCTACCACGATGATCCCTGGCCGTCTGCCGATACCCTCCTGCAGGATCTCGAGGCGTTGCCGGAAGAATTGAGCCAAGCCTTGCAGTTGCCCTTGGACCAATCCTGCCTCATCCAGGTGTTTCTGTTCGATTCTCAAGAGCGTTACGAACGGTATATCAAGGCCCGCTATCCGCATTTGCCCGCGCGACGGGCTTATTTCCTTCAGGAGTCACGACCGGGAGGTCGAGATGAGCTGAAAGTTCTGACCTGGCGAGGAGATCATCTTTACACTGATCTGCGGCACGAACTGACCCATGCTTGGCTCCACAGTGTGCTCAAGGACGTTCCCCTCTGGTTAGATGAGGGGCTGGCCAGCTGTTTTGAATGGCCGGCGCATCAACGCGGTATCCATCCGCAGCATCTCGAATATCTCCGTCGCTATGGTGTTCTCACCGATCTCGCTCGGTTGGAACGGCTCGAGCGTGTTGAGGAAATGGAGAAACCGGAATACCGCGAAGCATGGGCCTGGACCCATTTTCTTCTTTACGGCCCGCCGCCAGCACGTCAGGTGCTCCAAGAATATGTCCATCAGTTACGTAGTACCTCACGCCCAGGCCCCCTCCTGTCGCGGCTTCGGCACCACTTCTCAGATCCTGTAAGTGCTCTGCAAAACCATCTGGAGAGTCTAGAATGGCCTGTCCGGAAAGGTTCGCTCCCCATGGCTTCACCGGCATTTCCCCATAGCCATGGCAACAGCTATGGCAACTGATGAGAAGATTTGATGGTGTCGGCATTTTTCCGGCGTTGGCGGATTTTGCGATACCCGGCCGCTGTGGCTAATCCCACCAAAGCGGTAATGATGCTTGCCGGTTCGGGCACCTGTCGAGGCGGGACCACCACGGGGGGTGGATCAACAGGAGGAACCACCACCGGTGGCGGATTGACAGGCGGTGGCGTCACCGGTGGCCCCGGTGGCTGAATCACCGGCGGAAAGAACGCCTGAACCGCTGGAGTGCTGGTCAGATACAGGCCCAGAACCCATCCCAAGGTCCCGGCCTTCCAGATCGATCCACGCGAAGGACGGATGCCGTCCATGATCAAAGTCCTCGTGAGAAGGTGAGTAAGAGAGGAAAGTTTCCTCTCTGGGGCGGTCATCGGCACCTTACTGAGTACTCCTTCACGTTTTTCCGTGGGGATGAGCCGGTTGGGTCTTCCATCTCCTAGGAAAAGTGTCAAACAGGACGGTCCTGAAGGGGATGCCGGATAGTGGGATTGCACCAGCGGACATCGAGGAAAAGCCCATCTCTTCTCTGGAGGAAGCGGAGACCGGAAAGCAAGGTGGACGACCAGACTACTACGAGGCGCCCAATCGTGAGTTGGTTTTCCCAGGCTGCGTCAGGAGGACACTGGTCATGCGCCGTCGCTGGATGTGGATGGCGGGGTTGGGATTGCTCACAGGACCTCTGGGAGCACCGGCGTGGTCGCAGAGCGATCCCTCAAATCCTGCCCCTGCGACTCGTACTGCACGACTGGGGTTGCCGCTGGCGGTAACCGAAGGTGCATCAGCTTGCCCCAGCTCCGCCCCTCGACACATCGTATCTCCCTCGGTGATGCCGACCGGCTACGCTCTCTCCGCGTCTGATCCGAGCATGAGTCGCGGGGGTGAAGCGGTGCCAGTTCCGGCCCCCGGAGCCGCTCCGATCCCTGCGACGGTGCTGCCAGGCGATGGTCTGATCATGCCAGGAACACCGATAGCCGCGGTGATTCCGAGCGTACAACCCCCTTCCGTGGCGGGGGGAGTACCTGCTCCTGCAACATTCACCACACGGTCTGGACCATCGAGTTACGCCTCGAGTCCGCTTCCCATTCCTATGTCCTACCCTGATGGAGTGCAACTGCCAGCAGTCGGTGGTCCAGGACAGACCGGTATGATAGGTCTCCCGACAGTTCTACCGATGCCAATGGTCTGGGGAGGAAGTCAAACGCTAGCGACTCAGACACCCGGTAGCCCCATTCCGCACGTAACCGAAAGTCGTCATTCGATGGCAGTTCCACCGCCTGGCTCCTCTTCTGCTACGTCGCCTGCCTCACCGCCAATGACCACCTATGTTCCGACATTACCCACGACCCATTGGGCCCTAGCACCTTTAGGACTGGAACCGCCACTTTACACGTCGGCGGGTCTGGAAGCTCTGCAACGGCTGAGCGCACCCAGTAAATATTATGCCAGCGCCGAGTTTCTGCTTTGGTGGACCAAAAGTGCTCATTTGCCTCCCCTGCTGACTACGAGCTCGCCGCAATTTCAGGGTATTCCCGGTCTGGGCGACACGCGTGTGCTCTTCGGGGGCAACTTTGGCAATACCTTGCACGCGGGTGGACGATTTTCCATAGGCCGATGGTTCGGAGATGATCAAATCCGCGGTGTGGAAGGACGGCTGTTTTTCTTAGGTCGCACCGATTCCACTTTCGCCGTGACGTCTGCGGAATACCCCGTTCTGGCCCGTCCCTTCTTCAACATCAACACACCAATAGGACCGTTGTCAGAAATTATCGCTGCACCGGGACGGGGAGTAGGAGCCGCCGTGATCGACCTGCAAAATGATGTCTGGGGGGCCGAAGTGAACTATCGCCGCAACCTGTGGCGCTCCTGCTGTGCTCGATTGGATGCCTTGATGGGCTATCGTTACTTTGGCATGAAGGAACGCTTGGGTATCACCGAATCCTTCATCAGCACGGGGCCGAATCCCGTTCGGATCAACGGTATCCCTGTGATCAGCGGCACCATCAGCGATGTATTCCGGGCGGAAAATCATTTCCACGGTGGTCAGATCGGCCTGGCGTGGGAGCATCGTTGGGGATTGTGGACGTTCGATGCTCGGGCCACTGTAGCCTTCGGAAATGTGACGCAACTGGGTGAAATTGACGGAGGACAAACCCTGCTTTTAGCTAACGGTCAAACCCTGCGCTATGCCGGCGGACTGCTGGCCCTGCCCAACGCCAACATCGGCCGTTACACCCACAACCAGTTCGCGGTGCTCCCGGAAGTGGGAGTCAATCTTGGCTATCAGCTCACCCCACACATGCGGCTGTTTGTGGGTTACAACTTCATTTATCTGGGGAATGCCCTTCGTCCGGAGCGGATGATTGACACCACCATTGATATCGCACGTATCCCCAACTTTGTTGTGCCAGGTGGCGGAACGACCCCTGTAGCAGGTTTGCCACGGCCAGCCCCTCTGTTCCGCACCAATGACTTTTTCGTCCAAGGAATCAGTTTTGGTCTGGAATTCCGCTGGTGATACCGCCGTCTGAGTCGCTGGGAATTTCACGGGTGATAGCGTCGTCTGAGTCGCTGACAGAATAGCGATGACCTCCCGCTGGCAAATGGGTGAAAACCTAGCGTCCGGTGCTGACCAAGGGATGAACCTTGGATGGAGATTAGGACAGAGGGGCATCGAGTCAGAGCCACAGTATTCCGAGCAAGCGGGGACCGAAGATGAGGCTTCCGATCATCGCGGCTGTAATGCTGGCTATGAGCACTGCGCCAGCGGCAATATCCAGGCAACCTTTGATCCGGGCCTTGCTTTCCGCATCCAGACCATGAAAGAGTGTCTCGATGGCGCTGTTGAATAGCTCTGCCGTCAGAACCAGGCCGATGCACAGGATGATGAGGCACCATTCCCAGAGATCGCATTGAAGAACGGTGGCTGTGGCTAAGGCCAGAACAGCGAAGAAGAAGTGAACAAAGAAGCTGGAATGTCCGCGGATGCCACGTTTCACACCGCGCCAGGCTTCGCCAAACTTATCTCGCCAGCGTCGGGTTACTGGTCGAGAGATGGGCTCCTGGACCGCGACTTCTTCCCCCCACCACACACTCATCATCCGGAAACTCCTGCTTCAGGAAGGGCAGATGACCTTATTGATAGCTGCTCCTACGTGAGTTTTCCGGTATGGTCCACCGGAACCTGTTCCCATCTTGTCCACGGGATTACCATGTTTACCTGGGCGATGATCGTGGGTCAGGGCGATTCGAAGGGTGTCAGTGCGTCTGTAAGGACTGCAAAAAATCAGGACTCTGTGTGGTCCTTCAACGTCCCCGTTGCATGCCTTGGGTAACCGGGTTGGCCATTCCCAGGGGCACTCCCGCGAAGCGTCCTTGTCCACTCAAGGCGGCGAGAACATTCGGTACGATCAGAAACTGAAAACCGAAGTTGTTGACCAACGAATTATAAGTAAAACCGATGCTGACAGTCATATCCGTGCCCGTGCGGGTCAGAGTGATGGCGTTAGTCAACGCTTGATTGAGGCCAAAATCGTAGCTCGACGAAGCGGTGAAATAGTAGCGCCGGCTCAGGACATAGCCTACACTGGCGATGACGGCTCGGCTGTTGATCGGATCGATCTGCCGATAGCCCAAATAAAAGGTCGTGCGATCCGGGCGGTTGAAATAGGTGCCAAAGGTGTAGTAGCGGGAGCCATTGTCGTAAGGTTCGAACCAGCCCGTCGCCGTGAAAGCGGTGCGATCGCCGATGTTCCAAAGGAAATCGTACTCGAGAAAGGCGAAGGGTTTGCCGAAATTGTCACGATCCGCTTGAGGGAAGTACGAGATCGAGGTAGTCAACGTAGCCACATCGACAGTGTGTTCCTGGCCGGGAAAGCCACGCTTGGTTTGCCACCGCTGACGCAAATCCAGTTGTAACACGTGCAGGTCGTCCAGTGTGTCCAGACGATTGAGTACTTGCCGGCGGATGAGGTAACGTTGGGGATTGTACGGACTGGTGGGTAAATTGGCGGCGGCAAGGAGCAGTCCCGCGCTGCCGGCCAGGTAAGCGGGTTGCATTGGAGTTATAGTCCGCCAGGCTTGATCGGTGGCATCGTCGTTGAGACGATCCAATAACGGTAGCTGTGTGAAGGGAACGTTGGAACGAGCATAAAAGTAGTTGGCACCCCAAACGGCTTTGTGGTACAAACCGCGAACGTTGAACAACTCACTGGTGATATCTTCGTAAAGGCGAGACATGGGCAAGCTCAGGCGGGTACCTCCACCGCCCCACACACGGCCCACCGCATCCCCGTGCAAGTCATCGCTGTACCCTGAAAGATCGAGCAGACCGTAGGGCGCCAGCTTGAAGGGTCCCAACATGAACGGCAGACTCAGTTCTTCCTGCCAGCCAATCCGGGCGGTATTGATAGCTACGTCAGTCGGTAACAAAGAGAACGGCGGCTGTTGCGCCGGACGCGCCCGAGCATAGCCAGCATGAATCCGGGCCGAATAAACGAACCAGTCATTGAAGAAGGTCTGGCCGATCAGGGCACCGTCCAAGCGGGGCAACCATTGCGTCTCGGGATTCCATGGTCGATCCAGGCGTGGCTCGATCAGTCCGGCGGCCCACCACTTGCCGCGATTATACGTCAAATAGGCGAACGTCTCTTGATTGACATCGGTATCGAATTCGATTTTGTAATACTGCTCGAAGAAGTTCTTATCGCTGAGGTGAGCAAGTTGGCCTTGGAAATAGAGTCCTTCGAGCAACTCTTGCTGATGCCGCCAGAGGAAGCGATGCCGGAAGAAGGGAGGGATGGGTTCGGGGCCACGATTGCCACCGAGAATATCCACTCCATCATCCCAGACACCATAGAACAGAGCACGCCCCGTGGTGGCGGACAACCCCGGGATTTCCGCAGGGATGTTGTAAAAATATTCGGACCCCAAGGCTGGTCCCCGCTTCGAAAGATAGTCCAAGTGGAGCCGCCATTTCTGACCTGGTGGGGGACGCAAAGCCAACAAGTCGAACAAGTCCCAGGTCGTGTAGAATTGGGTGCCAAAGATGCGATTCTGCCCGAAGCTGAAGCCCACAAACGGCCCCAGCGGGTCGCTAGCATCCGTCCGAATCCGAGGATAAAAGGCTACGGGAAGACCTAAGAGACGAGGGACTGCCCCGTAAGCGGTCACCAATTGCTCCCGACCTACAATCGGCTCCCCTGTGCGGAGATCACGGTAGGGTAACCCGAAGATGTTCCGCAGTTGGGTGAACCGTTCCTCGTAGGTGACCCGCCGGGCATCGATACGGAACCCCGGGTCGCTAGGCAGCTTGCTCGCATTGATGGAAGCCTGGAGGATTTCCCAGTTTTCAGCATCCAGTCGTCGGACTTCGGCACCTGTTACGTGGATAGGGTCCGGAGCTGGCGGAGGTTGAAAGTCCAGACTTCCCTCCAGAGCGACCGCCCGTTGCCGTTCCACGTCGTAATAGACCTCCTGGGCTCGAAGAGTTTGGAGCGGACCTTTGGCACTCTTGGTCCGGACTACGACATTGCCCCGGAGATAGACTTCCACTTCGCTGCGGCCGTCCCCCCGCGTTCGGAAACCGCCCGGTAATTCTTCCGTAGTTCCTCCACGGACCCAAACGACTCCCTCATCAGTCGCCAACTCGATCTGTTCTCCATCATCCGTGGTGGCATTGATGATCACCCCGCCGAGGAAAATCCAACGTTCGGACTGGTCCGGGAGCACTTCTCGGCTGATAGTATTCGGGGTACCATAGCGCCGCGTGAAGATGAAGCGACGCGGCTTGCTGCCAGGCAGGGGTAGGGTTGTTCCGGGAGGCAGAGTGGGGGAGGGTTCCTGAAGCCACTGGGGTTGCAAAGCCACCTGCTTGGGAACAATCGGCACGGGAGCGACCCACACCTCTCCTGACGCAGGGGCAGAGGATACAGGCTCAGGGACTCCGGCTGGGGAAGACGACTCCTGAGCGTGAAGAAGGCTCGGAGCAAGAAGGCTCGGAGCCGCTACCCCGAGCAGCAGGCTGATCATCCCCTTCCAACGTTGACGCCGATCCGGTTCCACAGTGGCTCCATCGGCAGATCACAACAGGCCCGACAAGCGGACGGATCCCCCTCAATGGCTGGACACTATAAACTGCACTACCGACAAATCAAGCGGAATCTGGCCGAGCGGTACCTCCGGAACTCCTTGTTCTCGAAACCCCTTGTACGGGATCGTGTTCGAACCCCCTCTGTATGGGCGAAGCTGACAAGATGCGTCTCTTTTTGCTACTCTCCCGAAGAACAATCTCCTGACCGATTCCTGGTCTGGGGGAGCCGTCCGAGTGCTCAAGCAAGTCACGCCTGTTATCCGAGGTGATGTCAAGTAGATAAGGGTTGCACCGTCCGCAAGCAGCCAATCAGTTCGCTGTGGGAAAGTGGACGATTGAGCGGTACGAGCAGATAAGATGCGGGGGAAGCTGCGCAGTCCAGGATGATCTGCCGCTCATGGGGGATGTCGAAGCCATCGGGACAGGGCAGGTGGCCGCTGATGAGGACATCGCCGTCGCAGTGTTGTAAGAAGGCAATCACATGTTCCAGGGAGGTATCTCGACCCCACACCAGGCTGTGAATGGCCCCACCAGGGTCCAGCTCTTCCGGTGCCGGTGGGTCCTCTTGCAAACGCGAGAGAGTGAAATGGGCCCGGTGACGGACACTCGGTAAACTGTGGGAGATGACTAAACGATTCGCAGTTCGGATCAGAACAGGTAACTCTGCGAGTAACTCGATGTAGGCTTGATAGATCACGGGGGCCCAGGAACCATAGGCCTGTCGCACACCTTCTTCAAACAGTTCGTTGCAATTATCGTTGCCCTTGAGGATGGGACGGTTCGTCCATTGCGCCAATTCGTGATTGCCCAGTAAATAGTGCACTTGTTTGGGGAATTGCACCAGCAGAGCAGCGAAGAGGTCGAGAAGCTGATGGGATTTGTCGCCTCCTTGAGGGTAGCGAAAGGGTCCGTGGATCAATTCCTGTAGAATGAGATGGCGCCGGGGATGATGCGCCAGGTCAGCTGCTTGCAACAAAGCCTGGAAATTCGGCAAGTGACCATGTAAGTCTCCGCAGATGAGGGCTTCTTCTGCCCCCTCCAAGGTGAGAATACGTCCACAACGACCAGGCATGGCCCGAAGCAGAACACGAGCCTGACGCAACAAGACTACGAGTCGATCAGGAGCGGGCATCGTCATGACTCCCGCTAGGATGGAGGCAAGGACCCATGCGATGCGGCTCACACTCGCGAACAAGAACGATTATCTCGATCCGCCGCCTGATCTCACCACAGGACCCCGCCCACTTTCCAGCTCCGCCGACGCAGATTCAATCCGTGCAGAAGCGGATCAGATGTCGGAGCACATCCCGGATGGAAATGACTCCAACGGGCAGGCCATCACGGACCACCGGGAGATGGCGATAACCACCGGCGTCCATTTTGGCCAAGGCCACAGCAAGTATGTCGCCCATTTGGACCGTCTCAGCTTTCGGTGTCATATAGTGGCGTACCGCTTGCCGTTCGTAATCTGCTTCTCCGGCGATACGGAGTAGAAAGTCTCGTTCGGTCAGGATGCCAACGAGAACACCCTGGGCATCTGTGACCAGCAAGGCTCCAACTTTGTGTTCCACCATGGCCTGCATGGCGGTGCGTAAATCGGCATCCAGACTGATGGTGACCGCCTGGCGGGGTTGCAAGACGGCGACTGTATCGGTCATCAGACTGGCCTCGATCTGTCCTTGGGGTTGGGGTAAATCCAGGACGGTCAATGGTGTCTGGCAGCGTTCACATTCGTCGGCGCCGGGAGGATTGACATGATCGCAGGCCGGACAACGCATCGCCTCTTCCCTCCCTAAAGAATCTCAATTCACCCCGTAAATGGCCTGCTTGCACAAAGTGGTCGGAACAGCAACATGCGGGAAAAAAAAGATCCCTTCGGATAACTCTTCATCCTTCCACTGTCCAGGTATCCTCTGCTTTGAACAAGTCTTCCAGCCGTCCTTTCCCCTTTTTGGCAATCGCATCAGCGATTCGGGCATCAAGCAATTCTTCGTATGTAGGCTTACGCACGGCTCGGAGCACGCCCACCGGTTCGGGGAAGGGGCGGACCGCCTCCTGACTGGTGTTGTGGACGAACCGGCTCAGCAAATAGGCGAGGGTCGGGTCTTCCGCCGCTTCATCATGAACCAGGATGTCATCCAGACCGCAATCCTTGCCGACTTCAACCACTTCCGGCTTGATACCATTGAGGCGGATGCCTTTGTTGCGGTCCTTGCCGAAAAGCATCGGTTTGCCATGTTCCAGGTACAGCAGGTTATCGGCTTTGACGCTTTTATCCGTGGCGTATTCGAATACACCATCGTTGAAGATTTTGCAGTTCTGATAGATTTCGACGAAGGCGCTGCCCTTGTGATGAGCTGCCCGTTGGAGAATCTGTACCATGTGCTGAACATCTACGTCGATGGTGCGTGCCACGAAGGTAGCCTCAGCGGCCAAGGCGAGAGAGAGGGGGCGTACCGGTGTCTCGAAGGAGCCCCCGGGGCTGGTTTTACTCAGTGTGCCTAAACGACTGGAGGGAGAGTACTGCCCCTTAGTCAGACCGTAGATCTCGTTGTTGAAAAGCAGGATCTTGATGTCCACGTTACGGCGGAGAGCATGAATGAGGTGATTTCCACCAATGGACAGGCCATCTCCATCGCCGGTGACCACCCAAACCAGTAAGTCGGGATTGGCCAGACGCAGCCCTGTGGCAATGGTCGGTGCCCGTCCGTGAATGGTATGGAAACCGTAGGTGTTCATGTAATACGGGAACCGGCTGGAACAACCGATCCCGGAAATGAAAACCATTTTCTCCCGCGGAATGCCCAGAGAAGCGAGGGCTTTCTTCATTTGGGCTAAAATCGAGTAGTCCCCGCAACCGGGGCACCAGCGGACCTCTTGATCCGTCTTGAAGTCATCAGGTTTGAGAGTAGGTAGGGGGGCGGTTGTGGTCACCATAGTTTTGCTTCCTGATTAGGGTTTTGAAGGTTCGCGTTTAGAGTTCCAGCTTTCTGGTACGTTGTGTCTACGGCAGCCTAGGGTGTTTTGGTGTTTGGTACAACTTTCCAGCTGAGTTGTGTAGCGGCAATGCAGCTCAAACGATGTCCGCGAGTGTGTCCTGAGTGAGGGCATACGCCTGAGTGCCATCGTTCGCTTTTCAGGTCAAAGTCAATAGTCTCGCTTCGTACGCTGTTGGTGGTCTCCATCAGGAAGATTTTTGAGCCAGGGCAGATTCGACCGCTTCTTCCAGTTCGGAAACCAGGAACGGTTTGCCTTGGACTTTACTGATGGGGATCGCGGGAACCAGGTATTTAGCTCGCAACAACCAACAAAGCTGACCGGTGTTGAGCTCAGGAACCAGAATAGTCTTATAACGTTTGAGCACCGCCTCCGTGTTTTTTGGCATGGGGTTGAGGTAACGGAAGTGGACTTGTGCGACCTTGATACCACGGCGGCGGAGACGTTCGACGGCCGTCGTAATGGCTCCGTAGGTGCCGCCCCAACCCGCCAGCAGAATGTCAGCGTCGACGTCACCAGTGACTTCCAATTCCGGAATGAAGTCAGCGATATTTTCGATTTTCTGCCTGCGAACACGGGTCATGTGTTCGTGATTGAGGGGGTCGTAGCTGATGTTGCCTGTGATGTCTTGCTTTTCCAGTCCCCCGATACGGTGTTCCAAGCCAGGGGTGCCGGGAATGGCCCAAGGACGCACGAGGCGAGCGTCTCTTTTGTAGGGAAGGAATTTGCCGGCACCACCGCCTTCGCCGTCCAGCCCAGACTCGTGGGCCGGCCCGTTCCAACCTTCGCTATTAGGTTGGGTGGCAAACGTGATGGAAAGTTTTGGTAACTGGTCGAGGTTCGGGATGCGCCACGGTTCGGCACCATTCGCCAGATAACCGTCGGAAAGGAAGAAAACAGGGCACATGAATTGCGTGGCCAGACGGACTGCTTCCAGAATCATATCAAAACAATCAGAGGGGGATCGAGGTGCTACGACGGCGACAGGACTATCGCCATTGCGGCCGAAGAGAGCTTGGAGGAGGTCGGCCTGTTCCGTTTTGGTCGGGAGTCCGGTGCTCGGTCCCCCGCGTTGCACGTCGATGATCACGAGAGGCAGCTCGGTCATAACTGCCAGGTTGATCGCCTCGCTTTTGAGGCACACGCCGGGACCGCTGGTTCCAGTTACGCCAATCGCACCACCGTAACTGGCACCGATGGCAATGCCCACGGCGGCGATTTCGTCCTCGGCTTGGAAGGTTTTGACTCCATAACGGCGCATCTCGGCCAGGCCTTCTAGAATGGGGCTGGCCGGGGTGATCGGGTAGCTGCCGTACACCAATGTGCGTCCACTGAGCAAAGCAGCGGCGGTCAGGCCGAGTACAGTCGCTTCGTTGCCAGTGATTTTCCGGTAAGTGCCGGGAGCCAATCGTGCCCGGTCTACGCGGTATTGGACGTGGGACAGTTCCAGGGTCTCGCCGTAGTTATAGCCCGCTTTGAGTGCTGCGGTGTTGGCCTGGAGATATTGAGGATTCTTGGCGAATTTTTCCTGAATCCACTTGAGTGTCGGCTCTATCGGACGCTCGTAGAGCCAGTACACCAATCCCAGAGCGAAGAAGTTTTTGCAGCGGTCGGCTTCCTTGGGGCTGAGTTTGAATTGACTGACAGCCTCGCGGGTGAGTTTGGCGATGGGCACGCGAATGAGCCGGTAACTGTTGAGGCTCCCGTCCTCGAGGGGATTGCGGTCGTAACGTGCCTTTTCCAGGTCGGTAGAGGTGAAGTTGTCGGTGTTGACAATCAGAATGCCACCGGGTTTGAGGTCTTTGATGTTGGTCTTCAGCGCAGCAGGATTCATGACCACGAGGGCGTCCAGTTCGTCGCCAGGGGTATGGATATCGGTGCTGCTGAAGTGGATTTGGAAACCAGAGACGCCAGCCAAGGTCCCTGCCGGCGCGCGAATTTCTGCAGGATAGTCTGGGAATGTAGCAATGTCGTTACCGATGAGTGCTGAAGTATTGGTAAATTGCGTGCCTGCCAGTTGCATACCATCTCCAGAATCCCCTGCGAAGCGAATAGTGGCTTCGGGAAGAATCTGTACGGTTCGGCGGGGTTGTTCAGCTACACGTGCCTCCTCATGGTGTGTAACTTCAGGAGGGGAAAGTGTGGCGGAGCCGTTTTCTGGAGTCATGAAATCAAATCCTCACATAAGGGTTGTTCTTCACAGTCTTCGGGGATGTACCCTGTAGGGGAGAGTTCGTTTGCCTCTGTCTTTATAGGTATCATACGTTCTTGTCATCGGCTAACAGCAAGGGTAGGTTCCACCTAGGAACAGAAGAGTGTGCTTTCCTTGCGCTGGTATGTCCAGGGAGAAAAGTTGTTGGCCCACATCGGAAGAGTCTAGGCTCCTTCGGGGGCTTCGGGAAACTGCCGTGGATCGGGAGGCTGGTTGAAAACCAGCGCCGGAAAATGCTCCACAATGTAGTGGACCACTTGCCGTGCAGACAGCACACCGACAGGCCGTCCATTCCCATCTACGACAGGCAGATGCCGGTAACCTCCTTCCTGCATGCGGCGGATGGCCACACGCAGAGACTCCTGCAGTTCCGTGGTTACGGGAGAGGGTGTCATCACCTCCCGCAGGGGGGTATCGAGTGATCGACCCGCCGCCAGCACCCGGGTCAACAGGTCACGCTCGGTAAACAAACCCACCAGTCGACCGCCGCTGGTGACCAACAAGCAACCGCTCCGTCCGGCACGCATGGTCTCCACCGCAGCTCGGACCAGAGCGTTGGCGTCCAAGGTCAGAGTCGGGGACGGACCTAGACGAGCCACGCTATCCACCCGCAGATTTTTGGACAGTTCCCGAGCCACCGGATCCGGTGACCGGTTCGTGTGTCCTGGCATCGGCTGGTCCATCGCCATCGTCCCATACCCTTGACAACCTTTCGGGTAATTTATTCCTATTCTGGAACATTTTTCATGACGGGCAAGTTGTAACGGCGTCGGCCCTGAAACCGACGTCGCCCAGCAACTGCCCATAACCGTGTGATGAGGGCGTCGGCCACCAGTAAGCCGCGGCGGCTCAGACGTACCACTGGTCCCTCTTCTTCCAGAAGTCCTTCCTCGACCATCTGGCTGATCGCGGAACCGGCCAACTCGTCCACAGACACACCGGTCTGTTCCAAAAAGGCCTGGCGATCAACTCCTTGACGTCGCCGCAATTGCAAAGCCAGGGTTTCGCAGGCCCGTTCCCACGGCGGCAACTGCTCCCGATACACCGTTACCGACTGACCGTTCAGAAGACGGTGGATGTACTGCCGCGTGTCTCGAATATTCCCTTCCCTGCAGCCCCACAGATACCGAACGGCGCCTGCGCCAAAGCCGTAGTAGGCCTCGTTAGCCCAATACGTCTCATTGTGAAGACAACGATAACCTGGGCGGGCGAAATTTGAGATTTCGTAGTGTTCATAACCTGCGAAGGTCAAACGGTCGATGGCATGGATGTACATTGCGGCTTCCACTTCTTCTGGTACAGCCCGAACTTCACCCCGTTGCCAACGTTTCCACAAAGGTGTGCCTTTCTCGTAAGTCAACCCGTAAGTGGACAGATGATGTGGATCCAGCGCCAGAGCGCATTCCACATCCGCCGCCCAATCCGCTAAGGTTGTACCCGGCACGGCAAAGATCAAATCCAGGGAGATGATCAGTCCTGCCTCGCGGGCCCAGGCCACCACCTGTTCAGTTTGAAGGCTGGTGTGCCGACGTTCCAAACTCCGAAGCGACTCAGGGCGAAACGATTGCACTCCCACGCTGATGCGCGTTACCCCGTAGGTCCGCAAAAGGGCTAGCTTTTCGGGGCTGAGACTTTCCGGCGTGGCTTCTACCGAAAATTCGACAGCCCTCCGGGCAGGTTCCTGGCTTGTAGCTGAGGATTCGGAAGCTTCCCACTCGGCAGTCAACGGCAGCCATTGCTTCAGCAGGACCAACAACTGTTCCAACAATGGCAGAGGTAGATGAGTCGGTGTGCCACCGCCGAGGAAGATGGTCCGCACAGGTCGTGGATGCTTCAGTTGTTGGAATTCGCAAGCTAAGGCACGCAGATAGTCCGGCATAAGATGGTCCGCCCCGGCTATCACGGCGAAGTCGCAGTAGCCACAGTGATGAGCACAAAACGGAATGTGCACATAGGCAGCACGTGGTTCCTCCCATGCCGGTGCCTTTCTCTCGAACATCGGATTGGATCCCTTAGATGGTCGTGACTCTGAACCATCCTGATATTGTTCCTGGACATGTCCTTAATCAGGTTGCTATATGCCCCTTTGAAGGCTCGTCACACGCTCTCTCTGCATTGTTCCAAGGAGGCATAGCACCTGTTCCATCTTATGGAGGCATGTCCCATCGCTGGAGTGTATCTTTACCTGTTCTGCGTAAGCCCGACGCGCAGGCCGTGGGATCCTGGTAGTCTGTTGAAAGTAGATGAAGCAGAAAGTCGATCGGGATGGACAGTTCCTGCTAACGTTCGCAAAAGACTCATGACACTCAAGGGTCGCGGGTGCTATCAACAGACTGCCAAGATCCGTACTTGCGTAGTTCTCAACGGGCCAGAGATTTCATTGCTAATGAGTTTCCTAGCCGAGGGATAAGGAGATGAGAATATCAACTTGAGGGATGAGGGGAGAGAATATCAAAAGTTCCTCGCCAGAGATAAGAAGGAAAATTACCAAAAGGCAACTATAGGTAATTTTTTCTCACCCAACATGGCGGAGCAGAGAATCGATCAGGCGTATCTGAGGGGCTGCATTACTTTGGGGGCTACGTTCGAAGCGGAGTGAGCGGATTTTCCCTGGCAGCAATACCGCTCAGTTTACCTCAATCTGTCTGTTTGGGGACCAGGAAGCGGAAGGGCGGCGGGAGCAGCGATCACTTTTCCAGTGGCTTCAGGAACAATGCCGTTATTGAACGGGGTGGATGAGGATTGGCACGGCAAATGCACGAAGGAAAAGTTGTCCGCTCGCACGAGTCGGCGGCGTCATAAAGGGCCGGCCCGCTGCGGAACGGATTCTGATCACGCTAGCAGTTTCCCCCAACGATCCGGGTGCGCCCTCGGATCGGTCCTTCCCCCGAGCCTATCCTCTTAGCACATTCCTGCAGCCGGCAGAAGTGGTACCGCCGGCTCGCATCGTTTTTTGGAGTCAAGTTTGAGACAAGGCGGGCCATCACATAAAAGAATCATCAACCCAGCAACTCTCTTCTTCCCTATGCCATAAAAGATCGCGGTGCGTATCTCCTTCATTCGAGTATGGTGGGAATAGATTGTGAGGCTTATACCCTTGCATTCCCGATTCCGAGGAGAAGGTGGAAAAAGTCAGATCCTGCCCGATTGTCAGAGCAACTTCTCGTTTTGGTTTCTAAGGTTGTTCCTAAGGGGTATGTTCCTGGGATTCCCCACGAGAGATATTGCCTTGCCTGAGACGTGAGCAGCACTGCAAAATAGAAAGGCTTGTACCCTGGTCCAGGAATGTTCTGAGAACATCGACCTGCTGGTTTGCCCGACCAGAGGCACCGTGCTGTTTCTCGGAGTTGTTTGGGAACTCTGCAGAAAAGGGGTACCCCATGCCTTACACACCGATTCTGGCTACTTTGGGCTACATATTCTCTCCGGATAAGAAGCAAGTGCTTTTAGTCCATCGTAATGCTCGTCCCGAGGACCCACACTATGGCAAATACAACGGTTTGGGTGGCAAACTGCAAAGCGAGGAAGATGTGGTCAGCGGCCTCTGTCGGGAAATTCGTGAGGAAGCCGGTATCGATTGCGAAGAGGTGGAGCTAGCCGGGACCATATCTTGGCCAGGGTTCGGCAAGGGAGGAGAGGATTGGTTTGGGTTCATTTTTCGTGTGGGACGTTTTCGGGGGCAGCCATGGGAACGTAATGCCGAGGGGAGCCTCCATTGGGTTCCCTTGGAACAGGTTCTCCACTTACCCCTCTGGGAAGGGGATCGTTATTTTCTGCCCCTGGTGTTATCCTGGGGAGCACCGCTGTTTCACGGGGTGATGCCTTATCAGGATGGGCGTCCGACGCGTTGGCATTACTGTCTGGCCAGAGCGGATGGAAGATTTATGTTTCCAGCGTAAAACCGGCTGAGAAAACGCGTAGCAATCTCCGAAGACATGCAAATTATTGTGCTAGACTTGAGAAGATTCGGTCGTTTCCGTGAATCATCATTGAACGACAGATCATTTCATAGCAAAACGGGAGGGGCCCTTGGCTGGATTATTTCCACGGGTACGGTCATCGACACCGGGGGCGTTTGTCCTGACAACAGGAGCGGAACCGGCACCGGGATACCGCTTGCGGCGGATGCGTGGGCGAGGTGGTTTTGCAGAAGTTTGGGAAGCCGACGCCCCTAACGGTCAAACTGTCGCGTTAAAATTCATGCCAAGCGTCAATGCGACAACTACTGCACGCGAACTCCGTTCCTTGCAATCCCTCTTGCCTTTGAAACATCCGCATCTGCTACCATCCTATGATGTGTGGTGTATACCGGGGTATATCGTCATTGTTATGGAACTAGCCGATGCGACCTTGTTAGATCTGCTACTTCTGTATCACAACGAACTGGGACAGCCGATCGAAACTTCCCTTCTGTGTCGTTATCTCTGGCAGGTGGCCGATGCCTTGGACTTTCTCAATGCTCGCCAGCATGACCGCGAAGGACGCAAAGTAGGTTTCCAGCATGGGGATGTCAAGCCGAATAACATCCTCATAGTAGGAGAAACTGCCAAGCTTAGTGATTATGGATTGGCGACACCTACGCACGGTGCAGTGACGCCCTGTCCCCGTCAGGGGACGCGTGAGTACGCTGCGCCGGAAATCTTTGCCGGTTACTACTCGGAACGCTCGGATCAATTCAGTCTCGCTGTGACGTATTACGTTTTACGCACAGGTGCTTTCCCTTTTCCCGCTCTTCCAACGGAACTACCGCGGCCCTTCAGCCGACCTGCTCCCGACCTGACCCTGGTCACCCCGGCGGAACAACCGCCTCTACAGCGGGCCTTAGCTCCTGTTCCCCAGGATCGTTACCCCTCGTGTCGGGAATTTATGGCAGATATCCTCAAGGCCCATCGCTACAGAGTCGTTCGCGATAGCGATGATCAGTGGCTGATCATCCGCGATAAGAAACGCTCCTCGACTATTACCACCGTTTCGCTGCTCCGTCGATCAACTCCTGGCTAACAGGTACAAGGAGGCAAATTAGGCGCAAGAAGGCAAATTGTCGAAAATGTCGGGAGAGAGCCCGAGGTGCATAAGGAGCGGGTATTCCGTGATAAGGGCCAGGGAAAGCTGAGGATGATACGCCGCTTTGGAAGCAGAGGGCTCTGCAAGCATGGATCAGCCCCGGACGGAACCTGTGTGGGAACCAGGCCCCAGAACGGAGCACCCCGCCTGTACGGCGGCTGTTGTTAGAGTTGGGTTGAGGAAGAAGATACGGAGGACTGATCCGACAACGGCACGCCTAGATCCTGGAGCAGTGCTCGCACCTTCTGAGCAATCAGATCACGCACCTGGCGAAACTCTTCCGGCGGTAAGTCTCGGGGATCGGGAACTTGCCACTCGTAGCGAAGGCGAGCACGGACCCGTGGGCAAGCATCGCCACACCCCATTGTGACGGCAACATCGACGGGCTGGTCATTATACAATTCGATGCTTTTGGATTGGTGCTGAGTCAGGTCATAGCCCAACTCGGCCATGGCTGCGATCGCCTTGGGGTTGATTTGACCGCTCGGTCGGCTTCCGGCGGAGAACGCTTCGACGTGTTCTCTTCCATACATCTGGGCGAAGGCCTGGGCCATCTGACTGCGATTGGAGTTTTCCACGCACACAAAGAGAATACGGACTTTTCGAGACATGGAGGGCTCCCTACAAGTTGGCACGTTTGCCTCGGATGACATAAGCTGATCTTGATGTCGGTATCCTTCGTTGAAATGGAAGATCGAGGTCAAGGTTTTGCATATTGTTGTGCCGCGCATCGTTCAAGGTAAGAGATTCAAAGAGAGCAAGGGGGGTGGTTCGGGCTGGGGAAGTTCTTGTTTTTCCAGTACGGTATCGACCAGGTAATACAACAACTCGCGGAGTTCATCAGGTTGCAGCTCATCGGCGATGGCCTCGGCCTTGGCTCGGAACTTATCGACGAGCTTGTCAGCCTTGGTGAAAACGTCTGCAGCAAAGTACAAGTCTCGCACCCGATAGAGCCATTCAGGAGGCGCAGGGGTATCAGAGGTGGACGCAAGCGTACTCTCGCGGAGGAGGTGAAGCAGTTCGGTTCGTTCTGCCGAGGGAAGTGCTTCCAAAGCCAACGCCAGCAGAAGAGTGGGGCGAGCAGCGAAGGTGTCCTGACCAGTGAGGAGTTTATTGTCGTCATCGCCAGTCCAGTCTTTGATGTCATTGAGAATCTGGAAGGCGACTCCCAAATGGCGAGCGTAGTCGGCGAGCGGTTTTTGCAGTTCGGCTGCCGGGCCGGCCAGGCGGACGCCGCAGTAGAGGGCCGCCTCGAAAGCTGGCGCTGTCTTGAGAGCGTATATCTTGAGCACCTCCAGAGTTGTGAGTGCCTGAGGCGTGTCCCGCCAGAGCAACTCGGCCCCCTGGCCTTCCGATAGTTTCGTGTGGGCTTCGGCCAGCTTATCCAGTATGTCCGCGGCGGTGTCGCTCCCTAAAGCCTGACGGTCGCGCGACACCAAACGATACCCCAAACCGATGAGATAGTCACCGAGATTGATGGCGGGTCCTACCCCGTAGGTACGGTGCAAAGTCGGTTGTCCATAGCGATAGACATCATCATCCTCGATGTCATCATGGATCAAGCTGGCTTTGTGGAAGGTTTCGATGGCCAGCGCCGTCCGTTTGACTGGATCAGGTAACTCCCAGCCCTCGGCTTGATGTGTGGCGGGTGCACCGCGCATCGCATCGTAAGCGGCAAGCGTGATGAAGGGTCGAGAGCGTTTACCGCCGCGGATCAGGAAATCCAAGGCGATGGCTTCCTGGCGGATGAGTGGATCTGGATGGTGAAGGGCTTCGCTCAGCGGAAGTGTTCCTCCACGCGGCGGGGCAATCAAACGGTACAGTTCGGCCTCCTCAAACAAGCGGTTGGCCGCCCGCATCAGGTGCACATAGGTCCTCGTTTGCTGAGGAGGGGGTGGAGTATGGACCCCCATCGTCTCGAAGACCCAGTCATTGTCCACGGAAGTGTTCTTGCAGTTGCTGGACAATAGCGGTGTAGCCAGACAGGGTATGCCTGCGAGAAGGACTTTGTCGAAGGCTTTCTCCAACACATTCAGACACGCTACGCCGACAATTGCATCCACGTGACCGGAGACGATGATTTTCAGGACAATCGGCGTTCCTTCACTGATGAGCACTTTGTAACCCAGTTGTTCCGCTTTAGCCCGGAAATCACCGACATGGCAGGCCCCGCATTTGCGACAGTCCAGACCGAATTCATCGTAGTCGGCAGGGCACCCCTCGGCATTCTTCAAACAGTGAGGTAAAAGCATCAGCCGGCGATGGAAGGGAACAGCCGCTACCTGATCTCGCCAGAAGGCGTTGGTAATCATGACCATGGTGAAACCAAGGTAGCGCTCGCTCAGCCCTAACTGACGCAGCACCTCCTCTGCCATCGCACGGGTGGATTCCTTGGTCAATGGCTTAGACTTATCTACCCTGCGGCAGTAGGCCTCCGCGGCAGCACGGATGGCATCCCGGAGGCTCCGCTCAGGCGGAACATCCTTGTAAGCAGCGGTAGAAGGTCGGGTCGAGGAAGCGGCAGATCCATTCGAGGAAGCGGCGGATCCATTCGAGACGGTTGCCGTGGCATCGGTCGAGGTAGTCACGGTCCCTCCAGGGGTGCAAGGTTACTCTCGTGGAGCATCGCTCAAGTATGACTCAGATTCCGGCCGGGTGATAGCGCTAAACGGGGAGTGCATCCGGACCAACTTAGCCGGCGTCCTCCTGACTTCACCCGCACGGTCTGCGCTGCCCTCCGGTCGCATGACCGCCAGACAACGCTGAGGTCCCTTCATATTTTACTAATTGGAAGCTTCCGGGGGTGTTGACAAGGCGACCCTAGCAGTATCTCGGAAAAAACCGCCCGATTGCTCCTTCCGCCTGCTGTCACCCGCTGGGTCCATTTACATTCCCTGACATGGGTTCATTCCTATTCCCAATGGGTTCATCCCCATTCCCTGACCATGGCCCTAAAGCTTTGCTGAGAGGACTTGCCATGCTGAATTCGCTCCTATCGATGCCTCGATCTCTCCGACGGATGCTGCTGAGTCTTTCCATCCTCGGCTTGCTGCTGACGATCAGGACCGGTGTTCAGGCTTGGACACCAGGAGGAGAACACAGTCGCTCTGAATTAGTCAAACCAACTACGGGTGAGATCACAAGCGACATCTTCGACAGAAAGGGTACGCCCAGTTGTTCCGGATTAGCCGAACCAACATCCGGAGGGATCGCACCCAACACCCTTTTCGACGAAAAAGGTACGCCAGGCCATTCCGGTTCAGTTGAATCAACTTCTGGTGGGATCACAAGCGACATCTTCGACGAAAAGGGTACGCCAAGTCGGGTTCAACCGGTGGCCAGCCCGGTACCAATCGACTTCGATCCCTACGATCAGTCCCAGGTACCTCTGGAGGTGGAACCACCAGCGGATTACAAAGGCAAGCGCATCCTTCTGGTAGCAGGTCGTGCGAGTCATGGTCCCGGAGAACACGAGTTCTTCGCCGGCTGTGTGATCTTGATGAAACTGCTGCGGCAGAATGCCAACGTCTTCCCGATTCTGGCACGCGATGGTTGGCCGAAAAACGAAAAACTGCTGGAAAGTGCGGATTGTATTGTTCTGTACATGGATGGGGGTGGTGGTCATCCCGCCATACAGCCCAAACGGATGGAGTTGATCCAGCGTCAGATCGACCGCGGAGTCGGGTGGGTCAACTTACACTATGCCGTGGAGTATCCGGTGCGGCAGGGGAATCGTGAGATTGCCGGGTCAATCAAACGCTGGTTGGGAGGTTACTACGAGGTCGGTTACTCCATTAACCCCCATTGGGAAGCCCATATCCGTAGCTTGCCCAAGCACCCGATCACGCGGGGAGTCCGGCCCTTCCAGTTACGGGATGAGTGGTACTACGGAATCCGCTTCCTGGAGGACCTTAAAGGGGTCACGCCGATCTTGCAAGCGGTTCCGCCAGATAACACTCGTCGGACGGAATACACGAAAATGCGAACGGGCCAGATTGAAACCTTGGCGTGGGCCTACGAGCGTCCCGATGGTGGACGCAGTTTTGGTTTCACCGGTGGTCACTTCCACCGCAACTGGGGGCACGAACATTTCCGCCGTCTCGTGGTGAATGCCATTCTCTGGTGTGCCCACGAGGAAGTGCCCCCCGAGGGAGCTAAGGTGGCGTTTGATCCCGTTGATCTCAATCGTCATCTGGACCGGAAGGGGAAAGGGGAATTCCGCCCCATCCTGCCACCAACCGTGGAGCCGTGATGCAGGTATGTGACCTTGTAAGCCTTTCGCCGAAAGCAGGAACACGACCCCGACTGTGAGAGGGATGACCCAAGCTCCTTCAACTCGCGGTCACGCGGGAACAGGGGTAAATTACGTTGCAGCTGGCACAGGTTAGCGTGAGTCACTGCATTCGGCTTTATGGTTACGCACCCATTGGTACCCCGAGTTGACATTTGAGAAGATAGATCAGGAGGCCAGTGGAGATAAAAAACGGCGCACGGCCTTCCCCACGGCGGCCACGCTGAAGATGAGGGGATAAAGTTTCTCGAAGTACCACAGACGGGCAAAGTATAAGCCAATGGGTGCCGCCTCGCGGAAGCGCTCTCCTTCCACAGCTTCGATCAGCCAGGTCAGTCCACGTTCAACGGCATGGTGTCGGGGGGCGTTTGGGGCCAGGTCCAGCAGTATTTCGACGCACAAGGCGGTTTCTTCCACGCTGGAGGGACAACCGGCAGCTCCACCCCAACCTCCATCACTATTTTGTGTCCGCAGGAGGTAATCCACACCGCGTTGACATTCGGGGGTTTGTTCGCGCTTCCAATCGCGGTAGGCAGCTAATACGCGGCAAGTGCCATAGACGGGATTGGTTTCGTCGGTGGCGTATTCATTGCCGAACCAGAGGGGAAGCCAGCTTCCATCCGCTTGCTGGCAGCGGCGCAGATAGTGCCAGGCGCGGTCCACCACTCGACGTAGGGGCGTGCGGAGTGGTTCTTCCACATTCTGCCACAGACGCAAGGCTCGCAGGGCATGGGCGGTCAGGTCCGGTCCGCTGCGGTCGAAGGGGAGTTTTCCCCAACCGCGACAGAAGGTTGGGAAGCCGCCGTCACGATTCTGCAACTGGCAGAGCCATTCCCGTGCCACATTCAGTTCCGGCGGTGGCAGAGAGGGTTGACCCAACAAATGCCAAAGAGCGAGCATGGCCGAGGGGGTGTCATCGCTGTCGGGTACACCACCGGGCAGGTCCGTCCAAGCCCATCCCCCGGGTGCTGCTCCTGTATATGGGTGCCGCTGGCGGTGTTGTTGGCCGAACAACCACTGTCGCAAAGGCTCAGGATTTCCCAATGCTTGGAGATCACCGGCGGCGGCCAAGGCTTGAATGGTCAAGGTGGTGACCCAGGTGGCCAGATTGGTGTCGATCGGCCAGCTTCCATCCGGGCGTTGGGAATGCACCAGAAAGCGGACACCATCCGTGATCACCGCATCCGCGAAGGGATCGCGTTGACGCAGGCTGACCAAGGCCATGACTACGAAACTGGTCAACGGTGTGGCTTCGAGGTATCCTCCGCTTTCCGGCTGCAATCGGCGCAGCAGTTTGAGAGTGCGTCGGCGGCAGAGACGGCGCAAAAGCCGTGTGAGTGGATCCCATGTGCCGCGATAGGCATGTATGCATTGACCGATAGCGATGAGTGCAGGCAAGGCATAACTGACGACCGGAAGGCGGGCGAAGCGGTACCAGCTTTGGGGGAGGGCTGCCAACTCGAAGGGCAAACGCGGGACTTCTCGCCAGGGAATCAGGCCGGCCAGGGCACATGTCATCAGGATCGGTACCGAGAAGGTGCGATCTGTCCCATAACGATTCCGGATGGCTTCGGCGCGGCGTTCCGCCGTCACGCCCGCGTGACGTGATAGGTACTCTTCCAAGTGGGTCACAGCGGTACTATGGACTTTCTCCGCTCCTGTCAGTCGGAAAGCAGCCCGGACCAACATGGCCGTGGAGAGATTCGAGCGGCTTTTGGGGGTATCGCCCCACCCTCCGTCCTGATTTTGATGATGCACCAGCCAGTGGATTCCGGCTGCGATACGTTCGCCATGCTCGAAGGGATTGACCAGATGCAATGCCATTATCGCCGTAGCGGTGGACAAGGCCGAACTGGACAATTCCCCAACCCAGTGGCCTGCTGTCGTTCGTTCCGCCAGTAAAGCATCTCGGACACGTTGATAGGCTGCCCTCAGTCGCTCCGGCTGAATCATGCCGCTGTCTCGCTTCTTCGACGCTGTAAACTCGCCCCTGAACCGATGCTACTCTGCGAGATGATCGCAGCCCTTGCTTGGGAAATGCGTTCGCCAAAGCTCATCGAGCTTGCCTATAAACCGAGATTGTCGAGATCGTCCACCAGTTTGTCCAGTTCATCCTTGGGTTGGTCAGCTTTATGGGCCTGACGTTTGGGAATCCCTACACTCATACCTACTGCTTGCCGGCCGGCGTTGATCAGTTCTCGATCTCGTTCGGCTACCGCTAAAGACAACGCATCGCCACCATCACCGCCAAAGAGCTTGCTCAGGTCGATTTTGACACTTCCTCCGGCTCCGATTTCCGCACCGGCTATCGCAGGGGACTTGTACTCCGGAAACATAATCGCTTGCTGGGGGCAGACGCGGCTACAAGCTGGACATCCCTTCTTGCACTGGTCTGGATTCTCCACAAGAATCCGTTCCCAGGCATCCACTCCATACACGCCGAATAAGCAAAAATCCAAACATTCCAGGCAGTTCGTGCAGCGGCTGTAGTCAATAACAGGATACCAACGCCGTGGGGTCGGCCCCAGGAAAGTGGCCGGTGCCGACGGTTCCCCTGTATCTGATGACACACCAGGGTGTGCCGGTAGGTGATCGATTTCTGCCGGGACGCTTCCATTGCGTTGCAATGCTAGCCCGAGACTCACCCAGATCGGAGATACCGTCGATGCCGTGTTTCCTTCGGGGTGGGGCGCATGCCGCTGCTGGCATTCCAGGGTAATTCTCTCGATTTCGGCAAGAACATCCTCCGCACGTTCGGCATCCCGCAAATCCAGCGGATAGATCCAACGGTTGGGTATTTCACCGCTGGGACCGATGCCGGGAGTGCTCTGTGGCTCTATCCCTTCTGAGGAGGGTGTTTCTCGTTCCTCGGTTGTGTCTTCTGACTGTCCTAAGCGAGTTTGGCCGAAGTGGCCCTTGATCCCATGGCGATCCAAAATCCAGAAGGCAGCCCGGGGGTACAACCAGGAGAGAACCACCAGGTTCCCTCGCACGGCTTGTAAGAACAGCAAGCCGGTGTGGTCCGGGCCTAGATCGTAGAGATTGGGAACGACCGCCACTTCATATTCCGGACGTCCCAAGAGGGCGGCCACGATCGACTCTTCCAGGGATCGTTTCTGCGGGTGTTTCCCCGGAGACTGAGAAATCACCACGGTCAAACGACGGTGGGTCATCAGGGGATACCTCTGTAGCTGGGCTTCTTTCACCGGTAAGTTAGGCGCTGGCTTGTCAAGCGTCCCCTCGCATCAGCCTACTCTTCCAAACCGAGTTTATTCATCTGAGCCTTAATGAGCCGTTGGGTAGGTTCCCACCCTGACTCTAAGTGAGCGTGATATTGATCGACGTTGAGGGTTTCGCTGATATCAGCCCGCAACTGAAATAACCACCCTGACCCATAGCAATCGACGTTGATCAGGCTGGGGTCTTGCAACACTTCTGCATTCAACTGAATGAGCTCACCGGCGACGGGCGCATACAACCCGGAGGTCGCCTTCTGAGTCTCGATAAACCCGATCTCCTGGCGTGCTGACAGAAACTGGCCCGCTTCAATCCGCCACTCCAGAAAGTACACATCCCGCATCAGACGCACCGCATAGGAAGTGAATCCAAAAGTATGAATCCCTTCCTCTCCGACTCGGCACCACATGTGATTTTTGCAATAACGCAGTTCCGAGGGCAGGACGGCCAGATACTTCCCCATCGCAAAGAGGCGCGGCTCACTCATCGTCACCGGGACCTCCTCCTGAAACGGGATGATGTGGGGGGACGCGACCGAACATTATCCAAACGTCCTCCTAGGGAGGCTTCATGTGTATCGACTGCTGATATACTGTGGATCGAAGAATGCAGGCAAATGCCGGTCGATCTGGATCAGACCGGTACGGGTGCATCGTACGCTCTCGGCATCCACCTGAAGGTACCCTCGGTCGCTCAACTGTTGAAGGACTGGGCGGAACTCGTCTCGAATATCCACGCCATACTTGTTGCGGAAGTAGGCGATCTCCAGAATACCGGTTTTGAGTTGCAGAATCACCTCGCGGATCATCCGGTCACGCTCACTGGTGACAAAGGCTCGTCCAAAAGGCAATTCTCCGGCCTGAAGCATGCCGATGTATTGTTCCCAGGTGTCTACATTCTGGACATGTACACCACTGATGTGGCCGAAGGAAGCCACACCAGTACCGAACATGTCCGCCCCATGCCACAATGCCTCCCGATAGACAAAGCGGGTGGTCGCAGGATTACGGACAGCGGTGGTCGCACTGGTAACGGTGTAGCCTGCCCGTTCCAGCTCCGCGAAGGCGTACTCGACCCAGGCTCGCTTGGTGGGCCAATCAGCGATCTCCAGCCGCTGTTGGGTAGCCTCATCCACCAATGTCAACCGCCATCCCGCATGGGTATTATCAGGCTCCCGTTGTGGGCTACTCTCCGTGGCCGCCGAAACATCCCGAAAACTCTCGGGACGCAATTGCCGGGAAAAGATCGTATTGTACGGCAGTTCCATCTGATAAATGGTCACGCAATCTGGGGCGAGTTCTACGGTTTTCGCCACACAACGCCGCCAGTTGTCCCAGTCCTCGCCGACCATTCCCGCAATGAGGTCGATATTGATTTGTGGGAACTCTAGTTCCCGGGCCCAAGCATATGCCCGATAAATCTCTTCCTCGTTGTGGGCGCGGCCGTTGAACCGTAGGATCTCCGGTTTGAAGTTTTCCACTCCCAAACTTATGCGGTTGACGCCGTGATGACGGAGTGTTTCCAGTTTGTGTTTCTGTAAGGTCCCCGGCTCGCATTCAAAGGTGATTTCCCGGGCGTCGTCCCACGGCATGATCTCTCGCAAACGGGACATCAACTGGTCCAGTTGCCCCGCACTCAGATAGGAGGGTGTTCCCCCGCCGAAGTAGATGAAATCCAACGGTCGATTCCCGACACAGGCCGTGCGGCTGAGTAGCTCCACCTCCCGGATCAACGCTTCCAGATATACCTCGATATCCCGAGCGTTTTTGTCCGTATAAACGCGAAAATAGCAGAATTTGCATCGCTTCCGACAGAAGGGAATATGCAAATACAATCCTAAGGGCACATCGGCCTGGGGTGGTTGCCGGAGCGCCGCGTGAGCTGCAGGCACCCATTCCTTCTTCCAGAAAGAAAACGGCGGATAATTGGCGATGAAGTAATTCCCTAGGCCGGTGTTCTCTTGCTCCGCCTCCGTAAAAATCTTGTCCCGTGACAGGGGTTCCATCGCCGATTTTTCTCGTCTTGTTTCCATAGTCAAGGATTCTGCGGCCCCGCTCATACCCGTCCCTCATTTTGCCAAAATAGCACGCGCTGGCCTCTCTAGCCCTCACCTGAATCATAGCAATCGCAGCAACTTCGTGCTTCTACCTCTCCCTCTTTATATATACGATGAAGCCGTTTGCGATCTTACGCTGTTCCTCAGGAACAGCGGGGTGAAGAAGTCGTGCCCGGAACAGTGTGTATGTGTCCCGAAGAGAGTGCATGCCGGGTGATACGTCCCAGCTAGCCTGTGGGAAAGAGGCGTTATTGTACCGATGTTTGCCCGCATTTCCCGAACTCAAACACCTTACCCAAACCGCGTCAAACCCGGAACGCGAGTTGTTCTAACAGACTCCCCGAAACCACTTTTTGGGGAGGATAGGGTCAGGCTGGCCCTTTTCAAATCGTTCTGTGGCCAAGAGTACGGGGATTTGGTATCGTTGTTTTCACGAACACTTTGAGGTAAGGCAGAGTGAGCAAGAGCGCTTTCCTGCCATCGAACCAACTGCATCACTCCCCAAGTTGGCGAATAGGAGGTAAAAACGATGGCGCAGCAACCGTTGCGGATCGGCATGGTGGGATATGGCTTCATGGGACGTGCCCATTCCAACGCCTATGTCCAAGTCAATCATTTTTTCCCCTCGAGTAAGTACAAGGTCGTGCTCCAGGCGGTGTGTGCCCGGGATGCCGCAAAAGTCCAGGCCTTTGCTGAGCAGTGGGGTTACGCCTCCGTCGAGACCGATTGGCGTAAGCTCGTGGAGCGGAAAGATATCGATGTTGTGGATATATGTGTGCCGAACAATCTGCACAAGGAAATTGCAATAGCGGCGGCGGCGAATGGCAAAGGTGTGCTTTGTGAGAAGCCTCTAGCCCTCACCGCTGCGGAAGCACGGGAGATGGTGGCCGCGGTGGAAAAGGCGGGTGTCCCCAACATGGTCTGGTACAACTACCGTCGCATTCCCGCCGTGAGTTTGGCTAAGCGGTTGGTGGACGACGGCCGATTGGGTCGGATCTTCCACTACCGGGCCAAATTCCTCCAAGATTGGACTATCAAAGCGGATCTGCCTCAAGGGGGGCAGGCCCTCTGGCGCTTGGATGTCCACGCGGCAGGAAGTGGTGTCTCCGGGGATCTGCTTGCCCACTGTATCGACACAGCCATCTGGATGAATGGACGCATCGAAAGTGTCTGTGCCATGACGGAGACCTTTGTCAAAGAACGTTATCACAACCTCACCGGAAAAGTAGAACCTGTCGGTATAGATGATGCCTGTATTTTCTTTGGTCGCTTCTCCAATGGTTCTCTGGCCAATTTTGAAAGCACACGATATGCCCGGGGACATAAAGCGCTTTATACATTTGAGATCAATGGCGAGAACATGTCATTATTCTGGGACTTGCATGATTTGCATCGCCTCCAGGTGTTCGACTACCGCGATGAAGGGCGCATCCGAGGATGGAAAAGCGTCCATGTCACTGATAACAGTCCAGAGCATCCCTATATGGATAAGTGGTGGGTGCCGGGTTTGGCCATCGGTTACGACGCCAGCTTTACTCACCAGGTCGCCGATTTCCTCCGCGGTCTGGAAACAGGTCAGCCAGCGTCTCCCACCTTCCGGGATGCCTTAGAGACCCAACTGGTTCTGGATGCCATTCTGGAGTCAGCCCGCACACAAAAATGGGTGACTGTTCCCCAACCATAAGACGAGCCATGACAAGGCCTGGAAATGTTCTTTGGTGCAGGGCCTTGGGCTGAAACAAGTCCTACCTCCGTGTTCGAAGCTAAGGCACCACAGTCCTCAAAGGTGGCTTCCAGGACCGGGCAGCTTCAGGCCTTCTTTTCTACCATTTTCTACCGCCGGCTTGGGGGTGGCAGAGAAACTTCGCACAGCCCGACCGGGCAGTGACGTGGAATGGCGGCCCGGAAGTCACCGAGGCTCCCCCAGTAGGTGCGACGAGATAAATCCACCTCCGCCACGGCCACCGTGCCCCACTGTTTCGCCTGAGCTAACACAACTCCACTGCGATCATAGATGGCGGATATCATCCAGTTCCGTGAGACATCTTCATAAGTACTACTGATGAGGAAGACATGGTTCTCCGCAGCACGAGCTTGGGCCAGTTGGGGATTGCATCCCCATACAGGCCAGGCGATCATTTCTGCACCCCGCAGAGTCAGAGCTCGGGCCACTTCGGGGAAAAAACCATCATAACACACCATCATCCCGATCTTGCCCAAGGGGGTGTCAAAGACAGGATAATCTTCTCCGGGTGTCAAACCAGCTTCCTCCTCGCTGCGTGGCAAGCAGACTTTGCGATACTTGCCGAGCAGTTGACCATTCGGGCCAAACAGGACCGCAACATTGTACAAACAGTGTCTATCACGCTCCACAAGTCCCGCTACGATATACAACTGATATCGACGGGCCAACTCGGCGAAATATCGGGAGCATGGACCATCGGGAATCACTTCCGAGACTTCTGCAAAGGTCTTCTGTAAACCTACATAAGGAATCACTTCTCCCAGAACGACCAGATGTGCTTGGAGTCGAGCAGCTTCGGCCAGGAGTTTCTCATACTGCCGACAATTGTCGAGAGGAGTTTTTCCTCCCTGAGGTCTGTAGTGGACGGTAGCGAGTCGGACCAGACGGGGCTTCGGTTCGGGACAGGGTTGACATTCGGCAGGCTTCCACTGGACTCGACTTCCCGGTGCCCAACGCAAATGCAAGCGTACGATCGCCTCGGTCGCCTCGGCGGGAGCACGATATTGACCTTCCACCGTTGTCCAGCCATCGGCGCGTGGCAATCGGGTTTCGGGAAATTCTGTTTCCGCCATCACCGAGAAATTCCGCAAAAAATCCTTCACAACCGGCTCGTCCGACCGGGCTTTCTGACCGTGACGGTTTTGCCAGTGGACTGTCACCAGAACGCTACGACGTTCCACAGCCACACCGCTGGCACGGTAGGCAGCACGGAAGTGATACCATTGTCCCCCGGATACAGGAAACCGTTTCTCCCAGTAGCCTGCCAGACCCGGGCGATGATCCTGCTCGATTGTCAACAGTAGGGAACCATCGGGATGTTGTTCGACGGCAAATCGGGGTCGGATTTCTGGGCGTGGACTGCCGATGTGCCATCCCAGTTTTTCCGCCGCTTCACCGAAGTCTGCCGGACGTGCATTCACTTCTGCTTTGGGGATGTCAGGCTCGGCTGGTGCTACTCCCCTTCCTGTGTCCAATGCACCAAGTATGTCAACACTGGCACCGCCTATGCCTGCACTCACAAGGATCAGGATCCCTATGCACCAGTTCCTGTGCTGCCATTTCATCACTGGTACTTCCCCTCTGTGCTGAACCTCACGTTGCGGAAAACAGGTACCGCTCCCTCTCACTACCATAACCTGTAGGCATTGTCGGAACAACCACCCTCAGGCAGATCTTCGCAAATGATGCTGGGACTATTCTCTGGTACAAACAGTTGGTCAAGTTACCATTCCAGCTGGTTCATTTGAGGAGGGTGTCCGGGAAGTGTTCCCCCTTCGACTCAGGGTTATTCCCCTCCTTCTTTCAGTTCCCCTCCGTCTTTCAGGAGCATAGTAGGAAGAGACCCGTCTGCAGACCGCAGAGCAAAGAGGACAGCAGCTTGACAACGGGCGATTTCTTGCCAGCGATCCGGGCGGGAAAGGAGATAACGTTCCAGGGAGTTTTTCGGATCCAGGAGTGAGGTGGCAACTAGGGCCAAAGGGAAGCCGTAACGCTGCTGCCACTGTTCAAAAACAGGGCCGAGTTCCTCAGGAGGCAAGGCGATGGTATCGGTATAAAGCTCCAGCCAGGCATCCCCATACAGTTCACAACGATCGTCCATGAAGATTTTGAACTGAGGTGTGAAGTAGATCAAAAATCCGCCGAAGTTGGGATCATTGAAAATAGGAGTGCCTTCGGGTAATGTGTGGGCGTAGTGCTGAAGTGTGTCGCGTATCTCGATGGGGGTCATGGTGGCACTGAGGCGTGCCCAGCCGGCACCGAAAAGAGGCAAGGGAGTACGGGTGATTTGGAGAACCAGCGCGGCACCTATGGCAAGCGAAGGTATAAGGAACGTCCCAGCTGTCCAGGTCCGCGGTGCAGGAGGGTGCACAAGCGTTCCATCACTGTAGCGACTCAACCACCGGTAGAAGCGTGTGGAAGGCCAGAGTGCAGGCAGGGTTACTGCCACTGTGATCGCAAACAAAGGCGCCTGACGAATGCTGTGGAAACTCAGGTACAACCATAGCAGAGGGAGTAACCAGGCGACCCGAATCGTGGGAAACGCACTGAGAAGCAGAAGGAGATATGCAGTTCCTAGTGCCAGGGTTGGCCATGTGAACGGGCGGGTCGGATCGAGTGGCATATGCTCACTGATGACACGAGGTAAGACGGGAGAGGCCACAATCGAATGCCAGATACGAAACATTTCCCATCCGTGAGGATTGATAAGCGGGGCTGATGTGCATGCTAGTAAAACCACCGTCCAAATTCGGATATCCCTCCAGTTCCGGAACGGTATTGCACCCAGGGTAACACCACGGTAACGCTGGAGCAGGAAAAGGGCACCCCAGGCGGCAACCGCCAACCACAGGAGAAGAATACCCCCGAGCACGCCACCGTGCAGATTGGTCCAGAGAACATAAAGAAGGGGTAGGGTGTACAGCCGCCAGAACGGGAGATGCTCAATCTCCGCATCTACAATTACGGCCATCGTCCAGGCCAGAGCAGCGATGGTAATCATATGGGGACGTACGTAGTAATGAAAGGCACCCGCGAATAGGCAGGCCGCAATCAAGAGCAGGGCCAGAATCGGTGTCATACCCAAGCATAAGGCCCGGTGAAACAACCAAGTGTACAAAGCAGCCAGACCTGCCGTGAATGCGAGAAACAGCAAGTCCAACTGGCCGAGCTGGTGGAGTAACGCCATGAGCACTTCGGCGCCCCACTGCTGCGGTACCCACCGTTGACCCGCGCATGTGAAACTGAAAGGATCGCTCTGAGGCATGCCTTGAGTCAGAATGATCTCACCAACCACAACGTGCCAGAGAGCGCCGGGATCGTAAAAGGCGCGTTCCCGCAATAACGCGGATAATACGGTCCACAGCGCCAGGAAGACGATCGTTTCCGGATGAAGATAACGTAGGAGCATCGCGTTGTTCCGTGGGGAAAACAACAGTTACACCCGCCGCCGGGGTGAACCGGAATGCCCTTACCCTGTCGTGGGCATCACAAGTGTAGAACACGTCGCTACGGTGAGAAGGCGTCTCTACCAGTTGCTTGAGAAGTTCACGGCTTTTTCGGGGTGATTTGCTGTTGAAGGAGGAAGGCAAGTAAGTCATAGAGGTCTTTTTCCGGCAGAAGCTGGGCAAAGTTGCTCGGCATGGGTGACAGAAGGGTTTCCCGTTCGGAGGCAATCTCCCTTTTCGGGATACGCTGTGGTTGTCCCGACGTATCGACGATAACTAGGACGCTAGGATCTTCACTGGGTAGGACCAGGCCGGTCAGCGTTCGCTCGTCGCTGGTGACGATCACGCGGGCGCGGAAGGCAGGATCGACATTACGGTTCGGATCGAGAATGTCTTCGAGTAGTCGCTCTGGTCCACGGGCCGTAATGCCATCCAGTTGCGGGGCGATTGTGCTGCCTTGGGAACCCAGGCGATGACACGAGGAACAATGCTGTACGAAGAGGCGGGCACCGGCCTGCAGATCCGGACGATGGCGGCCAAACGCCACGGAACGCTCTCGGATCAGCTTTTGGATCGTTTGGTCAAGCGGGGGGAGGTTCTTCGTCAGAGCAGTGAGTTGCTGGTCCAAATGCGGCTGGCGTAGGGCGTGAATCCGTTCTCGGATGATACGTTCCTGCATCAGGTAAGGGGACAGTTCCTGTTGCCGAGCGGCCTGTAGGAGAAGTTCCGCACCCACCTGGCTTGTGGCCAGTTGCACGGCGACAGTGTGAACCTGGCGGTAGGGAGCCTGTTTGAGAGCCTCACGCAAGGCTGAACGGAGAGGGGGAAGTTTCAACGCCTGGGGTTGAGCCGCCAATGCCAGCATGAGATGTTCTTGCAAGGCAGGCGGCGTAGTCGTCATTGTCAACAGTTGGACCAGGGAGGTTGTCGTAACGGCGGCATAGTCTCGCACGGCGAAGGTGACGGCCTGTTGACGTAACGACGGTGATACCTCAGGATGTTTCATCAAAGCGATGAGAGCAGGGGCAACCCATTGATCCAGATTTTGACGCCGAGGAGTGTCCGGGAGCAGGGGCCGCAGAAGGGAGAGCACTTCCAAACTCAGGCTTTGCCATTCAGCAGGCTGCGAGGGTTGTAACGTCTCCCGGAGCAGCTTCTCCAGGGTTGCGGGGAAGAACTCCTCCTCCCAGTTCTGGTTTGCACGTCCTTGGAAAAAGGCTCGAGCGATCCGCAGAGTGGCTTCAGGGCTCCCTGTTGTGTCCGGTTGCACGAGGACGGCGAAGGAACGCAGAGTCTCTCGGGAGGCATAGCGAGCTACAAAGGTTACACCGCGGAGGTAATCCTCGAAGCGGAGTTGACAACGCTGCTGAAGAGCTTGAGGTGCCATCCCAGCGTCCTGCCAGGCCTTGGCCAGAAAATCGGCGGAGGCCACTGTAGGAAGGCCGTGCAGGACATCCAATAGTCGGGGCAGATCCGTAGGGTGTTCCTGGAGTCGCCGAGTTGCCACGGACCAGCCCGTGGGAGTGTCACGCAACGCATTGCGTAGGGCGATCCGGCTGGCGTGTCGCAGATGGGTATCCTCAGTGGGGCAGGTGCGGAGCAAGTTCAGAAGATAGGGCACGGCCTCGGCACTGGGGTGGAGGATCAAGTATTCCGCCGCGGCACGACGCCGATGGGGATCTGGGCTTTCCGAGAGGCTGCGACAGGCGGTACGACTATCCCAGCGAACCTCTCGCGACAGGTGAACCTCAGGAAAACGATGAGCCAGCTGGAGCCGTGCCAGGAGGCGGACGGTAAGATTGGTGTGCTCTGCCAGGCGGAGCAATTCCTCCTGAGAGGCGGTGGTCAGGTCACGGAAGGGGGGACGGGGCGGGGCAACTGGTGTCTGGGTCGTCCCACGCCAGACAATCCGCCAGATTCGTCCACGCTCACGATCACGTCCGGGGTGACGAAGATCGACTTCATAATGCCCGATAATGCGGTTGTAAAAATCGGCTACATAAAGGGCACCATCGGGTCCCAGTTTCAAGTCCACCGGTCGAAACCAGGGATCCCGGCTGATCAGGAATGCCGGTTTTTCCACCGCCCACGGTGAGGAACCATGCCATCGAATCTGATCACAGTTGATGCGGTTGGTGACGACATTCCCCAAAAACATATGACCATTCCAAGCCGCGGGAAAGTGGTCGGCTTGATACCAGACCAAACCGCACAGGGCAGTGCTGCCGTGATCGTGCCGCGTGACATGAGGGCCGAAACCTAACCCATCATGCGGTTTACCGAAACTGTCATAGTATGACTGGGGAATCAATTGCGTAATAGGACGGGAGTGACAATCCGCGGTGTACAGCCGATCCCAGGGATCGATGGCAATGCCGAAGGGATTGACCTGTCCGAAGGTATAAACTTCAATGCGGGAACCGTCCGGGCGGAAGCGGAACGTGTGGCCGGAGTGCATCCGAACCGTATGACCATCGCGACCTCGCACCGCACTATCGTTGGCAAAGCCGTGGCAAGCGTACACCCAGCCGTCTGGAAGGAGTGTAAACGAGTTATACATACCATGGGTGTCGCGAAAGCCGAAACCGCGGAAGAGAACTTCGTGTTTGTCGGCCCGACCATCCCCATCCTGGTCCGTATACTTGCGAATCTCACCACAGCTTGAAATCAAGGCGGATCGACCGTCGGGCAAAGGTAGGATTCCGATTGGGATGTTCAAGTCCTCGGCAAAAGTCTGGATGGTTCGGGCCCGGCCGGTTTGGGGATCGAAGTCCGAGAGGATATATACTTTGTCTCGGGCCTGACCTTCTTCTGCTGGGAAGGGATAATGGCGACTGGTGGTGACCCACAAGCGACCGCGGGCGTCAAAGGCCATCTGGATCGGCTTATCGATGCTGGGCTCGGCAGCAACGAGTTGGACCTCGAAACCAGTTGGGACAGTTAAAGCTTGCTGCTCAGCTTGGGGTGTGAGAGGGTCGGTGGGGGCAACCAGGTGGGGCGGTAAAGCAGGAGGAGCTTGGGCTGGTGAGCCAGGGTAGTCCAGTACGACGGCACTTATGGCCAAGACCCCAAGACTCCACCCGAGCGTGTTCCGCCACCGAATCCGCGGCTGTTCCGGAAGCAGAGGCTCTGGAGGCATGGATTCAGTACCTCAGTAAGGTTCTCGAACTCTTACACTTACGCCGAGTTTCCCCGACTTTTGAAGAACCGGTTTGCCACGTTCTCTGATTCGCTGACCCCATATGCCTGGTGGCGGGAGGAAATTCAGCCTCCTTGTGCAGGGCGAACCTTGTGAGACTTAGTAGCTATTCTTTGTGAGACTTACTAGCTCTTCTGTGCGCTGGTTATACGATGTCTTGCGGATAGCCGTTGATGCCTAACGGCGAACATTTCTCAGGTTGGGCATAGCGTCGGTCAGTCGTTCCAGAGCATCTGTGCTGACGGCGGTCTGAACAACGTTCAAGGTTCGCAGAGCTTCCAGTGCTTCCAGTTGCATCAGCCCTTTATCAGTAATTCTGCAGTGGGCCAGATGCAGGCTCTGGAGACGTTCCAGGGTGATGATTGTTTTCAAGCCGGCATCCGTGATTTTGGGGTTTTGGCTGAGATTCAGATGCTCGAGTCGGGTCAGAGCTTTCAACGGTGTGATGCTGGCATCAGTCAGTCCGGCATCGATGAGGCTCAAATGACGTAACTGGGCGCATTCGGTAATGGCAGCCAAACTGGCGGGGGAGAGCACAGCATGCTCGACCACCAATTTGCGAAGTTGGGGTAGTGTTTTCAATGCGGCATACCCTTTCGCGGTACAGAGCCGACCGTCCGCAATGTGGATTCCGCCCACTTGGGGAAACTGGGCGAGCTTGAGCAGCAGGGCATCATTGGCCGTTGGACAGCGAACAAGAAGCGGCGCTTGGGGTGACAAACGGGGGTCTATTTCTACTGTCGCTTTGACGCTCGCCAGGATCTGGCGGATTCGTTCCAGCTCCTGTGGTGGCACAGTCAGGGTGGACCCAGATGGTTGGGCCTCTACCACGGAAAGTTTGCCGATGCCTAAGAGCAGAGCGAACGACAGGAGCAACCTGACCATGAGCCCCTGGCTTGACGAGATGGAATGGCACCTCGCTGAACCTGAGGTGGCGACATCCGTGAAAATGCAGACGTAGGATCGCGGTGGTGCTTTGGGACGTTTCGGAGGAACAGTCCCAGCGTCAGGGACACCTTCCGGATGGTGATTTCTTTGGAGGTGCCCATTGGTGGACCAAGTATTCATGGACGTACGGAACATGCACTGCGTATGGAACATGCACCGGAAGAGCAATGGTTTGCGGGTGGGCTGATCAGGTTTCACAGCCTCCGGGTAATTCGAGAAACTTGAAAAAGGAGGGCGGACAACTCTCATTTTTCTTTCGCACAAGTGGTGGTATGATAGGAATCAGGTAGTTTCTGGCCAGGAGGAAGTTTCTGGCTAGGAGGTGGCGACCTGGGTAGAGAAGGCCCGGCCCGGAAACTGCTGCCCGCATCAAAAGAAGACAATTGCCATGTCGGATGTTGCGTCTTCTAGCGGATCGGCCGCGAAAGCGGTTCCCACCCCAGACTTGACAGGTCGCATTTTCGGCGATTATCGCTTGCTCCGTCGCCTGGGTAGTGGAGGTATGGGGCAAGTATATTTAGCTGAACAGTTGTCGCTGAAACGGGAAGTGGCCCTCAAACTGATTCGCTCCGATCTCCAAGACACGGAAACAGCACGGAGGCGTTTCCAGGCTGAGGCCGAGGCTGTAGCTCGTCTCAACCATCCCAACATCGTGCAAATCTACCAGCTGGGCGAAGCAGATGGTTTCCGCTTTATGGTGTTGGAATACGTCGAGGGGCGGAATCTCCGGCAATATCTGGAACGGAAAGGGCCGCCAGACCTGGCAATCTGTCTGAGCATCATGCGGCAGGTGGCTTTGGCCCTGCAACGGGCCCATGAAGTGGGGATCGTCCATCGTGATATCAAACCGGAAAACATCCTTCTGACGCGAAAAGTCGAGGTGAAAGTGGCAGACTTTGGCCTGTCGCGGTTTTTTGCTCCTGAAGGACCTGCCTTGCATCTGACTCAAAGCGGAGTCACGGTGGGTACGCCGTTATACATGTCTCCGGAACAGGTCCAAGGTCAGACGGTGGATCACCGTAGCGATATCTACTCGTTCGGTGTCACTTGTTATCATTTGCTGGCTGGGGAACCACCTTTTCAGGGAAAGACCGCTTTTGATGTGGCCCTCAAGCATGTGCAGGAGGAGCCGCCGCCATTATCCGCTTACCGTCCGGATTTGCCCCCGGAATTGTGTGCCTTGGTCCATAAGATGATGGCCAAGCGACCGGAGCAACGCTATCAGTCGGTACGCGAAATCCTGCGTGACCTGAATCGTATTCGGGAACAAATCAACCATGCGGCAGGAACAGGCAAAGCTCCGGCAGAATTGCATCTGTCTCTTTCGGGGCTGAAGACCGATAGCCAGAACCAGAGCCAACTTCCGCCGGCGCAGCAAGCGACCGCTCCGTTTCCTCTCCAAACCCAGGGCGTTCGGCTTCGATGGTGGGTTGTTGTGTTAGTAGGCCTGCTGGGGGTAGTCATAGGAGGTGGAACCGCCCTGCTCGGTCGTGCTTCTCACCACCGCTTTCCGGAAGCTACAAACGGTACACAGCTGAGCTCAGCCATCCCCAACGGAGACTTCCACTATCCTTCCCCTATCGTTCCCCGCCGGGAGCGGGAATTACTCGCCATCATCAACAAGCGAGACAGTAAAGCGGAAGACATTCTGAGAGCTAGCTTGGAACTGGTACTCCTGTATGTGCATCAAGGACGGTTCAATGAGGCCGAGGAACGGATCCAGAAATTGGAACGAGAGTTTACCGAACGCCCCCTTCCCAAAGGCGAGAAAGCCCAGTCTCTCTGGCGAACGGTGCAACTGGTACCGCGCCTCCTCAGAGCGGCACTGCAGGCATTCCGTCCGGATCCCGATGCTGCTCAACGCTCCAACGAACTGTTCTTGAAGGCTCTGGAACAAGCCGCTATTCCTCCCAAAAGCCCCAAATTCGACCGCTGGGAGCGGGGTTTGGCAGCGGTTCAAGTCCTCCTGATGCGCTATCCCGACCTTGGAGAAATCTGTCAGATGGCTTTAGATCGGAACGCCCAGGCTATGGGAGTTGCGACTCTCAGCCCTCTGGTGCTCGAACAACTCCGTCAACCACCGCGGCTGGGCCGTAGGGAGTAAGTTGTACTCTTTGACCCGGACACCTTCCTTTGAGCCTGACACTATTTTTCGTGGCTCAACCGTTGCAGTCGGAGACTGTGGAGATCCGTCGTCGCAGTAGCAGACTTGAGATGTTTGATACCCTCTCTCGAGTCTGGCAACATTTTCCATGATTCCACAAGGTCAGAACAGGGAGCGTCGCCAGAGATCGATAAAGGTGGAATGTCCTGTTGTATCCAAGCTTGGAAGACCGTGCTGTCCCATGAAAATTTCTTCTCCAGGGGCATTTTCTTAATTTTCTTTACTAAATACTCTTTACAAATTGCGTAATGGGTATAGAATGGGAAGTATGCAATCACAAAATTTGACCCGATGGGACCAACTCAACGGTCGTAAGGAAGCGGACAGGAGACCATGTCCGTCTCTAGTGGGGCGTTTGAATGAACGGCTCGTGCTGCAACTGTTGCAGGACCGCGGACCGTTGTCGCGGGCAGAGCTAGTGCGGGCCAGTGGGTTGAGCGCACCCACGGTGTCGAAAGCTGTTTCTTCACTGCTGCGTGCGGGTTTGGTGGAGGAGTTAGAAGAGACAGTAGGGGCGGAACCAAGTCGGGGTCGACCAGCAACGAAGGTACGGCTGGCCCGGTCTCACGTGCAAGTGTTGGGTGTGGCGGTGGATGCCGGGTTCTGCTGGGTGGCGGCGGCGGGACTGGACGGCAGTTTGCGACAGCCCGTCCAGCGGGTAGTAACCCCCCAGAGCTATGACGACTTATTGGATCTGCTGGAAGGGACATGCCGGGGACTCATGCAGGGGGGAATCAAAACGCTGGGGATAGGGGTGAGCTTGCCCGGTCTGGTCGAAGATTGTTCCGGCCGCAGCATTCTGTCTCCGAATGTGCCGATGACCAATGGTCACACGCCCGCAGTGGATTTGGGACAACGGTTAGGTGTGCCGGCAGTGTTGCTGCAAGAGTCCCATGCTTTGTGTCTGGCGGAGCGGCATTATGGGATGGCTCAGCACATTGAAGATTTTGCCGTGCTGGACGTGGCGACGGGTGTAGGCTTAGGAGTGATGCTGAGGGGTCGCTTATTGACCGGTCACAGCGGGTTGGCAGGGGAAATCGGTCACATCACCGTGGTGCCGGAAGGGGGACGACGCTGTGGTTGCGGCAACAGCGGCTGCCTGGAAACGATGGTTAGCGAGACCGCCTTGATTTGGTATGCCTCGCAGAAGCTAAGTCGGCCGGTGCAGCGCGATGAATTGATTGAGTTGCTCCATACTGGTCAGCTTGATCTGTCCGTAGAGTTGGATCGCATGGCGACCTATCTGGCAGTGGGGATTGCGGCGGTAATCAACATTTTCAACCCGGCAGCGGTGTTTGTGCATTCGCCGTTATGTGACCTGGACCCCCAGTTGTTGCCGCGGGCAGTAGCACGGACCCAGCAGCGGGCTTTGCCGCCATCATTCGCCCAGTGCCGGATTATGCGTGCCCAAGGCACCAAGTGTCAAGGGGCGGTCGCCGGAATTGTCCAGGCACTGACCGATGCGTTAGCTCCGCGGCTGGTGTAAAGGAGGCGGGTTAGCGGCAGATCAGATGCAAGCCGGTGGGTGGATCGGCTGACACCGTCACGAGGGTGCTCAGGTGCTGCTGAAGCAGTCTGCCCCGAGACCAGGCACTGAGTTTTTGCTCCCCCGAAGGGAGTGAAGCGTTGGCGCCTGGGGGACAACCTAGCCTGCACCTGCTTGGCATGGCCCGGGTTGGTCCCAAAGGGACGTATAAGATTGCGAGTTTTCTGAGGAAGGCAGGACAATGCTGAACTGAAAATGCCGAACTGAAGGTGGGACAGAAGATGCGTTACTTGAATGCTTGTGTGATTGCTGGAGTGCTGGTTGCTCTCACTGGCTACGGATCCCTAGGTATAGAAAAAGCAGGGATGGTGGCACTGCGGCCAGCTGCTCCCTTGCGATTGCTGTTTCTGGGAGATCAAGCGGGGCACCAGCCGGTTACTCGTTATCAGATCATCCGGCCAATCCTGGCAGCTCGTGGGATTCACCTGGACTATGCCGATACGTTGGATGTGCTGAACCCGGGGACGTTGAACCGTTATGATGGCCTGATTATTTACGCCAATCATCCTCAGATCCAGCCGGAGCAGGAGAAGGCGCTACTGGAGTATGTGACCAAGGGCAAGGGTTTGGTGGCTATCCATTGCGCCAGCTACTGTTTTTTGAATTCGCCGCGGTACATTGCTTTGGTCGGTGCCCAATTCCGCAGTCACGGTGCCGGTGTATTCCGTCCACAGATAGTTTCCCCGGATCACCCCATCATGCGGGGTTATGAGCCGTTTAGCAGTTGGGATGAAACGTATGTCCATACAAAGCACAACGAGCAAGGGCGGACGGTGCTGGAAGTCCGTACTGATGGAGATGTGAAGGAACCGTGGACGTGGGTGCGTCAGGAAGGCAAAGGCCGAGTTTTCTACACAGCATGGGGGCATGATCAGCGGACCTGGAGTCATCCAGGGTTTCACAACTTGCTGGAGCGGGGCATCCGATGGGTTTGTGGTCAAGACCCAACGGGTGTGGGGGCGTATCGTGACAAACCAGAGATGACCAAGTTGCCAGCCGGGCTGGAACCATTTGAGTATGTGCCGGCGAAGGTGCCATTTTATCCGCCCTCGAAGGTGTGGGGCAAGCAAGCGGAGCCGTTGCAGAAGATGCAGAAGCCGCTGTCACCCCCGGTGAGTATGCAGCGGATGGTCACACCGCAAGGGTTCGCGGTGCGGCTGTTTGCCAGCGAGCAGCAACTGGGGGGCAAGCCGATCGCCATGGCCTGGGATGAGCGGGGTCGTCTGTACGTGGCTCTGACGTCGGATTATCCAAACGATCTGCAACCGGCGGGGCAAGGACGGGATCGGATCGTCCTCTGCGAAGATACCGATGGTGACGGCCAGGCGGATCGCATCACCACCTTCGCGGACCATCTGAGCATTCCGACCAGCTTGCTGCCGTACCGCGGCGGTTTGATCGTCCATCAACCCCCTGTGACGCTGTTTTTGAAAGACACCGACGGGGATGGCCGGGCCGATCGCCGGCAGATTCTGCTTAGCGGTTGGGGGACTAATGATACGCATGCTGGTCCCAGTAACCTGCGTTACGGTTTCGATAACTGGATCTATGGGGCCGTAGGATACGCCGGTTTCCGTGGTACAGTCAAGGGACAGCGTCATGCTTTCGGTCAGGGGTTCTACCGCTTCCGCATCGAAGTCCACGAAAACGCTGGTGAGGAACACCTCCAGGTGACCGCTTTAGAGTTTCTCCGCAGTACGAGCAACAATACGTGGGGATTGCAGTTCGACGAATGGGGACGGCTTTTCGGCAGCACGGCCAACGGATGTCCCATCGTTCACATGCCGATCGCCAATCGGTATTATGAGAAGGTCCGTGGCCTGTCACCGGCAGTTTTGAGCAACATTGCTCCGGATTACCATTTCGAGCCGATTACGACCAAGGTGCGGCAGGTGGATTGGCACGGGGGCTTCACTGCGGCATCCCATATCGCGATCTACACGGCCCGCAGCTATCCACCGGAATACTGGAATCGGACCGCATTCGTATCTGATCCGACCGGTCACCTGACGGCGACCTTTGTGTTGCAAGATGTCGGAGCGACGGTGAAGGCCCGCTACGGCTGGAATCTGCTGGCCAGCGACGATGAGTGGTGTGCCCCGATCGACGCCCAGGTTGGTCCGGACGGACAATTGTGGGTGCTCGACTGGTACAATTTCATCGTACAACACAATCCTACCCCGGCAGGTTACCGAACCGGTCGCGGCAATGCCTACGAGACGGAATTACGCGACAAAAAGCACGGTCGCATCTACCGCGTGGTGTATGGCCAGGCCTCTGCGGAAGAAAAGCTCCCCCTACTGGACCGAAACAAGCCGGAGAGTTGCCTGGCTGCTCTGGAACACCCCAATCTTACCTGGCGCTTGCATGCCCAGCGACTTCTGATCGAACGGGGGCAGAAGGATGTGGTGCCGCCATTGCGTGCCTTGCTATCACGGCAAGGCTTTGCCCCACTGCATGCATTGTGGACCCTGCATGGCTTGGGATGTCTGGACGGTGGGGATGCGGTGACCACGCAAGCAGTGCTATTCGCATTGCGCCACCCTCAACCTGAAGTGCGTGCAGCGGCCTGGCAGGTATTGCCTCGGGACCCCGCCTTGTGGCCCCAACTTCGTGAGCCGCTTCGGCAAGAGGCCTACCCCTTTGTGCAGCTATCCGCCCTGTTGGCTCTGAGTGAATTCCCGCCAAATGAAGCTGCAGCGCCTGCATTGACGGCCGCCTGGAACGACTGGTCCTTTTTCGATACCGAGTTGGAGACGGCCAGTCTTGTCTCCGCTGCTGTCCATGACCGCTATGTATTAGCTAGGTTGGATCAGTGGCCGCGACGACCGGAGTTTTTGACAATCCTCGAAAAAGTGGCCCAGCACTTCGCTGCTCGGGCTGACAGCTCGACGCTGGAGCCGATTTTGCAAGCGGCGGTCCGTGCTCACCCCGACCTGTGCGAGCGTCTGGTAGTGGGTTTGGCCGCGACCTGGCCAGCGAACCGGTCATTGTCGCAGGCCGACGAGTTGGCACGGTTGGTGCCCCCCTTGCTGGCCCGATTGTCTGCAGCAGGTCGTGCCCGCCTGATGCGACTGGCCACCACCTGGGGTATACCCGGGTTGGAACAACAACTGCAGCAACTAACCCTAGCCACGCGTCAAGCACTGGCCGACAGCCAGCGCCCTGACACCGAACGAATCGCCGCTGCTCGGCTGCTGCTGGAACTCAACCCTCGTGACGATGCCGCGGTCGGAGCGATTCTGGACCAACTGACGCCGCAGATCAGTCCTGCCCTGGCAGAAGGCTTGCTGGAGACGCTGCGCCTGTCACAAGCATCGAGTTGGGCCTCCGCTGCGGTTGCCGCCCTCCGTAAGGTTCCCCCGGTCAGTCGCAAGGTGGCTTTAGCCCTGATTCTGGAGCGCCCCGATGCTGTCCGGACCTGGCTGGATGCGGTCGAAAAGGGACAGGCCCGGTTCGACTGGCTGGCTCTGGACCAACGCCTGGCTCTGACCACCCATCCGGACCAAACTATCGCTGCTCGCACTCGCAAACTTCTCGAGCTGGGCGGTGGGTTGCCCGATCCGGATCGGCAAAAGGTCATCGATCAACTCAAACCCCAAGTGCTTGGACGCACCGGGGATGTCGGTAACGGTAAGAAAGTGTTCACTCAGCACTGTGCCAAGTGTCACCAGCATTCTGGTGAAGGAGTGGCCATCGGACCAGACCTAACCGGTTTTGCTGCACACCCCAAAGAAGAAATCCTCATTCACGTTTTGGATCCCTCGCGGAGCGTCGAGGGGAACTTCAAAGCCTATCGCCTCCAGACCACGGATGAGCGAACCTTTCTGGGCATTATCGGTGCACAAACCGCGACCACGTTGGAACTGATCGACGGGGATGGCAAGCGGCACATCTTGAGCAAAGATGACATTGCCACTCTGGTGGAGACGGACAAATCTTTGATGCCCGAGGGGTTTGAAAAGGTGATGAGTGTCCAGGAACTGACCGACCTGTTGGAGTTCCTCACCCACAAGGGGAAGTATGTGCCGCTACCCTTGGATCGGGTGGCTACCGTAGTCAGCACCAAGGATATGTTTTTCGATCGGGGTGGGACGGTTGAACGCCTTATCTTCCCGGATTGGAAGCCGAAGGTGTTTGAAGGCGTTCCATTTGTATTGGTGGATCCCCAGAAAGATACGGTGAAGAATGTGGTGATGCTTTACGGTCCGCAAGGGGTGATTCCGCCGCGGATGCCCCGTCAGGTGCGGCTTCCCTATGCAGGGAGGGCGAAAGCGATCCACTTGCTCAGTGGTATCGGGGGTTGGGCGGCCCAACAACCTTCGACCAACGGCAGTGTCAGCATGATTGTTCGCCTGCACTATGCGGACGGCAGCACCGAGGATCACCCTTTACGCAATGGCGTGCACTTTGCCGACTACATCGGCCGCTTTGATGTGCCTGGGTCGAAATTCGCTTTTGCGGTCCGCAACCAGCAGGTGCGTTACCTGAGTATCCCGGTCAAGCGTCCCGAGGCCGAGTTACAGGCCATTGAGTTTGTCAAGGGGCCGGACCGCACCGCCCCAATTATAGTAGCGGTCACCGTGGAGACACCGTAAAATGAATAAAAGCCCGCCTACCAACCATCAAAGGTTGTCGGTTCCGTGTCTCACCGAAGCGACTTGCAGGAGAACGACATCCTGCCCACCGATGCATGATTGCATGGCTCGATGAGTCCGCATCCTGCCCCCCATTGCAGATACAGATCGGGAGGTATAAGGGATGTACCCTTTGGCATACCACTTCCGAGACTGGAAACGAGTTGGTTATAGGAGTGCAATCCTGCTGATGGGTCTGGCAGCAGGAGTGTTGCTCCTGTTGGAATTGGGGACCAATCGACTGCAGGGCCAATCCCAACAGCAGCCCGCCCAAGCCGGTGACAAATCCGGTGATAATGTTCCGGCATTTTCCGCAGAACAACTTGCTTTTTTTGATAAGCAGGTACTGCCCGTACTGCGGCAACATTGTTGGAAGTGTCATGGGGAAGAACCAAGCAAGCTGCGGGGTGGCTTCGATTTACGCAGTCGGCAGTCCATTCTGCAGGGAGGCGATAGCGGACCAGCCGTCGATCTGCGGCAGCCGGCGCAGAGCTTGTTGCTGCGTGCCGTCCGGTATGACGATGAGCACTTACGGATGCCGCCGAAAGGGAAGCTGTCGGCAGCGGACATCGCCATTTTAGAGAAATGGGTGGCGGCGGGTCTGCCGATGCCTTCCGCCGCTCCCGGGGCTACGTCCCCATCTGCTTCTATCGCCGAGCAAGCCAAAGATTATTGGGCCTATCGTCCGGTGCAGCGGCCACCGGTGCCGAACGTGCAAAACAAGGATTGGGTCCGCACCCCGATCGACGCCTTCATCCTGGCCAAACTGGAACAACGGGGGTTACGACCTGTTCCGCCAGCGGATAAAGTGACACTGGTCCGACGGGCCTACTACGATCTGCTCGGCCTGCCCCCGACCCCGGAGCAGGTTGATGCCTTCGTCAACGATCCCTCCCCTGACGCCTGGGAGAGGCTGATCGATGAATTATTGGCCAGCCCGCACTACGGCGAAAAATGGGGACGCTACTGGCTCGATGTTGTCCGCTATGCCGAAACCAACGGTTTTGAACGGGATGGCCCCAAACCTTATGCCTGGAAGTATCGGGATTACATCATCCGGTCTTTCAACGAAGACAAACCGTACGACCGCTTCATCCTGGAACAGCTAGCCGGCGATGAAATCCCGGGTTATCACCCCGAGGCCATCATTGCCACCGGCTTTTACCGCCTGGGGATCTGGGACGACGAGCCCGCTGACCCCGAGCAGGCCCTATACGATCATTACGACGACATCGTAACGACGGTCGGGCAAGCCTTCCTGGGAATGACCATCAACTGCGCCCGTTGTCATGAGCACAAAGCTGACCCCATCCCGCAGGCGGACTACTATCGCCTCCTGGCATTCTTCCGCGAGATTCGTCCCTTTTCGCAAACTCGGGATGTGCGTTCGCCGAACAATCTGACCGACATTTCCCCACCTGAGGTGCGTGCCCAATACGAAGCGGAGCAAAAGCGGAGGCAAGACCGGCTGGAACAGATTCGCCAACGCCTGACGGAAATCGAAAATGCTGCTATTCGCCAACTGCCGGCCGAGGATCAACGGGCAGCCGAAGGGCCAGATCGCCCCAAAGTCATCGCCAAGATCATTCCGCGGCTAGCAGAGGCCCAGAAAAAGGAATACGAAGCATTACGCAACGAACGGACGATGTTGGAACGATATCGTCCGCCGGCGGAATGGGCGTTGTCGGTGAACAACTGCTGGGTGCCGCCTCCGCCGACCCATGTGTTGGTCCGCGGTTCGCCCCATGCCAAAGGTAAGGAAGTCACACCGGGTTTTCCGCAATTATTTGGTCAGCCTGACCCAGTGATCCCCCCACCACCACCCGGCTCGAAAACCAGTGGTCGCCGCACAGTGCTGGCCCGGTGGATCGCTTCCCCCAAGCACCCGCTGACTGCACGCGTCTGGGTCAATCGCATCTGGCAATACCACTTCGGCCGCGGTTTGGTACCCAGTGCCAATGATTTCGGCAAACTGGGTGAACCGCCATCACACCCGGAATTGCTCGACTGGTTAGCCGCCGAACTTGTGCAACCGACGTCGCCATCTCCCGACCGCCCCTGGGCAGTCCGCGGCGCTCCCTGGACCATCAAACGCTTGCATAAACTGATCATGATGTCGCAGGTGTATCAACTCTCGTCGCGAGGTGATCCCGAGAACCTTCACCGTGATCCCGCCAATGTTTACCTGTGGCGATTCAACATGCGGCGACTCACAGGTGAAGAAATTCGCGACTCTATGCTGGCAGTCAGTGGCCAGCTCAATCGGCAGATGTACGGCCCCAGTGTCTATCCCCCGCTACCTGCGGAAGTGCTGGCGGGTCAGTCGGTCCCGGGACAAGGTTGGCCTACCTCTCCTCCCGAGCAGGCCAACCGTCGCAGCATCTACGTCCATGTCAAACGTTCCTTACGGGTGCCGATTCTCGTTGGTTTCGACCAGCCCGATCCGGATAGTAGCTGCCCGGTCCGCTATGTCACCACCGTCCCCACCCAGGCGTTGGGGCTACTCAATGGAGCATTTGCTCAGGAACAAGCCGCTGCCCTGGCCCGTCGCCTGCAACAAGAAGTTCCGAATGACCTGCCCGCCCAAATCCGCCGGGCCATCCGCTTGACCACCGGCCGCCAGCCTACCTCACAGGAAGTTCAGGACGACCTACGTTTTCTGCAGCGCCTTATGGAGGAACATAAACTGGATCCAACCACTGCTCTGAGCCGCTATTGCTTGCTGTGCCTCAACACCAACGAGTTTATCTACATCGACTGAGTTTGATGCAGGAGTTTGATGCAGGGTACAATAGGGCTGTGTTCGCGGACATGCGAACATGGCCTACCTGCGAGGGGGAGTGCATCGGACAGCGTAAATCCATCCGCCCATTGTTGCGTTTCCGAGGAGGATGATATATGTCAGCTCCAAGAGCAAGCGGCGCGAATTTTTGCGGTCGAACCCGGCGGGAGTTCCTTTGGGAAGTAGGGGCCGGTTTTGGGGCCCTCGGATTAACGGCCTTGTTGCACAATGATCCTCTGTTGGCCGGTAGCACTACCCCGAAAAGTTCCTCTGCTCCCAGCCGCTATATCAACCCCCTAGCACCCAAGAAGCCCCACTTTACCCCCAAAGCTAAAGCCTGCATCTTCCTGTTCATGTACGGCGGACCCAGCCACGTGGACACTTTCGACTACAAGCCGGAATTGATCAAATACGATGGCAAGACAGTCAAGGTCAAAACGTTTGGCCGGGCGGGTCACCGTAATGAAGGACGTATCGTCGGCCCGAAATTCCCTTTCAAGCAATACGGCCAGTGCGGCAAATGGGTTAGCGATCTGTTCCCCCACCTAGCTCAGTGTGTGGATGACATCGCCTTTGTCCATTCCTTTTACGCCGAGTCGCCTATCCATGGTTCCGGCTTGTTCATGATGAATAGCGGGCGGTTGCTCTCCGGTAGCCCCTGCTTAGGGAGTTGGGTTACCTACGGCTTGGGTAGCGAGAATGAGAACCTGCCCGCCTTCGTCGTTATGCTGGACAAATCAGGTGGACCGATCAACGGGCCGAAGAATTGGTCCAGCGGTTACATGCCGGCGGCGTATCAGGGTGTGGTGATGAGAGCCGATGCCCATCCCATTCATGATCTGACACCGCCTCCCGGGATGACTCGGGCCCAGCAGCGGGCTTTGCTTGATCGGTTGCGTGAAAAAAATGAGCAGCATCTGGCTAGTCGGGCCGACAACAGCGAACTGATGGCCCGGATCGCCAGCTATGAACTGGCCTTCAAAATGCAGCAGCACGCCCCAGAGGCGGTTGACTTTTCGCAGGAAACGGCAGAAACCTTGCGGCTATATGGCATCGGCGAGAAACGCACCGATGATTTCGGTCGTAAATGCCTTCTGGCCCGCCGCCTGGTGGAACGTGGTGTCCGTTTCATCCAGATCTACTCGGGTGGCAACCACAACGACTACAACTGGGATGCTCATGGTGATCTGGTCAAAAACCACTCTCTCCATGCCGGTAACACCGACAAACCGATTGCCGGTTTGCTCCAAGACTTGAAACGGCGGGGATTGTTGGACAGCACCATTGTCATTTGGGGTGGTGAATTCGGTCGGCAACCCACGGCGGAATACGAACAAGGCACCGGCCGCGACCACAATGCCTACGGCTTCACCATGTGGCTGGCCGGCGGAGGCATCAAAGGAGGGATCAGCGTGGGGGCCACCGACGAACTGGGAAACCAGGCCGTCGAAAATCGCTTCCATGTCAAAAATCTCCATGCTACCGTCCTCTGGCAAATGGGCTTGGATCCCAACAAACTGACCTACTTCTACGGTGGTCTGGATCAGAAGCTGGTCGGTGTCGAAGGCGCCGAACCGATCTGGCAGATCATATAACACCTACTGGTTCAACCACGCGTGCCGGCCATACAGCAGATTACGCCATCTCCGCTGGAAAGGGTGGATGTGCCCTGGTTCTGGAGTATGGCGGGCCATCGCAATCCTTCGGGAATGCTTGAGAGTGCGGAAGTTCCGCCGGAGAATCCCTGCCATGAGTGCCTCTTCACCGCCCACTACTTTCCAGACGGTTCCGGAACATGATGCACTAGCTGCGATTCCGCGGGATCTGTCGTTTCATCCTTGCAACACCCATGGCCCTTTTCAGGTGCTCAGTCGTGAACAAGTCGAACAGTTCAACCGCCAGGGGTATCTGATGCCCTTCCGCATTTTTTCCGATGCGGAGATACGGGAGATCCGCGACTACTTTGATCGGTTGCTGCAACGCTATCTGGCGGAAGGGAAGGACAGCTATTCGATCAGTTCCGCGCATTTGCGTCATGGACGGGTCTGGGATATTCTGACGCATCCGCGGATTGTGGCGATTGTGCGGGATCTGCTAGGCCCTAGCGTTATTGCGTGGGGATCACATTTCTTCTGTAAGCTGCCGGGGGATGGCAAGGTGGTGAGTTGGCATCAGGACGCCAGCTACTGGCCACTGACGCCGAGCAAAGCCGTAACAGTTTGGCTGGCCATCGATGATGCCGACCGGGATAACGGTTGCATGAAGTACATCCCAGCAACGCACGTGCTGGGCCATCTCACTTATCAGTTGACCGAAAACGATCCCGCCCATGTGCTCAACCAGGTAGTACCCGATGTGGAGAAGTACGGCGAACCGGTCTATGTGGAATTGAAGGCTGGGGAAGCCTCTCTTCACTCCGACCTGCTGTTGCATGGTTCCGAAGCGAACAATTCGTCACGCCGCCGCTGTGGTTTGACCTTGCGCTATACTTCCGGGGATGTCCGGGCCTACCTGGGGTGGGATCAGAAAGGAGTGGTGGTGGCTGGTGATCCACCGCCGCATTGGGCCAACCGCCCCCGACCCACCGAGGATTGATCGAGACGATCCGGATCATACCGGTGTGTGTCCGCGGAGCAGATTGGATCGGGAAACCGTGGTCTGGATGGGGTGCTAGCGTCGTTTCTTTTTGTTGCGGCGTTTGCGTTCCTCAGCCCGTTCGCGAGCACTTTTGCGACGTTGGGTGTCCGGGCTTTTGATCTGGATTTTGTCCAGACCCCCTGGGAGGAATGCACCCATTTGTCCCAAACCGGTCACCATTTTCAACCGTTGCCACAGGGTCATTTGCGACATTTGCCGCATCAGAACCCGGACTTGTTCGAATTGCTTGAGGAATTGGTGGACCTCGTGGGGTTCGACACCGGCACCGCGGGCGATCCGGCGGCGACGGGACTGATCGATGATTTCCGGACGGCTTCGCTCCTGTGGTGTCATCGAGTCGATGATGCCCTGGACCCGGCGCAAGGCCACCTCGGGGTCTTCCCCTTCGGGAATCATTTCGGCCATCCCCGGGATGCGGGACAGCAGGTCCTTCATGCCGACTTTAGCGATGAGGGAAAACTGCTTGCGAAACATGTCCAGAGTGAAGTCGCCCTTGGCCAGAGCTTCCTGCTGTTTTTTCAGTTCTTCTTCGGAGATCTGTTTCTGGATGGCGGCGATTTTTTCGACCACCCCCATCAGGTCGCCCTGACCAAGGATCCGGCCGGCCATGCGTTCGGGGACGAAATCTTCCAGCTTGTCGAGCTTTTCACCCACACCGATGAATTTGATCGGTACACCGGTGACAGCTTTGATCGATAAAGCCGCGCCACCGCGGGTGTCGCCGTCCAGCTTGGTTAGAATGCAGGCGTTCAATTCCAGGGCATCATTGAACGCCTTGGCGACGTTAGCTGCCTCCTGGCCGATCATCGCATCGACCACCAGGTACACCTCATCGGGCTGGACCAGGTTGTCGATTTGCTGGAGTTCTCGCATCAACTCCTGATCGATTTGCAATCGGCCGGCAGTATCCAGAATGACGGTGTCGCACAATTGTCGCCTGGCGGCAGCTACCGCATGACGGCACACTTCCACCGGCGTGGTTCGCTCACTGTAAACGGGGACATCGATCTGGCTGCCCAAGGTCTGAAGTTGCTCGACGGCACCGGGGCGTTGCAAGTCGGCGGCCACGAGCATCGGCTTGCGACCCCGCTCCTTGAGTGTCAGGGCCAACTTCGCCGCTGTCGTGGTCTTGCCGGAACCTTGCAGACCGCACAGCATCAGCACCACGGGCCGATCGGACCGCTGGGGAATCCGCGGATCGACCGGACCCATGAGGGCGACCAGTTCGTCGTATACGATCTTGATGATCTGCTCGGCCGGATCGACACGGGCTAGCACTTCCTGACCGGTCGCCTTGGCCTCTACCCGAGCGATGAAGTCGTTGACCACGTGAAAATTGACGTCCGCTTCGAGGAAGGCGCGTCGGACCTCCCGTAGCCCTTCCCGGATATTCTCTGGTGTCAGGCGTCCACGTCCCCGCAGCTTCCGTAACGCCTCGCTCAACCCACGGGTAATACCTTCAAACATGCTGATGGTCTCGGTCGCTGTTCGGAAGGCTCTGGGCCTGGTTTGGGACACGCTAGGGCATGTTGCTTCCGGGTTTTTTGTTGTCCCCCTGTTATAGGGGGAGGTGGAAGACTGTGCCCGGTTTCGTCTTAACTGCTAACGTAGCCGCTCCTGTTTGTCTCATCTGCTCGTGTAGCCGATCCTGTCCTGTTACTCTAAGACAAGGTGTGTCCGTCTTCAACCTGAGGTAGCCTTGCCTGCCGCGAAGCACGCCCAGGCTTTGGCTCCACAAGAAAAGGCGAAGCCTGGTAGTTGTCTATTCCTACTCCTGGAATCGCTTCCGTATCTTATAAGCCCAGCGAGGGGTTAGAGACCCGGCATAGACTGCTGTCAGTCCTTGCGTGCCTTGGATGGCTTTCGTGTGAAGGAGAAATGCCCACGAGGACCCTGACCTTTTCCCAATCCATTTTTGTGTCGTATGAGGAGGGAGTATGCGTCCTTGGAATCTAGGAGTATTGCTGGTATTGAGCGGGGGTTGGGGAGTTTGGGCCGACGATTGGCCCCAGTGGCTGGGACCTCAACGCGATGGCATTTGGCGGGAAGAGGGGATCATCGACAAGTTCCCGGCGGAAGGCATGCGGCCCCGATGGCGGACACCGGTTGGAGTCGGCTATGCTGGACCGGCGGTGGCTCGCGGTCGCGTGTATGTCATGGACTTGGTTCCCAGAGATGAATTACCCGCCAGTGGGTTTGCCAAAGGAGCGCGGGTCCGAGGTCAAGAACGCATTCTCTGCCTCGATGCGACCAATGGAAAGGAAATCTGGAAACAAAGCTATCCGGTCGAATATCGCATCAGTTATGCGGCAGGACCCCGTTGCACTCCGACCGTCGATGGAGATCGGGTTTACACCCTAGGGGCAATGGGGCATTTACTGTGTTTGAACGCGGGTAGCGGACAGATTATCTGGTCGAAGGATTTTCTTAAAGATTACGCTGCTTCCCTTCCCGTATGGGGTTTTGCGGCTCATCCGTTGGTGGATGGCGATCGGTTGATTTGCTTGGTCGGCGGTTCGGAGGACCGCTTAGTGGTGGCATTCGATAAACATACCGGCAAGCAACTCTGGGCGAGCGAGAGTTGCCCAGGGGATTTCGGCTATTGCCCCCCGATCATCTATACCTTCGGCGGCAAACGCCAACTGATCATCTGGCACAGCCGAGCCGTCCTCGGTTTAGACCCGCAGACTGGTCAACGCCTTTGGAGGGTCGATTGGGACATTCGGGCCGCTCTGACAGCTCCCATGCCACGGCAGATCGAAGGGGATAAATTGTTCCTGACATCCTTTTACAACGGTTCCATGCTGCTGCAGGTCACCGCTGACGGGGCCAAGGTCCTCTGGCGTAGCAAAGCCAAGGGCGAACGGCCCGAGCAAACGACCGACCTCAGCTCAATTATGCCCACACCAGTGGTGCAGGGGCCGTACATCTACGGCGTGTGCAGCTATGGACAACTCCGCTGTCTGGAGTGGGCGACCGGTCAGCGGGTCTGGATGACCATGAAAGCAACCCGTGGACGCTACACTCCCCCCCAAGTGGCCGAGGAAGACGAGCCCAGTAACGGCGAGCGCTGGGGTAATGCTTTTCTGGTGCCTCACGCAGACCGGTGCTTCCTGTTCAATGAGCAGGGAGAATTGATTCTGGCCCGTCTTTCTCCCCAAGGGTACCAGGAAATCAGTCGTGTTGTCTTGCTGGAACCAACCAATCGCATGGCTGGCCGCAAGGTGGTTTGGAGCCACCCAGCCTTTGCGGACAAATGCATCTTTGTCCGCAACGACCAGGAAATCGCTTGTTTTTCCCTAGCCGCTCGCTAATTTTGCCGCCTGGTCGTCACTACCGCGTTTTTGCCCCAATCCGGGATAATGGGGGGGTAGTGAGAAGGCAGCCACAGCAGCTGTCCTGGGGCAAGTTGCGTGGCATCCTCAGCAGCACGAGTTTGGCCAAGCTTAGCCGGTGTGGCGGCGTAACAATCCCACGGTGGGTGCGAAGGTGATGCGCAGGTCTCATACCAATCCCGAGGCGGCCACCTTGATCCCTTTGAGAGCCATCCGCAGTTGCTCAGGATTGGGTGAGAATTCCAAGGCGGTGGCCTTGTCGATATCGCCACGTAAGACCAGCTCTTCGAGACTCTTGTTGAAGTCCATCATGCCTTCGTTGTAAAAAGCCCGGATAGCGTCCAGCAGTTTGGAGTCCTGCCCTTTGAGGATCAGGTCGCGGATGGTTGGGTTGACGATCATGATCTCGTTGGTGGGGACGCGTTGCACGCCTGGCTTGATCGCCGGCACGAGTTTCTGAGCGATGACCGCCCGCAAGTTGAAAGCCAAAGACTGCCGCACAGCATTGTGCTGATTAGGGGGAAATAGTCCCAGGATGCGATCGATGGTGCTATAGGCGTTGGAAGCATGGATGGTTCCGAAGACCACGTGACCAGTCTCGGCAGCATGGACGGCGGCTTCGAACGTTTCCGAATCCCGCATCTCGCCTACCAGAATCACATCAGGGTCTTCACGCACTGCATGCTTGAGAGCGGTCTTCCAATCGCATACATCGATGTACACTTCCCGCTGATTGACCACCGACATTTTGTCGGTGAACACAAACTCAATCGGGTCCTCAATGGTCAGGATGTGCAACGGCTCGTGGGCGTTCATGTAGTCGAGCATGGCGGCGATGGTGGTCGATTTCCCGGAGCCGGTCACGCCGGCTAGCAAGATCATTCCCATCTCGAAATGGCAGAGTTTTTCGATGACTGGCGGCAAGCCGAGTTGCTCGAACGATGGGATCGTCTGATTGACCAGACGGGCCACCAGAGACCATTTGCCGCGGGCCTTCATCAGGTTGACGCGGAAGCGGGCCTCGTCCTTGCCGATCACGTGAGCAAAGTCCGCCCCACCGGTCTCCTCGAATACTCGCTTATCCTTCTCCTTGAGGATCGGAGTAATCAATTTTTCCAGCATTTCCTGCTCGAGGATCGGTGTATTCATCTTCTGAATCACGCCGCGTAGACGCATCATCCCCGGCAGGCCCGCCTTCAGGTGCAGGTCCGAACCTTTATGCATCATTACCGTCCGGAATAGCTGATTGATCGGAGGTTCTCCAGGAACAGCAGGAGCCACCTTCAAGCCCGGTTCCGGGGAATTGATCGTAATCGGTTTGTACGTGTTAGCAGCAGGTGCGTTGCTCATAATTCTTCCTCTCGCCTTTACCCTCGGGTATGATTTGCGATAACCAGCCATCACACGATCGGGAATAAGGCATGAAGTAGCCTATTCCTCTGTCGTCCATTGTAACGGCTGAGTGTTCATCCTGGCAGAGCGGGGTGAAAGGAAGCGTCATGGCCTGGACGAGATGATTCCCGCTTGTGCACGCGAGCCTCAAAGCGACGTACTATGATTAAGGGATGCGTTATGGCCAGAGCGAGATGATTCCAGCCGAACTGGAACTCCTTTGCGGGCCAGATAGGCCTTGGTTTGCGCAATGGTATATCGA
>Ga0209017_10000207_pt1 | contig 60443 bp, 41 predicted proteins | sample YNPBryunderm2012_FD_185812 | JGI IMG/M metagenome (GOLD analysis project Ga0209017, IMG submission 185812) | Anoxygenic and chlorotrophic microbial mat microbial communities from Yellowstone National Park, USA - YNP Bryant MS undermat 2012... ... | reverse complement strand
CAGCAGATAGCCCATCGGGCGGGGGTGAAGTTGTGGCCGAAGCCGTTCGTGAACATGCGGGCATCGTGTGCCACCGATCTGGTGCAGCGGTATCCGCATTACGTAGTGACGCAATGGCTGGGGCATACGCGGGAAATAGCGGAGTCGCATTACTGGCAAGTGACCGAAGAGCATTATCGACACGCGGCGCAAAAAGCGGCGCAGCAACAAGCGGCAAGAAGTGGCATGGAGATGTCATCGACGCCGCTCCCCCCTCCAGAAAATGCGGGAAATGCAGCACTATGCCGCTTGACACAACTCCATGCAGTGTACAAAAATAATCAATCCCTGAATCTCCCGATACATGCGCAATGTATCATGCGAAATGTCTGGACATGAGCAGGTGTCCCACCTGAAGGTGGAGTACCCTCCTTGCCAGAACAAGACACACCCTCTGCCGACTAGTCTAGCCCGCCCCCGCCCACCGCACATTACAGTGACGCACCAAGTCGCCGCAGATCCGGTCACGAGCCAATGGTGCCGGGAGATGGATCGCGCTGATATTATCCCTGGCTGATGTCAAACAGGGTCCATGCGGTATAACAACAGCAAGCTGCAGAGGGTCTGTGCCTGTAGTCCGGCATCGGACGGGAATCCATTCGAAGCCACCGAGAACCGCCATGGGCGCCCTACACATCCGGGACATCTTTGCTCAACATCATCCGACGTTCAGTTTCGAGTTTTTCCCTCCCAAGACGGAAGAGGGGAGTGAGGCCTTGTTTCGCACGATCGCCGCCCTCCAGGAGCTGGAACCTTCCTTTGTTTCCGTGACTTACGGGGCAGGAGGATCGACGCGTGACCGGACCCACGATCTGGTTGTGCGGATCCAGAGGGAGACCAAACTGACCGCGGTGTCCCACTTGACCTGCGTATGTCATAGCCGTGAGGAGATCGCAGCCATCTTGGAGAGATACGCACGGGCGGGGGTGATGAACATTCTGGCCTTGCGGGGTGATCCGCCGCGGTCCATGCCCCATTATGATCGTTCCCGGGATGCCTTCCGTTACGCGGTAGAACTGGTGCGATTCATTCGTGAGTTTCCCACACCACCGGATCCCCGGGGTTTCGGCATCGGAGTGGCGGGCTTCCCCGAGGGACACCCCGAATGTCCCAACCGTCTCAAGGAAATGGATTACCTCAAACAAAAGGTGGATGCCGGTGCGGACTACATTTGCACCCAGTTGTTTTTCGACAATCGGGACTTTTACGACTTTCGGGAACGATGTGAGTTGGCGGGGATTCGGGTTCCCATCATAGCCGGCATTATGCCCATCACCAGTCGCAAAAACCTGGAAACCATGGCAGAGTTGGCTGCCGGCGCCCGCTTCCCCGCTAAGCTCCTGAGAGCTGTGGCCCGCTGCAGCGACGATGACGATGTGGCACGGGTCGGGATCAGTTGGGCGACCGAACAGTGCGCTGATTTGTTGCATCATCAGGTTCGGGGCATCCACTTCTACACTCTCAATCGCTCCGATGCCACGGTGCAGATCTATCGCAACTTAGGGGTGAGAAGCTCGCGGGCCTTGCGACAGGCAGTCTGAAGGGAACTGGCAGGTTTTCCTGGAGCGTGGAAGGCAGACGGGCCCATGCCGGCTCAGGAGAGAGAAGGTGTGATTCGAGAGAATGGTGTGAGTCTCGCGGTCTGTAGCGAATCGGGAGGGGGGCAGCAGTAATGCACCGGGTTGCAATGGCCGTAGCCATCTGGGCGGGCGCGATGGCTGTGGTGGCAGGTCCGATGAGTGAACCACCACCAGCTGCATCCCGCGAGGTGGACCCGGAAAAAGGGGTAGTGGTGTGTGTCTCCCCGGCAGCAGCGGAGGTGGGGGCGGCGATTTTGCGGCGTGGGGGGAATGCCGTCGATGCCGCCGTGGCGGTGGGGTTTGCCCTGGCTGTGACCTGGCCCGAAGCGGGGAATATCGGCGGTGGTGGCTTCATGATGATCGCGCCGCCGCGTCAAGCTGTCACATGCATCGAGTTTCGGGAAACAGCGCCCCGAGCGGCGCCGGAAAACCTGTTCGCCGATGGAAAGGTGCCCCCCTGGGATGCCCGTGCTGCCGGTGTGCCCGGAACGGTGCGCGGACTGGCTCTGGCCCATCAGCGCTTCGGTAAGCTTCCCTGGGAGGAATTGATTGCCCCTGCCATCACCCTGGCCGAGCAGGGCGTGACCGTCAACGCTGCGCTGGCCCGATCCCTCCAGCGGGTCTGGGCAGACTCTCACACAAAACACTCCGAATTCCGGCGCCTGTTCTCTCCTCCCGATCGGCGCCGCTGGCAAGTGGGAGACCGCCTGATCCAGAAAGACCTGGCGGAAACGCTGCGACTGGTCGCCCGCCATGGGCCGGACGCCTTTTACACCGGGCCGATTGCGGAATCGATCGTGCAGGAAATGAAAGCCAGCGGGGGACTGATCACAGCTGAGGATTTGAAAGCCTATCGTGCCCAGGAACGGACCCCGATCCACATCCGTTATCGAGGCTACGACATTTACGCTCCCCCTCCTCCGAGTTCCGGGGGAATCACTCTGGCCCTGATGTTGCATATGCTGGAAACAATGGACCTGAAATCCCACGGACGCTGGTCTGCCCACACGTACCACATGCTGATCGAGGTGATGCGTCGGGCATATGCGGATCGCGCCCGCTACTTGGGTGATCCGGACTTCACCCCGATTCCCCCGCACTTGATCCGTCGGGACTATGCCCGTCGTCTTGCCGCGACGATCCGCCCGGACAAAGCCACTCCTAGCGCGGAGGTGGCTCCTGATGTGCCGGTGCAACCCGAGGGAGAATCCACGACACACTTCTCCATCATCGATCGCGAAGGCTTGGCGGTCAGCACGACGTACACTTTGGAGAACAGTTACGGCTGTCGGATAGCTGTTCGCGGTGCCGGCTTCATCCTCAATAATGAAATGACCGACTTCAATCCGCGCCCCGGAGTGACCAGCACCGATGGGCGCATCGGCACGCCTGCCAACGCCATTGCACCCGGCAAGCGCATGCTCAGTTCCATGACACCGACCATCGTGCGTCAGCAGGATCGGGTGGTGCTGGTGACCGGCAGCCCGGGTGGACGCACCATCATCAATACCGTCCTGTGTGTGCTGCTCAACCGCTTGGATTTCGCTCTGCCTCCGGAGCAGTGCGTCTCAGCGCCACGCCTTCATCATCAATGGTTTCCTGATGTGGTCCGGCTGGAAACGACCCCGAACCACGCGGAACTGGTCGCGCAATTGCAGCGTCGGGGACACCGGGTGGTCTCCTCGGGCCGTCAAGGGGATGCCCATTCCATCTTCGTGGATCCGGTTACAAACCGTCGGATTGCGGTCGCCGATCGCCGGATCGATGGTGCCATCGCTGAGGAGTAATATCAAAATCGTTTTGTTCCGTCGAGAATCCGTTGGTATAAGGGGGAGAGCGGTCAGGAGCAGTGCGGCTTGTTCCGATCCTCAGCGTGGGAAGGGTGGATCAGGCGGAGAAGAGAGGGCGGCCAAGACCCTGAGCCCGCGCCAGTTCCACGATTCGGGCAGCCAAGACGATGTCTTCGATTCCCAGACCGAGGGATTTGAAGATGGTAATATCCTCTCGCGACTGCCGTCCGGGGTAGCGGCCGACGATGAGGGGAGCCAATTCGATGATGTCGGACCACTCCAGTACACCGCTGTTGAGAGGAGCGACAAAGTCCCCCGCTTCCTGACGTGCCTGGTCTTTGCTGTCCACAACCACAAGTGTCGCGCGGCGGAAGACTTCCACATCCGCTTCTGCTTTGGCGATCATATTGGAGCCGATGAGATTGATGTGTTGACCCGGGGAAAGCCAGGTGCCCAGCAACACGGGATCCCGGGCCGTGGTAGCAGTGATCACGATGTCCATGTTCCGGACGGCGCCTTCCGGCTGATCCACAGGGAGAACTTCCACCCCTGTTTCGCGGGAGAGCCGCTCGGCGAAAGCGTGTCGGCGTTCCGGTTGCCGGGAATAGACGCGGACCTGTTCGACAGGGCGGACTTTGCATACCGCGAGGATTTGGGTTCGGGCTTGCTTACCCGTGCCGAGGCATCCGACGGTGCGGGCATCGGTTCGAGCCAGTTTTCGCGTGGCTACCCCTGTAGCGGCACCCGTGCGAAACTGACCGAGGATGTCGGCCTCCAGCCAGGCCTGCAACTGCCCCGTCTTGCCGTCGTAGAGTGTAACATGGAAGCGTGTCCCCTCTTTGCTCGAGGTGTAAGCTTTAAAGCCGATGATCCCGAGTGTCTTAGCGGCGGCGGGCAAGACATGCAACATCACATGATCGGTCTGGCAACGTTGCCGCGGGATGTTCTCCGCCTCCTCCAAGGCCAGTTTCCGGAATGCCGTGGTTACGGCCTCCAAGGCAAGATCCATCGTGACCAGTTGCTCCACATCCGTTTCCGTGAGATAGAGCGGTACCATAGTTGTGGCCTGCTTCGGGTGAGACAGTAATAGCATAACCTATTTCTCCTGGGCTGTCTGTAACCATTCCTGGAAACGGGCGAGTCCAGCGGTGATCACATCCTGACTGGTGGCGAAGGACATGCGTACATACCCTTCTGCACCAAAGGCAACACCCGGGACCAGGTTGACGTGGGCCTGTTGGAGCAAAGCGGTGCAGAAGGAGAGCGAGTCCTGCACCCATAGCGGGCCGAAGCGTTTGTTGAAGTAGGCGGAGACATCGAAGAAGGCGTAGAAGGCACCTTCCGGCTCATGCAGGCGGATGTGCGGGATTTGACGGAGGAGCCGACAAGTCAGATCCCGGCGGACAGCGAATTCCGCACGCATCTGGGCCACACACTCTTGCGGTCCCTCCAAAGCAGCCACCAAGGCGGCTTGCGAGATACTGCTGGGGCAGCTGGTTTCCTGGCTTTGAATGGCGTCCATGGCCTTGACTACATGGCTCGGAGCAACAGCCCAGCCCATACGCCAGCCGGTCATGGCGTAACTCTTGCTGGCTCCACTGATGGTGAGGGTCCGTTGCCGTAGTTCCGGCCGGAGGGTCGCGATGCATGTGGGCCCCACCTTCCCGTAAGTGAGCTGTTCGTAAATCTCATCGCTGAGAATGGCCGCGTCGCTGTGTTCGAGCAGGATATCGACCAACTGCTCCAATTCCTGACGGGTATAGACTGTACCCGTCGGGTTGCAGGGTGAGTTGATCATCAGCAAGCGTGTACGTGGTGTCAGTGCCGAGCGGAGTTGTTCGGGTGTGAGTTTGAAGCCCGTTTCCGCGGTCGTTTCCAGTAACACCGGTTTGGCCCCGGTCATCTGGACCAGGTCGGAATAGCTGACCCAATAAGGACTGGGGATGAGCACTTCATCACCCGGCCCTACGGTGGCGGCCAAGGCGTTGTGAATGGAATGCTTGGCACCGTTGGATACGATCACCTGATCCGGGTCAATTGCGTAGTTGTGGAAGCGTTGATACCAACGGCAGATGGCGTTTTTCACCTCGGGGGTGCCGCTGGTGGGGGTATAGTGGGTCTGGCCTTGGCGGGCAGCTTCCGCGGCGGCGGCACAGATGTGTTCCGGTGTGTTGAAATCAGGCTCACCGAGACTGAAATCATAAACAGTGATGCCGGCGGCTTTCAGTTGACGGGCCTTGGCACCGGCTGCTAAAGTGGCCGACGGCTTGATCGATTCAGCAAGTGGGGATAGTCGAATCATGGCAGGCTCAACCTGAACAAGGGGAGAAACGCTCCTTTCCCCTCATCGTACCGAAATTGCTAGTGATGGACATCATCCGCGGACTCTCCGTTGGAGTCCACGAGCATGCGGTAACAACGTCCCATACTCAAGTTGATCGGGTCGGCAATATGCAGCACGTGGTGTTGTGCGTTCATCGTTATCCTCCGGCATTGGGCGGAGCGGAAACTTACACCCAACGCCTGGCCCGTTACCTTGCCGAAGAACATGCCTGTGAGGTCCGCGTCTGGACCACGACCGCAGAGGCCCTGGAGGAACTCTGGCGTCCGCGGCGACCTCTTTGCCCCTATATACGAGAAATGCGTCGCGAAGCGGTCATTGAACGGTTTCCACCGTTACCCGACTTCCCCGGGCGACGCTGGGTGCTCAAGGCCCTGTCGCTTGTCCCCCATCCCGTGTGGCGGAGTCTGACGGTGCCGTGCAATCCCATCTGCCCCTCGATGTGGCTGCAGGCGCGACGTGAATCGGGACCCGTGGACGCTGTCCATGCGTTGGCGTTTCCCTATGCGTTTATTGCAGCCTGTGCCTGGCGTCTGGCCCGACGTCATCAGGTGCCTTTTTTTCTGACCCCCTTTCTCCATTTCGGAGATCGAGATCACCCCCGCGATCGCGTCCGTCGAGCGTACACGGCCTGGCACCTTTGCTGGTTGTTGCGGCAAGCGGATGGTGTCTTCGTCCAGACCGAGGCCGAACGACACGTGGTCTTGTCCTGTGGAGTGGCGCCCCAGCGGATTCATCTCCACGGCATGGGTGTGGATGTCCGCGAATGCACCGGAGGCAACCGAGGGGCGACACGCCAACGGTGGGGTGTGCAGGAGCATATTCCTGTCATTGGTCATCTCGCCAATCTTTCACGTGCCAAAGGAACTTTGGATCTACTCCAGGCTGTCGAACGGCTGCATCAGCGGGGAATCCCCTGTCGCCTGGTCCTGGCCGGGCCGGCCATGCCGGAGTTCCGTCGGATCTGGCAACGGCCTCCTCGAGGAGTTACGTATCTGGGACCGTTGTCCCCCCAGGAGAAAAAAGATTTCTTCGCGGCGATCGACCTGTTCGCTTTGCCCTCGCGTACCGATGCGTTTGGCCTGGTACTCCTGGAGGCCTGGGCCAACGCACGACCAAACGTTGCTTACCGTGCCGGAGGACCGGGTGAATTGATCCGACATGAACAGGATGGACTGCTCGCCCGTTGTGGTGATGTCGAGGACCTCACGGAGCAATTGGCTCGCCTGGTTCGCAACCCTTCCTGGCGGGAAACCCTCGGCACAACCGGACAGCAGCGAATCTCCCAAGAGTTCCAGTGGCAGGATAAGTTGGAACGCGTCGGACAGGTGATGTCCGAGATCGTTCAGCAAAAGAAAGGACGGCGACATCCTGAGAGGACGTGGGTTTCTTTCCCTTCCTCAGCCGCCTCCACGCGAGCTGTTTGATCATATTCTGTCTTTGTTGCCTGGTGAGCGGGTGACGTTTGCGGACATTCTTGCGGGGAGTTTCTGGCGAACCTGACTGACCCAGAGGTTCACCCTCCCAATAGTCCCACCGCCGTGCCTGCTTCGGCGGTTGAAACTCAAGTTGAACAGTCCTTGGTTCCGATAACAATGGTGTCTGCCCTGCTTCAGGTGCGGGATTTCCATGGGGTACTGCTGGGGTTTACTAGGGGTGGTCCTCGGGACCATGATGGGCTGTGCCTGGGCCCGTAAGCCTTACGCGGATGATCCTCTGGTACGGGCTCGACGCGCCAGCTGGGGTGACCCGCGGCAGGCTGCCATCCTATCCCCCTCCATCTCAGAGCCGTTACCGCCTCCCCCACCTTATCCGGAAAATTTACCCACCTTGGAATGGGAGCAGCACCGAAAGGATCTGCAGTCTCCCTAGCCCCTACGCGATTCCTGCTCGGTGGCCATGGTTTGACCAGGCCATTCCCTCTTGGTCGCCAGGGTCCAACGTGGAGCGGGGGTTTTGACATTTCGGAGTATCAGCGTGTTTGCTCCCCCATCGCAAGGACATGGAAAGACCCACTCATCAATCGTTCGATCCTGAGATCGAACTCAATCGCGGATCAGAGGTATGCGGTCGGGTGGAGCGGCCGGATCCGGTTTGGAGAAGAATGAGTCCACTCGCCAGAGATGGATGGATAGGGACTGATCGCCTGCCAATACCACGGGGGCATTGGCCAGGAACGTTACACCGCTGAGGGGCGCTGTGTGTTGTTTCCACAGGGCGGCTTGGGGTCGCTGCCGATCGGCGGTGTCCCAAAGACGAACGGTGCGGTCGGCTCCCCCGGAGAGAAGCCAACGTCCACCGTTTTTGAGAGCCAGGGCACGAATCGGGCCGGTATGTCCCGTTAGAGTGGCATTCGCTGTGCTTTGGCCCTGTTTCCACAGGCGGATCGTTCCGTCATCGCTGCCGGCGGCATACCATGAACCGTCGGAGCTGACTGCTAAGGCCGACAGCGGAGCCGGAAACGGACCGTGGCGCCGCCGTTCTTCTCCCGTCTGGGCATCGAGGAGCAAAAGGGTCCGGCCTGCTGCAACCAGAAGCTCCTCGCCACGGGGGTCGAGAGCTACAGCGGTGATGTATCCGAGCCCATCGCGACGCCACAATTCGCTACCATTAGCGAACCGCCAGGCAACCAGGGAGCCATCATAACTGCCGCTATACGCCCAGCGCTGAGTGGGATGCAAAGCGACAGCACTGACCAGGCCGCTGTGTTCGGCATAACGCTGTATTTCCAGACCGGTCGTCAGGTCCCAAAGGCGGGCAGCTCCATCCATGCCGCCACTGAGGGCATACTTGCCATCCTGGGAAAGTGCGACACTCCAGACACTGGCGGTATGACCGACCAGCCGCTTGACATCACGCCGGCCTTCGACATCCCAGAGACGGACCGAGCGATCGGCCGAGGCGACGATGGCACGACGACCATCCGGGAAAAAGGCGATCTGATGGGCGGTTCCTGCAAGGGATTCCAACGGGTCGAGCTCACCGGTATTATCCTCATTGGTGGGACCATTCAAGCTAGCTACGAAGAGGGTACCCAACTGCAATTCCCGAATCAAGTCGCCAAACGCTTGTACCCAAATCTGACGGGTGATGGTTCCACCCGCAGGAAGCAGACTGCCGAAGTGACGACGCAACACCGGGGATTGCGACACCGCGTTGCGGAATTGAGCGACGGACAGTCCGGCCTCCGCAGCCGCCAGTTCGATGTCCAGGTCCGCTTCGTATTTGAGGGTCACGGTGCTGACGGCTTCCTGACGTGACACCCGTGCTCCGGTTTGGGCAACGGCCTCGGCAAATCGCTTCATATCTTCCTGCATGATCTTCAGGGCCACATCCTTGCCGGGATACAAAGCCCGGATCAACTCGGCTTCGCGACGGGTGAAGGCCTTCGGGTTTTTCTCCAGGTGTTCCCGCATCTGATCCGCCTTGGGCATGATACCGGTCACGTGACAGGACATGCAGGACACACCTGCCTCCACGGCACGGTCGGGACGCCGCGGGTCGCTGACAATATTGACCGGAGCTTTATCCAGGCGTGCATTGTTTGCATTGGCAATGAAGAAGGCGTGCAGTCCATTCGGCAGGGTGAAGATGGCCTCCCCTCCGGCGTGACGGAAGGGATTCTCCGCCAGTCCCGCTGGGCCGAGAGGGAAGGCGAAGACGTTGCGTGGATCCGGGACCAAGGTTCCCTCCAGGCGATTGGCCAGGTTGGACGGTGGCTCGTCGAAATCATACGTGCGCCAGTACATGCCGTGGGCAGAATCGTGACGCTCGAGAATACGATTGAACCGGGACACCCCGGAGCCATTGAAGGCCAGACGAATGACGCGTTCCTGCTGGATATTCCGAGTGGCATCGACCCGGATCAGACGCTCCAATTCGGTCAGACTGAGTGGGATTTGCAAGATATCGTAATACAGCGGCGCACGACTTGCCGTGGCGATAAACCAGTCCCCCCGGATCAACGGCATTCGGGCCAGCGTGAACGCACTAAGGACGCGTGCCGCCGTGGTGTCTTCCAGAATTCCATACGGATACTCCTGCAAAATCCGGTTCCAGGTCGTGGCATCCCACTGATACCAACGCAGATCGATGCGGAAGACCGTTTTCGCCTCGTCTAGGGGCACGGGATTGATAATCCTGGAGCCCCAGGAGAGGGAGTTGACCAGCTTGTTGAGAGCGTTGCGGTAGGTCTGCAATTCATCCTCAGACAATCCAGCATTGTGGAGATGGTGGAAGGTAAAGAAACGCTGAAAGCGACGTGCACGCAATTCCATACGTTCCAGGTCTGCCAGGATCAGGTGGTGAACGTCGGCTGTTGTGATCGGTTTGCGGGTAGCCACCGCAGTGGGAGCCGGAGCAGGAGCACCCAGGGAAATCCAGCGGCGGATGACTTCCAGGTCCTGGGCGGAGGGGCGGGGGTGCTCCTCGGGGGGAGGCATCGTCCCATCCTCCATACGCAACCAGAGGCGGCTCTCCTCCGGCTTGCCCGGCACGACTTTTTTGCGGGCCACCAGCTTGCTCAAATCCGTAATGTAATTGACACCCCCTTCGACGATCCCATCCTGGCCGTGACAGCGGTAGCACTGGGTCCGAAGGATCGTTTGCACACGCATCGCCAGTTGGACGCCCTCCGGCGTAGCGTTCTGCTGGAGCGAAGCGTTCTGCTCCGCTGCCGGAAAAGGTTCGGATAATGCGACGCTTCCACCCACGATACCGGTCCAAACCGTAATCGCTTGCCACAGTCCAAGCATGTTTACTCCCTCGCCTGATCCCGTCAGGCCCAATACGAGCACCGCGCGTCCCGTTATTCCGACGAATGAAGCTGCCCGGGAGTTTCATCCTGCGGGTCCGCGCCTGATCTGCCCATTATCGGGTGGAGGGTGGTGCTTCACGCTGATACGAGCACATTTTCTTCCAAAGTGTTCCCCAAGTTCAGGCGATGTTCATGATCACGATCATCGCGAGCTTCTTCAGTCTCTTTGGAGGTAATGACTTTCCCGGATGTTATTCCCATTCGACCAGGATGCAGAACAATTCATCGCCCGAGTAGTCGGCATGGACAGCATCGCCGGAGACGTGTAAAGGTTGCAGGGGTTGCCCCAGGCCGTCGATGCGGCTGGCACGACTGGGGTCCCGAGCAAAGCGACATTCCACGGTTCCCGCGAATCCGGATGTTTCCAACAAACGGAGAGCTACAGCCCGATCGGCACCTGCAGAAGCAGGCATCGGACGCATTCCGGTGAGCACAAGATTCGGCATGTCGATGTGAGCCAGCCAGCCGCTGGCACCGAAATGCGGTGGGCCGCGATCCGTCGGCAGGAGAGGGGCGGGCGAAATCCAACCTTGAGCGGTAGGCATGGGATAGTCTCGATCGGTGGACAACAGCAGATCGAACGTTCGCTCCTCTTCTCCTTCTGTAATGAGAATCACGTCAACCATGCGTTGATGGTGACGTTGGAGAAACGGTAAACCGCCGGTGTAGAGAAAGGAACGCTCGGAGCCGAGTCGCACCTCCAGATAGTCGCCACTGCAGGGACGGGTGGCACTGGTGGGCTCATTGCGCCCATGGACACCGCGGAACAAAACGGCCCGTTCATCCCGCCAGCCGAAGCGGGCAGCATAATAGGCGTGCCAGGGGTAACCACTCGGCAGCTGACGGATTTCCTCCCAACTGATGCGTATTTCCAGAACGGGACGGCCGAGCCAGGCCCGAAAGCGTTGCCGGAAGATGGCGAGCACATGATCCTGCTCATCCCGCAATTCTCCCACGCTGGTAATTTCTCCCAGAGCTGCCCCGCTGTGGGTTACCGAGATGTCCTGGGCGATCATGCGACTGCCCGGATTGTACACCAGTTGCTGTCCAAAGCGGGTATGGCGACGTCGGAGATCGCGGAAGGAACGAATGCCGCCTGTGGTGGAATCGATGTCACACTCGAAAAACTCATTGCGCACGGTGAGGTTTTCCGCCAAGGTCAGGCGAGGCTTCGGGGGCGGTGCTCCGGGTACTCCCCGAGGAAACCAGGCGTAGCCTAACGGTGGGACTTCGACGACCACACGGGCCATTCCCTGGCTATACTCCGCAGCTTTCACAGGGTCCGCCACCGGAATTGGCCCAGCGACATCATTCAGTTCCAGAGCAACGCGCCGGGTGTAATTGCAGGGATTGAACAGCATATATCCTGGCGTCTGAGGGGGAGCTTGAGCTTGCAAACGTGCGGCCAGCTTCTGCGCCCAGGTTTCTTGCAAACGTACCCATTGGACGCGGAGGGATTCATCGCAGAGAGCGCTCCGCTGGGGGCCGGACATCTCCACGGTTCGTTCCAAATCTTCCAAGTCGGATAGCAGCTTGTCTTCCTCCACCTGGGACCCAGGTGTTACGGATCGATGCAGAGCTGCCAGAGTGAAGACGGTGTCGAGTCGTCGTCGCCAACGCCACAAATGAGCAAAGCCGGAGACGGGATCACGACGCTTCTGTTGGGTCACTCGCTCGTCCAGATCGTCCACGAAGAACTCGTCGGCTGGCTGGGGGCCGATGTAATCGCCAGCGACCACATCCGTGAAATAGCGATGCAGGGGCACGGATTCGCCAAATACAGGGGCCAATTCGGATAAGGCCAGCAGATCATCGTAGCATGGGGCGGGGGGAGTGGCCTGGTGCAAGAGGGTCAAGGTCGGGGCGGCATCATTGGTGTACGCCTGATACATATGGTACACCAGGTTGAAGAAGGTGAGGGGATCATGAACAGGTAGCGGCTCGCGACAGAAGGCATCGACAGCCGTACCATCGGGAGCGGGCCAATGCACGGCCGTGGAATACAAGCGGGGAAGCGTCACGCCTGCTTGAGGCCAGAGAATCGCATGACGATACCCCATATGTTGCAACCAACTGGGAAGCAGGGGATGATAGGCACTGCGCTGGCGGGCATAGACGCTGCACCCCGTACCCAGGAGGCGGCGAACTGTCTCTTGAGCCAGCCGAAGGTTCCAAAGCTGAGACTCTATAGGCAAGAAACTATCCTCACGCTCTTGATAAGCTCCACAGGCGATGTCCACATGAGATGGCAACTGATCGGGGAAGGCGGCCCGTAGTTGGGCGAACCGTTCTGGTTCCTCCTCGGCCAGACGCTCCAGAGTCGATCCCGCTGCCAACACACAAACCGGCAAGCGGGCTTGGAAGGCTTTCGGCCAGTCGAAGTGCAGGTGCTGAGGATCGATCTGAATACATTCCACCCACACCAGCCGTTGCGGATGGATTTGTTCACGCGCCTGTTGCAATTTTTCGGCCGCCGCGCGTAGGGAGGCTCGCGGATCACCTCCTTCCAGCAGCCCCTGCACCGCTGCAGTGACATCGTTCCAGAAAGCGACGCCATCCAGGAGTCTTACGTGATCCGCCGCCTCGTAGAGGGTATCCAGCAGGAGGTAGCCGTAGCCCAAACCGAAGAACAGGCGGACGATTTCGGCAGGAGCTTCCACTAAAGCTGCAGGGGAACCGGCTTGCCGAACCACACGCAGGAGCTGGTCGAGTGTTTCTAAGCGATCCGCGGTGGCCTCCACAACATAAGCTTGGACCGCTTCGACCCGTTGTCGCCAATCCTCCGGTTGAAACAGTTGGGGGCCTCGGGGTATGACGTAAATAAACCCGGCTGTAGGTGTGTCATGATCGTAAGAGTTGGACACCTGAGGAGGTCGATCAGCATTCCACAATGCCGAGGGGTGCCACATCACTGTGTAACCGTTGAGCCAGGCGGCAACCTCCTCCGCCTCCAGCTGCAAGGGATAGGAGGTCGGCAAACGCAAGGCAGAAAGCAGGTGCAATTGACGCTGTTCCATACCAACTCTCAAGAGTCTGCTATCACCGGATCTGGGAAACTCGAGTAAACTCCGTTTCATTATCCTACGACCTCGGTCGCGAAGGATTGTCCAGGACACTTTATTCCACCCAGCTTGCTCTCCGAGACCGTGATGAAAAGGACCATCGGAGTAGGCCTCTCTCGAAAGCCGATGGTTCGTGGGTCACACACTCCTACCCTGGCATGAATCGTCCTCCACGTTATCCCGAGGAATGACAGATCGATACCCCCAGTCTGTTCATCGATTCGGATACGTTTTACAACGTTATGCTTCGGGCTATGGCATAAAGTAGTGCAGGGGCAGATTGGCCCGGATTTGCCGGTCTGCCAGCTTAGGATCATAAAACCGGTCTGCCAGCTGACGATCTTGTAAAACCTGGCCATCCGAACTCACTTTACGATTGTGAGGGGCGTAAGTCGGCGGTAAACTAGCTCTGAAAGGATTGAAATGCGGTAAGCCATCCTGCGGAAAGCAAGATGCTTTTGGGAAAAGGAATCCCTGCAGAGGTGAAGTGGGACAGTTTTGTAGTCGGATAACACTCGTGAATTCCCAACCCTTCACACAATACGACCGCGATTTGCTCAGGCGGTGCCTGAACAAGGAGCCGGGGGCCTGGAACGACTTTGTCGATCGCTACTTGAGTCTGATCTATCACGTCATCAACTACACGGCCTATCTACGGAGCGTGCGGCTGGGACCGGAAGATGTGGAAGACATCGCGGCCGAAATCTTGCTGCAACTTGTGGAAGACAATTTCAAGATATTGCGGCAGTTCCGGGGTGAGTCAAGTCTGGCGACGTATTTGACCGTGGTCGCTCGCCGCTTGTGTGTTCGTGAGTTGGTGCGACGGAAGAAACGTCAGGAAGCCTTGGCTCGGGGCGATGTCGTTGTACCTCCTGATGAGACCGAGGGTGATCCGGCGGCTCAGAAGGGACTGGAGCGACTCGAGGAAGTGGAATATCTCCTGAAGCACTTGAAGGGGCGGGAGCGGGAAATCGTCCGTCTTTACTATCTGGAGGGCCGCACTTATGAAGAAATCAGCATCGAGACGAACGTGCCAGTCAACACGATCGGTGTAGTGCTCACACGGGCCCGCGAGAAGCTCCGTCGGCTGGCGAAACGCTCTCATTCTCAATCTCAACAAAGGGGGCGTGCCGAGAAAGAGCGACGTTCCGATTCTGCCAACATCCCAAGCGGCAGTACCGTCGTACTCCAACCTCAGGCCGTTCTTCCTAAAGCCTCGCCCTCCGCAAGCCAGACTCCTGCCTCTTCTCACCCGGAATCGGAACCTGCTTCTGCCGCTCCACCGCCCTCATCGAGCGACCCGTCCCCTCCCTCTACTTCCACGGGGTCGGAATCTCCCCCTCCTTCTTAGTGACGGCATTTTCGGCAGAAAGGGCCAACCGAAGGTGGGTTCTTCTTTTCGGAAGAAAACCACGATAATGGTTTTTCCTTTCAAAAGAGGGACCACGATCCTTTCAAAAGAGGGACCACGATGGGACCACCGAAGAGACTGTTTTTCGTGAGAAGGGAGCCCTGAGAAGGCCACGAAGAGACCGTCCATGTGTTTGGGTCTGTTCGGTCTTAGCAGTTGGAAGCAACCGGGGATGAAGGAACCGGGATGAAGGAATCTGTACCCCCAGGGACAGATCAAATTATTGGGTAACCGAGAAGCAGATGCGGATCGAATGATACCACCCGCTCCTCGCCAGACCTCGCTAGAGGTGTACCGCCTGCTCCTCGCGACTATCACATGTCCGAACGAAGAATGAGGCGGAGGACTTGGGGTTTGCAACGAAAGCGCAGTGGTTCTTTGCCACTCAGTCCCCGGCACACCGTCATGACAGTGGTGCGGACCTGGAATACTCCCATGTCGAAACGGCGGCTGTAGATGCTGGGCACGAAAATGGGACCGATTCCCGGGAGTCGGATCTGTCCCCCATGAACGTGACCGCACAGGAGCAGATCCACATGGTGCCGAATCGCCCAGTAAAAATTATCCGGTGTATGGCTCAACCCCAAGCGAAAGGCCGCGGGTGGCGGTAGTTGGGCTTCCGCTGATGGTCCTGGCAGCCAGGGCCCTTCGTGAGCGATGACTGCAACCGGTGTATCACGCAGGGTGATGAGTTGCCATTGGGGCCGGAGCACCAGACATCCCGCCGCTTGCAAACACGCACGAATCTGGTCCGGATCGTGGTGGACATCGTGATTGCCCAGAATCGCTAGTTTGCCGAAGCGTGTGGGGATGTCGCCTAGCAGGGGGGTAATCCATGTCCGATGGTCGTCACGGTCAACATAGTCTCCGAGCAAACAGACCAGGTCCGGGCATGGTCCCTGGCGAAGCGTTGCGATGACCCGCTCGAACCAGCGCCGACTGGGCGTACCGTGGAAATGGAAATCGCTCAGGACCAGCAGGTGCAACCCTTGCAGGACAGCGGGAAGGTGCGGGAATGACAGAGTTTGTTCCGTAATTTCCAGGCGGAAGATATCGTTTCCGGGCAGTCGGGCGGCCCAGCGCAGGTAACCATCGCCGAGCAGAATCCGACCGTCCTGCTTCCAGAAATCGTAATGTTGGCTCCGCTCACCACGCAGACACGGTGGCGGCCGACGCCCCACGCGTGTCCCCGTGATCCAGGGGAATAGGATACCGCCTACCACCAGACAAACGCAGACGTAACCTGCCGTCAGTCCAGGCAGGGGGAAGTGTTTCCAGGTTTCGGCAGACAGCACGGTCTCGAGCAGATCAAGGGCGCTACCCGGGAGGGCCTGCAGATCGCGGAACGGTCCCAAAGCCGCCCAGAAGTGGTAACCGAACGCTACGGGACCCGCTGCGATTATGAGGGCGGTGAGATACCGCCACCCTCTCAGCAAAGATTTGGGTAGAGGCCGACCGTAGAGATGGTTCAGGAGAGCAGTCCAGATGACCGCATGGCCGATTCCTATCACGAGGAGGATCAGACCGAACCCTACAGATATGGCGTAATGGCCCATGATGGTGCGTGTCAGTTCTCTTCGGGTGATAAGCCAAAGTCCCGGATGGTGAACAATGCGTGTACATCATACCGGGCGAGGGTTCGGGCTGCTCCTTGGAGCCGGTCGCAGATGGCGACGACCCGGACCACGGAGGCCCCGCGTGCTTCCACAACTTCGATGACTTGAGCTACGCTCTGTCCCGTGGTGAGAACGTCTTCGAGCACCACGACACGATCACCAGCCTGGACCCGCCCTTCCAAACGCTCTCGACTCCCGTATTCTTTGGCCTGTTTGCGGACGAGAAAACCCTCGCGACTTTGACCACGCTGATGGTACGCCAGCAGAACAGCGGCGGTCATCGGGATGGCTCCGATTTCCATGCCGCCGAAAGCCTGACAGTCCAGGTCCGCACTGGCGGCATAAAGGCATTCTCCTAGCAGTGCCAGGGCCTCCGAATGGAACAACACCAGCTTCGAGTTGATGTAATAGCGGCTCTTGCGACCGGATGATAAGGTGAAATCCCCGAACTGGATGGCCCGCTGCTGAAAAAGCTCGCGTAAACGCTCATATGCTGTCATGGAACTGCTGCTCCCGGATATACGATCCCGCTCGATGCTCGCCAGGAGAACAACGATCCCGGCGCGACTCATCTAGTCCAGGACCTGGGTATCCCCTTGCCATCGGATGGTCAATCACGCCATCATGAGGATAGACCACACCCTCGGTACATACCACACCATATGGATGTACCACGCGATAGGGTTTGGGGCAATTGCTCGATGGTGCCGACCGGCATTTCGGGAGCGGCTACTGCAGGTGTTTCTTGACAAAGATCACGTTTAGGAGGGACAGCATCATGTCGAACTTGCGTACCTACAGCGACGAAGAAGTGCGAGCCAAACTGGCTGAGTTGGGCCTGACCGAGTGGTATCTGGAAGACGGTTGGATCCGTCGCAAGTACAACACTGATGGTTGGCCGCAAACCTTGATGGCGGTCAATGCCATCGGCTATTTGTGTGAGGCCGCCTGGCACCATGCGGATCTGGCAGTGACCTGGGGCAAGCTGTGGGTCAAACTCAAAACCCATGAAGCCGGAGGAATCACCGATCGCGACTTCGAGTTGGCTCAAAAGATCGAAGAGGTTGTCCTCTGGCGCCCCAGTGGCGGCGCTTTGACCGGCAATCCCAAAAAGTTTGTTTTCAGCAAATGAAGTGTACCCTTTCCCACGGGCTGCGATGATATAGCTTAGGTTTGGCCGATTGGGTGAGCCGAGGACCGGACTGAAGACAGTCAGCCGTTGCTGATCCCGGTGAATCGGAGCAGCCATGCGTTGTTTTTCGAGGAGAAGTCGCCATGCGAACCAGTCCGGGACTGTATGGCCCGAGGATCGTCACGGTGGAGGTTGTCAGCAGCATCCTGACAGGTCTGCTGGTTAGTCCTGTTTCATACGCTCCCTCGGCGTTTTCCCGGGAGAAGCCTGCGGAATGGCGCCATGTTGTCGTGCGTCTGCCCTTGCCTCGGGATGCACCGGAGACGATCACGCACCTGGTCTATGGAGATGGTCAAACAGTACCAGCACAAGTGGTACCTCCTGGATTAGGGGATGACCCGTCAGTGCCCCGGTATGTAGTGTGCGTTCTGCCGCGCTGGAACATTGGTGAGCCTCTCCGGTTCACGCCGGCACCCCGACGTCCTGAGGCGGCCCAGGGCCGATTTCTATTTGTTGAGAAACCCCAAGAGACCCTGGATGTGATTTGGAAAGAGGGAGAGGTCCTGCGACCGGTCCTCCAATACGTGTTTCGAAGGCATGATCCGAACGATCATTACTTTACGTTCAAGCCGTTCCATCATGTCTATGATCCCGTCCAAGGAACCACCGTATTGACCAGCGGTGCGGTGAAGACGGCCCAGGAGGGACTTTTCCCCCATCATCGTGGCTTGTTCTTCGGCTACAATCGCATCAGTTACGGCCAGGGTCAGACCGCAGACATCTGGCATGGTACCAATGGTGTGTTCAGCCAGCACGAACGTTTTCTGGAGCGCACAGCGGGTCCCGTCCTTGCTCGCCATCGGGCGCAGATCCACTGGTATGGCCGTGATGGCCAGGCATTTGCTCAGGAAGAGCGGGAGGTCGCCGTGTTTGCTACATTGGGTGGGACGTTGATCGATTGGTCCTCCCAAGTGACTACCAAGCTGCCCTTGGTCCGTTTGGATGGCGATCCGCAACATGCGGGCTTCCATTTTCGCGCAGCTCAGGAAGTCGCCCGTAACGGCAAGCAGAATACTTATTACCTGCGACCGGATGGTAAGGGCAAGGTAGGGGAGACCCGCAACTGGGAGGCCAGGAAACCGGATCCACGTACGATCGATGTGCCTTGGAATGCCATAAGCTTTGTGGTGGGCGGCCAGCGTTACACGGTCCTGCGGATCGTACATCCAACCAATCCCAGTCCGGCTCGGGGTAGTGAACGTGATTACGGTCGTTTCGGCGATTATTTCGAGTATGACCTCACACCTGACAAACCCTTGCACCTCCGCTACCGCCTGTGGGTACAGGCCGGAGAAATGACCGTGGAGCGGTGCCAGGCAATAGCGGCGGCCTTCCGCACTCCTCCGGCCGTGTCATGGCAGAGTTCCCGTTGAGTCGGAGACAGCTTTATAGAGGTTGCGGTGGATGCGGGAAACAGAGTTTGTGGTAGAGGTTGGAACTTGGGGTAACCTGCCGTCCGCTCCTCGGAGAATCCTATCCAGGGAGGACTCCACGGTGCGTGAAAAAAACGCTCGATAAGTACCACAGTTCGATCAAATCTCGAAGGAGTTACGGTGCCTCAAGCTCGATCACCTGCGGCATGTTAATTTTCCCTTTGGGGGCTTTGCACAACCAGCTGGGATTGCTAAACTGTGTACACCTGATTGACTGGGTCGAAGAGGTCGACCCAGGATCAGAGGACGTGCACGATGTTTCAGGAGGAAGCACGATGATGAAGTCCCTGTTGAGTGTCGCGGCTGTGTGGGGATTGAGTGCGATGGTTTGGGCAGCGGATCCGCCAGCAGGCAGTCCCGCGACAGCCCCTTCACCAAAACCTGCCGCCACAGCGCCAGCGGCGCCCACGGTACCGACAGTGGTGACCACAACCACACCAGCACGGCGATTCGGTCTGCTGGCCCGGATTCGTGAGCGGCGTGCCATGCGGGTCGTGTACACTGCGCCGGTGACTACTACGCCATCCACCACTCCCAGCACCACTGTTCCGATGCCCATGCCCAAGCCCGCAGATGGTTCCAGCAGCACCAACAGCACCAAGGTTGTACCCGCCAGTGGTAGTACTACCACGCCCAGCACCGAGGCGGGAACCACCGTTGTCACCATGGAACGAGTTGTCCCCATGCGGCGTATGGGATTGCTCCAACGCTTGCGGCTACGTCGGTAACAGGAATTGTCAACGTGGTCTGGGAAGACACAGATGTGAGGCAGACGAACTCCACACATCGCCACCTGAGTCCAGTTGACGCTGTTTGTACAAGCCGATCTGCTGGGAAAGAGCGGATCGGCTTTGTCTTATGGACCGCCTGCCGCCACCAAAGCGAACCCTCCTTTCCTTATTCCCAAACGAACGCTCTACCCTTTATCCTCGTTTCCACAATGTAATTTTCCTTATTCTCCTTTCCATTCCCAGAGGGATTGCGTTTTGACGACGGTCCATTCTTCTGGAAATGTGTGAAAGCAGGACAAACTGAGACCGTTGCGGACCGGTTGGCTGGTAATCAGGCTCAGGGGTGCCAGACTGAGGCGGTGGATCGGTTGGTAATGAAACATCACTCCCCGGCTCTTCCCTTCCCAGATCAATTCTTCATGCAGGTGAACAAACTGTTCGGGTGGGAGTTGCTCCCGCTGGACACAACAGTAGTATCGCAGCGTAGCGGTCGGATCCATCTGGCAGGTACGTTCCCCTTCGATGTTCTGATGGACCAGCCGACCTCGTTTCGGCAATTCCATCTGGATTTCCCCTAACACCTCTTCCAAGCAAAGGTCGCCCCATCGCCAGGTCAGGGCATGGCCACTGGGTATCAGACGAATGAATAACGTATACCCTGGGCCGGTCACCTGACGGTGGGCCACGGGGGTAAATAATTCGGGGTGAAGTGCACGCTGATACACGGCAAAACGCAGGGCAGTGACCGGTGGTCGAGTCAGTATATCCGTCATAGAGCACAACACGTTATCGCAGGGCCAGATGGTTCCGCCCAACATAGGGCTGATGTTGCTATCCATCAACGTTGGGCATTCTTACATATCCAGTCCAGCAGGTTTGCTTCGGAATTTCAAGCTCTTTGTCACGATTTTAGTTGTCCAATGCAGGGAATTCTGGAGCTGTAGATGGGGCGGGTCGAAATGGAAGATGGATGAGATAAGAATTGCCGACCGTGAGTTAAGTAGAGCGTTCGTAATGATTCGAGATGCACCTGACTGTGAAACAACAAACGGGGGCAGCTGTGATTTGGCCCCCGCTTTGATCAATCGACAGTTATGCTGTTCGAGCAACATTCAGAGTGGTGAAGGAGCCATGTGTTTTTGGCAAATTATCATCAATGGTAAGCCCATGATGAAATCCGGCTCCTGTTTTGGTTCCGCACCTTACTGTTTGGGCTTGCTGGGCGGCTGGTCCTTCTTCTTAGGTTCTTCGGGAGCCGGTGAAGGAGTAGCCGCGGCACCATGGCAACCATATCCCGCGATAACGCCGTGGCAACCGCCGCCTCGCTTGCCGAACAAGCCACCGCCGTGGCATCCCGCCCGATTGAAAAGCCCACCACCATAGCAGCCAGCCCGTTTGCCAAAGAGTCCACCGCCGTAGCATCCTGCCCGATTGAACAAGCCACCAAGGCATCCTGCTTTGGCACCGTGGCAGCCTGCGGCATCACCGTGGCAGCCCGCTGTGACCCCCTGGCAACCCGCATTGTTCCCCAAGGTCGGGACTTCGGGTGTGCCAGCCACCGCTAACATGAGGACCATACCGTACATCGCGTTGCTCCTCCCAAGATGAGTAGCTGTGGGAGTCGAAATGTGTTCTTCACACGTCGGCATGCCCCCACAGCATGCCCTCTGTCCGACTCCCTCTTGCCCTACGAATATCCCTCTCACCCTTTCTGCGAATCAGTAGTATGTACGGGGATATTCGTTCTCTGCTTCAATCTTAAGGTTAGGTTGGGTCAAGTCAACGGTAAAGTGGGAAGTCTGAGTGCGGTGTGCGAAAATGGGGTACAGAAAGAAACGATTGTCGGGATCCGCGCAATCCTGTGGGTTGAGCGGGACCGGGGGGAGCAATCGCCTGTTGTACCCGGCCACCTGGGGAGGTCCGATAATTCCCCTGAGCTACCCCAAAAGGGCCACAGGAGACAGTCGCCGCTCGTTCGCCCTTGCGAAGGATTGAAATGCGGGGTATGATTACTCGCAGAAAAAAGACATAATTATCCTATTTCAGGGCTTGAACCGCCTTGTGTCCAACGCTGAAATGGGGGATGGTGTTATTCCTGCGTGCCGAGTGGTCGATGCGATCCGTGGGCTGGCGGAAGACGGGGAAGCAACTTTGGAAAATGATCCCGTGGGATAGTCTCTGTTGAAGAAGTGAGTCAGGTTATGGAACATGGCATAAATCCGATGGGCGGCGTGCCTCGTTCGGCTGCAGAAGCAGTTCCCCCTTGGCCCCTGGATTGGGTCGTGCGCTTAGCGGTCTCAGGGTTGCTCATCACCGCAGGAGCCGCCGTTGCAGGGGGAATTACTTATCTCACACCCCTTCCACCATGGGTGGATGGAGGGCGGGTCATCTTGGTGTTGACCGGGTGTATTCTGACTGGTTTGGCCCTCTCCTGGCGTGCCGAGCTATGGTGGATGTGGGCGTTGGCGGCGGGTACAGCGTTGGTGGGATGGTTCGGCTTACCGGAAAGTTGGGATTCTTATCGGCTGGTCTTGGGTGTAGCTGTGGCAGTGGCAGTAGGCGGGGCCCTGCTGCTGGTGGTACCCAAAACCTGGCGTTTGGTGGTGATTTCCTTGTACTTGCTGTTCCACTTCGGGGGCATCTTTCTGGCTACGACGTCACCCCACACCCACAATTACCCGGCACCGATGTTAACGATTCAATTGTACACGCGACTCTACCATCCTTATTTGCAATTCATCTACATGCGCAACGCCTACCACTTCTACTCTCCCGAGCCGGGGCCGGCAAGCCTGCTTGTTTTTCTGCTGCGGACCGATACCGGTCAGCAGGTGCAAGCATTCGATCCCCAGACCGGCAATCCGTATGAACGGAAGGTTTACAAGCACCAGTGGGTGGTGATGCCGCGTCGGCCGGATGATGTCCGAGATCCGTTAGGGTTGTCCTATTACCGGCGGTTATCCCTCACGGAGCAATTGGCACGTGGTAGTCCGGGCGTGATCGTTCCGGAGATTTTTGAAAAGTCCGAAGTTCAAGCACGACGGATGACTCGCTTAAGTCTTATACCTTTACATCCGACAGAACCTATTGGCTTACAGTATCGACTGCCGAATTCGGATGTGATGCGTTATCTTCTCCCTTCTTATGCCTCTCATGTCATCCTGTATCACACACCGGATGTCCAGACCGCAGCACGCACCACTGTGAAGATCTATCGACTGGAACATCGGACCCTCAGGGTGGAGACCTTCGCGGCACGTCAACCCGACGGCAGTTATGCCAGTCCTTTCCACCCTACCACGTATTTGCCCTTTTTCATGGGCGAGTTTGATGCTAATGGGGAACTGATCCATCCCCAAGATGAGTTACTCAACTGGTTGGTGCCTGTTATGCCCCGGGAGCCACGACCCAATGATCCGGATGACCCGTACCGCAAAACATACTTGGACTACATGTCGGTACATGCCTTGGACCTGACCCCGCAACAGGTGCTGCGTGCGGATGAGTCAGCAGGGGAAGTCTTCAATTGGAGTTTGTTGCGATGAGTTACGAGGTATCTCAGGCGGCACCCGAGGCGAAGGATTCCCCTCCGGTGGGGATCGATGTGAAATTCACAGCTCCTGAGGTGCAAGTACGCTCCCCGTGGCAGCGGTGGCGAGACTTTTGGTTCTGCCCGGCGGACCCGACCACGTTGGCCTTCATCCGGATCAGTACGGGCCTGCTGGTCCTATACATTCATCTGGCGTACAGTCTGGATCTGCAAGCATTCTTCGGCGAGCACGGCTGGTACGCTGCCCGCTTCATCAATCGCGAGCGGAAGGAATCCCCCATGATGGTTACCCCCTGGCTGGATCACTGGGAGGACACCCAGGAGGGTTGGGCACAACTTTCGGACTTTCCCCACCGCAGAGCCGCCTTGATGCGTTTCCTGCGTTCCCTGCCGATCGATGCAGCACAAAGGCAGCGGGATCTGGCTTTCCTCCAACGTGTTTTCGCGTTCCGCAATTCCGCCGATGTGCTTATTGCCCTCAACTATATCCAGTCCATCGGGACAGAGCGTGAATTGGAACGTTACCTCACCGCTCTCCAGGGGGGACAGGTCGATGTTAGTGAGGAAATAGTGATCGGCAGCCGACCCAAAAGCTTGGGAAGGCAATATGAACCTCCTCCCGTTTTTGCCACGCTTTCTTTGGAGGAAAAGCGACAACTCGCTCAAGAAATCCGCTCCTTCTGGCAGGCTTTGGCTCGTGTGCCGTGGATCGATCCCAAGCAAGAGCGAACCTATGTGATCAATCATTTCATGGAAGCTGGTCCTCCCGTCCGCCAGGCGCTGCTCGAGTTCATGCTGACCCTACCTGCCGACGAACAGCAGCGTAATGCTCTCTTGGATTATCTGGAGTACTGGAATGTGGACCCACGCAAGACCTATCGCCAAGGGCATGCGATTTTTTCGATGTGGTTCCATGTCACGGATCCCACGGCCATGGCCTGGATTCATGCAGGGGTGTTGGGGCTGATCGTTCTCTTTACCGTGGGCTTGTTTACCCGGGTCACCTCCGTTCTAGTCTGGCTAGCCACGGTCAGTTATATCCATCGCACCCAGCAGATCCTCTTCGGTATGGACACCATGATGAACATCTTGCTGTTTTATTTGATGATCGGCAATTGTGGTGCTGCCCTGTCGCTGGATCGATTGATCGCACGTTATCGGGCCACACGAGCAGCCTTGCGACGGGGAGGATTGGATACGGCCACCCGTGCCTTCCTGGCCTATCCGCCTCCTTCGGTCGCCGCTGGCTTTGCCCAACGGCTGATCCAGGTCCATTTCTGCTTCATCTACATGGCGGCAGGACTGTCCAAACTCAAGGGGGGGATGTGGTGGCATGGCCAGGCCTTCTGGGAGGTATTGGTTAATCCGGAGTTTACCCTGCTGCACTACAGTTGGTACGAAAATGCTGTGCGCTGGCTGGTTTCCTTCAAGCCGATGTATCACATTATGCTCGCCTCAGCAGTCTGGTTTACTCTGTTTGTCGAAATAGCAGGCCCCTTCCTCCTCTGGACGCGACTGCGTTGGCTGGTCATATTCCTGGCCACCCTCATGCATGCGATCATCGCAGTGTTGATGGGTCTGAACCTGTTCGAGCTGTTGATGATCGTGATGTTGCTGGCCTTTTTACCCGATCGTGTGATCCGGGATCGCTTTCGCGGGGGTCCGGATTTGCCTCGCTTCCGCTGGTGTTTCCACCCCCAGCGTGATGCCGAATGTCGCGCAGCTGCCTGGATTGCGGCGGTGGACGTAGATAATCAGGTCCGCTTGCAACCCGTCAGCGCGGATCAGAAAACTCCTTACTTGCTCCCAGGAGAGGGAGAAACATTGCGGGACCGGCAGGCGGTGTATGTCCTTTTGTCCTCATTGAGACTGGCCCCTGTGCTTCGGCCCCTCTGCTGGATTCCCCCCATGCGGGGGTGGATCACTCGTCTCTTGTTCCCCACCTGAAAGTCCGGCTGCCGGATCAACCATTTCTGTTCCGAACCGGGACCGGAAGTGCCCCTGGGCGGACGCGATAGGCGTCTATGATGGGCTTCCATGGTCATCAGAAGTCCCTGAGGCCTTGCTTTCCCGGCGTGCTCCTCGCTTCAGGCATGTCGGTGCCGGAGGGGACAAGGTCGGGATAAAGTAAGACGTGGCATTGCGATGCGTGGGGACGTGGCATTGCGATGCGTGGGGACGTGGCATTCCGAAGCCTGAGGAATGTTTCAAGCTGGTGGAGGAAAGCGGTCGATTCCCCTACGAGAAGGAGTAGTAGGTGGATGGAACGGCGGAGGAGGTGCCGGCGTGGGACGACCGCTGCTGCTGCTGGCCATATGGGGGGCTGCCGCTGTGGCGGTTTGGCCGCAGATTTATGCTCAGGATGACGGTCCTCCTGCCTATTACTGGCCCCACCGTACCGTTGGGATACCCGTCAATGTCGAGCAACTGCAACGACTTTCCCAACCACCCACGCATCTTCAATTGTACTATGCGGTCCAACGGGGAGCCTTTCAGAAAGGACCACGCCTGCCTGTGAACAATCTCCACGCCCTGGATGGAGGTAAACAGGGTTTTTTGTTCACTGCGGAACGAGACGGGGATTTTGAGTTTACCGTGCAGTTTGTTTATGCCGACGGTTCCACAAGTCCGCGGGTGGAAGAGCTAACTCCCCAGCAGCGGATTATCATTGATACCACCCCTCCGGTGGTGCGCATTATAGCATTGCCCAACGGTGTGGAGTGGCAGGCGAGCGATGAGCACCTCGATCCCCGTGGGATGCAACTTCAGTGTCGTTGGCCGGGCACATCGGATTGGACGACTGTAACCGATCGCGCTCTGCGTGTGAGCGATCGCTACACCTGGCAGCTTCCGCCGGGCAAAAGTCTGGAAGTACGCGTTCTGGCACGGGACCGTGCCGGGAACACGGGGGTATCGCCCGTCGTTCGTATCCCACCCGATAGTGCTGCGACGGCGGGCCTGATGCGGCCTCATGCCCCACCCGAGTGGCTCGGCGGCGAACGGGCCTTGCCTGCACCCCGGATCGATTACGTCAACTCCCTCAAGTTCAACATCGATTTTTCCATTCAACGGATGGGTCGCTCCGGAGTGCGGGCCGCCTATCTGTTTGTCCTGAAAAACACCGGAGGTTGGGAGTTCGCCAAAAAGGTGGATGTGCAACTACGCCCAGGGGAAAGAGAACCGACCTTGACGATTCCCTACGAGGTCACAAGTGAGGGGACTTACGGCTTCTACGTCATACCAGAAAGCGGTGCAGGCAAGCGGGCCGATGATCCCCAAGCGGATGACCCCCCAATGCTTTATGTGGTGGTAGATACCACCCCGCCTTACCTCAAGATCACGGGTGTGCAAGTTCGGCCCGGAAGCCGCGGTCCCTTGGTCGAGATCACTTGGGAGTGCGCCGACCCCAACCTGATGCCCCAACCGGTCAGTCTGGAATGGTCGTTGGATCGTACCGCGACCAGGTGGAACGAAATCAAATATCGCCTGGACAACCTGCCTAATAGCAACGTGGGCCGTTATGTCTGGGAAGTTCCTGATCCGCAATTGTGGAAGTTCTGGGTTCGAGCCCGAGCGGTGGACAAAGCGGCTAACACTACCGAGCATATCTGGCCTGAGGAAGTGATCGTTGACCTCGAGAAGCCATCGGCCACGATTCAGAGGGTGCGGAGCAACCAAGGGAGTGGAGGAACCGGCGGCTCCCCCAATCCTCCTGCCTCGGTGCCCTTGCCTCCCGGAAACGAACCCTCCTCGAACTCGTCCGTGTCACCACCGCCACCTCCAACTCCTTCGGGAAGCTCTCCTTCAGTCCCTGGGAGAATGGGAATGCCGCTTCCTCCTGGGTCCGACGTGCCCGATGGAGCACCTCCCCCTCACTCGACTATCCGTTCCTACCGGTAAGCTACTGCCTGTCCTCTTTCGGTTTTTCATACTTGCATCCTAAGCAACTGCCTGTCCTCTTTCGGTTTTTCATACTTGCCTCCCCTTTCCATATCGGGGCGCGATACCGACGATAGCGGGTTTGTTGGGAATAGCCGGTTATCGAGCCTTTTTTCACCTCCGGAGACGAACCTTTCCTCCGGGAGAGACCCTCTAAAGGAGTGAACAGAAACGCCAGAACTGTGGGAAGGAACATACCCCACGATTCTGTGGAATAAGAGCGAGTCCGAGAAATTGCAGAAGGAGATGGGAACCATGGTACAAAACCGCCGCCATCCGTTCGATGTGCTCTGGGAGGAATTCAATCAGGTGCAGGATGAATTTGCCCGACTGTTCAATCGGGCAGCCACCTGGGCAGTATCTGCGACCAGCGGTCTGCCTGTCTCTGTCTGGGAGGATGACAATGCGGTATACGCCGAAGCGGATTTGCCCGGTGTGGACCCTGCCAAGTTGGAGGTGACTGTAACGGAAGGTAATCGCTTGACCATCCAAGGCGAACGACGAGCCCCGGAGATCGAAGGAGCCAGTTGGTTGCGTCAGGAACGTCCCTTTGGCAAATTCACACGGGAAATCGTGCTACCTGCCCTGGTGGACCCCGACAAGGTAGAGGCCAAGTATGAGTTGGGCGTGCTCCGGTTGACACTCCCCAAACACGAAGCTGCTAGACCGCGTAAGATCGTTGTGCAGTGCTAACATTTTCCCGCATGCTGATAACTGCGGCACAGACTCGAATTTCCCTGATCCCACAACTGTATCTGAGTGTGAGGGGATGCATCGGAGTGTGAGTGGTCAGACTACTTGTTATGCAATGCACTTGTTTTCCCGGATGGGAAAGGAGGAGGAACTATGTCTCAACTGGTTCATCAAACCACACCGACAACTCCGGCGGTACCGACGACGGATTCCGAGCGGAGTATCACCCTGGTACCGCGTGTGGATATCCTGGAAACCGAGAATGAATATCTCGTGCTGGCCGATATGCCGGGGGTAGCTCCTCAGGATATGGACATTCGGTTCGACAAAGGAGAACTGACAGTCATTGGTCGTCGGCCCGCTCGCCGGAATTATGAGGCCAGCTCTTACCAGAGGAGCTTCCAGGTGTCCGATGCAATTGCGGTGGACAAGATCTCCGCGGAGCTGAAAGCCGGGGTCTTGACGATCCACCTGCCCAAAGTCGAGGCTGTCAAACCGCGGCGGATTACGGTGACCGGCTGAGAAGTCCGTGACGCTGGCCCAAAGAGACGAAGAGCAGCGTGGGCGGAAGATACGGCCCCCTTGCAGAACCTGGACATCCTGAAAACGGACCCCTGCAGAATCCTGAAACATCCTGAAAATTACCAAACCTGGAAGGATTTCAATCCCAGAAAAAGGGGTCGAAAACACAGGGCGAAAGAAAGGTCCGGCCTCTGGGCCGGTCTTTTTTATTGTGTAAGGAAGCGACTATTGCGGTTGCTGTCGGCATGAATTCCCCTCACCCTCCAGTCATCGAAGCTGCAGAATCGGTCATCCCTGTCCTACGTCGTGTCTGATTGGTGAAGCATGACGATTGCAGATGCGGTCCTTATGCAGTCATCCGTTGCTGACCATCGATTTTCTCTGCCGCTCGTTCCATCCGGATAGCAATTCACGGGAGAAAGCAACTGTTTGGTTTCCGGTCGAAAGAATCATGCTGCGGTGAACCGTCTCAGCCGCTTGACCGTAATAGCGACAGCGTCTAGCGTGATCGTGGAGCGTTCGGAAATATTCGGCAGGTGGAACAGCAAGCGAGGAAAGCTCGTGAAACGGACATCGCCACCACCCTCGGAGTCGCCACCCACGGGGTCCCAACCAACCCTTCAAAGTACCGACCTGTCCGCTTCGGAGGGGAATGCGGCACCTCCCGGATCAACTCCATCCCTCCCCCCAACACAAGCAGGAGCCGGTTTGCGATGGCCGGCATGGTTGGATATTTTTGACAAGTTCCTGGCGTTGTTGGCGTTGGGACTGGTCTTTTGCTTGGCCTCTTTCCCGGCACGCAATTCCGATGTCTGGCTGCACCTGGCTGCAGGCAAGCGGATTGTGACAGGTGAATATTTCCCGGGGGGCACGGATCCCTTCAGTTATGCGGCCTCGAACCGTGTCTGGGTTCATCATAACTGGCTTTTCGACATCGCGGCGTATCTGACCTATTCCGCTCACAAATATGGTCTGGTGCTCTTCAAGGCGGCACTGATTACCATGGCCTTTGGAGTGCTGCTCTTGTTACGCCGACCGGGATTTGCTCTCTGGCCTTGGGTGGTGTGTCTTGTGGTGGCAGCTTTGGCAGCGGCACCGCAATTTGTGTTGCGATCCAACGTCGCGTCGCTACTGTTCTTGAGCCTGACGATGGTTTTGCTCCTGCGCGGCGGGCAGGTGGATCCCCGCTCCTGGCGTTGGCCGATGAGTATCGCCCTCGTGTTCTGGTTGTGGGCGATGTGCGATCAGTGGTTTTTCCTCGGCCCAGTTGTGCTTTTGCTCACGTGGCTGGGCGAATGGGGCCAACGATACTGGCAACGGGGTGAATCCTCAGCACCCACATCTTCTTCGCGAGTGGATGCTCCAGCATCTTCGGGAGAAGAGGTTGGGGATGCCTTGGGACCACTTCCTCCCCGCTCCGCCTTGTTCAAGGCTCTCATTTTGGGGCTGGTGGCTTGTACGCTGACTCCGTTGCATGTGCGGGTCTGGGAGCTGCCTGTGGAATTGACGGGAGCCCCAATCCAGGACCCACGTTTGGAACAGTTGTTTTTGAGTCCCCTCGATCGCATTTATTACGGCAACACCTCGTTTGGAAGGAACCTCAATGGTCTGGCCTATGCCGTGATGTTACTGGGAGGGGGAGCCTTGCTGGCTTTCGGTGTGGGTCGCCTGCCACTGGCCCATCTTAGCGTGTGGTTAGGTATGGCAGCCTTAAGCTTCCGGTCGATCTATTTGATTCCCTTTTTTGCTCTGGTTGCCGTTCCCCTGATGGCAGGGCAACTGAATCAATTGTCGAGTCGAGCCCGATTGATCAGTTGGAACAATCTGCGTTCGCGACTGTTACTGCTGGGTTCTACGGGGGGCCGTTGGCTGAGCTTGGCAGGGGTGTTGCTCGCCCTGGTTTGTGCCTGGCCGGGCTGGTTGCATCCGACACCTGGTCATCCCTCGGCACGTCGTCACCTGGGGTGGACCGTGGACCCGGACCCTGCCTTGGTGCGTGTGGCCCAACGTCTTCAACAGTGGCGGGAAGAGGGAAGATTGCCTCACGAGGCGCGTGGATTTCTGATCTCTCTGGAATTGGCGAACTACTGTGCCTGGTTTGCTCCCTGGGAGAAAGTGTTTATCAACGGCCGTTATACCCATCACAAGTCTGAATTGTCAACGCTGGCAGCGGTTCGAGGTGCATTAGGCTTGCATTTACGGGGCGAATTGCCGGGAAGTGAGGAACTGGCCCGTCAACTGGCACCTTGGAATGTGGAATACCTCGGCGTGCATTTCACGGTGGTGGAATCCCGACGCCAGCCGGAACTGACCGCTCTGGTGCAGCAACTGCTCTGGCAGGATGAGGAGCATTTTGCTTTGTGGTATCTGGATGGTCGTACCACTCTCGGGGGTTGGCGGAATAAGAGAGGTCAGGAAGGTTCCAGTTTCGCGCACCTCAAACTGGATGTCGTCGAGCAAGCGTTCGGTCCGGGGATCACTCGCCTTCCACCGCTGACAGTAAGGGAAATACCGCCACGCTTGGGATGGGAGGCCGACTTTTTGCAGAAGTCCCGTTGGCCTTCTCCCGCCATCGACGAGGCCTTTGGCTGGGCCCAGTATAGTCGCCTGCTCGAAGAGCGGCATCGGCAACGCTTGCTTACGATCCAAATGACCTTGCAAGCCGTGGATCATATGCTCGGGGGTAGCGGCTGGCTTCTGGAGGTCATTCCCACTTTGCCAGCCAGTGCGGAGCAATTGGCGGTCCCTTTCCTGGCCTTGCGAGCGGCCCGACGAGCCCAAGCGGAAGACCCCGACGACCCCGATACTTACGCGGCCCTCGCCGAGGCATTGTCTCTGCCGCGCTTGCCCCTGTCGGCGGATGAACGGAGCGTCTCGCGTGTGACCGCCCTCCGACAGTGTCTTGTCCGCTTGCCTCCCCCCGCCGAATACACTTTTGGTACTTACCATGCCCATCCTACTAAGATCGCGGCACAGCTGGCCAGCTTGTATTTGGGGGAACGTCAACCTGCCGGATACTTCTCCGGGTTGCCGGTCAATTTGCCCGCCTTTCATCTTCTCAGAAGGATCGGAGCCACAGGCACGGCCATCATTCGCGGGGGACAGGTAGTGGAGCATACCCCTACCGTCACTTTGCTCCCGATGGACCTGGCTCGTGATACCTTGCGTCTGGCGAAGAGCTATTTGGATTACGATGATCGGGCCTTTGGGGAGAATACGCCCAAGATCGCTCAGGACCTGGCCAACTTCCTCAAGCAGGTGGAGGAAGAAACCCAGCGTTTGGAAAATCTCTACGAGCGGGAAAAGCTGCGGTTGCCACCCCAGGGCAAAAGCGCATTGGCCCAATTGGGTTTGGCCTTGCGGCACAATCTCGTGGGAGAAGCGTTGCGATTGTTGGAGGACGAACAATGGCAAGCTTCGGCCGAGTTGGGATCGGCTGCCTCGGAAATCGAGTTTGCCCGGATCGTTCTGCTCACAGCGATCGGTCGCCTGGAGGATGCTGCCGCGACTTTGGAAGTGGCCGCGCATCGCTTGGAGACAGTGGTTTCCTTGCGGGAACCTTTGCACTGGTTGCGTTATCAAATGGCGGTTCTGGCGGGTGATTACGCAGAAGCCGGCGCCATTCTTGAGGATTTTGCAGCTGCGAATATAGGCCAGGATCCACCCCTGCCCAAGCGGAGTGAAGTCCTCGGGCAGTTTCCAGGTATTCCTTGGATTGCCCGTCCAGACGGCCAACCATTCCCTTACAGCCTTATGGAGGCTCAGGTTTTGACCGCCTGGTTGCATCTCCACCTGTGGGACCAACTGGTGTACGGTCAACTACTCAGTGCTCTGCAGGCGCCTTACGATCATTACCGGCAACAGTTGATTCTCCGGCGTGTTTCAGATGCGGAATATTTCTGGCGTCGAGGCTACTTGTATCTAGTCGAAGGGGATATACTTAGGGCACATCGAAGTCTGGAACAGGCACGGCGTGCCGGTGTGCCCCAGTGGAACGTTCCGGACTACACTCAGGCTACGGCCGAGGAGTACCGCCGAATGCTGGAACGTTTCCGCCATCCCTAGACCGGCCTGAACTGGAATCGTCCGTGTTTGCTTGTGTCCTCTTTCTCCCCTTCAGTTCACACGGAGGGCCGTTCGCATGCGCAGCTACTGGAAGGTCGCGGGTGTGCAGATGAATTGCCGCTTGGGTGACAAATCCGGCAATGTGGCCGAAGTTTGCCGGAAATTGCGCGAAGCGGCCCATGGTGGTGCCCATCTGGTCGTCTTCCCCGAGTGCTGTCTGACCGGATATGGTTTCGATTCGCGTGAGGCCCTCCGTCAGGTAGCCGAGCCTTTGCCGGGGCCCAGTACGGACATCATCGCTCGTGAATGCCGTCGTCATCAGGTTTGGGCGGTGGTTGGATTGTTTGAAGCAACTGAGCAAGGGCAGATTTTCAATGCCGCCGCCTTAATCGGGCCGGAGGGCTTCGTCGCCTCGTACCGCAAGATTCACCTTCCTTGTGTCGGGGCAGATCGGTTTACCGATCCTGGAGACCGCCCCTTTGCCGTTTATGATCTCGGTGGTCTACGCCTCGGTATCAACATTTGCTTTGATGGCAGCTTTCCGGAATCGGCGCGCATTCTCACCTTGCAGGGAGCGGATCTGATCGTGTTACCTACCAATTGGGCACCCAACGCTCGACGGATGGCAGAACTCGTCGCATCAGCCCGTGCCTGGGAGAATCATGTCTATTACCTGGCCGTCAATCGCGTGGGAGATGAAGCGGGCTTCCACTACATCGGTATGAGTTCTGCCGCGGATTATCTGGGCAACCTGCTGTACTTCGCACCGCCCGATGTGGAGGAGATTTTTACCATCGATGTCTATCCCGCCGAGGCTGCCCATAAACGGGTGGTTCACTGCCACGGCGTCTATGAAATTGATCGGGTCAACTGGCGGCGGCCGGAAATGTACACCCCCTTGGTGGAACCGCTGCCTGTACCTTTCCGGGGCCACTACAACGTCGAGCGAAAAACCTCTCCCGGACGAACCGTTGCACCTCAGCCGGCGACCGTGTCCTGAATCGGTTATTTCCTGAATTATTCGACACGGATTGCTCGACACGCTCCTCGATACCTGTCCCTTCGGACGGGAAGTAATCCGCCTTGCTCACACTGCTGTCCCAGGGTGGAAGCTCCGATTTTATGGTCTCACGATGTTTTGCAGTCTATGGATGGTCATCGACCCGTCGTTCGGGCAGATACTTGATCCGGCAGCCAGCCGCAGCACTGGTTTCTGAGATGGGCACCGGCCGACCTGCTAACAGAGCTTCCACAGCATCGATCAGATACTGCTGTTGCGGCGTGCCGGGAGGTGCACGGTCATCGATAGCACCGGTATAGGCGATCCGCCGCTGGCGGTCCAGCACGAATACTTCGGGCGTGAAGACCGCCCCGTACTTGCGGGCAATTTGCTGACTCGGATCATAAAGGTAGGGGAAGTTGAAGCCGCGTTTCTCGGCCCGTTGTCGCATGGCAGGGAGGGCGTCTTCGGGACCGGTATTGACATTGATGGCGATCAAAGCCACACGGGCCTGCGGGCCTTGAGTATAGCGTTGGGCGAACGCCTTGAGCCGCTCTTCGTACGCTGCGGCGACCGGACAGCTATTGCAGGTGAATACCACCACGACAATTTCCTTGTCCTTCCAGTCGGCCAGGGCATGCTTACGGCCATCTGTGCCTTCCAATCCTTCCCAGGCAGGTGCAGCGTCGCCGGGAGCCAGCACCTTATTGTATTTTCCCGGTTTATTGGCTCCGGATACCACACCTGTCCCGAAGAACCAAATCCCACCCACCATCAGAACCAGTGGGAGAGAACCGACAATGCGTCTGGGAAGCATGCTTCACCTCGTCGATTACCTGGTCTCGTCACGATCCGGTCGGAATACTATCAAGAATCGTAGTCTCAGGCGGTTATGGTGTCCTCTAGCAGCGGGTCAACGCCCATCTACCCGGGTCGAACAGAGTCAGCATACGAAAAGAAACAGAGATAGCGTACGAAGGAGCAGAGAAAGCAGAATGTGGTACCGGGTCTTTGGTTTGTCTCCTACAGAAGTATCACCCGTCCTGTTGGCGGAACATTTGCACGCTTGTGGGTTGGTGGTGGAACCCCACTTTCGGGGTGACGAGCATGGTTGGACATCGGGGGAATTGCGTCTGACGGGAGCAGGCACCCCGATTTATCTGAGCCGATACTTGACGGCGGTCGATGACCTCCGTCATGACTTGAATGCGTATGCGGCCGAGTTGGAGACCTGTGACTATCATCCCCATCACCGCAAGCTCATGGAGCATGTCATTCAAACTCAGCAGTTAGTCGTCCTCCGTCGTCCCGCCGATGCACGCGATGAGGTAGCGGTCACCGCTATTCTGGAACAGACGTGTCGCTTTCTCGCAACTCAGACCCAAGGGGTGTATCAAATCGATGGGCGCGGCTGGTTTTCCGCCGACGGCGAAATGTTATTGCCGGAATACTGAGGAGCTGAGAGCCACAGCCATTCTGCATTGGCGGGTGAGCCACGCTGGTGGCATGGCGGCTTGGATGGCCAGGAAAACGATGTATGCAGGAGGACAAGGCGATCAACCCCGGCGGCGCATCAATCAGCAAAATCAGTCAGCAGCTTCGTAGTCCACCGCCTCCAGCAAGTGCCCCAGCTTGTTCCTTTTCGTGGCGAGATAGTGGCGGTTGTGGATGCCGGGAGGTATCAAGATGGGCACACGTTCAACAATCCTTAGCCCATAACCTTCCAGACCGATCACTTTGCGGGGATTGTTCGTGAGCAAGCGGATGTCTCGTATCCCAAGGTCGTGCAGAATCTGAGCGCCAATCCCAAAGTGTCGCAAGTCGGGGGCAAAGCCCAGGCGCCGGTTGGCCTCGACGGTATCGAGTCCTTCCTCTTGTTGCAGTTTGTATGCCCGGAGCTTGTTGAGTAGTCCGATGCCTCGGCCTTCTTGTCGCATGTACACGATCACTCCGCGGCCCGCCTCGGCGATTTGTTTCATGGCATAGGTTAGTTGCGCTCCGCAGTCGCACTTGGCCGAGTGCAGCGCATCTCCTGTCAGACATTCGCTGTGCATCCGAACCAGCACTGGTTGTTCCTGCACCGGTACGACACCGGGGGCCGTTTCTCGTCCAATTCCTCCGAGGGTCAGGGCCAGGTGAGGTTCCGGATCCACCAAAGATGAGTAGGCGATCAGATCAAAGGTGGCGAAGTCGGTGGGAAGTTGCAATTCGATTTCTCGTTTGATCAGTTTTTCGCGACGCCGACGGTACTCGATCAGGTCTGCGATGGTACAAAGTTTGAGTTGATGACGCTGACAGAACTGTTGCAAATCCGGCAGGCGGGCCATGGTGCCATCTTCATTGAGAATTTCACAGATAACAGCGATTTCCCGCAGACCTGCTAGTCGGCAGAGGTCGACACTGCCTTCGGTATGACCGGCCCGGACCAGCACCCCGCCCGGTCGTGCGATCAGCCCATCCATGTGTCCTTTATCTCTCACCAGGTCTTGCGGCCCGCTCTGGGGGTCGGCACAGACCTGAATCGTCCGGCACCGGTCATAAGCCGAAATGCCAGTGGTGATGCCATAGCGGGCATCGAAATTGTGGGTGAACGGTGTGGCGGAAGGGTCCAAGTTCACTCCGGGCAGCAGTTCCAACCCCAGGCGATCGGCATGGGCTTTCGACATTGCCACGCAGAGCCGGCCGCAAGCGTTGCGGATCATGAAGTTGACCGCCTGGGGCGTAACTTTTTCCGCCGCCATGACCAGATCCCCTTCATTTTCCCGCTGCTCATCATCGACCAGCACAATCATCCGTCCGGCCCGGAGTTCCTCCAAGGCCTCTTCGATCGTGGCGAAACTAGGACCGTGGGTCATGACTGATATCTCAAACAAGGGAGGGAGGAAAAACCGATGGATGCCAGACACGCCTCCCTACATCCCCATTGTAGGTGGGATCGTCCTCTATGCAGGCGGAGCACCCACGATGAAACCGCTTTCGGGGATGCTGAGGTAACCGAAGTATGAGCAGGGCCGCACCTACAGGTTTCGCATACTTCCTCTTTTCGGCCAGGCTGCGGAACGAACTGAACCTCATCCTGTTGTACCAAGACCCTTGATGCCGGTTAAGGTGTATCCAAACTCGGTTCCCCGGGCATGGCACGAGTTGGTGTAATCCGGTAAAGATCACTTTCCAGTCGTGTGATCCGCCAGTGGAAGTCTTGGGACAGGAATTCTGTAGGTGTGGCGAAGGTTTCTCGACCGGGTTGGGCTGCCTCCCGCAGTTCTTGCAACTGCTGGAGCAAGGTCCGATCGCGACTGATCACAACGAGCCGTCCACGAGCGGCTGCCATCGACGCAGCACCAATACCGGGAAAGGGCAACTCGCAGGGAACATGAACTTCCACACGATCGGGATAGATCAGCAAAATATCCTGAGTGTCAGGACTATTCCGCAAGCGTGATTGGGGAGGTAGCAACCCGAAGCTCGACCAGATGGTTTGGAAGAGGGCTTTCTGTTCCGCAGAGGGAATACCCGCATTGAGCAATGTGAGAAACTTGTCGCGGAAGAACTGGGTTGATTCCTCGGTGATGAACGGTAACGGGCCACTGGGTCCACCTGCCAGGGCCTGTCGGGCTAGAGTGTCCTTCGCCAGTTGTTCCCAGAATTCGCTCTTTTCCAGGGGCCCGATCGTTCTCTGAAACAGGTAGTGCTGAATATGGGGACCCTGGGAACTGACACTGATGAACTGGCGGCCGAACTGACTTCCCGATGCTTCCAAAGCAGCGATCAGAGCACCGTAACGTGTGTATTGGACTTTATCCCGGATGATATAGCCGTTGGCAGGAATGACCACAGCCCATTGCCGTCCTACCGCGGCCTCCGCGGGGGTGGTCGGCTCGAGGCCCTTGACTGGTATGCTCAAGGGAAATACACCCTCCGGGCAGGTCAGGGTGGCTCCAAACTCGCATTCCACTCCCCAGGGTCGGGATGACCAGTTTCGCACACTGGTGACTGCCACCTGACACTGTCCACGGTTGCGATTGCATACACGAACCAGATCACATTGGAGAAACTGAGTATAGGGATCCCGAAATTCGCTCCGCAGTTGTTGACTATTTTCCGGGCGCAGGCCACTGCGTCGGCCCGGTTCCAGGGTGCGAATGAATGCCCGATTCACATTGACTTCGGCGTCACCCTCGGCGCTGATCAGCAACCCTAGCCACCGCTGCAATTCCGTTTCTCCATCCCGACGGATCGAAAAGTCGATGGCAAACAGATACGCGGCATAAACCAGGCCACCCACCACAGCCAGCCACCACGAACTGTTGACCAGGTCCACTCCATAAAGCAACCCCGTGCGGGTTCCTTCCGAGTTCTGGATCATTCTTCGGGCCGCAAAACTGAGCACTATGGCAATGACTGGCAGGACGAGCAGTTCTGGCAGCACCAGTGGCCGTCGTGTCGTAAATGCCGTGTACGCCGCAAAAAGCAAACTCAACGCAAACACGGCGGCAACGAGAGCCGATGCCACCGCCATCCAGGATACCGGCACATAGTCCTGGGTATCTGTTGTCGCCGGTAAACTGGGAGGAGGGGAGGTCAGAGGAGTTGTCGGCGTCGATGAATCCATATTCTTACTACTCCTGTCATTAGCTACTATTTCAGCAAGTCTTCGTCCTCTGGTTCGGGTATTGCTTGCCACCTGTCCCAATTTCTACAGCTCAGCTCCAACAGCCGTTCATGAGGGGCGATAGCTACCCCGACACAATGTGCTGTTGGCAAAAGCGAGCCCCTCAGCGGCCGACACGTGCTTCTCCGCGAACGGGAATGCGAATCCGTTGAGGTTGTGGCCCCTGAATTTCCAGGACGATCGTACCGTTGAGGCGTCCCGCTTCCACGTCCGGCTGCTCGGAACGACTGGGCACACGCAGTTTGAGTTCGTAACGTCCTCGGCCGCCCCTAGGAGGTAATCGTTGAAGTTGGACCTGCAAATACCGGGGGCTACGCTCGCTCGGAACTTCCACCAATACCATGTCCGGGCGTTCTGTAAACAGATACACGGTATGCGGCCCAGCGCCGCGGAGCAAGGGAAAGGCCCCCAGGTTGATGTCGCTGGCGTTCTCATCGAGCCAGACTTGTCCGCGGACCACTCCACTCAGGCGGACCATCCGTTCCAGTGCTCCCGGCGCTGCAAACCAGATTTCCCGGACCAACTGACCGATCTCGATCCGCTGATCTCCAATAGTCGGTTGGAGTAGCACAGGATAGCGATACGCGGCGGTGACACGCACCGGTCGCTTCTGCTCTGCCATGAGCCGCTGACGAAAAGCCGACAATTCTTCCGCGGTCAGTGGTTGGGGTGTTCCTACGCTCACAAATGGTCCTGGTGTACCCGGCAATCCTCGCGGCAGACGGATATCGACACTCGGTGGTGTAAAAGCAGTAACTGTGGTGGCACCGGTGGTGTATCCCCGCGTGCTAGAGTAGACGATCAGATCGTACTGCTTTGCTGGTGTTTGCTCACTGATTTCTCCGAGAGAAAGCACGGCGGGACTAACCTCGAAGGGATTGACGCCCTCAAAGTGTATGGTGAAAGTGTTCGTGCTGAATTGGTTGGAACCTTCTAGCACGGTAATGAAGTTGGCACGTAGGGGCTCTCGGGCACCGTAGGTTTCCACTTGAAACTGCAATTCCAAGATACCCCACTGGGGGGACCAACCGTCGCTATTATTCGCCGCGGGCATGCGGAAGGTGGCATGGGGTTCTTCCCGAAAGCGATACGCTTGCCAACTCGCCGGTTGCTGCAAATAAGCTCCCCATCGAGCAGCGGGTCCCACCTGAGCGAGGGGGAATAGGTTGATGCCCAACTGCGGCAGAATCGCGGCGGCTTGCATCTGGAGCATCTGCCGCGTCAGTTCGGGAGGCAGAGCTGCGAAACGTCCCCCACTGCAGGAGGCACAACTGACACGCTCCAGTTGCAGCAAGGCCGGCTGACTATGGCGGTTCTCACACCAGAAAGAGGCGCTATGCACTTGCGAACCCACTTCAAAAAAACCTGGAAAAATCCGATCTTGCAGGTTGAACCGCGAGCGATCCTCAGCATCACGGGCCGCAAAAGCCGATGGTGCCAGCAAATACAAGCCCTGGTAGGTCGGTTCTTCGGTCGGCGGATCCCAGCGGCGTTCCGAAGAGAAGAATCGCAAGGGCGGCTCCCCGCTTCCGGTCGAGGCAGGCGAGATACTCTCTTTCTCCTCCTCCAGTCGCGGGGAATACTGAGCGAAGAATGTAACACCGAAGACCACGCCTGTGAGTATAGCCAGCGGGACCACCACCCGCACCAGGGTTCGCAGTTGGCTTCCTAGGGATGGTGTGTCTCCAGACATTACCTGTCGGTTCATGACCTGCTCTCGCGGTCGTGCTGTCTGCACTGTGGTTGAGAACTAGCCACACCTCATTCCAATTTATTGTACGACAACTCCGGGAGGGACGTTCGCCCTCGGGGCTCTGCCCGTGCCCTTGGAATTCAGCGGGTTCTTTGGGATCAATCATACTATGCTGCGGCCCAGGTGTTGGAACAGGCCGAGCGGAATGGACCAGATCTCACACCATCGGTGCACGTTTGCGAGAGAGGGATGTGGACCAGCAAGCTGCCCTCGGCTGGCCCTTGACATTATTTTCCTAGCGGTCTCCCTTGAGCGTCGATGGGACCCACCGCTACTATGATCAGCCGTTTGGGATCAAGATATTTCCGTGCCACAGCCTGGATATCCGCCGGTGTGACTCGGGCAATCTCCCGACGGAAGATATCGGGATAATCCTTGCCTAGGTTATACCTTTCGATGGCCAGAAGTTGGGCGGCCAGATCCTGCCGCGTGGCGAAGCGGAAGGGCATGCTTCCGAGCAAGTATTTCTTGGCGTCTTCGACCTCCTCAGGCGTAGGCGGTTCTTCACGAATCCGTTCGATTTCGCGAAGGAAGCTCCGTTGGACATCCAGGAAGCTCTTGGCAAAGGTGCCGATATACCCACTGAACGTGCCGGGTTGTTTGCCAGCGTTGCTTGTGATGGTGGCTCGCACTGTATAAGCCAGACCCATCCGATCCCGCAAAGTCGATGAGAGACGGTCGGTGAAGCCCGGGCCGGTGCCCAGGATATTGTCCATGACCAGGAGCTTATAGTAATCGGGATTGTCCCGGGTGATACCGAGATGACCGATGAAGACATGGACCTGAGCCGCCTGCGGGTCCGAGACAATCTGCACTTCTGCCGTGGTTGGGGGAGGCGCGGGTAACTGCAGACGCGAGGCGGGAAGCGGCTTCCACCCGCGGGTCAATTCTTCGATCTTACGGAGCAGAGCAACGGAATCGAAATCCCCAACTGCCACAAGGGTGGTGAAGTTCGGCGCGAAGGTGGAGCTGTGGAATGCCTTGCAATCGGCAGGGGTTAATTTTTCGACAGTCGCTCGGCTTCCCAATTCGGAACGTCCCAGAGGATGCGCTCCGTATATCTTCTGTCGGAACAGGTTCAGACCCCGTGGGAAGGGTTGGCTCGCCAGGTCTTCCAGAGTGGACAGTTGCCGGGCCTGAGCACGTTGGAAGGCTTCCTGGGGAAATGTCGGTTGCGTCAAACATTCGACCAGGAGGGACAAGCCCACGTCCAGATCGGGTCGCAGCACTTGAAGCCCTCCGCCGCTGGAATGCAATGTGAGGTTGCCACCGACACTTTCGATCAATTCCGCGATTTGCGTTCCTGTGTGACGCTCGGTTCCCTCATCGAGCAAGTCACCCATCAGGGCAGCAACGCCGGCTTTGTCTGCAGGTTCTCGAAGCCGGACATCCGCGACTTCAGCCTGAACGATCACCAGAGGCAGCCGATGATCCTCCCACAACCACACAACCAGACCGTTGGGTAGAACGTGTCTCTGGGCCGCTTGCAGGGAGAAGTGTTGTCCGCCTCCTGGGGGATTACCCCCCTGGGATCGCCTGGGGCGTTGGGCCGATGTCAGCGTCTGTGGAGAGGGAAACGAGCGATGAGGTACTTCTCCCGGAAGTTGAGGGACATCTTTGGGAAATGTTGGAGAGTTGCCTGTTTTCTTCTCCTCGGTGGGAGGCACAGACCAGACAATACAGGCTCGGCGGCGCTGCAGATATTGTCGCGCTATGCGTTGAATATCCTGAGATTGCACCTGCACCAATCGCTCGAGATAGGTGGTATAGAAGCGAGTCACATCCTCTCCACCCGGGTAGGAAGCGGCGCGGGCGATGGCATTGGCCAGATTGTGCACATCATCGGCAGCGAAAATGAATTGGGCGAGCACCTTGCGCCGGGCGCGGGCCAATTCTGCCGGGCTGACTCCCTCCTCAGCCAGACGTTCCAGTTCCCGCAGCACCAGTTCCTCAGCCCGCTTTCGATCCTTCCCTTGGAGCAGGTCCAGTTGGATGGCGAACCAACCGGGGTAGCGACCAGCATAATTGCCCGTCCGTACGGAGGAGGCCAATCGCTCCTGTTCGACCAGCAAGCGGTAGAGCCGTGAAGTTCGGCCTCCCGAAAGAATGTTATCCACCACGTCCAGGACCACATCCTCAGGTGTTCCCACCGCGACGGTATTGAAACCCATCAGCATCCGCGGTGCATCGAACTTGGAGCGAAACTCATAACGTATCGGACCCGAACGCTCTGGGTAGAAACGAGCCACCTTACGTGCCGGTAATTCCCCTTTGGGAATTGGGCCGAACAGCTGACGGATCTTTTCCATCGCGGCCGTGGCATCAAAACCACCCACGATGACTAAGGCGGCGTTATTCGGATGGTACCAGTTGTCATAATGCCTGCGGATGGTCTCCGCTGTAGCGGCACGAACATGTTCCCGCTGACCGATCACGGGGTGGGAATAGGGTGAATCCGGCGGATATAAGAGTTTCAAGATTTCCTTGTACTCCAGGTCTCCGGGTGTGTCTTCGTTACGTTCCAACTCCGCAATCACCGCTCCTTTCTCTTGCTCGAACTCATGCCGCGTATCGATGCGGGTGTTCCGCATCCGATCTGCTTCGATCTCCAAAGCCACGTGCCAGCGGTCCGCCGCGAAATCGAAGTGATAAACCGTCATGTCTTCCGTAGTGTAGGCGTTGTTCCGGCCCCCATTGCGTTGAGTGATGCGGTCGATGTCCCCGGGCATGAGCTTGTCTGTGCCTTTGAACAACAAATGCTCCAGATAGTGGGATAAGCCGGTCTGGTCTTTCTCTTCGTCGGCGGAACCCACACGGTAGGCCACCATGACCGTCACAACGGGTGTGTTGGCCATCGGCAGTAGATACACGCGCAATCCGTTATCCAGCGTGTGGTTCTGAATTTTGCCGAACAAATCCTGGACGGTCTGAACCAGCCCTCGGTCGGTATTTGTGCGAGCGACTTCTTGAGCAGGTCCAGGTATAGCCAGCCAGCCACCGGCCAGAATGGCGAGCAAGCTTCCCAAGACACCATCCCACTTCCCGTTCCAACCCATAGTGATCTCCTTACCTGTGCAATGTAACTGCTCCTGTCGGGTGCGGTTTCCCACTCTTGAGGGATGGGCACCGACTTTTCCCTTTGTTCTACAAGCCTGTGGAATATCCCCCTCCTGCCCGACCTACTCGCGTCCCACTCACAATATATCCTTTGGCACACCCTCCACATATGTCTTTTGGCTCACTCCCATGGCCCACCCACCCTCCACATATGTCTTTTGGCTCACTCCCATAAATTCCGTGGCTCACCCCACAGGCATCGGGACACTCCTCGCAGAAAAACCTTTCTCAAGCATACAACCGCGTTGGGTAACCGCGGTCGAGGTCATGGAAGTTTCCACCGGCTTGGGTTTCTCTCGGCGCAGAACATATCGGGGGCGGAACGGCCGGGAGACACCGTTCTGATGCCTGGCGTTCAGGAGGGCCGCTTGTGAGCATCGATCTTCTATTGCAGTGTCTCTGATTGTGGTGTACCAATGACGGGCCTGAACGGCTGCTATTTGGAATGCACGGCGGGGTACAACTCAACGACCCCTTCTTCGTCGTCCGCCACCGCAAGCAGGCTGTCACGGGGAGAGAATGCCATGGCGGAAACCCAGGAGATGGCGGTCGGTTGCTGTGCTAAGGGCTGAGGAGACGAACCGCTCAGATCGAAGAACTGCAAAGTGACGAAGGGATCGTCTTCATCCTTAACAGCGACGACCAGGCGATTATTCGGTCCCACCGCAGCGGTCAAAGCCCGAAGGGGGAGCACCTGGGCGGGTCCGCGAATCAGCTGACTGCCCGGGACACGCCAGAGCGACACTTGCGTCGCGTTATTCGCCACGAGCCACTTGCCGTCGGTGGAGAAACTGATGTTGATGGGATCGTTTATTCCCGGTGCGGGTACATCTTTATCGATCAGTCGAGGGTCCCCTAGGCCGACCAGGACGATACGCCCGTTTTCTCCTTTTGTACCGAGGGCACAGTAGGCGGCAGTCAAGGAGCTTTCACCATCGGGAATGGCCGCGATCGCCACCACATGAGCACCCTCGGGAAGGGGCTGGTCGAACAGGGACCGATTGACCAGGGAATAAGCCTGGAGCCGTCCCTCCGTACCTTCGCGACGCGCCACAAAACAGAGTTTGCCATCTCCTGTTATAGTGCCAATCAGATCCGGATTAGGGTTATAAGTATCTTCATAGCGCACGGTGATTTTCTTCAGATCCGAAACATCCCAGACTACAACGCTGGCGCGTGAGGTCATGCTCAGGTACCGCCCGTCTGCCGATACCCCTAAATGACTGATGCGGGCACCACCCTCCCGAGGATCATGCAAGCGGGCCAGGAGTTCGCCGTTGGGGAGACTCCAGATGCGAATGTCACCATTCCCTCCCCCAACAGCCAGCCAGGCACCTTGAGGGTGAAAGGCCAAGGAGGTGATGCCACCCCGATGACCCGCCAGCTTGCGCACTGCCGGGGAAGTGGCCCGATTCTCCTGGGCCAGGCTTTCCCAGGTCATTAGACAGGATGAGCTTATAACTACACCCAGTATGCCCCCCGTTATCCAGCGATACATGCTCCTTCCTCCCGTGTCATGGGCATCATGAGGGTGATGGTTTCGCCATCGTTACCCCCTGAGTGCAATGTACACGCTGGAGCTTGAGGGATCATGAAAATTACGGGTCCCATGCGTGCGCAACGGAGTTGCGAGGACCCAGTTGCCTCACAAAGGCGAAAGATGAAGCTTGTAGGGTTTGGAAGGAAACTATTTGGTCTTGGCAGGGGCTTCGACTTTGCGTGTTTTCGCCTTGGGAGAACCAGGGCCAACTTTATTGGTCGGGCGAACGAGGACGAGGCCTCCATTGGGACCGGGAATGCCACCCCGGACGAGCATCAGGTGGTTGTCCGGGTCCAACTTCACGACCGCAAGATTGCGGATGGTGACGCGTTCATGGCCGTAGCGTCCGGCACGCCGTTGTCCTTTCTTCGGTCGTCCTGTGCCGCGGTTGCTGGCGTGAGATGCGGTAGAACCAGCCTGGCGATGTACCTTTTTCGCACCGTGTGAAGCGGGTAAACCTGCAAAGCCGTGCCGTTTCATCACCCCGGCAGTACCGCGTCCTTTGCTGGTGCCGGTGACATCAACCGCCGGGACATCCTTGAAAATATCCATCAACGTCAGCACCTGGCCGACCTTGAGGGTCAGGTCTTCCGTGTAGGCTTCGTATTTTTTATTGCTTCCTTCCCCCGACGCGCGTATGCGTTCCACCGTCATTTTTGCTTCAGCGGGCCCGATCTCGTGCAATTGAGTGATGAAGGTGCCAATGCGATCCAACCGGAATTCGCGGATATAGCGCTGGGGTTCACAATCGGCCTTAGGGGGCAAGATGACCCCGGCCTTCAAGCGGGCCTCTTTGCGTTTCGACTTGAGATTCGCTGCCACGTGTCCCTGCTCCGGACGGGTGGCACGCTTGCGGGGTTTGTCCTTGTAACCGAGTTGCACCGCGGCATAACCGTCCTTGACCACCTCTTCGCCGTTATCGCCCTTGGCAGTGGGATACTTGATTTGAAGCACTGGGCAGGGGCCGACTTGGAGTACCGTGACCGGCTCCACTGTACCATCGGGCAGGAACACCTGCGTCATGCCCACCTTCGTTCCGAGCAATCCTACAGACATGGACAACCTCTACATCCAGGAGTGCGTTCCGGGTCACTCGGCCGGCCTGCGAACGGGACCGCCCCACGCATCAGCCGCTATCTCCTCACTACAAGACTGCCGAATGAGCCGCAACGATCGGGGAAAGGACATTCTATAGTGTTACTGCCATCCGGCGAGATCCGGAGGAGCGCTTCCTATACGTACTCAGAAACAGTCGGCTCCTGGAGGGCTAACAAAGATCGCAGCAGCTCGGTTCGCTATGGTATTCTGAGGGGTCGATTTGATTTACGCAGACATCCCCACAACGACGTAGGATTCGACATTGGCCACACAGATGAAGTAGTAAACTCCAGCCATCGGGGTTGCGGCTATGCCACAGGAGACATCTTCAAATCCCTCTTCACAACCCGAACACGATCCGTACTATGGAGGAACTCTCGGTGCTGGCATCGATTGGTCCGATCCCAATTCTCCCCTGGCTCCGTTTTATTTCTCTTCTACGGGAGTAGTTGCGACTGCCTTAGTCGGTGTGGCTTTCTATCTCCTGAGTGTCATGCCCCTGATGCACACCGACTTCTGGTCTCATCTGAAATACGGGGAATGGATCGTGACTCATCGAACGATTCCTACGGTGGAGCCACTATGCCCCTTTACGGATAAGGAGCGTCCTTTCTTCGATGCGATGTGGTTGTCACAAGTGGTGTATTACGGCATATTCCGCTGCGGAGAAATGGTGTCGGGTCAGTCAGACTTGCAGCGATTTGAGGGGGGAGTTGAGGCCATTCGCTTGCTTCACCTGGGGGTCGGTGTGACAGCCTTAGGATTATTTGCCTGGTCTGTGCGGCAGGTCAGCGGGTCGCCCGTATGGGGAGCGGCTGCCGTTATCTATGGCATCTTCATGATTCTACCCCTGGTGGCTATTCAGCGTCCACAAACATTAGCATATTTGCCATTTATGGGAGTAATTATACTGATGCAGAGAAATGTAGCAGGAGATAAAAATGTTTCAAAAAAGATCTTATGGTTATTCCCATGCATCATGGTTTTATGGGCCAATATCCATGGCTCTTTTGTCATTGGCCTACTTTTAGCAGCAATGCTAGTAGTGAGCGAGTGTCTCCAAGAAGTGTGGCATAAATCCTGGTCCATATCCCAGTGGTGGGCCAATCGCATCATCAGATACTGGACTATGAGCCTCGCTTTTTCTGGCATAGCCATAACACTTCTTAATCCCTATGGAATGAAGTTATTTCTTCACATCTTGCAGTTCGGATCCCATCCCAACCTTCAATCTATGTCTGAATGGCAACCCTTGGAATGGACATGGGGAGCGGGAGGACATTGGAGTTATCTGTTCCTGGCAGCAACGTTACTGATGACGGTAGGTGTCACACGCCGGCGCCCTAGAATCTTTCCCACATTGCTGGTAGTGACATTTGGTGTCTGGCCGCTGTTTCAGCAGCGCATGATGGCCTGGTGGGCGCCCCTCGTGTTTTGGATAGTAGCTCCCCTGTGGACAGAATGGGCTAAGAAACAGCCCTGGTCCTGGCCGTCAGGGATTCCGAGTTTTCGCAAGACGGCTTTGGCAGGTTTGATCGTTGTGATTGTGTTGGTCGTCTCTCCCGCCAGTCATTGGGTGAAGACGGGGCGCCCTCGTTCCTTTGCTACCGCTTTATACTCTGCGACTCCTTACGGAGTGGCTCAAGTGCTCCGAGGTGAAAACGCAGAAAGCTCCGGACGTGCCCGGCTTCTACTGCGAGCGTTGCAGGATGCCGGCATGTCCGAGGTACCCCCCCAAGGGCCGATCTTCTGCAGCGAACGACAAGGCGAATACCTGCTGTGGAGTTTGCCGCCGAATATACCCGTGATGATGTACAATCACGCCCAGTTGTTCAGCGTTGAGTACTGGTCCCGCTGCTTGACTGTGAAAGAAGGAGGGGAAGCATGGGATATGATTCTCCAGGAATACGGGGCCAAATGGATCGTAGTGGAAACGTATTATCACGCACGATTATGCTCTCAAGTTCGTGAACATCCCCGGTGGAAGGTAGTCTTGGATGAAGAAAACGTCCAACAACTACCGCCGGATGCACGGTTATTCGTCGCGGTGAGGTGGCGGGAGTAGTCGGGATTTAATGTCGAATCCGAAGTGTGACGTTGCTCTGTCACTGAGAGAAGTGACGTTGCTCCATCACGAGAGATCAGTTTGAGGTGGCGAACCCCTGGAGGTTTGTTGACTGCTCTCTCGCCTCCCAACGCTGCCAGCCTTGTGACTTCAGCAAATGCAAGTAAAGCAGGCACTCCATGAACGGAAAACTCAGGAGAACACCAGCGATGCCTCCGTCATGGAGTGCTTATTCTGGCCCACGTTCACGGCGTAGGATGTGGGATATGGAAGGTAATGGTCGAAGCAGCATCATTCCTATCGACACGAGGCCCCGGATAATAGGGTGAGGTCGATCGTTTGCTTCCCTGCATATATTTCAGGGCTTCCTGGGTGTAAGCTTGTCGAATTTCCCGGGTCGTCTGTCCAAACTCTCGAAACTCATCGATCATGGCATCCCGCATGGCTACCATGCCGCCTACTCCACCGGCTGCCACGATGGATCCGAGCATCAAGTACTCGGTTGCTACAATAGCTCCACTCTCATCATGCCAAAGCTTGATCAACAAACGCTTGATCATACATACTCCTCCCTAGTAAACCATTTTTTCAAACTAAAAGCAACAAATGTTTGTCGCTATCCGTGCAGCAATATTTTTCTGACGAACAGTAAACTTTTCCTTGACACTGTGCATCCCGGCACAAAATACCCCTCCTGCACCCGTTGGTGCATTTCCGCGGAAACTGGTGCACGACTAAGATTGTGACAGCGTGGCGAGTTGAGGGGGGAACAGGAGCTTTTGCTTAGAGTGAAAGCTCCCCTTGAATATCGATCTCGCGCACACTTACTTGCTACCGGAATCTAGGCCATAATCGTGGGGAAGTCAAAAAAATGAGTGGATTTTTTTCGGCTGCGGTATCGAGGTGGCGGCCGTAGCAACGGTCTAATCTCTCAAGTGTGTGTCCTGAGCAGCTTTGTTTCCTGTGGTAGGCCGGGCGTGACTGTTCCGATGGCTGTTACTTCTCCAGACGGAATAAATCCTGCATATGGATGAAGCTCACCCGGCGCGTCTTTACCGAATCAGTTGGGTCACTCAACCCGGAAAAAGATACCTTGACAGTAGCAGTATCCTTGGCAAAGCCACGATAAACGGCAGAGTTTGGTGAGCCATTCTTGCGTCTTTGGGAACAGGGAGAGAGGGTGCTTGTCAAGTAGACAATACAATCACATAACAGATTGGCCAGATTCCTGGTTATTTGACATACTTCGGCGCGATCAGCGCCAACGTCTTCTGATGCGTCTCTATGGTAAGGTGAGTCTTCTCTTACGTCCCCATTCCGAATTGCTTTGCCGAGTCTTTTAGGGGTTGTTTCTGCGGAAGAAGGCAACTCGGTTTGTTACGGAAGTGGGGGACGTGGTGGAGGGATCGTATCCGGACGGCGGCCTGGTTCCAACTGTGGAGGAAGCTGAGGCCGGATGTGCTCACCGAATACGTAAGGGTCGGGTATTTCTGGTTTCTCAAATGGGACCGGTGGTAGGGTGAGTCTTGGTGGTGAAGTCAGCAGGAAGGCATGGTGAGTGTCGGTCGTAGGATCATCGAAGCCGAGACGCTCGGAAGTGAAGCGACTCAGAGGGGGAAGAGGCGGTGGCAGCGAAGGGTCCGGGGCACGTGTGGTGATCCCCACTGCTGGAGGGAGAGAGGCTTTCGGGGGTTGAGCGGCGACAAACACGGCGTAGGGAGAAAAACGCTCGGTGGGATAGGGGGGACGAACATCCGACGTTGACGCTGTACCGCGCAGCTCCAAAGGAAGGCCCTTCCAGGTGGTAGGAGGATTCCAACGTGCTTCAGGAATGGGGCCTGCTTTCGAGGCTGGTTCGTGAGCATGCCGTACCACGTAGGGAGGTAGGGCAGGTGTGTCGGGCATGAGAATCTGCGTCAAGTGAGGTGACAAGTCCGAGGGGTACTCAAATCCCCGGCGTTGCGGGGTAAGTGCGTTGGCATCGCCTGAAGAAACCACCAATAGAGGTGATACAGTAGGAACAGCAGCTTCCGGAGGATTTTCTCCGCTATCCTTGGTGTTGGACAGCGAAGAAGATGAGCATGAAACCAGACTAAGCCAGCAGAAACCCATCCAGAAATAGTAAAGGGCATGTGTTGGAGAGGGTGCTGAAGAGGATGTGGTCAGTCGCCTGGTGGATAGCATCGGAAGACTCCTGGCAGAGGGTCGCTCCGGTGAGGAGCAGGTCGGGGGGTAATGTATCGATCCATACAAGGATGAATGCCTGCGTGTGTGTACGAAATACTGGAGAGCACGGCTGTTGTGCCGGTTCATTAGGGTCCGGGGAATAACGGGATTGTTCCCTGATGCGATCTACCATCCATCCAAGACGCACTCCCAAGAAGATTCGTCAAGATGAAAGAATTTAATTCATGAGGTTGGAATTTCCAGGATCAAGCGGACCTTAGTGCCGACTTTCGGGAGGGCAGCAGGGTTGACATCCAGCTTGAGAAACTTTTCTTCCTTCATCGTCCAAGTTGTTTGGAGTACCACTTCATCGGTGACGGGGAAAAGGCAGATGAGAGAGCCGGTCAGGTCGGCACCGTACACTTTATCCTCCGGCTTGTTGGGGTCCCGTGGACTAAGGACAGAGCCGGTAAAGAGGAAGGTCATTTTCGGGGGCGATTTCTTGGTTTTGGGATCCCAAAGGACTTTTTCCAAAGGAACACGTTTGAATTCTCCTGCAGCATCGGGAACTTCCAGATAAACAAGCACCACGGGCCCTTCGGCTTTGGTACCTTCCCCTTTGGCGGGTTTTCCGGGTTTGAGGCCGAGTTGCTCCAGGGCCTTATGAACCTGGGACGGCATGACATCGACACTCACGACAATTTCATGTGCTTTCTTCCCTTTGGGATGAGGCCAGCCTGCGATCAGTTCGATGGGATAGACTTTATCCAGGTGGGGAAGTTGTCGTGGAGCCACCTTGGCCTCGATAATCACCTGGCGTTTTTGCGGGTCCACGGTAATCCCCGCAGCATTAGGCTCCTGGGCGATGACCGTGTGCATGCCCACCAGCAAGGCGATGACAAGGAGAAGGCGTTTCATGGCGGTGCATCCTGTTGGAGATCAGTGGGTTTCCCAAATACATCACTTCGTTTAGTTCCATCAGGTGGGGATACCTGACCAGGGGCACGGTTCGGTTCTGCCTTCTGGAAGGACACCGTTATGTCAGGGTGTCGTTCACCGATTACCCAAGCAAACGACAGCCGTCGGTTTGCCCAGATACGGTCCATCCAGGTTGCAGGTGGCGACGATGAGTTTGCCGTCATGCACGATGACACCACCATAGACCATGCCGGGGTTGCCGATCTGTTTAGCGAGAGGGAATGTCCAGATCAGCTGGCCGGTTTTGAGGTCGAGGGCGTGTACAACCGCGTTGAGGTCGGCGACATAAACGGTACCTGCAGCGATGGCGGGTGGAGCAAAGAGCGGGGCCTTGCAATCGTAGAGCCAGGCTCGTTCGCCATCCCCCACGGCGAAAGCGCGGACTTTGCCATCGGTCGCTGTCGTAACGGCAAGCCCTTCCTTAGCGGCCACGCAACTGACGATGCCACCCGTCGGGATTTCTTTGCGCCAGCGGACCTGCCCGGTCTTGCGGTCCAGGGCGGTCAAATCACCTTTAGCTGTTCGCAGTTCCTTGTAGTAGTAGCCGATCGAACTGCCTGGCACGAGGATCGTTTCGCCGATGACGGTGGCACCACCCCAAGGATTGTACTCCAGTCGGGCTTTCCAGATGACTTCACCGCTGTCTATGTTGAGAGCGAACAAACCCCGTTCGCCCACCTTTTCCTTGTCCAAAAATGCGGAAGGGACCAGCAGGAGTTCACCGCTTACGTTCAGCGGGGCATCGACGTGCCATTGGTTCTGACCTTTTTGCCAGATTTTTTTCGGGCTGAATTTCAAGAGCTGGCTCTCGTCCGGAGGAATGGCGAAGTCTGGGTCCTTTTTCTTATCTTCTTCGTAGCGTGCCAAGAGTTCCTTCCAGCGTTGCTGTTGGCGTTGCCGGACGGCGTCGAGATCGTGTTCCTTCCCCTCCAACAAAGCAGTATTCCACTGGATGGCCAGCACTCCCGCAGCACCGGCCCCCAGATAAGCACGAGACCCGATAACTAAAGGGGCGCCTTCGAGATGGATCAAGTCTCCGGCAAGGTTGAGTTGCCAGAGTGGCAAGCCGCTTCGTGCATCCAGACAATGCCAGATACCCCCGGAGTCCTGGTGCATACCGTCCCCGAAGAGGACACAACCATTGACCACAGCCGGTGAGCTGACACTCGGAAGTTTCAGATAGGGGGCGGATTTGCTCCAGCGGAGTTGCGGGGGATTTGGTCCCGCCAAGGCGAACAGGTTGATGGAGGGGCGATTGAACGCACCGATACCCGAGACATAAATAGCGTCGCCCACGGGCACCGGGGAGGCCACGAAATGATCCTGGGATCTGTGAATCCACAGGATAGCGGGTTGGCGAGGGCCAGGACGATCATCCGTGTTGCCAGTACGTTGAGGATTGCCGCGGTAAGTGCCCCATGGAGGCGGAACGGGCGCAGAGGCCGGTTCCTTCTGCCAGGCCACGGACGGCGAAACCGGCCAGATCCCGGGGAGCAATAGCGCAAGTGTCGTCAGCAACGACCGAGTTTGTCGACTTGAGAACCTGTGATGGCATTTCATGGATGCAGGCTTCCTGTTGTGGGCAAGGTGTTGGCAGAGTCAGTTGCACGAGACCAGCAGCGGAGTAGCGGCCACATTCAATTCTCGGGAGGTAATAGTGCCATTGGGAGCGATCAGTTCGATTTTGTAGGTGCCGGGCGAGAGCAGGAAGCGAGGGAGAAGACCACACTGTCCCCCGCGTCCATGTCCTCCGAGGACCCATGCAGAGGCCACCGGTTGACCGTTGCTATTGCGGATCACGACCCGACCACCATTCAACACAGGGGTCCCGTTGAGGGATAGCTGTACCGATGTTTGTCCACTGGGCAACGGCATGGATCCGAAGAGAATGCAGGATTCTTGTCCCTCATTGTGCAGGACCAGGTCCAGCCGGCCGTCGCCATTGAGGTCCGCCAAGGTAGCCGCCTGGGAGTTGAAAACGCGTTGATGCAAGCCAATGGCTGTCGTTTGGTCCGTAAAAACACCGTGGCTGTTATTTTCGAGATACCGATTCGGGCCACGCAGGCAGCAGAGGAACAGATCCGGTTTGCCATCGTTGTTGAAGTCTGCCGCCGCTGCTGCGACGACGCCGGGCATGGGTTTAGCAATGTCTCCGCTTGAGGCGGTGACGTTGGTAAAGCGTCCCGTACCATCGTTGCGATACAACAGACACTGGCCACTGCGTTGTGGGATGAACAGATCGAGATGGCCATCGCCGTCATAGTCCAGGACCACGGGGCCCACTTTATCCGTCGAGAAGGCCAGACCACTGTCGGCTTTGAGGGAGAAACGGCCATTGGTGTTGAGGAGGAGCAATCCCTGTCCCGCCGCAAAGAGAATATCGGGTTTGCCATCCGCATTGAAATCGGCAACGGTCAGGCTATCTCCGCGTAACTGGGAAGCCGGCTGGTCCCGTGTGATCCCCCACTCCTGGGTGACATCCTGGAACCACGGGATCCCTGCCGGTTCAGGTGCACCTGCGGCGAAATAGAAGGCATAATCTCCGGTGTCATTGCAGACTTTGAGGAGCAGGACATTTTTGCCGGCTTTCAAAGGCAGAACAAGTTGATTCTGATCTGGCGCGCAGGATCGACTCACATTCTCGCTCAGGATTTTTTCGCCGTTGAGCCATACGGTCAAAGTGTCATCGCTCCCCAGGGAAATGGGTAACCGTGTCGGAAGCGGTACCTCGATTTCACGGTACAGGTATGTGGCGCAATTGTTGCCGAATTCCTGTAGATTGTTGATGCTGCCATCGGTGTAATTCTTTTTCGTCCACCGGATGGGCATGTCCCGTTTCCCTTTGTGGACTTTATTGAGATCGAAAGGTTCCGTTTCGGGGGAAAAGCGAGCGTCGAAGTTGTTCATACCTCCCGGATGTCGGAAAGGACCGATGGCATACCAGTCGCCCAGTTTCGGGGGCGTGGCATGGAGCCGGGCGTCGGCTGGGCGATTGTTCCGGTATAACCGTAAGCCGTGATAGCCGTGGGCTACGACCAGATCGGGTTTGCCATCAGTATCGAAGTCTCCCCACGCGGCCGCGGTGGCAGGCAAACCGAGGGCAGAAGGCGGCAGTAAGCGGGTATCGTCCCGGAATTTGCCGGCACCCAGATTCGTATAGAGGCGTGGACCATACCCTGTGGCCAGGAGCAAGTCAGGCAGGCCATCCCCGTTGTAGTCGGCCCAGACCGCCGCGCGGGCGCCCCCGACCAAACCCGGCAATGTCACTTCTAGGAAACTCTCACCATCGTTTTGCAAGAGAGCAACTTTGCTGGCGGCACAGAGGCACACATCGACTTTGCCATCGTTGTTGAAATCGAGGGCGGAAACCGATTGGGCTTCACCGTCCGTTCGGGGCAAGGTACCGTAGCGGTTGAAGCCGGCGTATCCTTCCAGAGGTCGAATTTCCTCGACACCCCAACCCACGAAATCCCGTTTCGGGTTGTAGTCGATCAGTTTCAGGCTGGCCCGAAGGCGTTGGATACGGGCCGTCTTCTTGTGCAGTGCTTCTTTATCTCCATCAACCATACAGGGAACGATGACCTCCTTGCCGGCCAACATCTCCTCGATGATCCCTGGGAGGCGCTCGACCTTGCCTGCGTAGGATCGCAGCAGGAAAGGTTCTCCGTGGGACATTCCCCACCATTCCCCTTGGGGATAAGCCTGGTACCAGGAAACGCCGAAGTAAGTCTCACTCGCGCCGCCATTGTGGAAGAAGACGGCTTCCTTGCCCACCTCGGCCCAATTCATGATCTCTTGCCATTCCCCGGGTCGTAACCCACCCCGGCCGATATTATGCTTGATCGGGTCTTGAGGATGTACCCCTTTGATGTCGCGCAGCTTCTTGTAGATTATCAAATTTTTCTCACGGTCCACTTTTTGAACCTGCATGTGGACGATGTTCGTGGACTGTCGGACGATGTCTCCGAGGGTGATCGGTGCTTCAACGTAGGCGAATGCCCAGGGAAGGATCAAAGCCACTCCCAAGGCTGCCACGATCCAGGAAGGTGGGTAAGGTCGCGTGTGTGTCATGGCCGATGCTGCTCCTCTATGATTCGTTCCAGCAAGTATAGGTCATCATCCCCGGAATAAATCTCAGGTTCGGCTCGGACATAAACATTGGGGTGCCTGTGGGCCTCATGGGGACCGAAGGGTTCCGGCTTACTGTTTCGGCACCTGGCTGATTCGCTCCCGGGCGATGGTGGTCCAGGGGCTGTCTTTGGGTGCCTCCTGCAGAACACGTTCCAGCAGTTTGACCGCCTCGGCATTCTTTTTCTCCGCCAGGAGGACCCGGGCATGCTCCAGGAGAGCCGGAAACTTCACCTCGGGTAGATCGTAGGCGTAATAGACCGTCTGGAACTCTTTGCCGGCCTCCGCCCAGCGTCCCTGTTGAGCACGGATGGCACCGACTTGCAGGCGGGCTTTGGCAGCCCGATCATCCGTCGTTTGCTGGATGACCTGTTGATAATGTCCCACCGCTTCCTCCAGGCGATTGAGCTGTTGTAGGCTCCAGGCGAGGCCGTAGCGGGCATCGATCGACCAGCGATTGTTGGCCCCGAATCGTTGGAGCCATAGTTCGAAGGTGTGGCGAGCGGGGTCCCACTGCTGGAGTTGACCATAAGCATGGCCGAGACGCAACACGGCACGATCGCTCACTCCCGCGATGTTTTGCAACGGGGGCTGATCGCGGAAGGGGAGAAGCCGCTGGATCGCCTCGTTCACTTTCCCTTGAGCCAGGAGGGCTTCACCGCTGCGGTAGAGTGCGATGGGGTAGTGGGGGGATTTGTCATGGGCTGCGACGGCATCCCATTGTCGTTGTGCGGCAGCGTAATCCCGCTTATCGAATAGGAGGGCTCCCAGACGCAATCGCAATCGCTCCGTCGTGTCGGCGGGGACCGGCCGGTCGGTTGTTTCGACATCCAAGGCCGCCCGGAGGTGTTGGATCGCCTCCTCGAGTTTGCCGGCTTCTGCGAGCAACTCGGCCCATTCCAACCGAGCTTCCACGGCGAGAGAATGTTGCGGGAAATCCGCAATCAAACGGGTGTAGGCCGGTGTGGGGTCCACTTCGGCCCACCGGCGGGTCCACGCCGCCTCGTAGAGCATGCGGGCTCGAGCCGGATGTTGCGGGAAGGTGGTGCGATATTGCTCGGCTTTGTTTTCCAATTCGCTTGCCAATCGCGTCAGATCGGCGAGAACGTTTTTGATCTGTCCATCCAGGGGGCCGGCCTGAGCCGGTGGGAGGTTGGGTTGCTGACGCTGCTTACGGAGTTCTTCCAGTTGACGGCGTTTCTCCGCTACTGCACAGGCTAACGCTTTGTAATGAGCTTCCACTACCAGGGGATTGTTCCCTGCAACTTGGATGGCTTGTTCGAAGGCCGTGCGAGCCTCCGGAAGTTTTCCCGCTTCTTCACAGGCAATACCCTGCTGGTATCGCAAAAGGGCAATCCAATCTCGTCGGGCCGGGTCATTACTGAGCGGTCCTTCGAATTTCTCGCGGGCCTGCCGGAGTAGATCCGCTGCTTGGGCCGCTTGGTTTTGCTCCCGCAGCAGGGTAGCCAGGGTGATGAAGGCCAGGGGTGCGACCGGCGAGCGTTGCCAGGGGTCACCACCAAATTGCCGGAGGGTGTTGATGGCACCGCCTTTATCACCCTGAAGAGCCTGGATTTTGGCCCGTTCCAACAACCCCGCACCGCTGACAGGGGATTGTGGGAATTCACGGAGGAGTCGCTCCAGGGCGGCCCGACCTTTGTTGAGCAGTTCGTTCCGTTCGTTTCCTCCCGGTAATCCCGTGGCCAGACGCTTGTAACTTGTTCCCAGTTTCAGCAGGGCGTCCGGGGTTTGTTCCGCTTTGGGGGCCGCAGCTACAAAAGTCTCCAGGTGGTTGACAGCTGCCGTCAGCTTCTCCCGCAACATGTTATCAGTTAGAGCATCCTCGGCCTTTTCTGGAGCTGTACGCAGCAGGCAATCCGCAAGGAGGTAACTGACCACGACCAGGTCCTGGTTCCGCGCAGCAGCTGGGATTGCTTCCAGGACAGGAATGGCCTGCTCGTACTGCTTCAATGCGATCCGGCACACGGCCAGACCAAAACGGGCACGTGCGACTTTCTCGAAGTCCGGATATTTGTTGACTAATTCTTCGTATTTGCGGCTGGCTTCCTGATAGAGTTGGGCGGCAGTGGGATTGTTTTGCTGAGCCAGCTGCTCGGCTCTGCGGTAGGCGTTTTCTGCACTTCGGAAAAGGACCCAGGATAAAAGTGGGCTTTGCGGATATTGTTGGAGAAAGGTCGTAATCCGTGCATCGGAAGTAGCTAGGTCGCCTGCCAGGTAATAAGCAGTGGCAGAGCGTTCCAGCGCTTCCTGGAGCTTATGAGGCGGGAGCACCTTTTCCTGGACCAGTTGATCATACAAATTTGCGGCTTCTCTTGCTTGCTGGGCGAACACCAGGGCATCGGCCAGTTCCAGCGACATTTGCGCGCGGAGGGATCGCTGAGAAGCATCCGCAGGATTTGTGCGTTGGAGGGCTTCCCGCAAAGCTGAGATCGCGGCGTTGAATTTGGCGGTCCGATCGTTGGGATTGTTCGGGTCTGCCGCTGATGCTATGCCCAGGCGGGCTTTGCCGATCCAAAAATAGGCTTGCGCAGCGAGTTGGGGGTGATTGGTCAACGGCTGCAAGGTACGTAAGGCCTCATCCCATTGTTTAAGTTGCACTTGACAGATTCCCACCCGGAGCAGGGCTTCGTCCCGTAGCGGAGAATAGGCGTAATCTTGGGCGAATTTCTGGAGCTGATTGAGGGCGTCTGAGAATTTCCCGGTCTCGTACAGAATGCAGGCATCATAAAAGGCTGCGCCGGGGATATAGTCGGGGGCGGGGAGTTGCACCAAAGCCTGCCAGTGGGCTTTTTCCCACGGCTGGGTGCGGAAACGATCCGGTTGCTTGAGCAATTCCTGGGCTTGGGCCTTACGCTTGTCAAATCCTTCGAGAACGGCCTGAAACGCAGCGTGCGCCTCTGCCAACTCGCCATCCATCATATGAATGCGTCCCCGCAGATAGCGGGCATGCAGGCCGAAGGGCTGGTCGTAGGGTGCCAAAGCGTCGAAAGAACGGGCGGCATTGGGGTAATCACCGAGGAGGAAGCAAGCAGTACCATAATAGTAAAGGGCCAGAGGCCGCCAGGAGGCTTTAGGGTCCCCCGCCGCGATGAGTGGTTCCACGACTTTGCGGGCCTCTTGGGGACGGCCGAGGAGCAGCTCCACTTCTGCCTGGTCGCAACGAGCCCGGGCGGCCAGATCCGTTGCCGGGGTCGGACCCTTGGCGAGAACCTCCGAGGCTTGGGCAAAGAACCGTGCGGCCTCCTGGAAGTGGGGCAAGGCGGCCTGCTGACGCTGAGCCAGTTCCGCGGGATTGCGCAAACCGGGGAGCAATTCCTTCTGTCCAAACCCTCGGCGGGCTACACCGGCATAATAAAGTGCCGGGCCACGTTGGGGAAAACTACTCTCCTGCGCGACAGATTGCAGAGCCTCGAAAGCCTTGGCATAATCAGGTTCCGGCAACTCCAACAGCGCTAATCCCAAACCATACCGTGCCTGAGAGGCATCCTTGTGGCCCCCGAATTTTTGCAGATATTCCCGAAACCGGTCCGCGGCAAAGGCGGCGTTCCCCTCAGCATAGGCTTTGCGAGCCACTTGAAGTAACTGCTCCGCTTGAGCATCGGTTGGATTCTGGCTGCGCCCAAAGCCTGCAAACACCAGCATGCTGACGCTGAGCAGAAGAACTACGAGCCAGCCACGGGAGGAAGAAGTGCGATACATCGGAAGGTCCACCTCATCAGGTTGCAGGATCGAAGAGGCAACACACCCCACACATCCAAGTGGTGATATTCTCACTCCTGTCGATGGTTACGCAGCAGGATGGCAGCGGTAATCTAGCGGGGCAGCGTGGCGGGTAGGTTCAGTTGCGTTCCTTACTTGCTGAAGTCGTGGAGCATATAGGGCCGGGGGCGGCAGCGATCATGAGATCCCATGGACCCTTCCCTGGGAAGGCCCCTCTTGTGGGAGAGAGTTACAGGATCAGGTCCGACACATCTCGACTCCGATCATTCATAAAAAGCACACTTTATTTTCGGAAATCACGTACCTGGCCGTCAACTGCATTTTCCATCCTTCCAGCCCATCTTGCGATCCTGGCGGTCTGAGCCGCTGGCGGGTTCAACAACGGAATAATCTGCAAGCCCATGAGCCGGATCCCGGGATGCTCCTGAACTATGGTCCGGAATATTCCAGCATGAACTTGTTCGGGAATGTTTTGGCATTCAGGTTACTGTTTGTCCCCAAATCGGCCTGACACAATATCTGAAAAGCAACCCTGTTATGAGAGGGGAAACCCCAGATGAAATTCCACTTGGCGGAGAACGAAAAACCCGAGATGAAATTCCGCTTGACAGGAAACAAAAAACCTGCGACGGATGTAAGTAGGGACCACTTAGGCGGTTGCCCAAAGATAAGAGCCGGACTCGCCCCGAGAAAATCGGATGCAACCACTACGGGCAGGTGGACCTCAGCTTTTTCCGTCCCGAAAGGATGTCTCGGCCATGATGCATTTTTCCTGTGATCTTTGTGGCAAGGATTTGACACCGGAAGGAACACCACGTTTTGTGGTCAAGATGGAAGCCTTTGCTGTGAACGTCCCTCCTCAGTTGCGTGAGGAAGATGTGCAGGACGATCATGTGGAGGCAATGGCCCATTTTCTACGGGACCTGGAAGCGGGAATAGTTCAGGAGCCGCCTCCGATTCCCGAACATAAACAGATGCGCTTCGATCTATGTACCGAATGTTACCGCCGGTTTCTCCAGGATCCTCTCCGGCGTGATGCATGGGCACGCTTCAACCTCAGCAGCAACAATTGAATCGCAGTGCCCCACGGCGGTAGAAGAGTCCGGGTTCCTACTCCCGTTGTATTCCATAGGAGGAATTTGCCAGTCCATACTTCGCCGGTCATGACATGTATCTTCTGCCCCACGTGAAATGCATCTTGGGTCAGTCATGGAACAGATAGGTTCATATCATCCATCGATTGTTCCGTTTGCATATCATCCCTTGTTCCATATCCAGCTCTTGGTCGTTCGGTAACCAGATAATGCTAGCAGGATTGAAGGAAAAGTGGTCTTTTGGGAGAAGGAAGGAAAACTGTTCTTCCGGAGGAGGGAAGAAAAAGCGGTCTTCAGGGGGAAGGACGTTG
>Ga0209017_10000206_pt1 | contig 60466 bp, 46 predicted proteins | sample YNPBryunderm2012_FD_185812 | JGI IMG/M metagenome (GOLD analysis project Ga0209017, IMG submission 185812) | Anoxygenic and chlorotrophic microbial mat microbial communities from Yellowstone National Park, USA - YNP Bryant MS undermat 2012... ... | reverse complement strand
GCCAGCGCATGCGACATCTGCGCCAGCGACCAGCCGGTGATGAAGGTCGCAAACCCCCGCCGCGTGCCCAGCCGGTCCACGATATAGCCCGATCCCGCATACATAATCGCGTAGGCCACCATGAACAGGCTGACCACATGCGAGTAGTCTCTTTCATCCATCGAAAACTCGCTTCGGACTTCCACGGAAACCACCGCCAGCGCCAGCCGGTCCGCGTAATTGATCATGGTGGCCACGCAAAGCATTCCCGCAATCACCCAGCGCAGCTTCGGAATCTTCATGGTTGTTCCCTGGACAGGAATCCGAAAGCGCCTACCGCCAGCCCGAGCGGTCGCACAGGATCGGCCACGTAAGGCGGCTCGACGCGAATCTCCACGCGCACCGGACCGGGGGATCCCTCGGGCACGGGCCATCGGATGGTGTGCCATCCGGATCCGCGCCGCAGCTCGGCCGAACCGATCCACCGGCCATCGAGGGCCACACTGGCGCGTACCGGCTCGCCCTCGGGGGGCGGACCCATGTTCACCACCAGCTCGAAAGATGCGGCCGCAGGCGGGCGACGCAGGCGCGCGGTCGCGTACGGACGGCACCAGCGAAAATGCCCGGCCAGGAAATACCATCCCTCGCCGAACTGCCAGACCGGCGTGCGGCGACTTACCAGGATATAGGAGGCATCCGGTTCACCGGGAGCGCGTGCAAGAGAAGAGAGCTCGCGGAAGACCGGATCCCAGCTCAGCAGCACCACGCCGCTTCTCTCTTGGAGCGTTCTTTCCAGATCCAATCCCTCCGCTGGATAGAAGCTCAGATCGCCGCGGCCGGCGAAGAGCTTGACGGCGGCCTCGATGCCCCAGGGGCGCAGCGCCTGGGGCACGCCGTCGTAGATATACGCTCGCGCCTCCGGGTTGGCTGGAACAATTTCCCGCAGTTTTGTCACATAGCGGCGGTTCTCGTCCGCCAGCGAGAGGGCCTCCCGCCGCTGCGCGCGCAGGGAGGCGTGGTGGCAGGGCAGCCAGAGCAGAAAAAACGCGGCCGTCGCTGCCGGATGGGCCTTGGCGGCCACTGCGGCGGCCGCCACCGCCAGGCCCGCCAGCGGCAGGTAAAGATAGGCCCCGAAGAGGCGTCCCGAAAGCAGCAACATCGGCGTCAATAGCAAAACCGCAAAAACCAGCCCGAAGTTTACCCGGCGGTCCCGGACAAGCAGCGGCAACGAAAGCAAGGCAAGGCCCGCGTAAGGCAGGAGAAATACTTTCGATGAATAAAAAGCGACCGATTTCCAGATTTCCCGGGGTGTAAAGCGTAACGTATATTCGGACTGGCGGGAGGTGTTGACCGCCAGCGCCTGCAAGCCCAGAGCCAGCGAAACAACCAGAAAAGGCGCCAGCCGCCACCAGCGTTTTCCGCCGAACCAGTATTCCCAGGCGGCCAGCGCCGCCGGCAGCATGACGGTCATTTCCTTGGATTTGATCGCCAGCCAGAAACAGAGAAAGGAAACCGCAAGCGCTCCTCGCTTCGGCGAACTGTAGGCCAGCAGGCAGAGCAGCGAAAAAGTCGTCGCCAGCAGGTCGAAAACGTACATGGGCTTCCACAAGGCATCGAAAACGCCCATGTGGAAGCCAAAAAAAAGCGTGCCGGCGGCCGCCGCCCGCCAGGAAACATCCAACCGCCGGCGCAGCAGCCGCCACAGCAGCCAGACGTTGACCAGATGCAGGGCGTGAATGCTGAACACGTACCAGGAGAAGTCCAGGCCGGCCTGCCGCCCCATGAGATTGAAGTACAAGTGACCGACAGGGCGAAAATTCTGAGGGAAGTACCTCGGCGTCAGCAGCCCATGGAGCCAGTCTCGCGGGGACAGGTACCGCGTCCACTGGATGTTATCCAGCTCGTCTCCGTGAAAGTAACCCTCGTAAGCGCCGCGATTGACGATCACAAACAGCAGGGCAAAAAGGGCGAACGCGAGGATCGCCGTCACGCGACGCATACCGGCCATTGTAGCGGGGGCCGGCCGGCGCCCGTCGTCGCGTTCCGGCTCAGGTCGGGGTGCTGCCTGCGCGCTCGCCCTGGCGGTACTTCTCGCGGCAAGATTCCGAGCAGAAATGCAGGATTTTCCCTCCCTGAGTCAGCTTTACGGAGGCGCCGGCGGGAACGTAAACGCCGCAGACGGGATCCTGCTTGAGCTCGCCGCCCATCTCCACCCGGCGGGCGGCGGCACGCGAGCCCGGCAACAGCCACTGCGCAGCCAGGCGGAGGAAGATCCCGATGAAGGAGCGCAGCAAAGTGATCAAGAGAACGGCCAGAAGCAGATAGAGAATAAGTCGCACCATTTTCGACTGTCTGCCTTCCGGCCGTTCCGCTCGAAACTACTTTTTCCGCGGCGTGGTCTTCTTTTTCTTCTGCTCGGCTTCGGGATTGACGTACTCGGTCTGAACGCCCGCGTCGAGAGTGGCGATCATGCCCTTGGCTGCTTCGGCGAACGGCCCGTCCGGTCTGAGCTGCAAATATTTCTCGAAGGCCTCGCGAGCGCCCGGCGGCGGAACCACTTTACCGTCGGGTGTCACCTGCGCCTTGGCCATCAAGGATACGCCGTACTGGTAATGGGCGTCGGCGTAGCTGGGATCGGCTTCGATGGCTTTCTTGAAAGCTTCCGTGGCCGGTTCGTTCTGACCCGAGTTGACCAGGAGCGCCCCCAGGTTGTAGAAGTAACGACCGGCGTTGGCCGGATCGAGCTGGGCGGCCTTGGTGAGCTCGGCCTGGGCCTCTTCGAACTTCTTCGCCCGCGCCAGGGCGAGGGCGTAGTTGTTGTGATAGGCCGCTTCCTCGGGCTTGATTTCCAGGGCCTTTTGATAGCTCTCCAGCCCCTTGTTCAAAGCGGCTTCCTGTTCGGCGCCGGTCTTGGTTCCGGCCAGTCCGATGTAGGCATCGGCCAGGTGCGCCCAGACCACGTGCTGCTTGGGGTCAATTTCAGCCGCCTTGGCGAATGAATCCACGGCCTGATCGAACTGCTTGGCCTGGAGAGCCTGCATGCCGGCGTTGAAAGCGTCGTTCAGCGCCTTGTTGCGCGCCAGTTGCGCCGCGCGCTCTTTGGCCGCTCGTTCCATGGCCGCCCGTTGCTCGGGCGTCAACTCGCGCATCTGCTCCTGCGTGAGCTGCCCGGATTCGGCTGCCCGTTGCAGCGCCTCGCGACGCTGCTTGAGCCGCTCCATGTCGAAGTTGATTTCGGTCGGATCACCCAGCCGCGTGCGTACGTTCTCCACGCGATCCACTTCCTTGCCCTCCACTTCCAGGATCACGCGATAGGTGCCCAGCGGCAGCCCGGCGTGGAAGTACTCGCCTTTCTTGTTCGTTTTGACCCGGTAATTGCCCTTGATGTCCAGGCGTTCGATTCGGATAAGAGCACCTTGCAAAGGCTTGCCGTCTTCTCCCTTGACTTGCCCTGCAATGGCTGATGTCTGCGCCAGGCTCACGCCGGCCACGAGCAGGAACGCGGCGCCAAGCCAGGCAAGTCTGCGCCCTGTCATAGCGAACCTCCGTCGTTATGAACGATCCTACTTCAGCATACTACACGGTCGCGAGGGTGGTCAGGTTACCGCGGACGAACGAGGAACGGTCAGGGGTTGCGCAGGCCCGTGATCGTGACCGTGCGTTGCAGCTCGCCCGCGCGGATGCGGAAATCGTTGCGTCCGGCTTGCGGGGCCAGGCGCACGCTGACTGCCCAGGCGCCCGGCACTTCACTGTCAATCAGGGCCAGGTCGGTCACCTCGGCGCCTTCCGTGACGGCGTTGACTTCCGGACGCGTATGCCGCACGGGGACGCCCGTGGCGTCCGTCACGCGGAAATAAATCGCGCGTCGCAGAGAAGCCCCGGCATTGCCTTCGCTGCGCGCGTTCAGGATCGTCAGGTAGGCGGGTTCTCCAGTCGGCGCCGCATACCAGTAAGGAACCCGGATTTCCACCGGCGAGCGCGTACCGCGGATCAGCAAGTAGCCGTCGTATTCTCCCGGCGTCAGCCCGTCCGCGCTCCAGCGCACCGAAACGCTGGTGGAAGCTCCCGGCCCCAGTTCCACGGTGTTGGCGCTGACGAACGGCGCCGGTCCTTCGCGGCGCGGCTGAACCAGGATGGTCAGCAAATCGGCTTCGCCCGCTAGGTTGGTCAGCCTGATCTCCCGCACCGAGTCCACCGTTCCGCTCCCGCTGCCGAAACTCAGCGAAACGGGGTGGGCTGCGATGGTGCTTTCGACCGCCGCGGCCAGGTTCAGCCGCCCGGAGCCCGCCCGCTGCACGGAAGCCGGGCGTTCCGCGCCCGGCGGGAAGGGCTCCGCCGTGTTCACCAGCAGCGAGCGGTAATGCTGGACCGTCAGACCCGGCCGCGCGGACTTCAACACGGCCGCGGCTCCGGCCGCCAGCGGCGCCGAAAAGCTGGTGCCTGACACCGTGGTGTAACCCGACTCGTCGTACAGCTCGCCCTCGGCCGACCAGGCTTGCGTGGCGCTATACACGCCGGCGCCGACGGCCACCAGATCAGGTTTGATGGTCTCGTCGGAATTGGGACCGGCGCTGGAGAACGACGCCAGCCGGTTTGGGTTCGCGGGCAGAGGACCCGGCCGGAAATTGACGGTGGCGTTCAGGTCCGGATTGTCCCCGAGACGTTGCTTGATTGCCAGCCCGTCGGCATTGCTCACCATCACGCCGGGCAGCGTGGCCGAGCCGACACTCATGACGGCGATGGGCCGGTCGTCCGTGTACACGATGGCCGCCACCGCCCCCGCACGCTGCGCATGGTTGAGCTTGTCTTCGAACAAACAGGCGCCGCGCAGGATCAGGGCGATGCGTCCTTGCAAGCTTGCTTCGGGGAGCGCCTGGCACGCCAGGCCGTTCCCGTCCCACCGCGCCACGTCAGCCAGCGGCGCCCGAATCGGCTCTTCCGGTCGAGGACCGTTGCCCGGCGTCGCCGGATAGAGGCCGCCCCCATCCAGCACGACCGCGGTGCCGAAGATACGGTCGCTCGCCGCGGCACCCACAGCGAGGGCCGAGGGCGCCGTGGCGTAGGAGCTGATGGTGAACGGATCGGGACCCTGGTTGCCCGCGGCCGCCACCACGACGACGCCCGCCGCCGCGGCCCGCTCCACAGCCCGGACCGAGATCGAATCCGAAGGCCGCGGCGTCAACGGCGTGCCCACGCTCAGGTTGATGACGTCCATGCCGTCGGCGACCGCGTCGTCTATCGCTTTCAGAATCACGTCCGTGCGTGTGGTTTCACTGCTCGCCGTGAACACCTTGTAGTTACCCAGCCAGGCCCTGGGCGCTGCCCCTACGATCTCCGCCAGCGGACCTCGGTTGCGCACGCCCGCCGCGGCCATCGCCACCGCGGTGCCGTGGCCCATGTCGTCGCGCGGCGTGCCGCCGTCGTTGCCCAGAAGGCTTTCGTATGTGCGCGCCACGATGATCTTGTTGTTGGTGTACCGGCGGTGTTCCTCACGCGCCACCCGCGGATAACCCTCGGGCATCTCCAGCCATGGATCCTGAAACGCTGCGTGTTGGTGATCAATGCCCGTGTCAATCACCGCAATCTTGACGCCGGCGCCGGCTCGCGGCTCACCTCCGATTCTCTCCCATGCTTCCGGCACGCGCGACAAGGGCAGCGCTCGATCCAGCAGGAGCCGCACCTCATGAACCGGGTGCACCCGCACCACACCCGGGATCGCCGTCAGGGCGGCTGCGTCCACCGAAGGAGCGCGCACCAGGAGCGCGTTGGCCACCGTGTCCACCGATTCCATTACTTCGATGCCGCGCTCGGTTAGCGCCGCGCGCACCGCACGCTGTTCGGCCTGGATCTGCGCGCGCCTGTCCGCCACTGCTTCGCGCCGCCCTTTGATCCCGCCGATCGCCACCGCGGCCGCGGGCTCGCCCGCCAGCTCCACAATGTACAGATCGGGGACGACCTGCGCCCCGGCGATCGCAGCCCCCAGCAGGAACCCGAGCCAACCCTTCTGTCGCCTCATATGCCCCTTATCGGATTTTATGGCAGTGATGCACGTGGTGCGTCCTGCATCATTCCACCGGCAGCAACGCTGCCTTGGAAGTTACGCCGCCGATGGTGATCCTCACCTCTTGCAGACCCGTGGGAGCGTCGGCAGGAACCACCGCGTTGATCTGGTACAGGCCCACCAGGTACGGCGCCAGCCCGCTGAAGCTCACCTGCGCCCTGCGCCCGCCGACGGTCACTTCCGGTTGAACCCGCGTCAGGTGCAAAGGTTGCGCCGGCGTCGGCTCGCCGGTGGGCGGCGTCGGATCCACCGGACCCAGGCCGTTGGCATAAAGCTGCACCACGCGGCCGCGACGCGCCGGGTTACCGCTCTCCACGACCCGGAATCCCTCGTCCAGCGCAGCGATCACCCTGCGCCCCGCGGCGTCTACACGCTCGAAGAAAGCGGGCGAGTAATCCGCCAGCGGCAACGTGTACAACGCGCTCGAAATCCATCCGATGCCCACTTTGAGCAGCACCGAATTCAGGCCCTGAAGCTCCCAGGGGACCTGCACATTGATTTGCTCCGGACTGACGAAGTGGATTCTTCCCGGCAAGCTCAGATTGCGCGCAGGCGCATCGAAGCTCACGCTAACTCGGGCCAGCGAAAGCGGCAGGTACGGCGTGGTGAACACGCGCGTCGCATCGCTCAAGGCGGCGCCGAAGATCGCAATGTAGGATCCCGGAGCTACGGGGACGCCTCGCTCGAAGCTGGCCGCATTGACCACGCCCCCGGTAGCGATCGTCGGCCGCAGCCGCGCCCAGCCGTCGAAGGGAAGCACCAGCCCGCCCGCTTCCGCGACGAACTGCTGTTCGCCCAGCAGCGGCCCCAGCACCACACGCGCCGCGGCGATCCCGTAGACGTCCGTCTCCCGATCCGCCGCTTCGATGTAGCCGCCGCCGATGGTGGCGCGGAAACGAACGGGAACGTTGGGTACAGGCGCCCCGTGGCGGTCCGTCAGTTTGAGGGCGATGATGCGCTCAGGGATGTAGGAGTTGACGACGCCGTCGAAATCGTAGCCGATCAACGGGAACGCGTTGTACGGCGTATTGTCGCTCACAAGGTACAAGTACGGGACCCGCAGAGTACGCGGCCCGCCCTCGATCCGGATTTCGCCTTCGTAGCGGCCCGGGGCCGGCACGCTCCCTTCCAGTCTCACCGCCACCTGCGCCGAGTCGCCCGGATCCAGCGTCACGCTGGAAGGCGAAACCGCGATGCGTGCCTGCGGATCCTCGGTCCTCGGGGCGACGGTGAGTCGAAGCGTCAGCTGCGAAGGCCCCGTGTTCCTCAGCGTCAGGGTACGCGAGCTGCCCAACGTCGCCTGTGTCACGGTGCCGAAGGAGATCGTCGCAGGCTCCAGAGTCACGGCGCTTTGCAAGGCTGCGTTCGCGTCGAGCTTGCCTGCGCCGGCGGCGCTTGGCCCCGCTGGTTGACCGTCGTCCAACACCTGAGGATTAGCGGTGTTCACCAAAGCCGACTTGATCTGGACCGGAGTCAGCTCAGGTTTCTGCTGCTTGACGAGCGCAGCGGCGCCCGCCGCCAATCCCACAGCGAAGCTGGTGCCGTCCACAGCCGTGTAACCGGTGGGATCCCACAGCTCGCTGTTCGGGTCATAGCGCTGCGTGCCCGTGAACAGATCCGTCCCCACCGCCGCCAGTTCCGGTTTGATTCCGTACTCGCCGATCGAGGGGCCGCGCGAGCTGAAGAACGCTATTTCATCGGCCGGCGCATCCCAGGCCGAAAGCGTGGGATCGAGCGTAACTTGTGCGCCCGGATTGCCGGCCAGGAAGCTCTTGAGTTGCTTGCCGGCGCTGTTGGGGATCATCACCGCCGGAATGCTCGAGCCGGCCAGGCCTGCGGGGCTGAAGATTCCTTCTACGCCATCGAGCTGGTAAATGACGACGGCCACTGCGCCGGCGTTTTCGGCGTGGAAAACCTTCAAAGCGAACGAGCAGCCGCCGCGTTGAACCAGCGCCACCGCGCCCGTCAGGGATCCGGCGGCGATGGGGCGGCAGGCGCGCCCGTCGTCGCCCAGCCTCTCGACGTCGCTGAGCGGCGCCTTGACCGGCTCGGGCGGTCGGGGACCGTCGCCAAAGCGCGCAGGAATGTTGCGCAACCCTGCGGGCGCGTTGTCTGCTTCCAGGCTCAGGCGCGAGAACCAGACGTGTGCGTTGGTGATCGCGCCGACGGTGAGCGCCGACGGGGCCGTACCGGGCGTGTTCACGCTGCTCAGCGCCGGATACTTCAGGCCCGTGTCGCCGTCGTTTCCTGCGCTCACCACCACCAGCATGCCGGCCTTGACCGCGTTTTCCACCGCCAGGGCTCGCACGTCGCACGGTTGGGAGGCGCGAGCCCCGCAGAGGTCCCCCGTATCTAGAGGACCGTACACCGCCGGGCTGCCCAGCGAAAGCGTGACGATGTCCATGCCGTCGCGCAGGGCATCTTCCAGCGCTGCGATGACGACGTCGCCGTAAGTCGTATCGTTGACGCCGGGTGAGCCGAAAATCTTGTAGTTGCCCAGGAAGGCCTTGGGCGCAACGCCGGAGATGGTCGCTGAGGGCGTGGTGACCTGGCGGCCGGCAGCGATCACAGCCACGGCTGTGCCGTGACCCACGCGATCCCGAGGCGTGGGATCGTCCGGGCGGGAATCTTCGGCCGGATTGGGCGGCGTGCCCGCGGCCAGCATCTCCACGTAGCTGCGCGCGACGATCACCTTGTTGCTGGTGTACGGGCAGTCGCGGGGCGCGCATTTGGGATAGCCCGGCGGCGGGCGCAGCGAATCGTCTTGCAGGGCAGGGTGTTCCTGGTCAATGCCGGAATCAACGATCCCGATTTTCACGCCCGCGCCGGCGTTGGCGAAGCCGCCGATGCGGTTCCAGGCGGCCCGGGCGTTGCTCAGGTCGAGGGCGCGGTTCAGATGCCGGCGCAGCGGCGGCAAATATTCGACGCGCCGCACGCCGGGAAGCCGCCGCAGCTCTTCCACGCGGTCGGCGCGGGTCCGCACGAAGACGGCGTTCACCAGCACGTGGCTGGTCGCCGTGACCGGGATTCCCCGGCGCTCGAGCTCTTCCCGCAACGCCCGTTGCCGGTCCAGCAGGCGCTCGACGGCCTGCCGCGTACGGGCGCTTTCCAACTCCTCGCGCGAGCCGATCTGGGCCGCCAGCGGCGGCTCTTCCAGCAACAAGGCGTAGCGATCGGGCTCGCGATCAGCCGGAGCGCCCAAAGGAACCAGTGCGAGCAGCAGGGCAAGGAGCGTCCAAAGGCGGCTCATGGCGGCTCTTTACGTTGCGACGCGGTTTGCGAGCCGCGGGTTTCCGCCAACCCCACAAATCGTGAAGATTTTGTTATATTTGAAGGTAGAGAGCAACTTATCATGGGCGTCAAGGCGCTGTTCCCCCAGGGTGCTCAGGTCGAGCACGGCAAATTCGGCTTCGGCACCGTGATTTCCTGCAACGAGGAGCACATCGTCATTCGCTTCGACGATTACGGTGAGAAGAAATTCGTCACGCCGATCGTCTTGCCCGCGCTGAAGAAGAGCGACCGCCAGCCGCCGCCGGAGAAGCGGTCGTCGCGTCGCAAGAGCAAGCCGGCCGCCGCCGCCACCGGTTGAACCCGCTCGCGGCGCCCCGCTCGTTGGCGCCTTGCTTTGATAGACTGAAAGCTCCATGAAGTTCGGGGTAGTGGTCTTTCCGGGCAGCAATTGTGACCACGACGCCTGGTATGCGGTGACGCACAACCTCGGACATCAGGCCGAGTACCTCTGGCATGATTCCGAATCGCTGAACGGAGTGGACGCGGTCATCCTGCCCGGCGGCTTTTCCTACGGCGATTACCTGCGCTGCGGCGCCATCGCCAAGTTCTCCCGCATCATGCGCTCCGTGGAGCGCTTCGCCCGCGACGGCGGCCTGGTGCTGGGCATCTGCAACGGCTTTCAGATCCTGGTGGAGTGCGGCCTGCTGCCCGGCGCTCTGATCCGCAACCGCGGTTTGAAGTTCATTTGCAGGCAGGTCGAACTGAGAGTGGAGACCGTCAACTCGCCGTTCACGTCGGAATTTCAGAAAGGTCAGATCGTGCGCATCCCGATTGCCCATGGCGAAGGCTGCTACGTAGCCGACCCGGGCACGCTGGAGGAACTGGAAGCCGAGGATCGCGTGGCCTTCCGCTACGTGGATAACCCCAACGGCTCGCTGAACGATATCGCAGGCATCCTCAATGCCGGGCGGAACGTGTTGGGCATGATGCCCCATCCCGAGCGCGCTTCCGACCCGCTGATGGGCTCCACCGACGGCCTGCTCGTGTTTCGCTCCATGGTCACTCTGCTTTCGCACGCCTCGCGATGACTGCCATTACGCCCGAGCTGGTCGCCGCCCATCAACTCACCCCGGAGGAATACCAGCGCATCGCAGGCCTGCTCGGCCGGGAGCCTACGTATACCGAGCTCGGCATTTTCAGCGTGATGTGGAGCGAGCATTGCTCGTACAAGAGCTCGCGTCTGCACCTGAAGAAGCTGCCGACCAGGGGGCCTTACGTGTTGCAAGGCCCGGGCGAGAACGCCGGCGTCATTGACATCGGCGGCGGCTACGCGGCCGCATTCAAGATCGAATCGCACAACCATCCCAGCTTCATCGAGCCCTTCCAGGGCGCAGCCACCGGCGTGGGCGGCATCCTGCGGGATATCTTCACCATGGGCGCGCGCCCCATCGCCGTGCTGGACTCGCTGCGCTTCGGTCCGCTGGATGATCCGCGAGTCGGAGCGCGCAACCGCCGCATCCTGCAAGGCGTGGTCTCGGGCATCGCCCACTACGGCAACTGCTTCGGCGTGCCGACGGTGGGCGGCGAATGCGTGTTCGAGCCCTGCTATAACGGCAATCCGCTGGTGAACGTCTTCGCTCTCGGCATCGTAAGCCAGGACCGCATCTTTTACGCTCGCGCCTGCGGGGTCGGCAACCCCGTCGTATATGTGGGCGCGAAGACGGGACGCGACGGCATCCACGGCGCTTCGATGGCTTCGACGGAGTTCACCGAGGAATCCAAACAGAAACGGCCCAACGTCCAGGTCGGCGACCCATTCATGGAAAAGCTGCTGCTGGAGGCCTGCCTGGAAGCGATGGCAACCGGTGCGGTGGTGGGCATCCAGGACATGGGCGCCGCAGGACTGACCTGCTCGACCTGCGAGATGGGCAGCCGCGGCGGCGCGGGCGTTGAGATCGAACTCTCGCGCGTGCCTCAGCGGGAAGCCGGCATGACGCCTTACGAGATCATGCTCTCGGAATCGCAGGAGCGCATGCTGCTGGTGGTCCAGCGCGGACGGGAGGAAGAGGTCTTCAGGATCTTCCGCAAGTGGGGCTTGGATGCGGTCGCGGTGGGGGAAGTCACCGGCGATGGCTTGCTGCGCGTCAGGCACAACGGCGAGGTGGTCGCCGAGATTCCCAGCCGCGCGCTGGCCGACGAGGCCCCGGTCTACGACCGCGCGCGCACGCGTCCTTTCCGCACGGCACCCATGGAGGGGCCCGATTTTTCCAGCCGCGACCTCGACGCGGACCTGATTCGCTTGCTGGCTTCCGGCGATCTCTGCGACAAGCGCTGGATCTGGGAGCAGTACGACTACATGGTGCGCACCAACACGGTGCTCGGGCCGGGCGCCGACGCCGCCATCCTGCGCATCAAAGAAACCGGCAGTTCACTGGCCATGGCGCTGGATGGCAACGGGCGTTACTGCTATCTGGATCCGCGGCAAGGCGCGCGGCTGGCCGTGGCCGAGTGCTGCCGCAATCTTTCGACCGTCGGAGCCTTGCCCGTGGCCGCCACGAATTGTCTGAACTTCGGCAATCCCGAGCGGCCGGAAATCATGGCCCAGCTCGTCGAGGCGATCGAAGGCATGGGGGAGGCCTGCGCCTTCTTCGAGACGCCGATCACCGGCGGAAACGTGAGCCTGTACAACGAGACGCTGGGCGAGGCGATTTATCCCACGCCGGTGGTGGGCGTGGTCGGCATGATGAAGACGGGGCCGCCCGTCACGCCGGCGTTTCCGCGCGAGGGCCTTCACGTCATGCTGCTGGGCGGCCTGGGCCACTGCGACTTGACGCGCTTCGGCTCCACGCAGTACGCCAAGGTCATAGTGCGCGCGATCTGGGGTCTGCCCCCCGCTCTCGATCTGGATTACGAAAAGCGCGTGCAGGCCGCCATTCGTGAGATCGTAGGGGAAGGCCTGGCGGAGTCTTCTCACGATCTGAGCGACGGCGGGCTGGCCGTGGCGCTGGCCGAATGCTCATTGAACGGCGTGGGCGCCGAGGTGGATTTGCCCGGCGACGATCGCCCGGAATTTGCTCTGTTCCACGAAGGCCCCTCCCGCATCCTGATCTCGACCGCGCAGCCGGATCAGGTCGAGCGCATCGCGGCCCGGCACGGCGTCGAGGTCTTGCGTCTCGGCCACACGCGGCGCGGCGCTTTGCGGATCCGCCGCCGCCGGTTGCTGGTGGATTGTTCGGTGGATGAGTTGAGGCGGCCCTGGGAATCCGCCCTCCCGGAGGCGCTCGAGGGGTAAGCGACGATGTGGCGCGAGGAATGCGGCGTGGTGGCGGTTTACGGGCATCCTGAAGCGGCCAACGTGGCCTATCTGGGGCTCTACGCGTTGCAGCATCGGGGGCAGGAATCCGCGGGCATCGCAGCCAGCGACGGGCGCACGGTGCGTTGCGTCAAAGGCATGGGCTACGTGGCCGACGTCTTCCCACCCGAGCAACTGGCTCGCCTGCCCGGCTCGCTGGCCATCGGCCACACGCGGTATTCCACCGCCGGGGAAAGCTCGGGCGAGAACGCGCAACCTTTCGCCGTCGTCTGCAACAAGGGTCACATCGCGGTGGCCCACAATGGCAACCTCACCAACGCCGTTTCCCTGCGTCGCGGGCTGGAGCGCGAAGGCTCCATCTTTCAGGCCACCAGCGACACGGAAGTCGTCCTGCACCTGGTGGCCCGCTCGCGCGAATGGGATCTGGCGGCGGCTCTGCGCGAAACCCTGCTTCAGTTGGAAGGCGCCTTCTCCATGGTCTTCCTGGCGCAGGATCGCATCATCGTGGCCCGCGATCCGTGGGGCTTCCGCCCCCTCTCGCTGGCCCAGATGGAACTGTCCGGCGGGCGCCGCGGCTACATTTTCGCTTCGGAAACCTGCGCCTTCGATCTGGTAGGCGCCACGTACCTGAGCGAGGTTGAACCCGGGGAAATGATCATCGCCGGACCCGAAGGCTTGATCCGGCAGCGCTATGCTCCGAGCCCCCGCACCGCGTATTGCGTCTTCGAGCACGTTTACTTTTCCCGCCCTGATTCGGTCATATTCGGGCAGCCCGTGCACGAATCCCGCGAGCGCATGGGCCGGCTGCTGGCGCGCGAGCATCCGGTGGAAGCCGACGTTGTGGTTCCCGTGCCCGATTCCGGCGTCTCGGCCGCCATCGGTTACGCAGCCGAATCGGGCATACCCTTCCGTCACGGGCTCATCCGCAATCACTACGTAGGCCGCACGTTCATCGAGCCCTCCCAGGCCATCCGCGACTTCGGCGTGCGCCTGAAACTCAATCCCGTGCGTCACCTGCTGGAAGGCAAGCGCGTCGTTCTGGTGGACGATTCCATCGTGCGCGGCACCACAAGCCGCAAGATCGTGCGCATGGTGCGGCAGGCCGGAGCGCGCGAGGTGCACCTGCGCATTTCCTGCCCGCCCGTCATCTCTCCGTGCTTTTACGGCGTGGACACGCCCACCAAAAAGGAGCTGATCGCCGCCAACAGCACGATCGAAGAAATCCGGCGCTTCGTGGACGCCGATACGCTGGGCTATCTTTCGCTGGAAGGGTTGCGCGAGGCCGTGGGCGACCTCCGCGGCGCCTATTGCTACGCCTGCTACACCGGCCGTTATCCCACCGAGCTGGCCAATCTCGACGAGCTGATGGCCGAGACCCGGAGCCGCCGCTGATATGCCCGCTCGCGTGGCTGCCTCGGCCGAAAGCGTTCCGTACTCGCGGATCCGCGAATTGGCCGAGCGGGCCATGCGCATGCCCGGCGTGCTCAAGCTCTACTTCGGCGAATCCAACATCCCCACGCCGGACTACATCAAGCAGGCGGCCTGGGAGGCCCTGGAGCAAGGCTACACGTACTACACTGAGAACGCCGGCCTGCCCTCCCTGCGCGCGGCTCTGGCGCGTCACTATCGCCGCCTGCACAAGGTCGAGCTGGATCCCGAACGGGAAATCGTGATCACCGCTTCCGGCGTCCAGGCGCTGCACGTGGCCATCCGGGCCGTGCTGGATCCAGCCGACGAGGCGATCGTTCTGACGCCGGCCTGGCCCAACGGCGCCGCCAACGTACGCCTTGCCGGCGGCACGCCCCGCGAGATCCCGCACGCGCTCTGCGGCGATCGTTACGGGGTGGATTTCGATGCCCTGCGGTCCGTGTTGACCGACCGCACGCGCCTGCTGATTTATACCTCGCCCTCGAACCCGCTGGGCTGGGTGGCGACCCCGCAGGAGCAGGCCCGACTGCTCGAATTCGCCCGCGAGCACGAGCTGTGGCTGCTGGCCGACGAAGTCTACGAGCGACTGTACTGGCGCGCGCCTGCCCTGGGCGAGCCGGCGCCCTCGATTCTGCGGCTGGCCACGCGGGAGGATGCCGTCATCGTCGTTCAGTCCTTCTCGAAAAGCTACTCGATGACCGGTTGGCGCGTGGGCTGGCTGGTCGCGCGCGCCGATCTGGCTCAGAAGGCCGCCCAGCTCAACGAATTCATCGTGTCCCACGCGCCCAGTTTGGCGCAGAAGGCCGCAGAAACCGCCCTGGAGTGCGGCGAAGCGGAGTTGCGCGACATGCTCGCTCGCCTGAAGGAAAATCGGGATCTCGCCCTTTCGGCCCTGCGCCGCATGCCCGGAGTCCAGGTTCCGGAACCGGAAGGCGCTTTTTATTTGTTTCCGCGCATCGAAGGCGTGCGGGACTCCTTTGAGTTCTGCGTGCGGCTGCTGGAAGAAACCGGCGTGGGGCTGGCGCCCGGCGTTGCCTTCGGCGCGGGCGGCGAGGGATCGGTGCGGTTGTGCTTCGCCGCCGAGCGCGGGATCCTGGAAGAGGCTCTGGGCCGCCTGGAGCGATATTTGCACCGCCGCTAAAAAGATCTTGGGGTCCGGTCGAAGGCGTGTTATGATGCAAGTGGAGCGTATCCCGGGTCTGTCCGGACTCCAAAACTTGATCCAACACCAACGTTTTGGGGTTCCGACTCGTAGGTTTGCGCCGGTGAGCAAGCTCCGGCCCGACGAGGGCGCGGGAGAAGCCTGAAGGCGCACGGGGGATCCCCACCCTGTCGAGTACGGGGTCAATGAGGGAGCCGGCGACTCAACAGGAGCGCTCCTTTTTTCTTTTCCTCTTTCGATGAATCTGCTCTTTATCGGCGATATCGTGGCTTCCCCCGGCCGCCGTTTCCTGGCGGAGGCGCTCCCGGAACTGGTTTCCGAGTACCAGATTCACCTTACGGTGGCGAACGTGGAAAATGCGGCCGGGGGTTTCGGCTTGACCCCGCCCGTAGCCGACGAAATTCTCTCGATGGGCGTGGATGTGCTGACCTCGGGCAATCATATCTGGGACAAGAAAGAGCTGATCGAGTATCTGGATCGCCAGCCCTGCTTGCTGCGTCCCGCCAATTACTCGCCCGGCCTGCCGGGTCACGGCGTTTTCACCGGCCGCGCCCGCAACGGTTCCCCCGTGGCGGTGATCAACTTGCAAGGCCGGACCTACATGCCGTTGACCGATTGCCCCTTCCGCAAGGCGGACGAAATTCTCGCCGCCCTGGATCCGTCCGTGAAGATCCGCATCGTGGATTTTCACGCCGAGCTGACCAGCGAAAAGATGGCCATGGGCTGGTACCTCGACGGCCGCGTCTCCGCCGTGATCGGCACCCACACTCACGTCCCTACTGCCGATGCCCGGATCCTGCCGGGCGGAACTGCTTATCAAACCGACGCCGGCATGACGGGGCCGTACGACTCCATCATCGGCATGGATAAGGAGATCGCCCTGCGTCGTTTCCTGACTTCCACCCCAGTGCGTCTGGAAGCGGCTCGGGGTAAAGTAGAACTGCACGGCTTGGTGGTGCGCATTGACGATCAAACCGGCAGGGCGCGCGAGGTGCTGCGCATTTGCCGCGAACGAGCCTGAGTGAGGCTGCGATGGCGACAGTCCTGTGGCTGGCCTCTCTGGCGATTGCATGCGGATTTGCGATTTACGCGCTCCGCCTCCGCCGCCGGCTCGGCCAGTTGCGCCGGCAAGTGAGCCAGCTCGAGGCTCGGGCTGCCGCCCAGCTTCACACCGACGCCCTGACTGAACTCGCCAACCGCGTGGCCCTGGAGCAGTGGATGGACGAAGTGCAGCCTTGCGCCGGCCTTCTGGCCGTCTGCGACCTCGACAACTTCAAAGCCCTCAACGATCGCTACGGCCACCTGGTGGGCGATCAGGTGCTGCGCGACATCGGCCAGCTCATCCGCAGCTCGATCCGCCAGGAAGACCGGGCGTTTCGCTGGGGCGGCGACGAGTTCGTGATTTACTTCCGGACCGAAGACCAGGCGCTGGTGGAGGATCGGTTGCGGACGCTCGAGCGCCGGCTGGGGCATTTTTACGTCCGCAACCACGGCCCTGCCTCCGTAGGCCTGAGCTGGGCGATCGCCGCCATCCGGCCCGGCTCCCCCCCACGCGTCAGCTTGCACGAAGCCGACCAGCGCATGCTCGAACGAAAACGCCAACGCCGGGTGACGACCACCGGCAGCCCGGCCGTCTGAACCGGGAACGTCACTGGCTGCAGAACCTGCCCCCAGCCATCAGGAATGCGGTTTGGTCTGAGGCTTACACAACTCTCACGGGAACTGGCCACCGACCTTCATGGCGAGCCAGCCGTGCAGGGGGCAAAGGTCTTATGGCGCGAGTCGCGCCCAGACGAGCTGTAGCTGTTTGCCGCGGCTACCATAGACCAGAGCGTCCTCGTCGCTGCCGACTACCCAGGAGAAGGAGGGCAAGCCCCTGCCCTCGAGATCCGCGGTCGGCACAGGCTCCCAGCGTCCCAGCTCCCGCCTCAATCGGAAGAGCCGCTGCTGGTCTCTGCGGCCAGCAAAGCTGGCGTAGACTTCCCCATCAGGCATCATGACTACCCCCGTGAGCAGTCGTCTGCTTTCGCCGTCCAGCTCTTGCGAGGGGCCCGCCGCATGGGGCATGCCATGCACCTTCCAGCGCCCGAGGACAGACCCGTCAAAGCTCAGTTCTAGCCACTCCGGACACGCCGGACTGGTGAGAATGCCGATGCGATGAGCCGAGGACAGAATCCAGGCGCGGCCCCCTTGCTGGTGGGCGGGGTGCCAGTTTCCGCAGTCAAACTCAGAGCGGGGCAAGAGTTGCCTCAGCAGCAAGCCCCGGGCATCGTATTGCTGTACGATCATGTGTTCGGGCGCCCGGCGCAGCGAACGATCCGCTCCCGTTTGTAACCCCAGCACCCAAATCGTGCGATCAGGGGCGAAGGTCATCGCGGACCCTTCAAACGGCTCCGTTCGGATCACCCTGCTGATCGCGCCCGCCGGCGACATCAAAGCCAGGAAGCCGGCAAACTCTCCGCTGACGCTTTGGGCGACTCCGACGGCAGCGAGGACATCACCTTCCCGGGAGGCGGCGGCGTCGTTCAGCCACAATCGGAACGTATCCGGGAACCACACCCGTACCCGAGCCACGACGCTGCCATCCGTTCGGTAGGCCACCAAGTTCGGTCGCTGGTCAGCAGCCTCGCTCAGGGAGCGGAGAGAGAACAGCAGGCCGCTGGTCCATTTCGGAATGGGGGCGTGCTCCAGCGTTCCGAGTGGCAGCGTTCGATGGCTGACTGGGGAAAGTCGCGGCGTCCCGTCATTGGGCATCGCAACGTTGACTGTCAGGGCGAAGGCAGCACACAGGCGCCCGACGCCCGGTAACCTGGCCGCCAGATCAAACATGGCCCAACCTCCTATCCGCACCCTTCATTGGAGCATTCCGAGGCGCCCCAACATTGGCCACCCCGCTCACATGACTGCAAAGTGCTTTTGCAACCCGTTCCCCAAACGTAACCGGCTCCACAGAGAGTAATTGCGCAATCACCGCCACACGTCGCCCAATATTCCCGTAACCAGCAACCGCTACAGTCGCCCTCCTCATCGGGCGCGAGACGGCCCTCACGCCAGACGAAGAGGACGTCCGTACTCTGTTGAGCAGCAGCGCTCCTGGCCTTCCCACGGCAATCCCCGGCCCCCAGGGAATCTCGGGAATTAAACGCGGCGGGAACGATCGGCGCCCCTGTGAACAGGGAGGCCAACCTTTCCCCGTGGACATCCACAAACTGGAGGCCAGCCTGTTTGCCCGCGATGGGCTGGGAGAGCCCAGTTCTCGTGCTGAGGCCGGCAATCCCTGCCACGATACCGACGCCAATTAAGCCCGCATTCATCGCGCGAGCCACCGCGGTCCACTGCCCTTTGCGTTCCATGCTCGCCCCCCGCTTCGGGCATCCAAACCAAATGTCTTCTGATTGGGAATCTCGATTTTGGAGCCCCAGTCGCCCTGATTCTACCACACCCCCCCCCGGTCACGTCAAGCGCGAAACACTAAAAAATTTCCCCAAAATTCTCGTGCTTTACTCGCAACACCTGACGAATCAGAAGACCGGGCTCCCCAGCATGTGGCCGGCGCGAAACTCAGGCGTCGAAAGCCGGGACAGCACCTCAGGAAACCATCTGACGTGCCTTGCCGTGGCGCCTGTCCCGGGGTTGAGCAGACCTTCGCCATGCCTTTTTTATGAGTAACAGTCTAGGCTTTAGCCACTGAGCGACATCGAAGCAGTTCCGCGGCTTCGCATGGTCCGCTGTGGTCGGGCCTAAAACCAGGCGAGCCGACAAGCTGGAGAACAGGAAAGACTCGCGAAAACCTTATTCATCCGGATAAACCCAGACCCGGCCGTGCTCCAGTGCGTGGTATCGCACGGCCGGCGCGCGCACCAGTAAAGCGGCGCGGAACTGGCGGGGATCGGCCGCGTTGTCCGGGAACATGTCATAGTGGCAGGGGATGGCGACTTTGGGTCGGATTCGCGCCGCCAACCCCGCCGCTTCCCAGTGACACAGATTCGCGAAACCGCCGTTGATGCAGGTGATGAGCACGTCGGGTTGCTGAGGAGCGGCCTCCGCCACCAGCTCGTGCCAGGCGGTGTCCCCCGTGAGGTAGATCAACGGGCCGCCCTCGAACCGGATCGCGTAGCCCAGGTGATTCAGGTCGCCGGCGTCAGTGGGCAGCGCGAACGTCGCGCGCAGCCGCAGATCGGCGTGCTCGAGTTCCGCTCCTGCCCACAGCATTCGAATGCGATCGGGTGGCGCTCCGAGGCGACGGAAGCTCTCGCAACTCGGCGGCGGACCGGCGAACAGCATCGAGTCCTTGCGGCGCAGGCGGGCGATGGTGCCCGGATCGGTGTGATCGCGGTGATTGTGCGTGCAGGCGAACACGTCCACCTCGAGCTCTTCGGGCTCGATGAGCACGGGCACGCGCCGGCTGAGGTCGAGCGGGCGCTCGGAGGCGGCGCAGGTATCGCTCAGGTACAGATCCACGCCGAGGGTCGTGCCCGCGGGGGACTTGAAAATGAATCCCATCTGGCCCAGCCACCACAAGGCGACCGTGCCGGCACGGACCTGATAGCCGCGGATTTCATCCATCAACGAGAGGGGCATCGTCGCCGCCTCACATGATGGCCGTGGGCGGCGCCGGCTCGTCCGGACGCCCGGCGTTGGCCAGCGGCACCCGCACCATCAGGTACGCCAGTCCCGCCAGCACCGCCAGCCCGAGCAGGAAGGACGGCTCCGCCGTCACCGAAGGCAGCGGGTATTCGAAGAAGCGGAAGGTGGACACCACCAGGCCCATCAACGCCTCGCCCGCGATCAGGCCTGCGGCCGTGAGCACGCCGGCGTTCTCCACCCGCGCTCGCTGGGCTTCGTTGAGACCGCGGCGGTCGCGCAGCCGGTCGGTCGTCCATCGGATCAGGCCTCCGATGAAAATGGCGAAGGTTGTCTCGAGCGGCAGGTACATGCCGACGGCGAACAACATGGGACTGCGCGCCCCCACCAGGATCAGCGTAAAGCCCATCAGCATGCCCACCACGATCAGGGGCCAGGCCATCTGCCCGCCTACGATTCCTTGCGACAGCATGGCCATCAGCCCAGCCTGCGGCGCCGGCAGCGCCTTGTCGCCGAAGCCGATGCCGCCCGCGTTGATGTTGCCCACGTGCAGCACCAGCAGCGGGAAGTACAAAAGGAAGCTGGCGATGGCCACGCCCAGGAAATCACCGATCTGCATGTAGCGTGGCGTGCCCCCGAGCAGATGGCCCACCTTCAGGTCCTGAAGCATCTCACCGGCTACCGCCGAGGAGACGCAGACTACCGTGGCCACGCCCAGCACCGCCGCCACGCCACTGGCGCCCGACACCCCGATGGCCACCATCAGCAGAGCCGCAACGATCAAGGTAGAAAGCGTCAGCCCGGAAACCGGGTTGTTCGACGAGCCGATCATGCCCACCAGGTTGCCCGACACGGCGGCAAAGAAAAATCCCAGCACGATCATCACCGCGGCTGCGAGCAAGCCGCCGGCCAGCCTGCCCGAAAGGTAGGTATAGATCACGATCATGGCGACGAACGCCACCGCCAGCCCGGCGAACGTCGGCTTGGCGCCGAGATCATGATCCAGCCGGCTGGTTGCCGCCGCCTGCGCACCCGCTTTCTTGAGGTCCGAGATGGCGCGGCCCATGCCCGCGGCCAGGCTCTTGCGCATGCGGAAAAGCGTGAAGCCCGCGCCCACCAGCATGCCGCCCACCGCGATGGGCCGGACGATAAAGCGCCACACCGCGCCCGCCAGCGCTGCCCACGATCCCTCACCGGCCCCTTCCGGCAGAGTCTGGCTGAGCTGCGGCCCCAGAAAATAGATCAGCAGCGGCACGAGCAACCCCCAGGCCAGAACGCCGCCGGAGAAGTTCAGCGAGGCCAGGCGGGGCCCGATGATATAACCCACCCCGAGGTAGGCCGGGCTGATGGCCGGCGCCGAGAACGTTGTCACGCCTCCCGCGCCCAGCGCCCGCGCTTCTGCCGTGGTCCCGAGCCGCACCAGACTGCGACCCAACTCGCCCACGCGCACCAGGAAATCCTTGCTGTGCGCGAACACGTGAATGACACCCAGAAAGTAAACCGCGGCGCCCACCCCCATGTTGTAGAAAAGCAGCCGCGCGGCTTGCGCTCCGCGTTGCCCGGCCTTGTGAATCTCGGCGGCCGCTTGCGATTCAGGGAAGGGCAGCTCCGGATCCCGCACCATCACCCGGCGCAGCAGCACCACGAAAAGGATGCCCAGGAACGCTCCGATCAGCATCAGGATGCTCGATTTCCAGTACGCTTCGCTGGTGTCGAAGCGCGCCCAGGTTCCCGTGATGACGAACGCCGGAATGGTGAAGATGGCGCCCGCGGCCACCGATTCGCCGATCGAGCCCACCGTGCGCGCGATGTTCTCTTCCAGAATCGAGCCGCGGCGCAAGCGCAGAATGGCCATCGAAATTACCGCCGCCGGATAGGTGGCGGCAATCGTCATGCCCGCTCGCAGGCCCAAATACGCATTGGCTGCGCCCAGCACGACGGTCATGATGAGGCCGAGCACCACCGCCCGGAGCGTAAACTCGCTCATCTGAACGCTTTCGGGCACGAAGGGCCGGAATTCGGTCGCAGTCGTTGGATTGGGCTTGCTCGGTTCTTGCATCGGCGTTATCTTATCAAAACGGATGATCAAAACGGACCGGTGTAAGCCGGGTCCCGCGCCCTGCTCAGCGTCGTAGCGGGTCCTCGACCCAGGGTGGAGTGGCCTCGATCAGGCGCCCCAGCTCGGGTTGCACGCGCTCCAGCGCCTGTTTCATTTCCCAGGCGATGCGCCGGTAACTGAAGTGTCCCTTGATGCTGGTCCGCAACCGGCAGATGTAATCGGCTTCGGCGAAGTCCATCTTGAACAGGAAGCGGGAGCGCGTCGCAAAAGGCAGCAGGTAGTGCGAGGCGGGCTCAGGCAACGTCCGCGCGGCTGCCAGCGCCGCTTCCACAGCCCGGCGATAGTCGGCCTCCAGACCGATCTCGCCGAGCACGGGCGGCGTGTCGTATCCCAGCTTGCCGGTGAAGGCCTGCCGGTACTGATGGCAACGGCGATGACGGTGCAGGTCCCGCCAGGCGCCGATGTCCATGACGATGTCGAAGGCGTAGGGCGCGCTGCGGAAGGCGCGCGGCAGCTCGTCGCGCTCGCCGCGCGAGCGAACGGCGAGCTCGAGCACTTCACGCCGCACCGCTGCGCTCCAGCCCGTCGCCAGCTCGTAGAGTTCGCGAAACGGGCGGTCGGTCACCGGATACAGCAGCGTGGCCACGGCGTCCGCCGCGGCGTCCGAGGGCATCACCAGATCCACCGCGTGCGACTCCATGGACCGCGGCGCGGGGAGATTCTGCCGGGCCCACAGGCGCAACTGCTCGCGCACCTCCCGCTGGTATTCGTCGGGACCGGCGAAGCGGGCGAGGGTAGGCGCCACAGGTTCCGCAGCCACGCCCTCGTACCAGTCGCACGCGGGAGGCGCCGCCAGGGCCGCGGCGATCTCTTCGGCCAGCTCGCGCAATTCCGCGTACTCGGATGTTTTCAATCGGCGGATTTGTTTCTCCAGGGTGCGAATGCTGGTGACCTGGCCCACGTTGGTGGGAGCGCCGAGAAAGAGCAGGTAGCGGGCCACATCGAAGGCGCGGGCCGCCAGGTTGCGCTCGTAGCTTTGGGGCGACATTTCCGCGGGGCGGGGAAGTCGGTCCCTCAAAGCGGCCGCCACCGCCGCGTGCACGCGGGAGTAAGTCGCCAGTAAGTCAGCAGCGACGCGCTCGTAAGTAAGCGCCTGATCCGGACTAAGTTCGGACGGTCTTACCGGCCGGGCCTGCGAATAATCCTGATAGCGGGACGATCTGGCCTGCCCGTCCCAGAGCGGCTCGTCCTGGATTTCCGTGGCCGCCAGCTCGGAGATGCCCTCGAAGCATACCGCCAGGTGGCCCAGATCGGCGATGGAGGCGTGACCGTACTGGAAATAGTAATGCTCCAGAAAGCGGCGCGAATCGTGCCTCTTCACCCAGTCCAGCGACTGGCGGATGGAATCCGGTGACCGGCTGTAACGCGCCAGCGCGTAGGCGCACGCCTCCGGCGGCATGGGCGCCAGCACCAGGACGCGAGGGGAGTTGTCCACCACGCTATGATACTAAGCCAATGCGCCTGCGAATCAAACGTCTCTTTCCGGATGCGTTTCTGCCGGAGTACGCGCACGGTCCTGCCGAGGACGCGGGCATGGATCTGCGCGCCCGCGAGGACGTCACGCTCCGGCCCGGCCGGCCGACGACCGTATCCACCGGTCTTGCCATCGAGCTTCCCCCGGGCTGGGAAGCGCAGATCCGGCCGCGCAGCGGGCTTGCCCTGAACCACGCCATCACGCTTCCCAACAGCCCCGCCACGATCGATCCCGGCTATCGGGGCGAAATCCGCGTGATCCTGCTCAATCTGGGCTCGCAGCCTTATCAGGTCCGCCGCGGCGATCGCATCGCGCAGATGATCGTGGCGCGGTACGAACCCGTGGAGTGGGAAGAAGGGGATCTCGGAGATTCGCTGCGCGGCCCTGCCGGCTTTGGATCGTCAGGAAGGTGAAGCTGGTGGACGGCATGGGATTCGAACCCACGACCCCGGCGTTGCGAACGCCGTGCTCTCCCAGCTGAGCTAGCCGCCCACCGTGGGCTGAATTCAATTATATCACCGGCGCCGGCCATCGGGCCCCGGACACCTTGCCTTTGGGTTATGATCGGTAGGTTATGCGCGCGATCATCTTCGTATCGCTTTTACTCGCCTGGGCAGCTCTTCTGCCCGCTCAATCCGAGGACGAGCTGCGGCAGGCGGAGAGAGCCTGGGCCAACGCTGTGACGCAGCGCGATTTCAACGCCCTCGAACGACTGCTGCACGACGACCTTATCTATGCCCATTCCACCGGCGTCATCGAGACCAAAGGCCAGTATGTCGGGCGCCTGCGCACCGGCGCCCAGCGTTACGATCGCATCGAGCACGAAAAAATCACCGTCAAACTGCACGGCGCCGCCGCCGTGGTGCACGCCATCGTCCACATGACCGGTGAGGCGGACAAGCGCCCCTTCGACAACCGGCTCATGATGCTCCACCTTTGGGTCCGCCAGGGCGGCCAGTGGCGATTGGCCGCGCACCAGACCACCGAGTTGAAGAAATAGCGCCATGTCAACCCCCCAGACCCGGGGGCAGGCTGCGACCGCTGTTTCGCTCATCGTCCCTGCCCACAACGGGGGAGCGAATCTGCGCGCCTGCCTCGAGCGCGCCCGTGCCCTCGAACCTCCGCCGGACGAATGCATCGTCGTGGACGACGGCTCCTGCGACGGCTCCGCCGCCATGGCTCAGGCCCTCGGGTTCCTGGTGATCGCTACCGGCGGAAGGCGCGGGCCCGCCGTGGCCCGCAATCTGGGCGCCCGGCGCGCCCGCGGCGACGTGCTGCTTTTCGTGGACTCCGACGTGCTCGCGCCCGTTGACGTCGTGGCCCGGCTGCGTGAGATCTTCACGACCGATGGGTCGCCGGCCGCGGTCATCGGTTCTTACGACGATGAGCCCGCCGCGCCGGATTTCTTCTCCCAGTACCGTAACCTCCTGCACCATTACGTGCATCAGACCAGTCGCGAGCAGGCCTCCACGTTCTGGTCGGGTTGCGGCGCCATCCGCCGGGAAGTGTTTCTCCGCCATGGCGGCTTCTGTCCCTGTTACTCGCGACCTTCCATCGAGGACATCGAGCTGGGGTTGCGGCTCCGGCGGGACGGCCAACGCATCCTCCTGGTCAAATCCCTCCGGGCAAAACATTTGAAACGCTGGACGTTTTTCTCCATCCTGCGCACCGACCTGCTGGATCGCGCCCTCCCCTGGACGCGCCTGATTCTTCGCTACCGCTGGATGCCGGACGATCTGAATCTCGGCTGGCGCCATCGCGTGAGCGCGGCGTTTTGGAGTCTGGCTGCGGCAGCGCTGCTTGCCGCTCTCCGTCTGCCTTCTTCGGCATGGCTGGCCGCCGGCTGCACAGCCCTGGCGGTTCTCTTCAACTCGCATTTTTACCGTTTCCTGGCGCGCAAGCGGGGCATCGGGTTCGCCTTGCGCGCCGTCCCCATGCACGGTCTTTACTACCTGTGCTGCGCGGCCGGCTTCGCGCTGGGCGTTGTGCACTACTGGCTGCGTCCCGGATCAGCGAACCGTGAAAGCTGATTGGAACTTCACGTTCCGTCGCCTGCCCGAAGAAGCCCGCGCGACTCTCTGGCGCGAATATGCCGATGCTGTGAACCGGCGGCTTCTCGAGTGCTGGCTGGGCGCCCGCCGGTTTCTCCGCGCGCTCAAGACCGACGTTTACGATGAAGCGGTAGGGCGCGGCCTGGCTTCCCTGCTCACGGGCTACGCCAAGGCGAGCGTCTGGATGGACCTGGCGCCGCCGGCCCTGGAACAAGCCCGGCGGCGCAAGGGGCTCGACCTGCTCGTGGCAGCCGACGTTCGTCGCCTGCCCTTCGCCCAGGGCGCTTTCGACCTGATTTTCTCGGGTTCGACCCTCGACCACCTGGGCAGCGCCGGCGAGATCGAACGGGCCATCGGCGAGCTGGGGCGCGTGCTCGCTCCCGGCGGAACGCTCGTGCTGACGCTGGACAATCCTCGCAATCCCGTGGTGGCCGCGCGCAACGCGCTGCCGGCAAGCTGGCTCCGCAAACTGCGGATCACGCCGTACCCCGTCGGAAAGACCTTCGGCTTGCGCCCTTTGCGCGCCGCCCTCCAGCGCGCCGGTTTGCGGCCCATCCGCTGGACCGCGATCGCCCACTGCCCGCGCTGGCCCGTCGTGTGGCTCTGCCGCTGGCTTTCCTGTCGCGGTTGGGCAAACTGGCTTCCGGCTCGGCTTCTGGCTTTCGAAGCGCTCGGGCAGTGGCCCTCGCGTTATCTCTCCGGCTACTACCTCGCAGTGGAGGCCGTCAAAGAGTGAACGACGAGGTGCTGATCTGCCGGGTCGAGCCGGATTCCGGCCCTGAAGGCTGGGTCGTGGTGGACTCCACCGTCGCGGGGCGTTCCACCGGCGGCTTGCGCATGTTGCCCGACCTGACCGAGGCCGAGCTCCGTCTGCTGGCCCGCGCCATGACGCTGAAGTTCGGTTTGCTGGGCTTGCCTCAGGGAGGCGCCAAGGCGGGCGTGCGATTCGATCCGGAGGCTCCCGAGCCGGAGCGCCTCGCCTGTTTGCAGCGTTTCGCTCTCGCCATCCGCCCTCTCCTACGGAGCCGTTGGTACCTGCCCCTGGAAGACATGGGCACAGACAACGGAACCATTCGGCGAGTGTTGTCGCAAGTCGGCGCGCCTTTGCGTTACCGCGAATTGCGCGGCCGTCGTTCGGGCTATTGGACGGCCTGCGGCGTGTTCGCTTCGGCCTGCGAAGCCTGCCGTCTGCGCGGCTGGCAGATACGCGGCTGCACGATTGCCATCGAGGGATTCGGCAAAGTCGGCAGCGCTTTGGCGGAACTGTTTGCGCGTGCTGGGGCCCGCGTGATCGCCGTCTCCACCTCGCGCGGAGCGCTGCACTCGGAGCGCGGCCTCGATATCCGGCGGCTCGCGCAACTGGCCCGGCACTCGGGCAGCGCTATCGTGGAACTCTACCCGGATGCCGAACGCTTGCCGCGGGAGCGTCTGCTCGAAGTTGACGCCGACGTGCTCGCCCCCTGTGCGCGCCATCACAGTGTTCACGCAGGAAACGCCGCGCAGGTTCGGGCCCGCGTGATCGTGCCCGGCGCCAACGCACCGCTGACGCCCGAGGCCGAATCCCGGCTCGAAGCGCGCGACGTACTGTGCGTGCCTGACTTCCTGGCCAACGCCGGCGGCGTCTTGGGCGGCACGATGGAATTCGCCGGGATGCCGGATCGGCTGATTCAGGGCATGCTCTCGGACACGCTGGCGCGCCTGACCCGCTGGGCCTTGCGCGAGGCAGCCTCCTGCGGCCTGACGCCGCGGCAGTTCGCCGAGGCGGCGGCGCTCGCCCGCCATGCCGAGATCCGAAAGCAAGCCGAGCGTCCCGGCCTTGGAAGTCGCTTGTTTGCCGCGGCGTTAGCGCTGTACCGGCGCGGCCTGATTCCGGCGGTGCTGGTGGGACGGCTGGCGCCGCTGTACTTTGCCCGGCTGGCCCGGGCTCAGCCCTTGGGCCGCATGGATGGTTCGGCCGGCGAGAACAGGTACTGATTGAGCACGGCGTCCACGCGATCCAGGCGCACCCGGATCCTGTCGCCCACCTGGAAAGCGCGGCGGGTGCGGCGTCCCACGATCCGCCGCGTGGAAGCCTCGTAGCCGAAGCGATCACCCGGCAGCGTCTCCGCGGGCAGCAGTCCCTCCACGAACAGATCCTCCAGCTCGACGGTGAGGCCGGCTTTTGACGTGCTGATCACCAGCGCGTTGAATTCGTCGCCCAGCCGCTCGGCCATGAACTTCAATTTCTTCCACTCCACCAGCTCGCGTTCGGCCTCATCGGCGCGTCGTTCGGACTCCGAGCATTCCTGGGCGATGGCGGCCAGCGTCTCCTCATCCAGCGGGGGCGAACCGCCCTCCAGGGTGGCGGCCAGGATGCGGTGGACGATCAGGTCGGGGTAACGCCGGATGGGCGAGGTGAAATGCGTGTAGGCGGCGGAGGCCAGCGCGAAGTGCCCGCGGTTTTCCGCGCTGTAACGCGCCTGCTTGAGCGAGCGCAGCATGAGGTAACTCAGGATGCGCTCCTCGGGCTTGCCTTCCAGTTGCGTCACCAGCTTCTGATATGCGCGCGAAGACACCTCCATTCGCCGGTCGGCCAGGAGGATATCCTTGCGCAGCTTGCGCCCGTCGCGCGTGCGAACCACTTGCGGGAAGCGTTGCATGCGCACCGGACCGCCCAGCAGCGAGTAGCCGAAGTGCGCGGCGAGTTCCTCGAATTCGGCCACCTTCTGCGGATCCGGCGGCTCATGGATGCGATACAGCGCGGGCACGCCGGCCGCTTCCAGATAGGCGGCTACGGCCTCGTTGGCCGCCAGCATGAACTCTTCGATGATGCGGTGCGCGATGTTGCGAGGCGCTTTGCGGATGCCCGTCATCTCGCCCCATTCGTCGAACTCGATGAGCGGCTCGGGCAGGTCGAAATCAATCGCGCCGCGACGCACGCGCCGGCGGTTCAAAATCAGCGCCAGCTCACGCATCAACTCGAAGCGTCCCACCAGAGGCTCATAGCGGCGGCGCAGCCCCTCGTCCCCTTCGAGCAGCAGGTGGACGTCGGTATAAGTCATGCGCTCCACGCTTCGGATCACGCCGCGCACGAAACGCTGTGAGACCACCTCGCCGCTGTGGTCAATCTCCAGCAGAACGGAGAAGACCAGCCGGTCCACGCCGGGCTTGAGCGAGCACAATTCGGTGGAAAGCTCGAGCGGCAGCATGGGAATGGCCCGGTCCGGGAAGTACACGCTGTTGCCGCGCAGGCGCGCCTCCTGGTCAATGGCCGTGCCCGGACGCACGTAATGGCTCACGTCGGCGATGTGCACGTGCAGGATATAGTTGCCGTTGGGCGCCCGGTCCACCCAGACCGCGTCGTCGAAGTCGCGCGCCGTCTCACCGTCAATGGTGACCACGTCCAGCTCCCGGAAGTCTTTGCGCCCCGCCAAATCCGCAGGGCGCACGGCAGCCGGCATGACCGCTGCTTCTTCCAGGACTTCGGTCGGGAAGCGGTGGGGCAGGTGGTGCTTGCGGATGATCACTTCGACGTCGACGCCGAAATCGCCCGGCTGTCCCAGAATCTCGACCACCCGGCCCACGCCGGGATGCCCCTCCCGCGGGTACTCGATCAGCTCGACGTTGACGATCTGGCCGTCCAGCTCCGCCGCCTCCCGCGGCCGCAACGGCTGTGCGCCGATGCGATCCACCGTCGGCGAGCGCCCGGGCAGCTCCATGCCCGCCGGGATGCGGATGCGCTGCTGAATGCGGTCGTCATGCGGGATTACGTAACAGCCGCGCGGTCCGGCCCGAAACTCGCCTACCACGGTGGGATGCGCCCGGCGCAGCACCCGCACGATCTCGCCTTCGGCGCGGCCGTCCGCCGAGCGTCGCGTGATCCGCACCAGCACTTTGTCGCCGTGCATGGCGCGCGCCGCAGCATCCGGCGGGATGAATACGTCACCGCGAATCCCTTCCAGCGGCTCGTCGGCAATCAGGAAACCGTAGCCGTCGCGATGCATGTGCAAGCGCCCGGTGCGGAACTCCTGGCTGCGCGAAGTCACGACGTAGTAGCCGGGACGCACCTCGAGCAACCGCCCCTGCGCCACCAATCGGGTCAGCGCGGTTTCCAGTTGTTTACGGGCCTCGCCCCGGGAGCCGGTTTCGCGCACCAGTTGCTTGAAGCCCGCGCGGCCGTGGGGCTGGCGCGCGATGTGTTGCAATAGCGCTTCGTCGCCGGGTAACTTTCGCATGCTCACCTTCTCGGGTGTTCAGCCCCCGCGCCGGCCGGATACGGGAGTAAGATAGGTTGGCATCCGCACGGGAGGTTGCGGCAGTTATGACAGACCTTGGAAGATTCAGCCGACGTAGACTTTTTTCAACCGCTTTTCTCATTGTACCAAGGCATGTTCTGGGCGGACGCGGCTACGTGGCCCCCAGCGACAAGATCGCGCTGGCCTCGATCGGCATGGGGCGCCAGGGAATGGTAGTGACCATGGACCTGCTCACGCGCCCCGACATCCAGGTCGTCGCCGTGTGCGATTGCAACGAAGCCGGCAAGGATTACATCGAGTACGGCGCCAACTCGCTCCTCAACGCCGCTCGGAAACTGCTCGGGCCCGGCTACGAGAACTGGGGCGAGGATCTCGCCTCGCCCGGTTTCACACAAGTGACCCGCACCTTCAAGAGCAGCCTGGGCATGGGCGGCCGCGAACCCGCGCGCCGGCTGGTGGAAGCTTACTACGCATCGCGCGAGAAATCCGGCTCGTGGCGCGGCTGCACGGCCTATCGGGATTTCCGCGAGCTGCTCGAAAAGGAAAAAGACCTGGATGCCGTGTACGTGGCTACGCCGGATCACTGGCACGCGCCCATTTCGCTGGCGGCCATGCGCAAGGGCAAACATGTACTCTGCCAGAAACCGATGGCCCGTTCGATCGGCGAGGCGCGGCGCATGGCGCAAGTCGCGCGGGAAACGAAAGTCGCTACGGGCCTGCCCGTGAACAATCCTAACAGCGAGGCCACGCGCCTGATCGCACAGTGGATCGCCGACGGCGCCATCGGCCGCGTCCGCGAAGTGCACAACTGGTCGAGCCGTCCTTACTGGCCGCAAGGGATCGAACGACCGAAGGAGTCGATGCCCGTGCCGCCGGGCCTGGACTGGGACCTGTGGTTGGGACCGGCGCCCTGGCGTCCCTACCACAAGGCCTATCTGCCGTTCGTCTGGCGTGGCTGGTACGACTTCGGCTGCGGCAGCTTCGGCGACATGGGCTGCTACAGCTTCGCAGGGCTGTTCAAAATACTCGATCTCACGCCGCCCGTGGCGGCGGAAGCCTCCACCAGCGAGCCGCACGAAGAAACCTACCCGCTGGCCTCTATCGTTCACCTGGATTTTCCGGCTCATGGTGACCGCGGGCCTCTGCGCATCACGTGGTACGACGGCGGCCTGCGCCCGCCTCGCCCTGCGGGCCTGAGCGAGCAGGACGAGCGCCGCTTCCGGCCGGGCCAGGAGGGTGTCATGTACGTGGGCGACAAGGGGATCATCCTCGGCGGATTCAACGGCGACAGTCCTCGCGTCTACCCGGAATCGAAACACTACCAGGCGCCTGCGCGCCAGCCGGGCGCGGGCTTCGGCGATCGCGCCGTGGATCAATGGATCGAGGCGTGCCAAGGCGGCCCGCCCTCGCCCACGAACTTCGAGGCCCAGGCCTCCGTGACAGAAGCCTTTCTGTTGGGGTGTCTGGCCCAGAGACTGCCGGGCGAGCGGTTGCTGTGGGACTCGGCAGCCATGCGGGTGACCAATTCCGAGCGCGCCAATCGCTTCGTGGACCCGCCGTGGCGCAGCGAGTACGCCAGTTGACGCCGTGCCCGCTCAAGCCTCGGGCGGCCCGCTCATGCCCAGCTTCGCCCACCACGGCTTCGCCGCGCCGATCGCAGCGTTGACAGCCTGGATGTTCCGGACGCCTTCCGTGGAGAGCCAGTCTTCCAGCGCCCGGAGGCCCTGGCGCACGTAGACAGGCACGCCGTCCTTCCAGGTGGCGCGCCCGCACAGCACGCCGGAGAAATCCGAGCCCGCTTCGACGGCCATCTCCAGCGACTCGACGAACTGCGGGTTGTCTACGCCCGCGCTCAGATAAATGAAGGGCAGGCGCGCGGCGGCGGCAGCGCGGCGGAAGTGCTCGAGCGCCTCGGCCCTGCTGTAGGCGGCGGGCCCGGACTGCGACGCGGTCCCTTCCACATAGCGCAGATTCACCGGAATTTCGACCTTCAACACGTCCGCGCGGTACTGCGGCCGGGAAAATTCCTCCACGCTTCCCGCGACGATCTCCGGCTTGAGGCGTGCGTACTCGATGCCCTTCTCGTCAGGGATCTCCGGATGATAGCCTACCAACTCCAGAAAGAACGGGATCTGGTGCGTTTCGCACTCGGCGCCGATGCGTTCCACCAGCGCCTGCTTGATGTCGTTGATGGCAGGATCCTCGAACGGGGAGTAATGCATCAGGAACTTGACTGCGTCCGCCTGCCAGTCTTCGGCGATGCGTTTCACCGAGACGTGCTCGAGCAATTCGGGCAGCCGGCCCGGCCGCGTGTTGTCATAGCCGCTTTTTTCGTACGACAGCAGCAAGCCGCAACCGGGCGCGCGGGTGCGCGCGGCCTCCAGCCCCAGTTCGGGATCGAGCAGGATGGCGCTGGCGTAGGGCGTGAGGATGCGCGTGACGGCGGTCTTGAATTCCGCCATCATCTCGTCGGTGACCGGCCCGCCACCCGCCGCGGTCAGCATCTTCTTGAGGCTGCCCCGCTGATCCATCGCCGCCGCAGCGATGATCCCGTCGCGGTTCGCCAGGCGTTTCATGCGGGAAAGTTTGCCGGTCGAAAGCATTACACCTCCTTGTGCGTCCGGGATCTGCGCGCCGATCGAGGCGCGACAGGCGCCTCACAGCTCCTTGTTCTTGTAGCGCCGGGCCATCTCCTCCAGCGGGATGGGTTCGTAGTCGCCCGCGTGACCGGCCTGGCCGAAAGCGATCATGCGTTCCATGACGACTTTCTTCATGGCTTCGCGCGCCGGCTTCAGATACGAGCGGGGATCGAACTCTTCCGGCTTCTCGAAAAACACCTTGCGGATGGCGCCGGTCATGGCCAGACGGTTGTCCGTATCCACGTTGATCTTGCGCACGCCGTGGCGGATGCCGAGTTGGATCTCCTCGATGGGCACGCCCCAAGTGGGCTTGATCTTACCGCCGTACTGGTTGATGATGTCCTGCAACTCCTGGGGCACACTGGAGGAGCCGTGCATGACGAGGTGCACGTGCGGGATTTTCTCGTGGATTTGCTGGATGCGCTCCATCACCAGCACGGAGCGGTCGGGCTTGCGGCTGAACTTGTAGGCGCCGTGACTGGTGCCGATGGCGACGGCCAGCGCGTCCACGCCCGTTCGCTCGACGAATTCGGCCGCCTGGTCGGGATCGGTCAAGTGGGCCAGCCCGCTGACCCCGGCACCGTGGCCGTCCTCGATCCCGCCGAGCACCCCCAGCTCGCCCTCCACGGTGACGCCCCGCTCGTGCGCCATCTCGACCACTTCGCGCGTGACTTGGACGTTGTAGTCGAAGGTGGAAGGCGTCTTGCCGTCGGGCATCAGCGAACCATCCATCATCACGCTGGTAAATCCCATCTCGATGGCCGATCGGCAGGTTTCAGGACTGTTGCCGTGATCCAGATGGAGCGCGATCGGAATCTCCGGATAGAGCTCGACCGCAGCCAGCATCAGGTGGTACAGGTAACGATCCTGGGCATAGCTGCGCGCTCCGCGGCTGGCCTGAACAATCACCGGCGAGCGCGTTTCACGGGCCGCCTCCATGATGGCCTGGATCTGCTCCATGTTGTTCACGTTGAAGGCGCCCACGCCGTAGCCGCCTTTGGCGGCCTCGTCCAGAATCTGACGCATGGATACCAAGGGCATGAGTTTGACTCCTTTACGAAACTCCTATCGGCAGCCGGCCGCGGGCAAATGAGCCGGCCTCGATGACGAGTAATCCCCACCATAGCACGCGCTCCGGGTTGTTGACAAGGCAGCCGCCGCCCGCTCGTTTTGGCCGCACGGCCGCACGGTCCCTGCGGAGTTTCGCGCGGCCAGTTGCAGGCTGCGCCGCGGCCACTTACACTGGACGCAGAGAGGAGGCCCTGATGAAACGACGATCCGCGGGCCTGCTTGTCGTCTTGCTTCTGGCCCTGGAGGCAGGCGCCCAGGGGCCCCGCAGGCTCCGCCCCGGCTTCAATCTCTTCACCCGGGACCAGGACATCCAGTTAGGCAGGGAGGCGGCCGAACAAATCGAAAAGGAAATGGTGGTGGTCAGCGATGCCGTGCTGAACGACTACGTGCGCCGCATCGGCCAAAAACTGGCCGCCACCCCCGAGGCAGCCGGCTTTCCTTACAGCTTCAAGATCGTCCACGACAAGACCATCAATGCCTTTGCCTTGCCCGGCGGCCCCACCTATTTGCACACCGGCTTGCTGGCCGCGGCCGACAATGAAGCCCAGGTGGCCGGCGTCATGGCCCATGAAATTGCCCACGTGGCCCTGCGCCATGGCACCAATCAGCTTTCCAAGGCGAACCTCATTCAGTTGCCCGCGATGCTGGCCGCCGCCGCCGCCGAGCGCAAAGGCTCGCTGTGGGGGCAACTGGCCCAGTTAGGCATCGGCCTGGGCGCCGGTTCCATCCTGCTCAAGTATTCGCGCGACGCCGAAAGGGACGCCGACCTGCTGGGCACTCGGATGATGGCGCGCGTCGGTTATGACCCGGTCGAGATGGCTCGTTTCTTCGAAAAACTGGAAGCCGCGGGCGGCTCTCGCGGACTGCAATTTTTCTCCAGTCATCCCAACCCCGGTAACCGCATGAAAGCGGTCGAGGCGGAAATCCAGTATCTGCCCCGGGCTACTTACACCAAGGGAGATCCGCAGGAATTTGAAAAAATCAAGCAGCGCGTGGTTTCCCTGGGCGAGCCGCCCGCGCGAAAAGCGGCGCCGCCCATGCCTTCGCTCAAGCCGTCCGCCTCCCTGCGCGAATACCGCACGAGCTGTTGCTCGCTCTCTTACCCCGACAACTGGCAGGTTGTGCAGGACCGGCAAGGACAGGGAGCGATCATCGCTCCGAAGGAAGGCATCGTGGAGACAGCCAGCGGGACAGCCATCGGCGCAGGGATGGTCGTCGGGATCCACCCGCGCAGCGGCGCCGCCGGCTTGCGCACCCAGACCGACGAGCTGATTGGGCGGCTCATCTCGGCCAATCCCGGCATGAAAGTCCAGGCCTCCCGGGAAACCAATATCGGCGGCCGCCCGGCGCTGCTGATCACCCTGCACTCGCCGTCGCCTTACGCGGGCCAAACCGAGGTGGATTACCTGGTGACCGTCGAGCGTCCCGAAGGACTCTTTCACGTCATCCTCATCAGCCCGCAGCGGGCGCTGGCCGACCTGCAAGCTGCGTTCGATTCCATTCTCCGCTCGATCCGATTTCTCGATTGAGCCGCGATCGAGGGCGGCAGACCGTTGCCCGCGGGACAAGTGGTATACTCGACCGCTGAAGAAAAGTTCCCCGCGAGGCGGCATTCCATGACCCGTCGAAGCTTTTGCCTGATGCCTCTGGCCGCAGGCGCCGCCCTTAGGCGCTTTGCGCCCGTCGAAGATCCCGGGGCGCCCCGCGCCGCCGTCGAACGCTGGAAGGACATGCGCTTCGGACTATTCCTTCACTGGGGACCGGTCAGCATCGTGGGGACGGAAATCGGCTGGTCCCGCGCCGCTGAGCGCCGGGGACGCAAGGAAGGGCGCCCGGGCGTCGTGCCCGTCGAGGTCTATGACAATCTTTACCGCATGTTCAATCCGGTCAGGTTCGATCCCGACGAATGGGTCCACCTGGCGCGCAGCGCGGGCATGAAATACCTGGTTTTCACCACCAAGCATCACGACGGCTTTTGTAACTTCGATTCGAAACTTACTGACTACAAGGTCACCAGCCCCAGGTGTCCTTACGGAAGGGATATCGTCCGCATGCTCTCCGACGCCTGCCGGAGCGGCGGCCTGGCCTGGGGAGTTTATTACTCGCAGCCGGACTGGTATCATCCCGACTATCTCAACGGTCCGGCCCATGCGCGTTACATCGAGTATCTTCATGGACAGGTCCGGGAGCTGCTTACCGATTACGGCCCCACTACGGTCTGGTTCTTCGACGGTTTGGCGCGCCCGCCCGAGGACTGGGACGCCCTGCGCCTGATCCGCATGATGCGGCAGCTCGAGCCCAATCTGGTCATCAACAACCGCGCCGGCATTCCCGCCGACTATGACACGCCGGAACAGCGCCTTGGCCGTTTCCAGAACCGGCGTCCGTGGGAGACCTGCGCCACCTTGGGGTCGCAGTGGGCTTACAAGCCCGACGATCCGCCCAAGTCGCTGGAAACCTGCATTCGCGCCCTGGTGTGCTGCGCTGTGGGGGACGGCAATCTGCTGCTCAACGTCGGTCCGCGGCCTGACGGCCTGATCGAGCCTTCGCACGCGGCGCGCCTGCGCGAAATCGGCGTTTTTCTCGGCAAGTACGGCGAGAGCATTTACTCCACGCGAGGCGGCCCGTTCGTGGCGCCGGACGAAGACAAAGCCCCCGAAAAACCGGGGCCGCTCCAGATTCCCGGCGGGCGCTGGTGGGGCGGCAGCACGCACCGGCAGAATGTGATTTACCTGCACGTGCTGCGCTGGCCTGACGACGTTCTGCGTCTGCCTGCGATATCGCGCAAGATCGTGCGATCCGGCGTGCTCACCGGCGGCGAGGTCTCCGTGCGCCAGACGGCTGCCGGAATCGAGCTCAGCGTGCCGGTGGCGCAACGCCATCCGATTGATACGATCGTCAGGCTCGAGCTGGACGGCCCCGCCTCGGACATTCCGGTCGCGCGGCAAAGCTGAATCGGGCGGCCATGACCTCCAAGGAACGGGTGCTCCGAAATTACACCTTCCGGCGAACGGACCGGTTCACGATTGACTTCTGCGCCGAGTCCGCCGTCTATGAGCGGCTGCGCCAATACTACGGGGCCAAAGACGACCTGGAGCTGATGGAAATCCTGCATGTGGATTTCCGCTACCCGAAGCCGCGGTGGATCGGCTTTCCCCTGGTGGACGAGCAGGGCCGGCCGACCGATTACTTCGGCATCCCGCGCGGCGGCGTGGGAGACTTCGGCTACGCGCTCGAGCATCCGCTGGCGGGCGTACGCTCGGTGGCCGAGGTCGAGGCGTATCCCAAGTGGCCCTCGCCCGACATGTGGGACTATGACCGGTACGCGGAAGATTGCGCCCGCTTCGAAGAGTACGCGGTGCTGGGCGGCGTGTGGGGCTGGTTTTTCGAAGCCGCTTGCGAGTTGGTGGGAATGGACCAATTCTTTTTGCTCATCTATGATCAGCCCGAGGTGGCCCACGCCATCCTGGACCGCATCGTAGGGTTCATGGAGCGCACCTCGGAGATCATGTTCGAAAAAGCCGGAAAATATATTGACATTTGTTTTACCGGCGACGACTACGGCTTCCAGACCGGCCCCATGATGAGTCCCGCCATGTTCCATCGCTTCGTGCGCCCGTATCTTCAGCGGATTTATGACGTCGCACGGCGGCACGGCAAGCTGATCATGCATCATTCCTGCGGCAGCGTGGCGCGCTGGATCCCCACGCTCATGGAAATGGGCTTGAATATCCTCGAGCCGATCCAGGTTCGGGCCGCGGGCATGGATCCGCGCGAGCTGGCGACCCGATACGGAGGCCGCCTCTGCTTTCACGGCTCCATTGACACGCAGCAGACGCTGCCCTTCGGCTCGCCGGAGGACGTGCGCCGCGAGGTGCGCGAGCGGGTGGAGACGTTCCGTCCCTACGGCGGCTTCACCATCGCTCCCTCGCAGCACTTGATGTCGGACATACCCGTTGAAAACATCGTGGCAATGTACGAGGCCGCCTGGGAGTACGCCTGGTTGTAAGTTAGCGCTCCGCAACCGGCGACTTATAACCAGGCGTGCAGAGCTTCCCACCGCACCGTCCAGTCGCGCTGCGGGAAGCCGGGGGCGTGAGTCGCCGGACCGCCTTCCCAGCCTGCCGCCATCAACGCCACCGCCGCGAGCAGTCCCCCGTTGGCGGGCAGATACAACGGCAGGTTGGGCCGCTGCCAGACGTGTCCGTTGCGCGCCCAGCGGTTCTTGGGAGTATCCATGAGGAGGGCACGGACGGCCGTTTCCGGTTCTCCCAGTCGCGCCGCCGTCATCGCGATCATCGGGTAGTCCCAGCCCCACGTATCTTCCCAGCGCCAGACTTCGAGAACCTTGTGCAGGGTGCGCCGCATGATTTCCCGGTCCGCTTTCTTTCCCGGCAACACGCCCAGCGCAGCCAGCATCGAAGGATGGTCGCGATTGCGCTCGGTGAAAGTCCGGGGACAGTATTCGTGCGCCGGATAGGCGCCGTCGCGCACCGGCAACTCGGCCAGGTTCCTGCGGACTTCCTCCCAGCGGGGCTCCGGCGGCAGTCCGAGCCTGCGCCGCCAGGCCTGCGCCAGGTCCAGCCCGTGCGCCCAGTACTCCAGCTCGAATGTCGGATTGCGGGTTTCGCGCGGCGGGTGATTCTCCTGCGCCGGAATCACCGGCGGGCCGAGCACGTACCGCCCGGTGGCCGGATCTTGCACGGCGAAAGAGGCCATGAATTCCGCCGATGCGAAGACGATCTCCCGGTAACGCTCCAGCGTCTCGCGCCTGGGACGGGCACGGTAGCACAGTTCGGCGAATACGATCGGATGCGGCTGCTGCCAGATCAAGAGCGGCCCGATGGGTGACGGGCTATCCCTGCCTTCCGGTCCGACCATCTTCGGCCAGCGCGCGCCCGCATAGCCCTGTTCGCGAGCCTTGCGTCGCGCCACCGGAAGAATGCGCCGGTACCAGTCCATGCTCCGCTCCAGCAATGCAGCACGTCCCCAGAGGGGAAAGTGAGCTGCATGCCACCAGTGCATCTCCAAGTGAAACTTGCCGTACCAGCTATTTAAGGTGAGCCCGGTCTCCTGGGGCGGCAGCGAGCCGGCGCACTGGATCGCAGTGAGATACTGCGAAAGCACGATGCGACGCTCCAGCTCGCGGGCGCGCGGATCGCGGCTGCCTTCGAGCTCGATGGCGCCGCCATCCGTCCAGAAGCGCGCCCAGTGCATGGCGCATCGCTCGAACACGGCTCTCACCGGCAACAGCCCCGCCGGCGCCCGCTTCGGCGAAAACAGGCACACCAAACCCAGCCCATCGCCTGCCGAAGGCTGAAGCACAAAACGGTGCGGCCCCTGCTGCCGGACCTCGGCCGTTCCCTCCCAACCCAAGCTCACCCAGTAGGAGTCCGCGTCCAACTGGCGCGCGATGTCGAGCCGGCGCGGCGCCCGCGCATGGGGCGTGCTGCGATGAGCCTCCGGTCGCTCCCAGTCCGCCGCCGCCATGGCCGGCGAGCCATACGGGAACTCGATGACCAGGGCCAGGCGCCCTTCGCCGACGAGTCGCGAACGGATCTCGACCGCCAGCAGGTCACGCTCGGGATCACAGCACGTCTGGACCGCCACGGGCTCTGCGTCCAACACGAAGCGGCTCGACAAGGTCCCGGTCCACAGATCGAGCGTCTGCCGGACGTCTCGCAATTCCGCCGCCTGCGCGGCGCGTCCCTCGCGGCCCGTCAAAAGCAACCCGATCCGCCCCAGATGCAGCCTGTGCGGATTCTCGCGCAGCCGGCGATACAGTTCTTCCTGCCCGCGGGCGCTGGTCGGATAGCCGACCTTGCGGCCGTACGTGTCGTAGAATTCGAGCCGCAGATCCTCGGGTCCCAGGCCCTTCGGGGCAGGAAAGCTGTGCCATCCCCACTGCGACTGGGTGCACAACGGGACGCGGTCCGCGTACAACTCAGGGAAACTCTGAAGGCCCGTGGCATCCGCGGTGAACGCCAGCTCACCGTTGCCTGCCGACAACGGCGCCGAGGGATCGAAACCGTCCAGCGTCGGATTGTGCCGCCGCACCAGGCTGCGACGATCAATCGCGTCCCGCACAGGCCTTGCGCCCAGGAGCGTGGCGCCCGGGATCGCCAGCCAGTTTCTGCGCGTGATGCCGATCATCACCGTCAGCTTAGAGCTTTCGTGCCCGCCGCCGGGAAAGACCCCAACCGCCTGGATGATGCAGGTACCATAAAACGAGCCCGTGCATCTGCGACGCCTCCTTCGCGTGCCCAAACGGCGACTCGAGTTTCTCGCCCTCGCCGTGTTGCTCGGTTTTCTGGCGGGTCGGTACGTCTCGCCCACGGGCGCCTGGACCGCGCTGCTTGCGTCAGCCGCCTTCCTGCTGAGCTGCGCAGTTCTGCTGCGCTGGCTGCGCTGGGGCATCCGCAAGCTCATCTGGAGGCTTCGCAACCGATTGCTGGTGGCTTACCTGTTCATTGCGGTCGTTCCTGTGGTCCTGCTGCTCGGTTTGGCTGCGATCGGCGCGTGGATCCTGGCGGGGCAGATCGGCGTTTACGTCGTGGCCGGCGAGCTGGAGCGCCGCGCCAGGCATTTGGAGGAAGTGGCCCAGGGACTGGCGCTGACGCCGGTCTCGTCGCTGCCGGACAGGATCCGCTGGGTCGGACCTTACTTGCGCTCGCGGTATCCCGGCCTCGAGCTGACGGTTTCCAGACCCCAAAACCAATGGTGTTTCCCGCCTGACAGTTCACCCCTCCAACCGCCCGCCGGCTGGCAGGATCGCTCCGGGCTGTTACTCAAAGACGGCGCCTTGTACATGTGGGCGCACGTGGTTCGGGAATCCACCCAGGTCACGGCGCTTGCCCCGTTCGGCGCCGGTGCGCAGGCTGCCGTGGCGCCTCAGCTCGGGGACGTTTCGATCGTCGGCCGCTCTCTGGCGACGACCAGACAGGCGCAAGCAAGGAAATGGGTCTATCGGAAACGCGACGACCAGGTCGTCGGGGCCTCATTGCGCCTGCCGCCTCCCGCCGGGCGGTTCGATCCCGAGGTGGACTACGCGGCCCCGATTCCCGTCAGCCTGTGGGATGAGCCCAATCAAAGCCAGAACTACATCCTTTTCCTGCGCACCCGCTGCTCGGCGGTGTTGCGCACCGTCTTCGGGCAGTCGGTCGAGTGGCGTGAAGGCGTCACGTCGGCCTCGGTAGCCGGCGTGCTCTTCCTGGCCGTGGCGGGCGCTTTCCTCATCGTCGAGCTGGCGTCGCTGCTGATCGGAATCAATCTCACGCGCACCATCACGCGCGCCGTCCATCATCTGTACACAGGCACGCAGCGCGTCATGCAGGGCGACTTCACGCACCGGATACCCGTGCGCGGCAGCGATCAGCTTGCCGAACTGGGTCGCTCCTTCAACCTCATGAGCGAAAACCTGGGCCGGCTGCTGGAGATCGCCAAAGAGAAAGAACGATTGCAGACCGAGCTCGAGATTGCCCGTGAGGTGCAGAACCAGCTTTTTCCGCGTTCCCTGCCGCACACCCGCACCTTGCGGTTGCAAGCAGTGTGCAGGCCCGCGCGCCTGGTCTCGGGCGATTACTACGACTACTTGTCCCTGCCCGATTCGCGCCTGGCCCTGGCGGTGGGCGATGTCGCCGGCAAGGGTATTTCCGCGGCCCTGTTGATGGCCACCGTGCAATCCAGCATGCGCGCGCAGCTTCGCATGGTGTGCGAGCAGGCCGGCGCCGGCGGCCCGGGGGCTCCCTGGCCCGGTTTCTGCACGGCGGAGCTGGTGAGCCGCCTCAACCAGCACCTGCACGCCTTCACGCCGCCGGAAAAGTTCGCCACCTTCTTTCTGGGCATTTACGACGATGCCACCGGCTGGCTGGTTTACACCAATGCGGGCCATCCGCCGCCTGTGCTGATTCGCAACGGCGAGGCGCTGCGGCTGGAGATCAACGGAATGGTCGTGGGCGCCATCGCGTCGGCTGCTTACACGGAAAGTTCCGTTCGGCTCGAAGAGGGCGATCTGCTCGTCTGCTTCACCGACGGCGTCACCGAACCGGAAAATGAATACGGAGAGATGTTCGGCGAACAAAGACTGATCGAGCTGCTGCTCAGCTACGCCGGCGCCCAACCCCAGCAGATCCTGGCTGCCGTGGAGCAAGCCGTGCACCAATGGACCGGCACCGCCGAATTGCAGGACGATCTGACCTTGCTGGTGGCGCGCAGGGTTTAGCCGACGATGTCGTGGCGAGAGAACGCATCCCGACTTCTCATCCCGTCGCTTTCGGAGGCCGTGGCATGAAGATCCTGACTGCGGAGCAGATGCGCGAAGTGGACCGTCGCACCATCGAGATGGGCATCCCCGGGCTGGTGCTGATGGAAAACGCCGGCCACCGCGTGGTCGAATTCCTGGCTGAGACGTTCCGCCCTCTGAGGGAGCACCGCGTGGTGATCGTCTGCGGCAAGGGCAACAACGGCGGCGACGGCATGGTCGTGGCGCGGCAGCTCTGGACGCGTCTGCGGCCGCAGCGCTTGCACGTCGTGCTGGCCGGCGATCCGGCCGAACTCAAGGGCGACGCCGCCGCCAACTACCGCATGCTCGAAGTGGTCGGCTGCCCGGTGGCTCGCCAGATCACTGCCGAAATGCGGGATGCCACGATCGTGCTCGATGCGTTGCTCGGCACGGGTCTGAAGGGCGCCGTGACCGGCCCCATGCTGGAGTGGATCCGCGAGATCAACACCGGTTTTCCCCGCGCGCGCATCGTCGCCGTGGACATTCCCTCGGGCGTGGAAAGCGACGCCGCCGAGACGCCGGGCGAAGCGGTGCAGGCGGACTACACCGTGACCTTCACGGCGCCCAAAGTGGGCCAGATCCTGCCGCCCAACTGCCGCCGCGTGGGCCGTCTGCGCATCGCTCCCATCGGCAGCCCGCCGCATCTCTACGAGTCCGACGACTCGATTTTTCTTTCGCTGCTGGAGGCGCATAAGCTGGCGCCTTTGTTCGCGCCGCGCCTGCCCTGGTCGCACAAGGGCGACTTCGGCCACGTTCTCATCGTCGCCGGATCCCGCAGCAAGCCGGGCGCTGCCGCGATGACGGCGCTGGCCGCGTTGCGCGCCGGCGCCGGCCTGGTGACGGCGGCGTCGGCGACCTCCGCCGTCCCCATGATCGCTTCGCACTCGCCCGCAATCATGTACGAGCCGCTGCCTGAGACCGACGATGGCGCCATCGCCTTCCGGGCGTTCGACCGGCTGCTGGAGCTGGCGCAAAACAAAGACGTCATCGCGCTCGGACCCGGCCTTGGCACGCATCCAGAGACGGTGGATCTGGTGCGCCGCCTGTTCGATCAGTTGCCGCAGCCGTGCGTGGTGGATGCCGACGCTTTGAACGCGCTGGCCGGCGCGGCGTTCCGCGGAGATGGCAAAGTCCGCATCCTCACGCCTCACCCCGGCGAAATGGCCCGCCTGGCCGGCCTCACCACCCGCAAGGTGCAGGCCGACCGCGTGGCGGTCGCGCGTTCCATCGCCTGCGAGCGGAGCGTGATCCTCGTGCTCAAGGGCTATCGCACTCTGATTGCGACGCCGGATGGCGGCGTGCGCGTCAATCCGACCGGCGGCCCGGGCCTGGCTTCAGGCGGCTCGGGCGACATCCTCACCGGCGCCATCGCCGGCCTGCTGGCCCAGTTCCCGTCGGATCCCGCGCTGGCCGCTGCCGCCGCGGTCTACTTGCACGGGCTGGCCGGTGATCTCGGCGCGGCTGAGTGGGGCGAGCAGCCCCTGATCGCGACCGACCTGCTCCGGTTCTTCCCCCGCGCGATGCGCGAAATCGCCGAAGGGCGCCCGCCCGCCTGGATCTGTTGACCGCCGTGGCTGTTTACTACTCCAGTTCGGAAGAGGAGACCGTGGCGCTGGGCCGGCAGCTCGCCGTGGCCTTGCCACCCAAGGCCGTGGTGCTGCTCATCGGCGATCTCGGTGCAGGCAAGACCACGCTCGCCAAGGGCATCGTGCAGGGCCTGGGCGCCGCTGAGCCTGACGAGGTTTCCAGCCCCACCTTCACACTGGTTCACGAGTACGGCGAGCGACCCAAGGTGTACCACGTGGACCTCTACCGGATCGGCAAGGCGCAGGAGCTGGAGAGCGTGGGCCTGGAGGAGTTGCTGGACCGGGAAGCGGTGGTGCTGGTGGAGTGGGGCGAACGCTTTCCTCGCCTCTGGCCGACGGATCGCATCGAGATTCATCTGCGCCGGCTGAACGACGACCGCCGGGAAATTCGCGTGGAGTTCGCCGCTTCGGCTCTCATGCACCGGGAGCGGTCTTGACAACGGGTCAGAGGCGCCCACCCGCGCTTGCATCCTTCCGCGTTTTGTGATACAGGTTTGCTGCGGAGGCATCTTCATGACCGCTCGCCACAGCAAAGCTCTGATGAGTTCGGCCTTGTTCGCACTCAACGCGTGGATGCTCTCGTGCACCGGCGGCGCTCCCCCGCCGCCCCCCAAGGGCACCCCCGCTTTCTACTGGACTGCGGCCAGAGAGACCTTCAACGCGGGCGACTACATCAAGGCCAGCGACCATCTGGAGCAACTGGCCAAGACCGACAACGAGTACATCGCCCGCGCGCAGCCCTGGAAACTCGTCCTGGATAGCGGCATGGCCAGGGGATACATGGAACTGGCGGACCGTTTCGAGCGCGGCAGCTTCGCCAACCGCATCAATCCGGCCCCCTTCCGCCGCCAGATGTCCCAGTACCGGATCCAGGCCGGCCAGTACGCCGTGCAGGCGGCGGAAACCATGTTCCGCTTCCGTGAAAAAAACAAAGACTCGGAAATTGTTCTGGAGTTCGCCTACCCCACCGGCAGCGCGGCTGAAATCCCTCAACTCAACAAAATCGGCCAGGGCATTCTCATTCAGGAAGCCGAACTGGAAGCCGTGGAGCGAAGAACCACGCAGCGTGAAGTCCTGCTCATGACCTGCCGCGCCGTGGGGGCCCCGGACGATACCGCCAAGACCCAGGAACTGTTCAAATCGCCTCCCGTGAAGGTCCCTCGCGCCACTTTCCTTCTGGCCTTCGCCGAGGCCTTCTATGATCTGTCCGCTCTGTTCGGCCCCAAGAAGCTCGATCAGCCCCAGCGCCTCGGCGCGCTCTGCAAGGAGGCGCTGGCGGTTCTCCGCGAGGTGCCCGAAAGCAAGAAGACCAAGGACCTGAAAGCCCGGATCGAGAAGGCGCTCAAGGAGGCCAAGATCAGCTGAGGTCGCCCGCTCTCACGGGGCCGCGATCTCGAGGACGCCATCTGCCCGCTGCCGGATTCGACAGGGTGACGGCCGCTGCCCGCAGTCGGGCAGCGCCCGCCCGGCATAGTAATTCAACCCGTAACGGCGATCGCGGTCCGCCTCTTCGATGCAACAGGCGGCTGCGCGGCCCCGGGTTTCGCGCCAAAAAGCCCTGACCGAAACCCGGCGGTCGAGCGTGTCCAGCGTCGTCCCTGACATCCAGAGAACCGCGGCGGCGACTCCCAGTGCGATGGGCGCAAGGGCAAGGTCTCCGCGCCTGGGCCCCCACCACCAGCACCACGCCGCCGGCGCCAATGCCGCCAGCATCGCGATCCATGGCCAATCCGGCCACTCCGCCTTCCGGATGCCGACCTCCAGCGCCGAGGGCAGCACTCCGGCAGCCGGAGGAACCAGCGCCAGCAACAGGGCAGAAATCACCAGTGTCCAGCGCAGGCGCTCCGACCGGTCCACACCCACGCCGATCAGCGCGCACGCCGCGGGCAGCAACGGCAGCAGGTAGCCGGGAAGCTTGTTCCTCACCAGCGAAAAGAACACCAGACCGAACAGCGTCCAGGCCAGCAGGAACCTCAGGCGAACGTCGCCGTACATCCGGCGTCGCGCGGCCAGCGCCGCCAGCGGCGTCCACGGATACAGGCCGGCGGCCAGAACCGGCAGGTAGAACCACCACGGTTGCACGTGCTGGAGCCGGTCGGTGTAAACCCGCGCGACGTGGTGCTCCAGAAAGAACTCATTCACGAATTGCCCGCCGTAGCGGAGCCCGACCAACAGGTGCCACGGCCCGGCGACGACCAGGAAGGCGAGGATCGGGCCCGGACGCAACCACGCGCGCCAGCCTCGCCGTCCCATCCAGAAAAGCGGCAGCGCCAGCACCGGCGCCACCAGACCCTTGGCCAGCACGGCCAGGCCGAGCAGCCCCGCCGACCAGGTCAGCCCGCTCGCATCGCCGCGCGCCAGCCAGGGCAACGCCAGCAGCATCGCGGCGGAAAAACTGGCCGCCAGCGGCAGGTCCGTGACCCCCACGCGGCTGTACGCCAGCCACCCAACCGAGGTCGCCAGGATCACGGCCGAATACCCCGCGGCGCGCTCGCCAAATTCGCGGCTCAATCTGCGCCAGTACCAGACCACAAAGAGCACGCTGGCCAGCGCGATCGGCAGCCGGGGCGCCAGATCCTCGTCCAGACCCGCGCAGAAACCCAGCCCGATCATCCAGTAGGTCAGCGGCGGTTTTTCGAACCACGGCTCGCCCCACAGCCGAGGCGTGATCCAGTCGCCCGAGCGCGCCATCTCGCGCGCAATGGCGGCGTACCGTGGTTCGTCCGGCCCCAGCATTCCGACCCGGGCCAGACCGCTGAAATACAGCAGCCCGCACAGCGCCATCAGAGCCGCCGGCGTCGCTCGCCTTTTCCGGTCCCCTGACAACTCTCAAGTATAATGGGCGCAAATGATGCGGCTGTACCTGCTCGTGCACTTGCTGTTGTTTCAGGTGCAGCGGATCATCGAGGTCGGCTGCCCCTGTGATCCCGGCAAACCCGAAACCATGCAATTGCGGCAGTGTAGCCTCTGCCAGGAAGCCGAGCGCGAGCCGGCCGACGTGGTGATTTTCTTCAAGCGCGACGCCAGCCCGCGCAAGCCCAACCGCTGGCTGGCCCTGGTCCGAACGCACGAATACGACGGCCTGCGCGGCATGGAGCGCATGCCGCACCGGTTGCGCACGCGCTTGTGGGAGGCCGCCATCCGAAAAGGCCGCGAGCTGTGGGGCGAGGAGTGGGGACTGGCCTACAATGGGGATCAGGTGCGCACCCAGTGCCATCCGCACATCCACATCGGCAAACTGCTCAAAGGCGTCGAGACCGACCGGGCCGTGCGTGTGGTCAACAGCCCGGCCGAGATTCCCGTTCCCAGGGACGGCAGCGGCATGTGGGTTCATCCTCACGGCCGGCGACTGCACGTGCATCTGAACGAGCAGATCTGCGAAACCGTGCTGATGCGCTGACTGGCGCACCGCCCCCGCAATGAGTCTGGTGGAAATCCAGCGCGCCCCACGCCCGGAGGATGCAGCTTTGTTGCTCCATCCGGCGGACAACGTGGCCGTTGCCCGAGCGCCGCTCTCTCCGGGGGCGCGTCTGCGTTTCGGTGATCGCGAGATCCCGGTGCGCGACCGAGTGCCGGCGGGCCACAAAGTTGCGGTACGCGACATCGCCGCCGGCGAGAACGTGGTCCGCTACGGCGAACCCATCGGACGAGCGCGTACCGCCATCCTGCCCGGCGAGCACGTGCACACGCACAATCTGGCTTTCGACGACGCCGCGCCTCAGTACCGCTTTCCGGAACACGATCTGCCGCTGCCCGAACGCCGCGACGACGCTCCCGCCTTCCTGGGATTTGTCCGCCAGGACGGGCGCGTGGGTACGCGCAACTACATCGCCGTCGCCGCCGCCAGCAACTGCGCCGCGCACGTCGTGGATCTGGTCGCCCGCAGCTTCGAGCAGGCGCCCATGCCGCCCGGCGTGGACGGCGTGGTCGCCTTCCCGCACGGCGAAGGTTGCGGCCAGACCGCCGGGCCCGATACGGAACTGCTTCGCCGCACCCTGGCCGGTGTGCTCGATCATCCCAACGTCTCCGCCGCCCTGCTCATCGGCCTGGGTTGCGAGGTCAACCAGATCAGCGCCTATTTTCCCGATCGGAACCTGCGCACCCAACGCCTCGTCGGCCTGACCATCCAAATGAGCGGCGGCACGCGGGCCACCGTCGAGGCTGCCCGCCGCGAGATCCATCGCCTGTTGGAGCGCGCTGCGGCCGAGCGGCGAACACCCGTGCCCGCCTCCCGACTCGCGCTGGGTCTGAACTGCGGCGGCTCGGACTCCTTCTCCGGCATCACCGCCAATCCCGCCCTCGGCCTGTGCTCGGACCGGCTGGCGCGGCTGGGCGGCACGCCCGTGCTCGCCGAAACCACCGAAATCTTCGGCGCCGAACACCTGCTGGTGCGGCGCGCACGAAACCGTCAGGTGGCCGAAAAACTGCTCGGCTACATCGAACGCTATCGCCGGTACCTGGCGGCTTTCGGGGCAACCTTCGACGACAACCCCTCGCCGGGCAACAAGTACGGCGGCCTGAGCAACATCCTGGAAAAATCGCTCGGAGCGGTCGCCAAAGGCGGCAGCACTCCGCTGATGGACGCCGTGGACTACGCCGAACGCATCGTCACGCCGGGCCTGGTCTTCATGAATACGCCCGGCTACGACCCCGTTTCTCTGGCCGGCCTCGCCGCAGGTGGGTGCACCGTGATCGCTTTCACCACCGGGCGCGGCAGCGCCATCGGTTTTCCCACCGTCCCCGTCATCAAAATCGCCAGTAACAGCCGCACTTTCGCCGCCATGCGCGACAATATGGACGTCAATGCGGGGCGCATCGCCGACGGCGAGGCCACCCTGGAAGAGGTGGGCGAGGAAGTTTTCCAGCTCCTGCTGCGCGTGGCTTCCGGCGAGCGCACGGCCGCCGAGCGCTTCGGTCATCGCGAATTCGTGCCCTGGCGCATCGGTCCCGTCATGTAAGGTGCGAACGTAGAATGGGAACATGACGCCGCGCGAGCGCGTACTGGCTGCTCTCGAGCACCGCGAGCCTGATCGCTTGCCCATGGACCTGGGCAGCGCGCGTTTCACCGGCATGACGGCGCCCGCCTACGAAAAGCTGCGCACCCTGCTCGGCTTCGGCCGTCCGGGCGTCGTCATTGACCGGATGCAACAACTGGTCGAAATGGACGAAGCCGTCCTCCAACATCTCGGCGTGGATCTGCGCGCCTTCAGTTTCGGCAATCCCGATTCCGGCGGCGACATCGAGTTGGGCAACGGCCGCTACCGTGACGAATGGGGCATCGTGCGCCGCTGGCCGCCCGGTTGTCCCTATTACGAACTGGAGATCTCGCCCCTGGCCGGCGAAGTCAGCCCGCAGGAGATCGCCCATTACCCCTGGCCGGACCCCACCGATCCCGGGCGCTTCCGCGGTTTGCGGGAGCAGGCTCTGCGATTGCGTCAGACCGGCTACGGCGTCATGTTCAACGCCCGCTTCAACCTGGTCCACATGACCCAGTACCTGCGCGGCTTCCATGACTGGTTCCTCGACCTCGCCGGCCATCACGGTCTCTTCCAGACCCTCATGCACGCCGTGCTGGAAGTCATGATCGAGATGAATCGCCGCGCGCTGGCCGAGGTCGGCGATCTCATTGATGTGGTCGCTTTCGGCGATGACGTGGGCATGCAGGATCGCACCATCTGCTCGCCGCCTCTGTACCGCAAGCTGATCCGCCCTTTCCACGAGCGCATCCTTGCGACCATCCGCTCCCACACGCCGGCCAGGATCCTTTACCACACCTGCGGCTCGGTCTATCACTTCATCCCTGACTTCATCGAAATGGGCATTGACGCGCTCAACCCCGTGCAGGTCAGCGCCCGCCATATGGAGCCGGAACGCCTCAAACGCGAGTTCGGCGATCGCATTTGTTTCTGGGGCGGAATCGACAGCCAGGGACTGCTTCCCCACGGCACGCCCGAGCAGGTGCGCGCCGAAGTCCGCCGCATGTTCTCCATCATGGGACCCGGCGGCGGCTGGGTGCTGGCCGCGGTCCACAATATTCAGCCCGATGTCCCGCCGGAAAACGTGCTCGCCATGTTCGAAGAAGGAAGGAGCTGCGTGTACGCTGCCGGCGCGGCCGCAGGGTGAGCCCCGAGGAAGGACGCGATGGCCGGCCGGGCAGGCTTTCATTCGGGGCCGCAAGTCGTCCTCGTGGGAGCGGGCGTCATTGGCGTCTGCTCCGCCTGGTTTCTGGCTCGCCGCGGCGCGCGCGTGCTCGTGCTGGAGCGGGAACGCATCGCGGCCGGGGCCAGCTTCGGGAACGCCGGCGTGCTCGCCCCTGGCCATCTCCCGCTGGTCAAACCGGGACGCTTGCGGTCCATCCTGAAAACCGTCTTCCGGCCCCTGAGCCCGATCTACGTGGCGCCGCGTCTCGATCCCTCCCTGATGGTGTGGCTCATGAGGTTTGCTCGCCGCTTCCGCGAGCCGGAAACCGACGCCGCCATGCGCGCGCTCGCTCCTCTGGGACGGGAGAGCCTCCGTCTGTACGACGAGCTGATCCGCGAAGAAAAACTGGCCTGTGGGTTCCGCCGCTCCGGCTATTTCGAGGTGTGGCGCGACGAGCAGGGATTGCGGGAGGCCGAACACGAAGTCGCCTTCGCTCTCCGCCACGGCTTCCGGGCCGAGCTCCTCGCCGCCGAGCCGCTGCGCCGCCGCGAGCCGCGCCTGCGTGCCGGAATCGCCTGCGGGGTTCACTTCGCGGACGCCGCCACTCTGGACCCGCACGCTTTCGTGACCAGTCTCGCCGACCGCGCCAGGGCGGCGGGCGTCGGCTTTCGCTCCGCCACCCAGGTCGCGCGCGTGCTCGTGGAGAAAGGCCGTGTGCGCGGCGTGCGCACGGCCACCGGAGAGGATCTTGCGGCTGACGCCGTGGTCGTGGCGGCGGGCGCCTGGAGCGCATCGTTGTTGCGACCCTTGGGTTACGCTCTGCCGCTCCAGCCCGCCAAGGGATACCATTGCGATGTGGTTCCGGACGAAGGCGGCGGCCCGCTGCTCACCGAGGCCTGTGTGCTGGCCGAACGTCTGGTCTTCGTCACCCCTCTGGGCAATCGCGTCCGCTTCGCCGGCACCCTCGAGTTTTCCGGGCTCAATGAACGGATCCGGCGCCCGCGTCTGGAACAGCTCACGCGCGCCGCGCGTGAGTACTACGAGGGTTTGGAGGCCACGCGCGCCGTCTCGGAGTGGTGCGGTCTTCGGCCCTGCCTGCCCGACGGAATGCCGGCCATCGGCCCCGTCCCGGACGTCGAGGGTCTCTACGTCGCCACAGGACACGCCATGGCAGGCATGACGCTGGGGCCGGCCACGGGCCAGCTCATCGCCGGAATGGTTCTCGGCGGGGGGCCTTCGCTGGACGTCACCGCCCTCAGCCCGGCCCGATTTTCCTGAACCCGACCGGCTTCGCCGCTCAATACTTGGGAACGGATGGATCTACCTGATCGCTCCACGCCAGAATGCCGCCTTTCAGATTCTGCACGTGGCGGAAGCCCGCCTCCCGCAGCAGCTTGACGGCCTTCGCGCTGCGCTGCCCGCTGCGGCAGTGCACGATGATCCGCTCGGCCGAGTCCAGCTCGTGCAGCCGCTGCGGCAGTTCCTTCAGCGGGATCAGCCGCGCCCCGGGAATCGAGCAGATCCGGTGCTCATGCGGTTCGCGCACGTCCAGCAGCAAGAAACGCTCGCCGCGGGCCATCAGCGCCTCGAGTTCACGCGGCTCCAGATCGCGGTCGTCAGCCTCCTGCATGCCTCGTTCACGGCGCACGCCGCAGAACTGTTCATAGTCTATCAGCGCCCGGATCGTGGGGCGATCCCCGCACACGGGGCAGTTCGGGTCGCGCCGCAGCTTCAGCTCGCGGAAGCGCATCGCCAGGGCGTCGTAGAGCACCAGGCGGCCCACCAGCGGGCGCCCCGTCCCCAGGATCAGCTTGACCGTCTCGGTGGCCTGGATCAGGCCGATCAGTCCGGGCAGGATTCCCAGCACCCCGCCCTCGGCGCAACTGGGCACAAGGCCGGGAGGCGGCGGCTCCGGATACAGGCAGCGATAGCAGGGACCGCCCGGCATGGCGAAAACCGTCGCCTGGCCCTCGAAGCGAAAAATGGAGCCGTACACATTGGGCTTGCCCAGCAGCACGCAGGCGTCGTTGACCAGATAGCGCGTGGGGAAATTGTCGGTGCCGTCCACGACGATGTCGTAGTCGCGCAGGATCTCCAGCGCATTCTCGCTGGTCAGCGCGGTTTCATATCCCTCCACCTGGATCTCGGGATTCAAAGTCCGCAGCCGCTCGATGGCGACCTCCAGCTTCTTGCGGCCGACGTCGGGCGTGGCATAGAGAATCTGCCGCTGCAAGTTGGTCAGATCCACCACGTCGTAATCCACCAGTCCCAGCCGGCCCACGCCCGCGGCCGCAAGGTACAGCGCTAGGGGCGAGCCCAGACCGCCCGCGCCCACCACCAGCACCCGCGCCTGCTTGAGCTTGAGCTGCCCCTCCATCGCCACCTCGGGCATGATGAGATGGCGGCTGTAACGCAGGATCTCCTCCCGGCTCAGGCCGGCGGCCGTTTCCGCGACCGCAGCCCCGCCCGCGATGCTGGGCACGATGGAGATGGTATCCGCCGCAGTTACTGCGGTCTGCTCGCGCTGCAAATAACGAATATCTTCTTCGTTCACGTAAATATTTACAAAACTGCGCAGCTTTCCCTCGGCGGTGAAGAGGTGACGTCGCAGCTCCGGATACTTTGCCGCCAGCTCTTCGAGTAACTCGCCGACGGTCGCGCCTTGTAATTCGACCTCGGCTTGTTGTTCGGCGTATTGTCGCAGTGCGGAAGGAATCAGGATTTTCGGCATACGCTCTCTCCGGAGGACGCGGCGGGAAACCACAGAGGCTCGCGCTCGGAACCTTTCAGCTCCTCGTCCGGCCGCCAGCAGCCCGCTTCGGCGAACTCGCCCCCGCGGATGGACAACACCACGTAACAGTACCAGGGGCAGGCGTTTTCCAGGTCGGTTCGCGAAAAGTACGCGCCTTCGTCGGGATGGGAATGATAAATGCCCAGCACTTGCTGGTCCAGGCTGCGGGCCTCCCGCTCCACGCGCAGCAGTTCGGCGGGATCTACCTGGTAGCGCGCCCGTCGCGATCCCGGCCAGACGTTCTGAAGCGGCACGGCCCTGAGCACGCGCTTGATGCCGTCCTCGCGCACGCCCAGCATGGCGCCGCAGGTCTCCTCGGGATACCCCTGGCGCGCGTGCTCCAGCATCGCCTCCCAGGCTTCCCGCTCAATGCGAATCATTCCAGAATTCCTCGCTCAGGTATTTCTGCCCGTCGTCGCACAGCACCGTCACGATCACCCCGGAGCGGCCTTCCGCTTCGAGCCGGCGCGCCAGCTCCAGCGCCGCCGCCACGTTGGCTCCGGAGGAAATCCCCACCAGCACGCCCTCCTGGCGAGCCAGACGCCGCGTCATCTCGTACGCCTGCTCGGTTTCCACGCGCAGGATGCCGTCGGCCAGGCCGGGATCCCAGATTCCCGGCACGAGGGCGGTTTCCATATGCTTGACCCCCTCGATGCCGTGAAACGGCGAGGCGGGCTGGACGGCCCAGCACTGCACACCGGGCAGATCGCGCCGTAGCCGCCGGCTCACGCCGACGAACGTCCCGCTGGTGCCCAGAGCCGCCACGAAGTGCGTGATCCGGCCGCCCGTCTGGCGGATGATCTCAGCGCCTGTGGTGCGGAAATGCGCCCTCCAGTTGGCGGGATTGTTGTACTGGTCGGGATAGAAATAGCGGTCAGGATCCGAAGCGAAAATCCGCCGGCACTCGCGAATCGCGCCGTCGGATCCCTCGGCCGGGTCGGTCAGAATCAGCTCCGCCCCATAGGCGCGCAAAATCCGCTGTCGTTCCAGCGATGCGTTGCGCGGCAGGCAAAGCCGGACCCGGTATCCGCGAGCCGCCGCGATCATCGCGTAGGCAATGCCCGTGTTGCCGCTGGTGGCGTCCAGGATGATGCGCTCGGAGGTCAACAAACCGCGACGTTCGCCCTCCTGGATCATGGCCAGGGCCGCGCGATCTTTGACCGACCCACCCGGGTTCAGGAACTCCGCCTTCGCATACAGCTCGACGCGCCCCAGCCCCAACCCGATTCTGCGCAACGGCAGCAGCGGCGTGCCGCCAATGCGGAACTGCCGAGCCGAAGCTCCCTGGCGACGGCTCTCCGTGACTGCCATTCCCATGGCGCCCAAAGCCAGCCCCTTTAGGAGCGATTATATCATTCACGCATATCCCCGTCAACAATTAGGACTTTCCTGACCGATGTCGGTCTCTTGCCGGTACGTTTGTCCGACGGGTTCAGACCGGCTCACTCGGGGACCCATTCTCTACCAGTCGCGTCGCCACTCGTCGCGCCTGCCTGAGAACGATCCCGGCCACCACCAATGTCCTCGCGGTGAACCCCGGCCTGCGGTACACGCTCGCCGCCGGTTCGACCCGAAGCAGACCCTCGGCGAACGCCCTTGTCGGGCTCAGTTCGCCCCGGAAGATGCGCCAGACGGTGGCGTAGTCGCTGGTGACGACGAAATCGGCACGGCCCGGGCATGCCGAATCGCCCACTTCCAGCTTGCGCAGCTGTCCCTTGACCAGGTCCACGAAGATCGTCGCTTCCCCTTTGCCGCCGTACAGGGCCCGCAGCGGGGCAGGCAGCCCCGCGATAGAGTACATGACGCTGAGGCTGAATGCGGAGGAAAGCCTGCGGAAGTATTCGTCGGAGCGCCGGGCGGCCTCCACGGCCCGTGCGACTTCCCGCACCCACTCCGGCGACAGGAACACAAGGCCGCCTTCCCCTCGGCCCTGTTGGCCGGAGCCTTCAGTCGAGCCGCGACGCCACTTCCGCGTGCTCATGGCAGCTTTCGAACTCCCCACGGACTCGGACGACTGGACTCTTTAAGTTATCGCCGATTCCCGCCGTTTCGTGCAAGGGCCTTCGTACGGGGCCCGGTGTGGGAGGCAAGCGAAGCCTTGCTTGCGGCTCTATGGGATGGCGAGCGTTACGGCGCCGGATTGGAACCGCCCGCCTGCGATCACCAGACTGACTTCGCCCTTGCCCGCCGGCGAGCGCGGCAGGGGCCGAGGCGGATCTGGTTCACGCCGGGGCACTACCCCTGCGGACCGGCGTAAGTGATCGGCACGGCGGTTCCGCCGACCTGCGCCGTCAGCCTGGAGAGCCGGATCTGGCTTCCCCACGCAGGAAACGCCTCCGGCTCTCGTAGGAAACGAACTTCATTGAAAACCGGCAGGATCGCCACAACACTTGCGGAAGACTGCACGGTGACATTGGTCCCGCAGGCGCCCATATGCAGAGAATCAGCGGCCCGCCGGATCCGACCAGGCCGCGCAGCGCGACGCGGTCAATGCTGATTTCCGGATTCCCCCGCGGCAAGTTGCTGATCTGCTCGTTTCCCCATCCCGGCTCGCAATGACGAAAGCCGGCAGGAGCTTACCCGGAATTTCGGGTCATTGCCCGCAACGCCCTGTAAAACTGGGGCCAGATCTCTCGGACAAGCGACCGCCGTAAGTGGACCCGGAAACCCGTGGCGCGCGATTGCGAAGGCTCCTGACGCGCCCTCTCGGAGCGTTGGCTCCGGACCCGGCCGACATTTCTCCGTGTTTTTCTGATTAGCTTACATTGCAGGATTTCGTCGTTTGGGCAAGTCGAAGCCGGTTAGTGAGCTTTGAAAGAGCTGCCGTGTACGGGCTCACGATAGCCCGAGCCTACGAAACGAGGGCGAATTTCGGAAAAACCAAACAGTTTTGCCGAATAATCCATGCAGTCAACCGAATGGTTCCGGAACCGCCTGTCCTGCACGCAGCGCGTTGTGCGCAGCCTGGTCTTGGATCACTGCCCGGAAGGACGTGGAGTCGGCAAAAGCGCTCCGGTCCGCGATGGGCAAGTGATTGCTTCGGCATCGCTGTTCCTGGGAGTTGCCGCGCGAGGGCCACGGAACCGAACATCGTGGCAATCGGTTTTCAGACCGGCATCAGCGCGGGATCTTGCGGACGTTTGATCACACGATGCCTCTGTTTCCGGCGTCGCCTCCGCAGCCTGCGCGTTGCTCATCCTACGGGTTTGATGATACGTTCTAGGTGCGGAGCGATCGCCATGCCCGCTTCAGCTTCTCGACCCCTGTCCCGTCGCCGCCTGCTCGCCTCCTGCGCGGCACCGCTCGCAGCCTTACGCGCCGCCCGCGGACGGCCTCCGAACTTCGTCCTGCTCGTTACCGACGATCAACGTTGGGACACCATCGGCGCCCTGGGCAACCCTATCATCCAGACGCCTCATCTGGACCGACTGTGCCGCGAGGGCGTCACATTCGTCAACCACTTCGTGACGACCTCGATCTGCATGGTGAGCCGCGCCAGCATGTTCCTCGGGCAGTATCTTTCCACTCACGGCATCAACGAATTCGACGCGCAGATGACGCCGGAGGCCTTCCGGCGTTCTTACCCCGGCCTTTTTCGCGCCGCCGGCTACCGTATGGGTTTCATCGGCAAGTGGGGACTGGACCGAAAGCCGCTGCCCGAGGACCAGTTCGATTACTGGCGCGGTTTTGCCGGGCAGGGAACTTACTTTCCGGAAGGCCCTCGCGGTCCGCATTCCACGGCACTCATGGGACGCCAGGCCATCGAGTTCCTGCGGCAGTCCGCCGGCCGGCAGCCGTTTTTCCTCCAGGTCAGCTTCAAGGCGCCTCACGTGCAGGACGAGGATCCGCGCCAGTTCCTTTACGACCCCGCCGACGCCGCTCTCTACCGCGACGTGACTTTTCCGCCTCCTCGCACCGCGGACACCCGATTTCTGTCCGCGTTGCCCATCGAGGTGCATCGCAGCGAAGGTCGTCGCCGCTGGGCCATCCGCTTCTCGACCCCGGAGCTCTACCAGGAATCGCTCCGAGGTTACTATCGTTTGATCAGCGGGGTGGACCGCGTGGTGGGCGAGATCTGCGGCGCCCTGGCCGACCTCGGACTGGAACGCGACACCGTCATCGTTTTCACATCGGACAACGGCTTTTACCTCGGCGAGCACGGCCTGGCGGGCAAGTGGTTGATGCACGAGCCCTCGATCCGGACGCCCATGATCGTTTACGATCCCCGCGTACCCGGAAAGGCCCGTGGCCTGCGCCGCCCGGAAATCGCCCTCAACATTGATCTGGCGCCCACGCTTCTCGCGCTGGCCGGTCTGGAAATTCCCCGCACCATGCAGGGCCGGAGCCTGGCGCCGTTACTCGATCCCGCAGCGCGGCCGGCCTGGCGCAAGGACTTCTTTTATGAGCACACATTCACTGCGCGCGGTTGGATTCCGCGCGTCGAAGGCGTGCGCACCGAGCGCTGGAAGTACACGCGTTACCTCGACACGGCCCCGCTCTTTGAAGAGCTCTACGATCTGGAGGCGGACCCGCACGAGGAACGCAATCGGGCGCGCGATCCCTCGTTGCACTCCGTACGGGAAAAAATGCGTGCCCGCTACGCGGTGTGGAAGAAAACCCTGTCGGAATCGAGCCCGGGGCTGGGTTGGGCGCGCGGCGAGCCCGAACCGGCTGAACTTTAGCGCGGCCTTCAGTTGGCAGGCGCCAGGTGCGGCGTGATCATGCGCACCAGCTCGGCCTTGGGCACCGCGCCTACGCGCATGTCCACCACGCGGCCGTCCTTGAACAACAACAGGGTCGGAATCCCGCGAATCTGATAGCGCATCGCCGAGCTGCCGTTGGCGTCCACATCCAGCTTGGCCACCTTGAGCCGCCCGGCGTATTCCTGGGCCAGCGCTTCCACGACCGGAGCGATCATCCGGCACGGCCCGCACCACTCGGCCCAGAAGTCCACCAGCACAGGCACATCCGACTGCAATACCTCTTGATCGAAGGTCTGATCCGTCACATGAATCACGTTGGCTGCCACGATTGTTGACTCTCCATTGCCCATGATGCAAAATTGCGGGCGGGGGATTCAGCCGCCCAGCTCGCCAAACAGGGCCGAGTAGGCTGCGGCCGAGGCCTTCCAGGAAAAATCCTTGCGCATCCCGGCGCGCATCATGGCTTCCCGGCGCGGCCGGTCGCGCCAGGCCTGGAGCGCCGCGCGTACTGCCTGCATCATCGCCCCGGCGCTGTAATCCTGGAACCGGAAGCCGGTAGTGTCGTCCACCGTGTCCGCCAGCCCGCCGGTCGCCCGCACCACCGGCAGCGTGCCGTAGCGCAGACTATAGATCTGGTTCAAACCGCACGGCTCGTAGCGGCTGGGCATCAGGAAAATGTCCGCCCCGGCCTCGATCTTGTGGGCGAGGCGATCGTCGAACGCAATGCGCACGGCGACCCGATCCGGATGCGCCGCCGCCAGCTCTCGCAGGAACTGCTCGTAGTCGGCGCTGCCCGTACCCAGCACGACCAGCGCCGCGTCTTCGGCCAGCAGCTCGCCCGCTGCCTCGCGAATCAAATCGAAGCCTTTTTGTGAATCCAGCCGCGACACCATCCCGATCAGGGGTCGCTCGGCCTGGTCGGGCAATCCCAGTTCGGCCAGCAGGTCTCGCTTGCAAATCGCCTTGCCGCTCAGGTCCTCGGCCGAGTAATTCGCCGCGATATGAGGATCGGTCTCCGGATTCCACTCCGAATAATCCGCGCCGTTGAGGATGCCCGTCAGCGCGTCGCTGCGCTGCCGCAGCAGGTCGTCCAGGCCGAAGCCCAGCTCGGGCGTCTGGATCTCGCGCGCGTAGGTCGGGCTGACCGTCGTGATCCGGTGGCTCGAAAGGATGGCGCCCTTGAGCAGATTGATGCGGCCGAAGTGCTCCAGCCCCCCGGTGGCCGCCGCTTCCTCGCCGAGCCCGATTTCGGGAAGCGCCTCCTGCGGGAAGATGCCCTGGTAGCCGAGATTGTGAATCGTCAGCACGGTGCGCACGGCCGCGAAGGTGGGATCGTAGCGGAACGTCGTGCGCAGATAAATCGGGACCAGGGCCGCCTGCCAGTCGTGGCAGTGCAGGATGCGCGGGCGGAAAACGTGCCGCGCCAGCGTTAGCGCCGCGCGCGCCAACACCGCGTAGCGAACGTGATTGTCAGGAAAATCCTCGCCCGGCGGGCCGTAAATGCCGGCACGCTCGTACAGCGGGGGACAATCTACCAAAAAGTACGGCGCCCCGTTGTCGCGCTGGTAAACCTCGCAGCAGTAGCTCACCGGGCCGAACCACACGCGCAGATCCTGATAGATGCGCCGCGCCCCCTCCAGCGCAATGCCGCGGTAACGCGGCAACACGACGGCCACCTCGTGGCCCTGCTCGCGCAACGCCGCCGTCAGCGCACGGACGACATCCGCCAGACCTCCCACTTTGGCCCACGGAGCAGCCTCGGAGGCCACCATCAGGATCTTGCTCACCGGACCTCCAGGAGCCTTCGGGTTTGACCCTTCTCGGCGGACGGGCAAAGGCTGGTGTCCCCAGCGGGATTCGAACGCAAAATCGGATGTGCCGCCTGATACCAGCCAGTCCTAACTCGTTGATTTTTCGAGCGACCCATTCCCATGTAGTCTACCCTGTTTTGGCCTGTCTGTTCACCATGGCACAACAATGGCACAACGAAAAAACATTCTTGGCGCGTTATGTTCTCGCCGGCGCCGCCGGACTCACACGCTTCCCGCCACGCCGCGCAGCGCCCAAACCCGCCCGACGTCCAACTGTTGGCGGAACGCCTGGCCGTAATCGCCGGGCCGGACGGCTTGCTGCACCGAGTGAACGAACCGCGCTTCATGGGCGAGCGGCTAGGCCCACCGAACATCGCCACGGCGCGAACGACCCAAGCGGAAGTGGCCGGCGCTCGGCGTGGATACCCGGGCGGAGGTACGAGTAGCGCCACCGTTCTGCCATCCTGTTTATTTTGTGCGGCTTAGCATCAGTACCGATTTTCTCACCTGAACCCGGCTTTCTCAGTCGTGGACACCCCTCAACGACACCAAAGCGAAGGGCGGACTCGAAGCCACTTTGCTAGACTTGGCCCGCGGGGCTCAAACCCGCAAGCTCAGCGGGGACTCCTTCATGGTACAAAAGCCACAGCTCGGCGAGGCCTCAACCGGTGCAAGGTCTGACGACGTCGCGGTCCACCTCGGCCGCTACTGCCCTCTGAAGGATCTCCACGCCCACCACGACGCGCCAACAGTTCTTGAAGCGCAACAGAATGCCTTCCACGCCTTGCAGCGGTCCCCGCTCCACGCGCACGCGCTGGCCCTCGCGCAAAATCGGCCAGGGTTCGACGGGCACACCCGAGCGGACCATGACCTGCAAGGACTGGATTTCCTCGTCCCGCACGGGCGCCAGGCGATGATTGAAGGCGACGATGGAGCGGACGCCGGGCGTCCTCAGGACCTGGACCCGCTGGACTTCCCGGAAACGGGCGAAAACGTAGGTGGGAAACAGCGGCAGTTCGAGCACCTTGACGCGGTCGGACCATTGGCGCCGCGAACGATAAAGCGGCACGAAGGTCTCGAAATCGTTGTGAGAAAGAGCGTGGGCGACCGCCCTTTCATGCTGATGGCGGACCTGGACGGCGTACCAATGAAGAGGTTCGGTGGATTCGGAAAAAGCCAGTTGAAGCGGCAAACCAATCGGCGCACTTGCAATGGAAGCGCAGACAGTCGGTTCCTCCACAGACATCTTTCCCCCGCTTGAGCAATGGATTCGCTGCTGCCGTAGCCTGAAAACGAACCTGCACGCCTGGCCCCCTCGGGAACGGCGAGTGGCGCCGCTCCCCAGATCGGGGTTCCGGAGATCCCCACTCCTCCTAGGGTGTCCACCCGCTCCAGAAGTGGGGACCTCTTCGCAAAAATATAAGGCATTTCCCTCCTAATGTCCAGAGAAAAATGGCCTCCCGCTCCCGCCGGACCAAAGAGCTCGGTTAGCGCACTCCCCCGGGCTGGTCATGGCCCAAATCGGGGCAAGCTCCCGTATGCGGCCACTGGTTTGGGGTCAGACAAGTTTGCTACGTTTGGCCCTGACCGCAGCCCAGCAGCGGTGCTGCGCCGCCGGCCTCTTTGCGGCGAGTCACGCCTGATGCCGTTGGATTAACACGCACCCGGAGCCTCATTTCGAGCCCCGCGAGCGGGGAGTCCGTCCCCGATGTACCGCACCCGATCTCTTGGACAGTTTTTTTGATTATCATCATGCAGCAGCCTCAAGGGCAAGCAGCCTCTGACGGGCCTGCCGCGGGGATTGAA
>Ga0209017_10000205_pt1 | contig 60700 bp, 56 predicted proteins | sample YNPBryunderm2012_FD_185812 | JGI IMG/M metagenome (GOLD analysis project Ga0209017, IMG submission 185812) | Anoxygenic and chlorotrophic microbial mat microbial communities from Yellowstone National Park, USA - YNP Bryant MS undermat 2012... ... | reverse complement strand
ATGGCGACATTCACTCTGCCCGCCAACAGCCGGATCAGGCCGGGCAGGACCTTCGAGGCGCCGGCCGGCGCGACGCGTGTGAAGGAGTTCCGCATCTACCGCTGGAACCCGGACGACGGCGAGAACCCGCGCCTCGACACCTACCGCATCGACCTCGACGCGTGCGGGCCGATGGTCCTCGACGCGCTGATCAAGATCAAGAACGAGATCGATACGACTCTCACCTTCCGCCGCTCTTGCCGCGAAGGCATCTGCGGCTCCTGCGCGATGAACATCGACGGCACCAACACGCTCGCCTGCCTCAAGCCGATCGAGGAGGTGAAGGGGCCGGTGCGGATCACGCCGCTGCCGCACATGCCGGTGATCAAGGACCTCGTTCCCGATCTCTCGCAGGGATACGCCCAGCTCCGCTCGATTGAGCCGTGGCTGAAGGCAGACAGCCCCGCCCCGCCCGACCGCGAGCGGCTGCAGAGCCCCGAAGAGCGGGCGCGTCTCGACGGGTTGTGGGAGTGCATCCTCTGCTTCTGCTGCTCGACCTCCTGCCCCTCCTATTGGTGGAACGGTGACCGCTATCTCGGGCCCGCGGTTCTGCTTCAGGCCTATCGCTGGATCGCCGACAGCCGCGACGAGGCGACCGGCGAACGTCTCGATGCGCTCGAGGACCCGTTCAAGCTCTACCGCTGCCACACGATCATGAACTGCACGAAGACCTGCCCGAAGGGCCTCAACCCGGCGAAAGCGATCGGCGAGATCAAGCGGCTTTTGGTCGAACGCCGGGGCTGAGCCGGCGGAGGCGCGCGGCTGCCGGCAGGGTCTGGCCGGCACCTTCTGCCGCCCGGCATCGCCATCCTGTATGGTCGCCGATGTCGGTCCGGGCACAACCGAAGCCGGCCTCGCCTGTCGTGACGCCTCGCGGCTGGCACGATGCATGCTGGTATGATGCATGCAACACGGCGTTCATCCGATCCGGCATCCAAGGCGCCCCCAGGCATTCCGCACCATGACCTCGATCACCACCAACCCGGCGGCCATGCAGGCGGCCCGAAGCCTGGCCGCCACCATGAGCTCCCTTGCCGCCACCAAGGCTCGGATCGAAAGCGGGCTTGCCGTGCCGACGGCGGAGGCGAACCCGGCGATCTTCGTCTCGCCCAAGGCATGCGGGCGGATCTCGCAGGCTGGGCGGCGGTGCGCGCGAGCCTCGGCCTCGGCGGCGCGGTGGTGACGACGGCGGCGGACGCGGCGCGCGCCATCTCCGACACGCTCGCGACCGTCAAGGCGAAATACCTGCAGTGGCTCGGCCTTCCCGGAGAGGGCGACCGCGCGAGCGTCCGCCGTGAGATCGAGGGGCTGGTCGCGCGAATCGACGCGATGGCCCGAAGCGCGAGCTTCAACGGCGTCAACTTGCTCGTCATCCCGGACGTGCCGGCGCCGCCGCCCGCTCAGCCGCCTGACTTCGCCTCGCTGATCGGCTCGAGCGCCGGATCGGGCTCGCAGACCTTCACGGTCGACGCCGGGCCGGTCGCCGCCCCCGTCGTGCTGGACCTCGACCTTCTACCCCCGAACGACGTCGTAGAGATCTGGCAGGGGCCGGTGCGGGTCGCAGCGACGGGGCGGCCGCCCGCCTCGGGCGGCGCGCCGGTTGACCCGGGCCTGCCGGTGAACGGCCTGCAGACGCTCGTCTTCGACTACGACCCCGGCAACGGCACGACGCTCGAGCTCCGCTTCAACCCCGACGGCGGCGGCTCCGGCTGGGTCATCCTCGACCTGCGGCTCGACCTTCCCGGAGCGCCGCCGGGCCCCCCGCCCGAGCCGCCGCGGTTCGAGATCATGCGCCACCCCTCCGGCGCGTCGATCGGCGTCGCCTATCGCGACATGACGGCGGCCGGCCTTGGCCTCGACGCCCTCGACTTCGACGATCCCGCCGCCGGTCTCGCGCAGATCGATGTGGCGGTGCGCCGCGCCGCCGACGATGCCGGGCATTTCGGCGAGGGCGTGCGCAAGGTCGAGGCGGCGAAGGCGGCGGAGCGCGCCTTCGCCGACGGGCTGCGCGAGGGTCTCGGCGCGCTGGTCGATGCCGATCTCGGTGCGGAGGCAGCCCGGCTCGCCTCGCTCCAGGTCCGCGCCGAGCTCTCGATCCAGAGCCTCGGGACCGCGAACGCCATGCCGTCGGCTCTGCTGGCGCTGTTCCGCCGCTGACGCGCCTCCCGCGGCACCCGCTACCCGCCGGCGGCAATCGAAAGCGCGAGGGCATAGACCGCACGCCTCGGCCGGCCGGTCGCCGCGGCGACCATCGCCGCCGCGTCCTTCACCGACGCCCCGGACGCAAGGGCGGAACGCAGCCGTGCGGCGACCTCCGCCTCGCTCGCAGGCTCCGCCCCGGCGGCGGGGGCGACGACGATCGTCACCTCCCCGCGCGGCGGCGCGGCGGCGAAGCGGGCAGCGAGATCGGGCAGAGGGCCGCGCGCCACCTCCTCGAACAGCTTGGTGAGCTCGCGCGCCACCGAAGCTTGGCGCCGGCCAAGCGCAGCCGCGAGATCGGCAAGCGTTGACGCCACACGCTGCGGCGCCTCGAACAGAACGAGGGTCGCTGCGAGCCCCGCGGCTTCCGCCGCGCGCACCGTCTCGAGCCTCGCCCGCCTCGGCCCCGGTTTGGGGGGCAGGAAGCCGAGGAACAGGAACGGCTGGGGCGGCAGCCCCGAGAGCGCGAGCGCGGTGAGCGCCGCCGAGGGCCCGGGCACGGCAGTGACCCTGTGCCCCGCAGCGATCGCGGCCGAGACGAGGCGGTAGCCGGGGTCGGAGACGAGCGGCATGCCCGCATCCGAGACGAGCGCGACGCGCCGCCCCTCCGCGAGCGCCTCGAGCACGCGCGGGGTCATCGCCCGCTCGGTGTGTTCGTGGTAGGCGGTAAGCGTGCGGGTAAGGCCGGCGGCCGCGAGCAGCTTCGCGGTGACCCTGGTATCCTCGCACAGAACCACGTCGGCGGCGGCGAGCACCGCAAGCCCGCGCGGGGCCATGTCGCTGAGATTGCCGATCGGCGTGGCGACGAGGGTGAGGGTTCCGGGCGGGCCTGCGGCGTCGGCGCTGCCCGCGGTGGAAGCAAGGGGATCAGCCGGTGAGTCGTCCTGCCCGTCCATTCCTTCTCCCCTTCGTTCTCGTGAGCCTAGCGCTTGCCGCCTGCGCCGGGCCACAGCCGCACGCGCCTACGCCCCGCGCCCAGGCTCTGGCGCCCCAGCCGGCGGCGCCGGTTCTGCAGCGCCCTGCCCTCGGCCCGGATGGCCAGGTGCGTGCGGGGCTTCTCCTGCCGCTGAGCGGGCCGCAGGCCGCGGTCGGACGGGCGATGCTCGATGCCGCGACCCTCGCCCTCTTCCAGCACGAGGCCCCGCTCGTCCTGTTGCCGAAGGACACGGGCGGCACGCCGGCAGGCGCCGCGGCAGCGGCCCGAGCGGCGCTCGCCGAAGGCGCCTCGATCCTTCTCGGGCCCCTGTTCGCCGCCGAGACCGAGGCGGTGGGCCCGCTCGCCCGCGCCGCCGGAGTGAACGTGCTCGCCTTCACGACCGATGCTTCGGCCGCGCGCGACAACGTGTTCGTGCTCGGCCAGCTTCCCGGCCCAGCGGTGCGGCGCGTCGTCGCCGCAGCACGGTCGGCCGGAGCGGAGCGGTTCGCCGCCCTGGTGCCCGACACGCCCTATGGACGGGCGGTGCTCGCCACCTTCCGCGCAGCCGTCGCGTCATCCGGGGGCAGTGTCGTGCGCGAGGAGATCTACGCCGGCAACCCGGCGCCAGCGGTGCAGCGCCTGGCCGACTACGCCCGGCGCCGCGGCCCGGTCGATGCGCAGATCCGCGCCGCGCGCGCTCTCGGCACGGCGGAAGGCCGCCGACGCGCCGCCGCGCTCGCCCGCGAGGCGCGCATTCCGCCGCCCGATTTCGATGCGCTGATCCTCGCCGATGGCGGCGAGCAACTTCGCGCCGTCGCCTCGCTCCTGCCCTTCTACGACATAGACAACCCGCCCGTCCGCTTCCTCGGCACGCCTCTGCTCGCGGCGATGCCGGATGCGGGGCGCGAGCCGGCGCTCGTCGGCACGCTCTACGCCGCCCCCGATGAGGCGCGACGCGCCGCCTTCGAGGCGCGCTTCGCCGAAGCGTTCGGCGCGGCACCGCCGCTCGTCGCCGGCGTCGCTTTCGATGCCGCCGCGATCGCGGCCGTCCTCGCCGCGCAAGGGGACGTCTCGCGCGCCGCGCTGACCGATCCGGCGGGGTTCGCGGGCGTGCTCGGGATCGTTCGGCTCCTGCCGGACGGAACGAACCAGCGCGGGCTAGCCCTGATGGAGGTCACGCGCGGCGGGGCGCGCACGGTCGAGCCGGCGCCGGAACGGTTCGACGACCGCGTGTTCTGACCGGCGGCGATGCCGCACCGCCTCCCGGAGCCGGGGCCGCTGATCGCGGTTGCGGTCGCCGCCGCCATCGGCGCGGCACCTGCGGTCCTGCTCGCCGCCCTCGCCGCTGCGGACGCGATCCCGGTCGATGCCGCCGCTATGGTCAGCCTCGCCCTGTTCCTCTGTGGCGGGGTGTTCGGCTGGCTCTGGCGTCGCGACATCGCGCGGCTGACGGCGGCGCTGAAGGCAGCCGAGGCGGGCGGCCCGACGCCGACGCTCCCCCTCTTCCCGCCCTTGCGGCGGATCGCCGAGGCGGCGGGGCGGCTCGCGGCGGGCCTGCGGGCGCGCGGGGCGGAGGCGGCGGCGAACGCCGCCGCCGCGGTGCGGATCGTCGATCGCCTGCCGGAGGCGCTCTGCGTGCTCGGCGCCGACGCACGGCCGCTGGTCCTGAACCCGGCCGCACGCGCCCTGCTTGGCGAGGACGGCGCCGATCTGGCCGCGCTGTTGCGCAACCCGGGCCTGCGCGGCGCGCTCGAGCGCGCGCTCGCCGGCCACGGCACGCAGACGGCGGAGGTGACGCTGCCCGTGCCGGTCGAGCGCGAGCTGCTCGCCACCCTCATCCTGCTCGACCCGCCGCTTCCCGATGGCGGGCGGCTCGTGCTCGTTCTGTCCGACCGCACGCGCGAGCGCCGGCTCGAACAGATGCGTGCGGATTTCGTCGCCAACGCAAGCCACGAGCTGCGCACGCCGCTTGCGAGCCTGATCGGCTTTATCGAGACGCTGCGCGGCCCGGCCGCGGAGGACCGCGAGGCGCAGGCGCGCTTCCTGCCCATCATGGCGGACCAGGCGGCGCGCATGGGGCGTCTGATCGAGGACCTGCTCAGCCTGTCGCGGATCGAGTTGATGGAGCACACGCCGCCCACGGCGGAGGTCGATCTCGCCGTGCTGGCCCGGCGCAGCGCCGAGGCGCTCGCACCACGGCTCGCGGCGCGGCGGATGCGGCTCGAGCTCTCGATCGAGCCGGACCTGCCGACGGTGACCGGCGACGCAGACCAGCTCGCCCAGGTGCTCGCAAACCTGCTCGACAACGCGGTGAAGTATGGCCGCGAGGGGGGGCGGATCGAGCTCACGCTGCGTCGCGACGGCCCCGACGGGCAGAAGGGCCGGCGCCGCGCAGGCGTTGCCGTCTCCGTCACCGACGACGGCCCGGGGATCCCGCGCCTGCATCTGCCGCGCCTCACCGAACGATTCTATCGGGTCGATGCGGCGCGGTCGCGCGCCGTGGGCGGAACGGGGCTCGGGCTTGCGATCGTCAAGCACATCGTCAGCCGCCACCGCGGCCTCCTCGAGATCGAGAGCGAGGAGGGAAAAGGCAGCACCTTCACGGTGTGGCTGCCGGCCGCCCAAGGAGCGGCCACGCTGGAGCCAGCGCAGCCGGCCGGCGCCTGAGCCCTGCCGCTCAGACCCGCGAGGACTGCCGGTAGAACGGCTCGTGCCGCGACGGGTCGATGTAGCCCGCGTAGAACCGCCGCACATGCGGCAGCAGCGCCTTCGCGAGCCGCCGGCGCTCGACCTCCTCGTCGGAGAGGGCGCGGGCGAGGTCGTCATGCAGAGCCTTGAGCGCCGCGTCACGGTCGACCCGCGTGAAGCGGCCGTTCTCGTAGATCACCTCGCCGGCGCAGATCGTGGCGCGCACGGCCGAGGCCTTGGCGCGCTGGATCACGGCATCGAGCAGCTTCGTCTCCGGGTCGAGATAGGGGTAGGAGATCTCGTTCCAGTCGATCAGCACCATGTCGGCGCCTTTCCCAGGCTCGAGCGTGCCGAGGCTGTCACGATACGGTGTCGTCCGCGCCCCTCCCACCGTGGCCATGCGCAGAACCTGGCCCATGCCCGGGACATCGTCCTCGTCCATCCCGGGCACGCGATGCGCGCGCAGCACAAGGCGCATCTCCTGGAGCATGTCGCGGTCGTCGTTGATCCCCGCCTCGTCGAGGCCGATCGCGGTGTTGATTCCGGCCGCCTCGAAGCGGTTGAGCGGCGCGATGCCGGAGCGAAGCCGGAAGTTCGAGGAGCAGTTGTGGCAGATGCACACGCCCGTCTCGGCGAGCCGGCCGATGTCGCGCTCGCTCAGCCACACGCCGTGCCCGAGGGTGAGCCGCGGCGAGAGCATGCCGAAACGATCGAGATACTCGACGGCGCTGCCGCCGCCGCGACGCCGGGCATACTCCTTCTGGAAGGCGGTCTCGACGAGGTGCATGTGCATCGGCGCGTCGAACTCCTCCGACAGCCGCGCGAGGCCCGCAAGCGCCGCATCCGAGCACCAGTGCAGGTTCGCGGGCGCAAGCTGGATGCGCACGCGCTCCTTGTTGCCGTGCCGCCGGTGCAGCGAGCGGAACAGCTCGAGCTGGTCATCGAGCGTCATGCGGAACCGGTCGAACCAGGCGCGCATCGGCCCGCGCAGCTCCTCGGGCAGCGAGGCGACGAAGGCGGCGTCGTCCTGGTAGACGAGCCGGTTCTGGTCGCGCACCGCGAAGCAGTAGGAGACGCGCATGCCGATGTCCTCGTAGGCGCGGATCACCTGGTCCGACTTCGCCTCGACCTCGGAAAGTGTTCCCGGGATCCAGCCGTGGATGTGCTGCACGGTGGTAATCCCAGACGCAATCATCTCAAATGCGGAATAGAGCGTGTCGAGATAGCGGTTGAGGTTGCGCGTCACCATGCGGGTGACGAACCAGAGCTCGAGCGGCATGTCGGGCGAGCCGAGCTGCACCGGGGTCAGCCCGATGTGGTGGTGCCCGTTGACGAAGCCCGGCAACAGGATCTCGTTGCCCGAACCGACCACCGGCACGGTCGGGTAGCGTCTGGAGAGCTCCTCGAACGTGCCAATCTCCTCGATCACGCCGTCTTTCTGAAGTACGGCGCCGTCGTCGATCTGCTCCCACGTGTGGCGGCCGGTGGCGCGGGTGATCAGGGCGCGGCTTCGGACAAGGCTGACGGCCATGGCGTCTGCTCCGATGTCGGGTCGGTTTCGGTTCGTCTGCGGTCTCTCGTGGGGCGGCGCGAAGGCGCCTCAGCCGGTCGCGGCAAGCGCCTCCTGCTCGGCGAAGGCGCGATCCACCTCGCTCCTCAATGCCTCGGTCAGAAGCCGGCGGAGCTTGACGCAGTCGGGCGCGAACGGATCGCGCGGGCGTGGCATCGGCACAGGAACGATCTCTTTGATCCGTCCCGGCCGGGCGGTGAAGACGACAACGCGGTCGGCGAGCGCGACCGCCTCGTCGATCGAGTGGGTGACGAACAGCACCGAGGCGCCGGAGGCCTGCAAGACATCGAGCAGGAAGTCCTGCATCTTCGCCCGTGTCTGGACGTCGAGCGCGGCGAAAGGCTCGTCCATCAGGAGGAGCTTCGGCCGCATCGCGAGCGCTCGGGCCACCGCCACACGCTGCCGCATCCCGCCCGAGAGCTCGTCGGGACGCTTGTCGATCGCCGCAGCGAGGCCGACGCGCGCGAGCGCCTCGCGTGCGGCGGCGCGTCGCGCCTCCGGCGGGTCGCCGCGGATCGAGAGGCCGAAGGCGACATTCTGGCCGACCGAGAGCCAGGGGAAGAGCGACGTCTCCTGGAAGATCAGGCTGCGGTCGGGGGAAGGGCGCTCGACCGGATCGCCGAAGAAACAGATCTCGCCCGAGGTCGGCGCCTCGAGCCCGGCGATCAGGTAGAGCAGCGTCGACTTGCCGCAGCCCGAGGGGCCGAGCAGCACCACGAACTCGCCCGCGGCGACGTCGAGGTCGATTCCCGCGAGCGCCTCATGCGCGCGCTCCGTCCCGGCCGCCCAGATCTTGCCCACGCCACGGCAGGCGACGGCATCGGCCGATGAGACGGGCCGGTGGGGATCAAAGACCACGGAGCACGCCTCCATTCTCCGGCACCCACCAGAGCACGCGCCGCTGAACCTGGCGCAGGAGCCAGTCGGAGGTGAAGCCGAGCAGGCCGATCAGCGCGATGGTGAAGAACACGAGCGAGGGGTTGAAGGTGTTGCGCGCGAGCATGATCACCTGGCCGAGCCCGAAGCCGACGCCTGTCGTCTCCGCCACCAGAACCACCATCCAGGAGGCGAACAGGTTGAGCCTGAGAACGATCAGGAGCTGCGGCAGGATCGCGGGGATGATCACCCGCGCATAGACCCGTCGCCGCGTCGCCCCCATGGTCCGAGCGACGTTGATGAGGTTCCGGTTGACGTTGTCGATCTGGCTGATGGTCGACAGCACCATGTGGAAGAACAGGGCGATCACGACCATGAAGATCGCCGGCGCGTTGCCGATGCCGAACAGGAAGATCGCGACCGGCAGCCAGGCGATCGGCGAGACCGGCGACAGAAGCGTGATGGTCGGCAGGGTGAGCTTGCCGAACAGCTCCCAGTAACGGATCGCGACGCCGACCGCGACCGAGAGGACGGCGGCGATCGCAAGCCCGGCGAAGACGCGCAGTGTCGTCGAGGCGACGGTGATCGCGACTGCGCCATAGGGGCTCGGTCCGTCCGCCGGGTTGACGCCGATCTGCCAGCGCGTGGCGGTGTTGAAGAAGCGCGCCTGGTCGGGGATGTCGCCGAGGAAGATGTGCGGCGGCGGCAGGAGCTTCGGGTCGGCCCAGCCGACCAGCCAGCAGACCTCCCAGATCAGGACGAACAGCCCGACCGAGGCGATCGACCAGCCGAGCCGCTCGAGGGCCGAGCGCAGGCGGGGCGGCCACTCCGCCCGAGGCGCGGCGCCGGCGCTCGGTTCGGCGGCGACGCGGCCGGGCGCCGCCGCCGTGCCGTCTCCGGGCATCGTCTTCCCCGCTCAGGCCGACTTGTGCTTGAGCGAGCGCCAGAGCTCCTGGTTCTCGGCGATCACCTGCTCCAAGAGCGTCCAGTCGATCGCGTCACGGCCGGGCTTGTTGCGGATATAGCCCATCTCGACCAGACTGTCGGTGCGGCCGAGGATGAAATCGGTCTGGCTGCGGGCGTCGACCACCGCCGTCTGTTTCGCCATCGCAACCCGGGCGTTGTCCATCGAGGTCTTGTAGTAGGTGCCGACGAGGCGCTGCAGCGTCTCCTCGGGGCGGCTCTCGGCGAAGGCCTGGGCGCGCATCATCGCCTTGATCACCGCCTTCAGCGCTGCCGGGTTCTCTCTGATGAGGCTCGCGCGGTAGGCGAGCACGCAGTCGGTGTATCCGGGGCCGTAGAGGTCACGACCGGCGGTCAGCATCGTCGCGCCGGGGACGTCGTTCACGAGCGCCGTCGCATAGGGCTCGATGGTGCAGATCCAGTCGAGCGCCCCGGCCTTGAGCGCCTCGACCGCCTCGGGCGTGTTGCCCATGTAGCGCACCCGCACCTCGCGGAAGCTGATCCCGTGCTTCTTGAGGTAGTCGTAGGGCATCACCTCGAGCGTATCGAGCTGGAAGGTGCCGAGCGTCTTGCCGCGGAGGCTCTGCGGCGTGGTGAGGCCGGGGCGCGAGACGATGGCGCACCCCTCGATGCCGCCGCCGGCGATGATCTTCACCGGCGCGCCGGCGTTGAACAGCGCGATGAAGCTCGTATAGGGCATCAGCCCGAGATCGACCTGCCCGGTGCCGAGGAACGTCACCTGCTCGGCGAAGGTCGGTGTGTTGACGAACTGGATCTCCACCCCGTCCTCGCGTGCGAGCTGAAGCGAGTGGGCGAGGAAGAAGTTGAGGTTGCAGAAGCCCGTGCCGTGCGTGCCCCGCAGCGCGCCGCGCGCTTGCGCCTGCGCGAGCCCCGGGCCCATCGCCAGGGTCAGCGCACCGGCGGCGGTCGCCTTCAGTGCGGCGCGACGGCCGAGCCGCGCCCCGCGCAAACGCTCCGCGATCGCACCGTAATCGACGAAGGCATCACCGTGACGGTCGCACATGGCCCGTTCTCCTTCTCCCGGGAGGGGCCTCGCGCAGTGGTCGGGCACGTCTGTGACAGACAAAAGCGGCACGCCAACCGAAGCTGTCGCCGAAGCAACGCTGCGCTGCCACCGAGTAGGCAAAAACGATCCCAACTTCTGCGGGATCCAAAATCCGCCTTTTTATGGGCTGACGCGGGATCGAACCGGCGATTGCAACTAAAAGATAGGCGACACTGGCTATCCGGAAGGCAGCCCTTCAGTCATGCCGCCGCTCCGGTAGGTGGCCCAGGCGGCCTTCAGCGACGCCATCTCGGCGGCGTGGAGCACCGGCGGGTCGGGTGTGGCGGCAAGAAGCCGAAGCCAGATCCGGGCGAGCTCCTCGACCATGAGCGCGAGCGACACCGCCGCCTCGAGCGTCGCGCCGGCCGCCACCACGCCGTGATGCGCAAGGAGGCAGGCATCGCGCTCGGCCATCGCCCGCGCCGCGGCTTCGGCGAGCGCCGCGCTTCCGGGGGTGGCGTAGGGCGCGCAGGGGATGTCCTCGCCGCCGGCCGCGACAACGGTATAGTGCACGGCCGGAATGGATCGCCGGAGGGCCGAGGCGGCGGTGGCGCATGAGCTATGCGTGTGCACCACGGCGTTGAGATCGGGCCTTGTGTCGAGCACCGCGCGGTGCAGTCGCCACTCGCTGGTCGGCCGCCCCTCCCCGACCGCCCGTCCCTCGCGGTCAAGCGTGACGATGTCCTCGGCCGCGAGCGAGGCGAGCTCGCGCCCCGTCGGCGTGACGAGCAGCGTCTCCCCCGCCCGCAGCGAGAGGTTGCCCGCGGTGCCGCTGACGAGGCCGAGCCGGGCGACCTCGCGCGCCGCGGCGGCGAGAGCCACGGCGCTCACGGAACGATCGCCTCCTCGGCGCGGTCGAGCTTCTCGCCGAGCGCCGCAGCGACAGCCGGATGGGTGATGCGCCGATCATGAACGGTGAGCCCGTTGCGCAGATGCGGATCCTCCGCCATCGCCCGCCGCCAGCCCTTGCCTGCCACCGCCATCACGAAAGGCAGCGTCGCGTCATTCAGCGCCACCGCCGAGGTGCGGGCGACCGCGCCCGGCATGTTGGTGACGCAGTAGTGCACCACGCCGTCGACGATGTAGGTCGGGTCGGCATGGGTGGTGGGGCGTGAGGTTTCGATAGAGCCGCCCTGGTCGATCGCGACATCGACGATCACGCTTCCCTTCTGCATGCGCGAAACCATGGCGCGGGAGACCAGCTTCGGCGCCGCGGCACCAGGCACGAACACCGCGCCGATCACGAGGTCGCTCGCGAGAACCGAAGCTTCGATCGCATCGGCGGTGGCGTGCAGGGTCGTGACCCTGCCGCCGAACTCGCGGTCGAGCGCGTCGAGGCGCGCGAGGTCGCGGTCGATCACCGTCACCTCCGCCCGCATCCCGGCCGCGATCCGCGCCGCGTTCGAGCCGACCACGCCGCCACCGAGGATGGTGACGCGCGCGCCGCGCACCCCGGGCACACCGGAGACAAGGATTCCTGCCCCGCCATTCTCCTTCTCGAGGCAACGCGCCCCGACCTGGACCGCCATACGCCCGGCCACTTCGCTCATCGGCGCGAGCAGCGGAAGTCCGCCCGAGCGGTCCGTCACCGTCTCGTAGGCGATCGCCGTCACGCCCGAGGCCATCAACCCCCTCGCCAGCTCAGGGTCGGCCGCGAGATGGAGATAGGTGAACAGAACCTGCCCTGGCCTCAGAAGGGCGATCTCGGGCGGAAGCGGCTCCTTCACCTTCACGATCAGCTCGGCCACGGCGAACACGGAGGCCGCGTCGGGCAGGATGCTCGCGCCGGCGCGCTAATAGGCTTCGTCGCCGAAGCCGATTCCCTCGCCCGCTCCCGACTGCACGAGCACCGTGTGGCGGGCGTGCACGAGCTCTCGAACCGACGCCGGAAACGAGCCCGACGCGGTATTCGTGCACCTTTGTCTCCTTCGGGACACCGATCCGCATCCCTGCCCTCCTCTCCCTCTCCAGTTCCTCACTTCCCCGTTGGCAGGAAGATGAAGACCACGGCGGCGACGAGGCAGAGCGCCGCCGCCCCGTAATTCCAGCTGAGACGCTCGCCGAGCACCAGCACGGCAAAGCCCGCGAACACCGCCATGGTGATGACCTCCTGCATCACCTTGAGCTGCTGCGCGGTAAAGGTGCCATAGCCGATTCGATTCGCCGGCACGGCGAGGCAGTATTCGAAGAAGGCGATGCCCCAAGAGACGAGCACGGCGAGCCAGAGCGGCCAGGAGGGCTGCTTCAGATGGCCGTACCAGGCGACGGTCATCAGCACGTTCGAGCCGACGAGCAGAAGCGGCGGCAAGAGGAAGGCGAGCCAGGAGTTGGCGGGGATCGATGTCATCGGCCTCGGTCTCCTCGGATGAAGGGTCGGATCGGTGACGTTACGTTCCAGCGCTCACCGCATCGCTGCGTATCGGCACGTTTCAGCGAGCCTGTCATGGCCAGCGTCACGGCCGCCCTGCCCGCCCTACCTCTCGCCTCGAGGCCCGGCGGCGCCCCGCGCGCGCCCGGCCGCTCTGCCGGCGATCCGGGCGACGAGATCGGAGACGTGCCCGACCTCCCAGGCGGCGAGGCCCTGAGGCACCGCGAGCGCGCGCCCCTTGGCGGAGGGCCGGCGCGGCAGGGCGGCGGCGGTGAAGCCGAGCTTGGCGGCCTCCTTGAGCCTCGCCTCCGCCTGCGACACGAGCCGCACCTCGCCCGAAAGCCCGACCTCGCCGAAGAACACCATCGACGCATCGGTGGGCCGGCCGGTCGCGGCGGAGGCGAGGGCGGCGGCGACCGCAAGATCGGCCGCCGGTTCGGTGATGCGCAAGCCGCCGGCGATGTTGAGATAGACATCCGCTCCCGAAAGCGCGAGGCCGGCGCGCGTCTCGAGCACCGCGAGCAGCATCGCAAGCCGCCCCTGGTCCCATCCCACCACGGCGCGGCGCGGGCTGCCGCCCGGTGAGGGCGAGAGCAACGCCTGAACCTCGACGAGCACGGGGCGGGTTCCCTCCACGCCCGCGAACACGGCCGAGCCCGCGACATTGCCGCGGCGCTCGGCGAGGAACAGGGCGGAGGGGTTGGCGACCTCGACGAGGCCGCGGTCAGTCATCTCGAACACGCCGATCTCGTCGGTCGCGCCGAAGCGGTTCTTCACCGCGCGGAGGATCCGGAAGGCGTGGCCGCGCTCGCCCTCGAAATAGAGCACCGCATCGACCATGTGCTCGAGCACGCGCGGGCCCGCGATCGCGCCTTCCTTCGTCACGTGACCGACGACGACGAGCGCGAAGCCGCGCGACTTGGCAAGCCGAATCAGCTCGGCCGCACAGGCCCGCACCTGCGCGACCGTTCCGGGGGCCGACTCGAGCGCATCAAGCCACATCGTCTGGATGCTGTCGATCACGACGAGGGCGACGCCTCGCTCAGCCTCGAGCGAGGCTGCGATGTCGCGCAGGCTTGTGGCGGCAGCAAGCGCGAGCGGCGCGGCAGCGAGCCCGAGCCGCGACGCACGCAGCCGAACCTGCTCGACCGATTCCTCGCCCGAGATGTAGAGGGCGCGCGCCCCGCCCGCGGCGAGCCGTGCAGCGGCCTGGAGAAGCAGCGTGCTCTTGCCGATCCCCGGGTCGCCGCCGACGAGAACGACCGAGGCCGGAACGAGCCCGCCCCCCAGAACCCGGTCGAGCTCGGCGATGTCGAAGGGCGTGCGCGGCGGCGGGGCGCTTTCGCCCGCGAGCGGAACAAACGCGATCTTCCGCCCGCCCGTGATGCCCCTCGCCGCCGGCCCGGGCAGCGCCTCGGCCGCTTCCTCGACGATGGTGTTCCACGCGCCGCAGGCCTCGCACCGCCCCGCCCATTTCGGCGCGACCGCACCGCAGGCCGAGCAGACATAGCGTGACGTGGGGCGGGGCATGGCCGGCGGCTCTAGCGCCGCACCTCCATGCGGATCGGCCCCTTGGTCGAGCCGCGGACGAACTGGTCGACATAGGGGTTGCCGCTGTGGCGCATCTCGCTCGCGGGCCCCGTCCAGATGATCGCCCCTTTATGGATCATCGCCACCGTGTCGGCGATCCGCTGGGCCGAGGCCATGTCATGGGTGATCGAGAAGGCGGTGGCGCCGAGGCGCTGCACCTGCTCGACGATCAGCGCGTCGATGATCGCGCCCATGATCGGATCAAGCCCCGTCGTCGGTTCATCGAAGAAGATGATGTCGGGCTGGGCGGCGATCGCGCGCGCGAGCGCCACACGCTTCTGCATGCCCCCTGAGAGCTCCGCGGGCGAGAGGTCGGCCACCTCGGGCCCGAGCCCGACCTGGGCGAGGATCTCGATCGCGCGCGGCCTCGCCTCGCGGCGCTTGAGCCTCCGTTTCGCGATCAGCCCGAAGCAAACATTCTCCCACACAGGCAGGCTGTCGAACAGCGCCCCGCCCTGGAACAGCATGCCGATATGCTCGTTGATCGCCTCTCGCTCGGCCCGGCGCATCGCGAGAACGTTGCGGCCGTCGATCTCGATCGTTCCGGCTTCCGGCTCGATCAGACCGAGGATGCACTTGATGAGAACGCTCTTGCCCGAGCCAGAACCGCCGATCACGACGAGCGAGCGCCCCGCCGGCACGTCGAGGTCGAGACGGTCGAGCACCACCTTCGGCCCGAAGGCCTTGCAGAGGCCGCGGATGCGAATCTTGGGCGGGCGGGAGTCAGCCTCGCTCATCGCGCGAAGAAGAGCTCGGTGATGACGTAGTTGAAGACGAGGATCAGGATCGAGGCCGAGACGACCGCGTTCGTGGTCGCCGCCCCCACCCCCTGCGCGCCGCCCTTCGAGTGGTAGCCCTGGAAACAGCCCATCAGCGCGATGATGAAGCCGAACACGGCAGCCTTCACGAGGCCCGAGATCACGTCCTCGGCCTTGAGATACTCCCAGGTGCGCGTCATGTAGGTGCTTGCGTTGAACTCGAGCTTGGCCACACCGACGATGAAGCCGCCCATCACGCCGAGGATGTCGGCGACGATCACGAGCAGCGGCAGAACGAGCGTGGCGGCGACGACGCGCGGCACGACGAGATACTTGATCGGATTGGTGGAGAGGGTGGTGAGCGCGTCGATCTGGTCGGTCACCCGCATCGTGCCGATCTCGGCAGCGATCGCGGCACCGATCCGGCCCGCAACCATCAGCCCCGCGAGGACGGGGCCGAGCTCGCGGGTGATCGAGAGCACGACCACGGTCGCGACCGCGCCTTCTGCCGAGAAGCGCGAGAAGCCGGTGTAGGACTGAAGCGCGAGCACCATGCCGGAGAAGATCGCGGTGAGCGCGACCACCGGCAGCGAGAAGTAGCCGATCTCGACCACCTGCCGCGCCAGCTGGCGAGGATAGAAGGGCGGCCGGACCGTGTGCCAGAGGGCGGCAAGCGCAAACAGAACCACCCGCCCGGCAGCGGCGAGGATCGCGAACGCGCCCGAGCCGATGCCGCCGAGGAAGGCAAGCACGGTCTGCATCACGCTTCCGGCCGCACCGGCCCGTAGACGCGAGCATAGCGTTCCCCGAGCGCGGTCAGGATCTCGTAGGCATTGGTTCCCGCGCGCTCGGCCAGCGCATCAGGCGGCAGCTCCGGCCCAAGCAGGCGGAGTGTGTGGCCCGAGGCGAGGTCCGGTGCGTCGGTAACATCGAAGGTGAGGAGATCCATCGACACGCGGCCCACGAGCGGGACGAGGCGGCCACGGAAGAAGGCGACACCACGGCCGGACAGAGAGCGAAGGTAGCCATCAGCGTAGCCCGCCGCAACCGTAGCGATCCGGCTCGGCCGCTCGGCACGCCAGGTGGCGTTGTAGCCCACCGTCTCGCCCGCGGCGACCTCGCGCACCTGAAGCACCGGCGCATCGAGCGAGACGACGCAGCGCATCGGGTTCGCTCGCCCTGGCGTCGGATTGATGCCATAGAGCGCCGCGCCTGGGCGCGCGAGGTCGGAGGCGCCAAGCGGACCGAGGAAGATCCCGGAACTGTTCGCGAGACTCGTCCGTGCGGCCGGCAGGCGCGCCCGCGTGGTCGCGAACCGCGCGACCTGCGCGACATTCAGAGGGTCCTCGGGCAGTTCGGAGGAGACGAAATGCGTCATCACATAGAGGAGGTCGATGCCCGCGAAGGACTGCGCGTCCTCGGCGAGACGCTCGACGTCCCTGGCAGACAGGCCGAGCCGGTTCATCCCCGTATCGACATGCAGGAGTGCGGGGAGCGCCCGACCCGCGGCGCGCGCAGCTGAGCGCCAGAGCGCGACCTGGCCAGGATCGTTCAGCACGGGAACGATCCGCTCGCGGATGAAAACCTCCTCGCTGCCGGGTGTGACGCCGTTCAGCACCGCGACAAGAACGCCCTCGCCGAGGCGCGGCCGCAGCGCCACGGCCTCGGCGAGCTGCGCGACGAAGACGTGCCGGCAGCCTTCGGCGACGAGACGCGGCACGACCTCGGCCGCACCGAGGCCGTAGGCGTCCGCCTTCGCCACGGCGGCGACCGGGCCGGAGGGGTGGCGCGCGCAGAGGTCGCGCCAGTTGGCGGCGATCGCCTCGAGGTCGATCGAGAGCGTCGCCGCCCCGTGACGCGACGGCGCGGCGTCGGGCACAGCCTCAGTCAGCGTCGTCGCCCTGGTGGTCGCGGTCGAGGTCGGCGAAGCGGGTGAACTCCGCCTCGAAGAACAGGTCGCGCTTGCCGGTCGGGCCGTGGCGCTGCTTGGCGACGATCAGCTCGGCGAGGTTGTGCACGCGCTCCATGTCCTTCTGCCACTTGTCGAGCGCGGCCTGGTACTTGTCCTCGTTGTCGTAGTTCATCTCTTTCGGCTGGCGCTGCTGGAGATAGTATTCATCACGGTAGAGGAACATCACCACGTCCGCGTCCTGCTCGATCGTGCCGGATTCCCGCAGGTCGGAGAGCTGCGGCCGCTTGTCCTCCCTGCTCTCGACCGCGCGGGAGAGCTGCGAGAGCGCGAGCACTGGCACCGCAAGCTCCTTCGCAATCGCCTTCAGCCCCTGGGTGATCTGGCTGATCTCGAGCACCCGGCTCTCGGGTCGCGTGCCCGGAGCGGGGCGCAGAAGCTGCAGATAGTCGACCACCACGAGCGAGAGCCCCTGCGTGCGCTTGAGGCGCCGGCAGCGCGTGCGCAGCGCGCTGATCGTGAGCGCGGGCGTGTCGTCGATGTAGATCGGGTAGGCGGCGAGCGTGCGGCTGACCTCGACGAAGCGCCGGAAGTCGCGCTCGTCGAGCATACCGCGTCGGATCCGGTCGGAGGAGACGCGCGCCTCTTCGGCGAGCAGACGGGTCGCGAGCTGCTCGGCCGACATCTCGAGCGAAAACACCGCGACCGCGCCGGACGGCTTGCGGGCGCCCGCGCGCCGCGCGTCCTCGGCAAGCGCCTTCGCCGCGCCCAAAGCGATCCGTGTTGCGAGCGCCGTCTTGCCCATGCCCGGCCGGCCGGCGAGGATCACGAGATCGGAGGCGTGCAGCCCGCCCATCATCGAATCGATCGCCTTGAGCCCGGTCGGCAGGCCAGCAACACCGCCGGCCGACTTGAAGGCGCGCTCCGCCCCCTCGATCGCCGCTGTCAGCGCCCGCTCGAAGGCGATGAACCCGCCCTCGTTCGGCCCGCGCGCGGCAAGCTCGAACAGAGCCTGCTCCGCCGCCTCGATCTGCTCGGACGCATCGAGCCCCTCGGCGTCGCCGAAGGCGCGGTTCACCACCTCCTCGCCGATCTCGACGAGCTGGCGGCGAAGCCAGCAATCGTGCACCACCCGCCCGTACTCGGCGGCGTTCACCACGCCGACCATGGCCGAGACGAGCTGGGCGAGATATGCGGTGCCGCCCACTTCCTCGAGCGCGCCATCGGCCTCGAGGTCGGCCTTCAGCGTCACCGCGTTGGCGAGCTGGCCGCGCTCGATCCGGCGCGCGATCGCGGCGAAGATCCGCCCGTGCACCGGGTCGGCGAAGTGCTCGGGCGCGAGGAACTCCGAGACGCGCTCATAGGCCTTGTTGTTGGCGAGCAGCGCGCCGAGCAGCGCCTGCTCCGCCTCGAGATTGGCGGGCGGCGTGCGCAGCCTCAGCCCGAGCAGGCTGTCGGCGCGGCCGTGTGTCGCGCTTTCGGTGGTCAGAGGCATCGGGGCACCGGATGTGCGAGCTCTCGCGCGAGGCTAGCAGAGGATGGCGCGCGCGGCAGGCGCACGTTGTTCACGTGCCTGTGGAAACCGGGGATTGCGCGGCGGTGCGCGCCGCCGCCTCGGCCTCGGCGCGGCTGATGTAGTCGCGCGTCAGCGGCACCGCAGTGGCGCGGTGCGCAAGCTGCGCCTGCCACACCATGTGCCCCTGGTGCCGGAAGGTGAGCTCGCAGGCGGTGAGGTAGAACTCCCACATCCGGCAGAAGCGCTCGTCGTAGAGAGCGGCCACCGCGTCGCGGTTGCGCGCGAAGCGCTCGCGCCAGTGCCGCAGCGTCTCGGCATAGTGAAGACGCAGGATTTCGATGTCGGTCACGAGCAGGCCGGACCGCTCGATCGGCGGCAGCACCTCCGACAGCGCCGGCGTGTAGCCGCCCGGGAAGATGTACTTCCTCAGCCACGCATTGGTGACGCCTGGTCCGTCGGGGCGGCCGATCGCGTGGATCAGCGCGACACCGTCAGGGGCGAGGCAGCGTGACACCGTGCGGAAGAACGTGTCGTAGTGGACGATTCCGACATGCTCGAACATGCCAACCGAGACGATCCGGTCGAACCGGTCGGTGACAGAGCGGTAGTCGCGCAAAAGGAAGCGCACGCGATGCGAAAGCCCTGCGGCCTCGGCGCGGGCGTTGCTTTCGCGGAACTGTTCCTCCGACAGCGTGATGCCGGTGACGTCGGCGCCGTACTCCGCGGCGAGGGTAAGCGCGAGCCCGCCCCAGCCAGAGCCGATGTCGAGCACGCGCAAGCCCGGGCGGTCGAGGCAGAGCTTGGCAGCGATGTGGCGCTTCTTCGCGACCTGCGCCTGTTCGAGCGTCTCGTTGCCGGTCGGGAAGTAGGCGCAGGAATACTGCCGGTCGCGGTCGAGGAAGAGGCTGTAGAGCCGGCCGGAGAGGTCATAGTGGTGGGCGACGTTCCGCCGCGCCCTGCGTGCCGGGTTCCGCTGCTGCAGGCGTCGGAACCAGCGCGCGACGCGTTCAGCGGCGCGCGCGTGCCACGGCATCCGCCCCTTGGCGAGGTTGCGCATCAGGAGGTCGAGCACGTCGTAGAGGGTGGAGTCCCCCACCGTGTCGATCGCCCCGTCCATCCAGGCCTCGCCGAAGGCAAGCGAGGGGTTCAGCGCGACGCGCCTTGCGGTGGCCGCGTCACGCACGCGGATCGCTGCGGCGGGGCCTGTGCCCGGCGTGCCATAGCGCACGGTTCGGCCGTCCGGCCAGGTGACGTCGAGCGTTCCTGCCGCCACGACCGTCCGCAGCACCCGATCGAGCAGAAGCATCGCACACCTCCCCCTCCGGCCGCCTCGATCCCGAGGGAGAGACTAGAGAGGCTGCGGCGGGCGCGCCAAGCGTGGCGTGGCCGAGCGCCCTCAGACGTCCGGCTGCTCGCCCGTGCCCGGCGGGGCGGCGCCGGCCTCGAACAGCTCGGCTGCCGAGACCTGCTCCTCGGCCTCGGCCGGGCCGCCGACGCGCTCGCCGCGCGCCTGCTTCTCCGCCTCCTCGGGAGAGCGCGCGACGTTCACCGTCACCGGGATCGAGACCTCAGGGTGCAGCACGACCTTCACCGTGAACAGGCCGAGAGTCTTGATCGGGTGCTCAAGCACGACCTGCTGGCGGGTGATGGTGAGGCCCGCCGCGGTCGCGGCTGCGGCGATGTCGCGCGCGGTGACCGAGCCGTAGAGCTGGCCGCTCTCGCCCGCCTGGCGGATCATCACCAACGCAAGCCCGGCCACACGCTCGGCGACCCGTTCCGCCTCCTCGCGCCGCTTGAGGTTTTGCGCCTCGAGCTGGGCCCGGCTCGCCTCGAAGCGGGCGATGTTCTCCTTGGTGGCGCGGATCGCCTTCATCTGCGGCAGAAGGTAGTTCCGGGCATAGCCCGGCTTGACCTTCACCACCTCGCCCATCTGGCCGAGCTTCTCGATTCGCTGCAGCAGGATCACGTCCATCGTCGGTCTCCGATCTCACTCCTCAGGGGGAAGCTGCCCCGATTTCGGTCCGCGCGCCGCAGCGCGCCCCCGCAGGTTCAGGGCGAGCTCGGCGAGTCCGAGCCCGGCCAGAGCCAGCCCCACGGGCAACATGAAGAGCACGAGGCCAAGATAGGTTGCGGCGAGAAGCACCGGCCGTGCCGGCCTGCCGCGGCTCAACACATGCACCACAGCAAGCCCCTGCAACACGAGCGGCACGGAAAGCACCATCGCGAGCCCTTGCGCGAAGAACCCGGGCTCCCCCGGCGCGAACCCGGCTGCAAGCGCCGGGATCACCGCCACAGGCGCATACCAGCGCGGCAGGGCCACCTCGGCCCAGCGCACCGGCGGCAGGGTGGCAAGCCCACGCCGCGCGACGAAGCCCTGCGCGGCCGAGGCATTGAGCAGCGTCACCACCGCGAACCACAGAGCGAAGGCAAGCGGTTTGAGCCTGACCACTGCCTCGACCAGCTCGGCCGTGGTCGCGTCGCGCGGCGCCCCCATCTGCGCGAGCGCCTGCTCGACCGCCCGGCGAAGCGTGCCGGAGAGCCCTCCCGGCTCCCCCGCCAGAGCCACCTCTCCGGCGGCGAGCAGCGCCGCAGGCCACAGCGCGAGAAGAGCGAAGGGAACCCCGAGCGACGGTGCGCCCCGGCCGCGAGCCGCGAGCGCGGTCAGCGCGAACGCCGGCAGGGCGAACACGAGAAGCCAGACCGCCGCCGCCGGTGCCCCGCCCGAGACGATCGTGACCAAAAGCCCCGCACCGATCGCCATCGGCAGTGCGGCGGTGCCGAAGGCGAAGGCAAGAGCGAACAGCGGGAACGGCGTCAGCCACAGGAGCACGCCGCCGAGCGGGATGCCCCGTACGGCAGCGAGGGTGGCGAGAGCGGAGAGCATCCCCGCCGCCAGCGCCGCCGTCGTTTGCGCGTTCATGCCGCCCGAGACTCCCCATCGCTCGCCGCCACGCTCCCGCCGGGGCGGGCGGTCCCCTCTCAGGTCTTGATCACGTAAGGAAGCAGGGCGAGGAAGCGCGCACGCTTGATCGCGACCGCAAGCTCGCGCTGCTTCTTGGCCGAGACGGCGGTGATCCGCGACGGGACGATCTTGCCCCGCTCGCTGATGTAGCGGGAGAGCAGACGCACGTCCTTGTAGTCGATCTTCGGTGCGTTCGGCCCGCTGAAGGGGCACGACTTGCGGCGGCGATAGAACGGCCGGCGGGCGCCGACGGCGACCCGTCGCGTCGCGGGAATGATCCCCTGGGTGTCGTCCATGGCTCAGGCCCCCATCTCTGCGCGCGGCGCACGGTCACCACGCTCGCCGCGTGGCGGGCGCGGCCCGCGGTCCGCCGACCGGCCCGGGCCGCCGGCGCCGCGGCCGTCGCGGTCCTCGCGGCTCCGGTTGGTGAGGATTGCGGAGGGGCCTTCCTCGATCTCATCGACCGCCACGGTCAGGAAGCGCAGCACGTCCTCGTTCAGGCGAAGCTGCCGCTCCATTTCCTTCACCGCTGCGGCCGGCGCGTCGATGGCAAGCAACAGGTAGTGCCCCTTGCGGTTCTTCTTGATCCGATAGGCGAGCGAGCGGAGGCCCCAGTACTCGGTCTTCCGAACCGCCCCGCCGAGTTCAGTGAGCAGCGCCGTCAGCTGCTCGCCCAAGGCATCGACCTGCTGGGTCGTGACATCGCTTCGCGCGATGATCACGCACTCGTAGAATGGCATCTCTCTTCCCTCCGGATTGTCTCAGCCCGCGACCCCGGAACCATCCCGGCACAAACGGGCATAGCCGGCCGCACGCCTTGCGGCCGGCAGGGATCGGCGGCGTTATACACAAGCGCCCGAGTGACGCAACCGCCCAGGCCCGTGACCGGTCTTTGCGGTTTCTTGACAGTCCCCCTCCCCGCGCCTACCACCGCGGCCCGCGCGCCGCGACGCGGCCGTCACCACATCGAGAGATCGAGCCCGGGGGAGAGCCAGAGATGCCGGTGCGCGCCTTCGTGTTCCCCGGCCAGGGAAGCCAGGCCGTCGGCATGGGCCGGGCTCTGGCCGAGGCCTTCCCGGTCGCCCGCGAGGTGTTCGAGGAGGTGGACGAGGCGCTGAAGCAGCACCTTTCCCGGCTGATGTTCGAGGGGCCTTTCGAGACCCTCACCTTGACCGAGAACGCCCAGCCGGCGCTGATGGCGCATTCCATCGCCGCGCTCCGGGTGCTCGCGCGCGAGGGCCGCCTCGCCCTTCCCGAGGCGGCGATCCTCGTCGCCGGCCACTCGCTCGGCGAATACAGCGCGCTCGCCGCCGCCGGCGCCCTCGACCTCGCCACCTGCGCGCGGCTTCTGCGCCTGCGCGGCCAGGCGATGCAACAGGCGGTGCCGCCAGGAGAGGGGGCGATGGCGGCGCTGCTTGGCGCCGAGCTCGTCGACGCCGAGGCATTGTGCGCCGAAGCCGCCGAAGGTCCGGAGGGGCGCGAGGTTCTCGAGCTCGCGAACGACAACGGTGGCGGCCAGGTGGTGATCAGCGGCGCGGCCGCGGCCGTCGACCGCGCGATCGCTCTCGCACCCCAGAAGGGCATCAAGCGCGCGATCAGGCTCCCCGTCTCGGCGCCGTTCCATTGCGCCCTGATGGCGCCTGCCGCGGCAGCGATGGAACGGGCGCTCGCCGAAGCCGAGCTGCGCGCTCCCGTCGTGCCTCTCATCGCTAATGTCACCGCGGCGAAGGCGACCGACCCGGACGAGATCCGCAAGCTTCTCGTGCGCCAGGTGACGGCGACCGTCCGCTGGCGCGAGAGCGTGCTCGCGATGCGCGCGATCGGGGTGGACACGGTGGTCGAGCTCGGCACGGGCAAGGTGCTCGCCGGACTCGTCAAGCGGATCGACAAGGACCTCGCCGCGATCTCGATCGGCACGCCCGAGGAGGTCGAGGCGTTCCTCAAGGCCGCCTGAGGAGGGCGAGATGTTCAGGCTCGACGGCAGGATGGCGCTGGTCACGGGGGCGTCTGGCGGCATCGGTGCGGCGATCGCCCGACGCCTGCATGCCGCCGGGGCGACGGTCGGCCTCTCCGGAACGCGGCGGGAGGCGCTCGAGGCGCTCGCGGCAGAGCTCGGCGCCCGCGCGCATGTGCTCGCGGCTGACCTCGCCGACCCGGCCGCGCCCGACGCCCTCGTCAACGCCGCCGAAGCCGCGATGGGCCAGGTCTCGATCCTCGTCAACAACGCCGGCCTCACCCGGGACGGGCTCGCCCTGCGCATGAAGGACGAGGACTGGCAGGTGGTGATCGAGGTCGATCTCTCCGCCGCCTTCCGGCTCGCGCGCGCCGCACTCAAGGGCATGCTGCGCCGCCGGTCGGGGCGGATCATCTCGATCAGCTCGATCGTCGGCGTCACCGGCAACCCGGGCCAGGCCAACTACGCCGCCGCCAAGGCGGGGCTGATCGGCATGAGCAAGGCGCTCGCCCAGGAGGTCGCCTCCCGCGGTGTGACGGTCAACTGCATCGCGCCGGGCTTCATCGCGACACCAATGACGGAGGCGCTCTCCGCCGAGCAGAAGGCGGCGCTTGCGGGTCGGATCCCGCTCGGGCGGCTCGGTGCTCCGGAGGACGTCGCCGCCGCCTGCCACTACCTCGCCTCGGACGAGGCGGCGTGGATCACCGGCACGGTCCTGCACGTCAACGGCGGGATGGCGATGCTGTGAGCGGGGAAGCGGCCGACGGGCGCTCGCCCGGCTTTGCAAGCGCGCGGACGCATGATATGGCGCCACGCGATCCTCCCCGGAGAGGAGGCCGGCTGCGCGGCTGCGCGCGCCACGATCCCTGAGGCAGGCCGCCCGCATCGCCGCCTGACGTCACCGCCAAGCGACGCCACCGCCACGCAACCCATCGCAGGAGACCCGCGCCATGGCCGACACCGCAGAGATCACGAGGCAGGTGAAGGAGATCGTCGTCGAGCATCTCGGCGTCGATGAGGCGAAGGTGACCGAGACCGCCTCCTTCATCGACGATCTCGGCGCGGACAGTCTCGACACCGTCGAGCTCGTGATGGCCTTCGAGGAGAAGTTCGGCATCGAGATCCCCGACGACGCCGCCGAGAAGATCACCACCGTCAAGGACGCGATCGACTACATCGTGAAGCAGAAGTCGGCCTGAGCAGGCCGGCTCGACACCGACCAGGGCAGGGCCGAGAGAGCGATGCGCCGCGTCGTCGTCACCGGGATGGGAGTGGTCACCCCTCTCGGCATCGGGGTCGAGCATGTCTGGAGGCGGCTTCTGGCCGGCGAAAGCGGCATCGGCGCCATCCAGTCCTTCGACGTGAAGGACCTGCCGGCGAAAATCGCGGGCCAGGTTCCCGCCGGTACCAGGGCCGAGGGCGGGCTCACCCTCGACGAGTGGATCCCGCCCAAGGACCAGCGGAAGATGGACCGGTTTATCCAGCTTGCGCTCGTCGCCGCCGAGGAGGCGGTGACGGATTCCGGCTGGAAGGCCGAGACCGAGGAGGACGCCTGCGCCACCGGCGTGATGATCGGCTCCGGAATCGGCGGGCTGCAGACGATCTTCGAGGCCTCGCAGATGGTGGCAGAGGGCAAGGCGCGGCGGCTCTCGCCGTTCTTCATCCCCTCGGCGCTGATCAACCTCGCCTCCGGCCATGTCTCGATCCGCTACGGCTTCAAGGGGCCGAACCACTCGGTCGTGACCGCCTGCGCCACCGGCGTGCACGCGATCGGCGACGCCGCCCGTCTGATTGCCTTCGGCGACGCCGACGTGATGGTCGCGGGCGGTTCGGAGGCAGCCGTGTGCGAGCTCGGAATCGCCGGGTTCTGCGCGGCGCGCGCCCTCTCCACCGGGTTCAACGACACGCCCACCCGGGCCTCGCGCCCCTGGGACAAGGATCGTGACGGGTTCGTGATGGGCGAGGGAGCGGGCGTTCTGGTGCTCGAAGAGTATGAGCACGCGAGGCGCCGCGGCGCGAAGATCTACGCCGAGGTGGCGGGCTACGGGCTTTCGGGTGATGCCTACCACATCACCGCGCCTGCCGAGGGGCACGAGGGCGCGTTCCGGGCGATGCGGGCGGCGCTTCGCAACGGCGGCGTCAGGCCGGAGGAGGTCGGCTACATCAACGCCCACGGCACCTCCACCCCGCTCGGCGACGACCTCGAGCTCCAGGCCGTCGAACGCCTGTTCGGCGACGCCGCGCGCGGGCTTGCCATGTCCTCGACAAAGTCGGCGATCGGCCATCTGCTCGGCGCGGCCGGAGCGGTCGAGGCGGTGTTCTCGATCCTCGCCGTGCGCGACGATGTCGCCCCGCCGACGCTCAACCTCGACGAACCCTCGACCCCGAGCGTGATCGACCGGGTCGCGCACACGGCGCAGGAGCGAAGGATCGAGGTCGCGCTGTCGAACAGCTTCGGGTTCGGCGGCACCAACGCCTCGATCCTGTTCCGCAAGCTGCATTAACAATGGCGGATGCCGGCGGGACAGAGGCGAGGCGCCGGAAGCGGCTCCCTCTCGTCGCGGCGCTGATCGGCCTCGTTCTCCTCGTCGGCGCCGCCGGGCTTGGCGCCTCGGCGTGGGTGCGCGCGCAGCTCGACGCGCGCGGGCCCCTCGACGCCGAGACAGCGGTGGTGATCCCGCGTGGGGCCTCGGCGGCAGTGATCGCCGAGCGCCTCGCCGCTGCCGGCGTGATCGCGAGCGAGCGGCTGTTCCTGCTCGCGCTCGCGCTCGACCGTGGCCCAGCCCTGCGCGCGGGAGAGTACGCCTTCCCCGCCGGCGCCTCGATCCGCCAGGCGATCGCGATCCTGCGCACGGGACGGACGGTGCAGCGTCGCCTCACCATCCCCGAGGGGCTCACGGTCGCGCAGATCCTCGCGCTCGTGGACGCGGCGGAGGGGCTCACGGGGGCGATCGAGACGCCCCCTGCCGAGGGCACGCTCCTTCCCGAGACCTGGGCTTATTCCTGGGGCGACACGCGCGCCTCCCTGATCCGCCGCATGGCGGAGGCGATGGACCGCGCGCTCGCCGAGGCCTGGGCCGCGCGGGCGCCCGACCTGCCGCTCTCCTCGCCGCGGGAGGCGCTGATCCTCGCCTCGATCATCGAACGCGAGACGGCGTCTGCCGAGGAGCGGCCGAAGGTCGCGGGGGTGTTCGTCAACCGGCTGCGCCGCGGCATGCCGCTCCAGTCGGACCCGACGGTGGTCTACGCCGTCTCGGGCGGCGCGGGCGTGCTCGACCGCCCGCTCACCCGCGCCGATCTCGAGACCGACCATCCGGTCAACACCTATCGCAATCGCGGCCTGCCGCCGCAGCCGATCGCCGCCCCGGGCCGGGCGAGCCTGATGGCGGCGGTGCGCCCGGCAGAGACGGATGCGCTCTACTTCGTCGCCGACGGCACGGGCGGCCACACCTTCTCCCGCACGCTCGAGGAGCACAACCGAGCGGTGTCGCGCTGGCGTGAGATCGAGCGCGAGCGGGGCTTGCGTCGGAACTGAACCGCGGGGGATCAGGGCGCGGGCGCCTTGCCCGGCTGGGTGCCGAGGAGCGTGGTCGCGACCGGGGCCGGCAGAAGGCCGACGAGCCGCGCCGCGGCCGCGAGCCACCAGGGAAAGGCAATGCGCTCCCGGTTGCCGATGAGGCCCTTGAGCATGATCGCGGCCGCGCGGTCCGGCTCCATCAGCCCGGGCATCGGGAAGCGGTTCCCCGCCGTCATCGGCGTCCGCACATAGCCTGGGCAGATCGACGAGAGAACCACGCCCTCGCGACGCCACACGGGGGCCGTCGCCACCGCCCAGGTGTCCAGCGCCGCCTTCGCGGCGCAGTAGGAGGGCGCTCCGGGTGCGGGCACGAAGGCGGCGATCGAGGCGACGACCCCGATCCGCCCGCGTATCCCGTCAGGGCCGGCCGGCTGGGCGCGCATCACCTCGGCGGCCGGAAGCGCGGTGTTGAGCGCCCCCTCGAGATTGGTCGCGAAGATCGCCCGCGTCTGGTCGGCGCTCTCCGCCACCCCGCTCCCGGTGCCGGCGGAGATCCCCGCATTGGCGAGCACGAGCCGGAGCGGTGCTGCGCCAGCGATCCACGACGCCATCGCGGCGGCGTCGCGCACGTCCACCACCGCGATCGCCGCCTCTGCCCCCTTCTCGCGCACGGCATCGGCCACGAGCCCAAGCCGGGGCGCGTCGCGCCCGCCGAGGAACAGCGTCACGCCCGGGCGAGCGCAGGCAACCGCGAAGGCGGCGCCGAGGCCGGAGGAAGCGCCGGTGATCAGCACACGGTCGGGGAACGGGGGAGCGAGCGACTCGGCCATGGCTTTCGAGGATACACGGCCGCGTCTATAACCCGCGCGTCGATGCACACCCCCCTCTCGCCCGACCTCGCCTCGATGACGGGCTTCGCGCGCGACCGCGGCGAAGCCCACGGCATCGCCTGGGTGTGGGAGCTCAAGAGCGTCAATGGCCGTGGCCTCGACCTCCGCTTCCGCCTCCCCCCCGGATGGGACGCGATCGAGCCGGGGCTGAGGAAAGCGGCTGAGGGACGGCTCAAGCGCGGCAGCCTCAGCGCCACGCTCTCGATCCGCAGGCAGGACGAGACCGGCCGCCCCGTTCTCGACCGGGCCGCTCTCGAGACGGCGATCGCGCTTGCCGCCGAGGTGCGTGCGCTGCTGCCCGACAGCCCCCCGCCGAGGGCGACCGACCTGCTCGCGCTCCCCGGCGTGCTGCGCAGCACCGCCCTCGAGGAGCCGGACGAGGCGCTGATGGAGGCACGCCTTGGGGCGGTGGCCGAGAGCTTCGCCCGGGCGCTCGCCGCTCTCGACCAGGCTCGGCGCGCCGAGGGGGCGCGGCTCGGCGCTGTGCTCGCCGCGCGCCTTGCTGAGCTCGAGGCGCTCGTGGCCGAGGCGGAGGCGGATGCGGCGACGCAGCCCAGAGCGGTGCGGGACCGGCTCGTCGCCTCGCTGCGCGCTCTTGCCAGCGAGACGCCCGCTCTCAGCGAGGAGCGGATCGCCGCTGAAGCCGCCCTCCTCGCCTCGCGCGCCGATGTGCGCGAGGAGCTCGACCGGCTCTCCGCCCATATCGCCGCCGCCCGAGCGCTGCTCGCGGAAGGCAGGCTGGTCGGCCGGCGGCTCGACTTCCTGACCCAGGAGCTGACGCGCGAGGCCAACACGCTCTGCGCCAAGGCGGCGAGCCGAAGCCTCACCGCCACGGGGCTTGCGCTGAAGGCCGCGATCGAGCAGTTCCGCGAACAGGTGCAGAACCTTGAGTGAGGCGAATGCGGACGGCATCGCCCGGCGCGGGCTCCTGTTCGTCCTGTCCTCTCCCTCGGGCGGCGGCAAGACCTCGGTCGGCCGCGCGCTGCGCGAGGGCGACCCGAACCTCCACCTCTCCGTCTCTCTGACCACGCGTCCCGCCCGGCCGGGAGAGCGCGACGGGGTCGATTATCATTTCGTTGACGAGACGACCTTCCTGCGCGCCGTCGCGGCGAAGGCGATGATCGAGCACGCAGAGGTCTATGCGCACCGCTACGGCACGCCGCGCGCGCCGGTTGAGCGGGCCCTCGCCCTCGGCCAGGACATGCTGTTCGACATCGACTGGCAGGGCATGCGGCAGCTCCGCGCCGCGCTGCCTGGGGATGTGGTCTCGCTCTACCTGCTTCCGCCCTCGATGGCCGAGCTCGAGCGCCGGCTTGCGGCGCGCGGGCAGGACGATGCCGCGACGGTCGCCCGCAGGATGGCGCGCGCCGCGGAGGAGATCGGCCACTGGGAGGAGTACGACTACGTTCTCGTCAACCGCGACTTCGACGAGACGGTCGCCGCCGCGCGGGCGATCCTCGCCGCGGAGCGGCTCCGCCGAAGCCGGCGCACCGGTCTCGCCGCCTTCGTCTCAGGGCTGCTCGGAGGCTGACTCCGGCTCGACGAGCAGAGCTGCAAGACGCAAGAACTCGGCCGGTGCGAGCGTCTCGGCGCGACGGGTCGGGTCGATGCCGGCGCGGTCGAGCAGAGACGCGGCGTCGCCGAGGGGCGCGAGCGCGCGCTTGAGCATCTTGCGCCGCTGGCCGAAGGCCGCCGCCGTGACGCGCTCCACCGCGCGGAAGAGTGCGGGCGCGGGCTGTTCCCGGTGCGGCACGATCCGCACCACCGCCGACCAGACCTTCGGCGGCGGGGTGAAGGCGGCGGGCGGGATTCGCAGCACGATCCGCGCCTCGGCGACGACGGCCGCGAGCACCGCGAGACGTCCATACGCCTCCCGGCCCGGGGCGGCGACGATCCGCTCCGCCACCTCCTCCTGGAACATCAGCGTCAGGCTCTCGTAGGCCGAGGCCTCGCCGAGCCAGCGCACGAGCAGCGCGGTGCCGACATTGTAGGGGAGATTGGCGACGATCGCGCGAGGAGCCGGCACGAGCGCGGGCAGGTCTGCCTTGAGCGCATCTCCCGGAACGATCCGGAGCCGGCCCGGATAGGCTTCGGCGAGCGGGGCGAGCGCGGCCACACAGCGCGGATCGAGCTCGATCGCGGTGACGTCGGCGGCTTCGGTCGCGAGCAGGGAGCGGGTGAGCCCGCCGGGCCCCGGGCCGATCTCGATCACGTGCCGGCCGGTGAGGTCGCCCGCCGCGCGGGCGATCCGCCCCGTCAGGTTCAGGTCGAGCAGGAAGTGCTGTCCGAGCGCCTTGCGCGCCGCGAGCCCGGCGGAGGCGATCACCGCGCGCAGGGGCGGCAGCGTCGGGGACGCCTCGCTCACACTGCCTGCCGCTCGCTCCGGCGCGCGGCGATCAGAGCGGCGAGGGTGAGCGCGGCGATCAGGCTCGTCGCGTCCGCCACCCCTCGCCCGGCGAGGCCATACGCCGTGCCGTGGTCTGGCGAGGTGCGCACGATCGGAAGGCCCAAGGTGACGTTCACCGCATGGGCGAAGTCGAGCGCCTTGACGGGGATCAGCGCCTGGTCGTGATACATGCAGAGGACGGCGTCATAGGTCGCGCGGGCGGCGGCGTGGAACAGGCTGTCCGCCGGGTGCGGGCCGGTGGCGTCGATCCCCTCTGCGCGGAGCTCCTCGATCGCCGGCACGATCACCTCGATCTCCTCGCGCCCGACCGTGCCGCTCTCCCCCGCATGCGGATTGAGGGCGGCGACGGCGAGCCGCGGCGCGGTGAGGCCGAAATCGGAGGCGAGCGACGCCGCCGCCACGCGGCCGGCTGTGACGATCGCCGCGCGGGACAGCGCGCGCGGCACCTCGGCAAGCGGGATGTGGACGGTGACGGGGACGGCGCGCAGCATCGGGCCAGCGAGCATCATCACCGGCGTGCCGCCGCCCGCGAGCTCCTTGAGCCAGAGCGTGTGGCCGGCATGGCCGATCCCGGCCTCGAGGAGCGTGGTCTTGGCGAGCGGGTTGGTCACCACGGCCGCAGCCGCGCCCGCGCGGGCGAGCGCGACCGCGCGCCGCACCGAGGAGACGATCGCTTCCGCGTGCGCGGGGTCGGGCCGGCCGGGCACGGCGGGCGTTGGCAGAGGCTCGGGCAGGACCGGCAGGGCAGTCGGGAAGATGGACGCCGCCTCGGCGAGCGTCTCGACAGCTCGCACCGGCACCTCCCGGCCGAGCGACGCGGCAAGAGCGGCGAGATGGTCCGGGTCGGCAATCACGGCGAAGGGGTGGCAGCCGCGCAGCCTCTCCCAGGCGGCGAGCGTGAGCTCCGGGCCGATCCCGGCCGGGTCGCCCATGGTGAGAGCGAGCGGCGGGACGCTCACGAGCGGAGGTCGATGTCGGCGCGGCGGCGCAGGTCGCGCATCATCTGGCGCGAGACGAGGTCGGCACGCTCGCGCAGGATCGAAAGGGCGACGGCTTCCGGGTTCGGCGCGGCGAGGTTTTCGACCCGGCGGCTGCACAGCATCAGCACGGTGATCCCGTCGGGCGAGATGAGCGGGCGGGTCGGCTCGCCGGGGCGCAGCCCCTCAAGGACCTGCCGGATCGGGCCCGGTTGCGCGTCAAGCCTGATCTCCTGGCCTGGATCGGCCGGCCGCGGCGAGCGGAGCTGGCGCGCGGCCTCATCCATCTGCGCGCAGGAGCGCACCGTCTCGCTCACACGCTGCGCCGCCTGAAGCGTGGCGATCTGCTGCGCCGTCGGCGCCTGCGGATTGAGCGGCGCATCGAAGGGCAGAAAGAGCTGGCGGACAGTGACGAGCGTCGCGAGATCCCGCCCGACCTCGCGCCTTTGCCGGAGCGTGACGATGGTCAGCCCCCCCGCGGTGCGGATCGGGGTCGAGATCGCGCCCGGCGGCATTTGCGTCAGAAGCGCATCCACCTCCGGCTCGAGCTGGCCGAGCCGGACCCAGCCGAGATCGCCCCCGTTCTCGGCCGACTGCGCCTGGCTGAACTGGGCCGCGACGGCGGCAAACGGCGCTCCGGCGCGAAGCTGCTCGATCAGGCTCGTCGCGGTCCGCCGCGCCTCCGCCTCCTGCGCCGGGTCGTCGATCGCGATGAAGATCTCGGAGACGAGGAACTCCGGCTGGCCGGTCGCGGCCTCGAGCTCGCGCAGACGCTCGCGCACCTCCTCCTCGCTCAGCTGCGCCTGCGCGCCGAGCTGCTGCCGCACCACCTTGCCCCAGGCGATCTGGGCGCGGAGCTGGGCATAGAGGGCGCGGATGTCGATGCCCTGGCGCGCGAGCGTGGCGCGCAGCGAGCCGGGGGGCTGGTTGGTCTGCTGCTCGACCCGCGCCACCGCTTCCGCCACCTCCTGGTCGGTCGCGCCGATGCGGCGCCGGATCGCCTCCTGCTGGCGAAGCTTCTCGTCGATCAGGAGCCGGGTGACCTGGGCGGTGAGCCGATCGAGCACGGCAGGGGTGAGCGGCAGGCCGGCGGTGATGGCGAACAGCCGCCTTCGGCTCTCGAGGTCGAAGCTGGTGATCACGTCGCCGTTCACCACCGCGACGATCCCGGCGCCCATCGCCTGCGCCTGGGTCGTGGGCGGGCCAGGTCGGGCCGCAGGCTGGGCGTCGGCGCCCAAAGGCGCGACCGCGGCGAGAAGGAGGGCGGCGAGCGCGGCCTTCATGCGCCTCTCCCTAGCGGCGGATGGCTCCGGCGGCAATGGCCCGATCGCCTCGGGCCGAATCAGAAGGCGGAGAAGCCGAAATCGCCCACCGTCCTGAAGACAAGGCGGAACACGAGCGCGCTGCCCCTGCCGCTCGCGAACGTGCTCGAGAACCGGCGCGTGAAAACCGCCTGGAAGGCGAAGCACTCGTCCTCGTAGGCGAGCAGGCCGTAGGAGGCGACCATCTTGTCGTCCTCGAGGTCGCGCCGAGCCCCGATCGCCCCGGACCAGAAGCCGAACAGCCTGCCGCCGAGTGCGCCAGCGATCTCGCGCCGCGCCAGCGGCTGGTTCGCGAGCGGCTGCGCCGGCGCGTCGAAATAGGACAGGCTCAGATAGCGGCCAGCATACTGAAGCGTGGTGGTGATGTCGGTGAGCGCGCTCGAGAGGTCGTCGGAATCGAACCGGCCGCTGTAGGTGAGGCTGAGGTAGTCGTTGGGCGAGACGGTGAGCCGCGCCACGTAGTCCGACCGCCTTCCGTCGAGCCCGGAGCCCCTCGGGAACTCGCGGGCGTCCCGAACCCGGAACGACTGGCCGATCAGCGCGTCGATGCTCGCACCCCCGATGTAGTAGGCGGCCCGCAGCCCGGCATTCAGCCGCACCCCGCCCTCGAGCCGGTCGATCCCGGGGAACCTGTTCAAGCGGAACAGGTTCGAGGCGCTGAACTCGAGGTCGACGCTGTCCTCGTTCGGATACTGGAGCTGGGAACGCCCGACATTCGGCGCGACGATGCCCTGCAGGATCGGCTCGATCAGCTGCGCCCCGCCCCAGCCCACGCGCATCAGCGGCCACCGCCAGGTGGCGGCGAGCTGCGGATGGGCGCGTCCCCTTGCCCCCTCCCTGCCGCCGATCAACGGTGTGGCGAGCGGGTCACCGCCGACATTGTAGCCGATCAGGTCGAGATTGCCCTCGAAGGTCCAGAGATCGCCGATCGGCCCCGCCAGCGGCAGCCGATAGTTGGCGCGCGAGACCAGCCGCTGGGTGTCGGTGCCGTCGCGGCGCGAGGCCGCGAACACGCCGCCGTCGATCCGGAACTGGCCACCGAAGTGGTCGTGCTCGCCGAAATACTCGACATGGAGGCGCGGCAGCACCACCGGGACGAACCGGCTCGACGCGGGATTCTGCAGCCCCTGGAACAGGAAACTGTCGGCCCGCGCGTAGAAGTTCCGCCCGAACCCCTCGAAGAACGGCGTGGTCACGAGCACGGCTGTACTGTCGGTGCTGCCGACGCGGTATTGCCGCAGATAGGCGTTGTCGGATGTCCGCTCCAACGTCCAGCCGGCGCGCCAGGTGTCGTTCACCGAGAAGCGGCCGGTGGAGAACACCGCCCCGCGGGCCTCGCCATCGCGTTCGATGTTGCCGCTGCCGCGCACCGCGAGGAAGCCCGAGTTGAAGCGGTGGCGATACTCGGCGAAGAGCGGGACATTCTGCCTGGTCGTGACCATCGGCGCGATGGTCGCATCCGCCTGGGGCGAGATCACCCAGTAGTAGGGCTGGCGGAAGAAGACGCCGAGATGCCGGCTCGAGCCGAAATCCGGGAACAGGAAGCCCGACTGCCGCCGCACCGAGGGGTCGGCGTGCCAGAAATAGGGCACCCAGGCCACCGGAACGCCCGCGATCTGCATCGTCGCGTCGAAGTACTCGACCGTCTTGCGCTGCTCGTCATGCAGCACCCGGTCGGCGCGGATCTGCCACAAGGGCGGGCGCTCAGGGTCGGTCGCGCAGGGCTCGCAGGTCGAGTAGACGCCGCGGCGGAGCTCGGTGAACCGTCCCTCCGACCGGCGGGCGCCGGTGGCCGCGAACCGCCCGCCCTCGGCCAGCAGCGCGCGAATGTTCCGCGCCACGCCCTCGCGTAGGTCGTCGGTGAGCTCGGCCGTCTCGGCGAACAGCACCCGACCATCGGCCTCGACGAGGGCGACATCGCCCGAGGCAGTGATCCGGTTCGTGTTGCGATCGAACCGGATCTCGCGGGCGCGCAGCACCCGGTCCCCCTGCCAGGCCTCCACGCCGCCCGAGGCGATCACGGTGTTGGTGCGCTCGTCGAACACGAGCTCCCCGGCAGTGAAGGTGACTGGCTCGCGCTCGGCCGGCCGGGCGCCGGGTGCTCCCTCCCGGCCCGCCTGCTGCGCGGCGGCGCCGGCGGCGGCGAGCAGGAGCGCGCCGCCCGCGAGCCAGGAGCGCCGGCGCCTCACCCGTCCTCCAGGTGCAGGAGCATCGTCACCGCAAGCGCAAGGCCGACGCCCGCCGGCGTCCAAGCGGCGAGGGTGACCGGGATGGTGCCCGAACCACCGAACTCGCCGACCACCTTGGCGAGCACGAACAACGCGACCCCCGCGCCCACGCCCGCACCGATCGCGAGCCCCACGCCGCCGCGCCGCGCGGGGCGCATGGAGAAGCCCGCCGCGATCAGCACCATCACCCCAGCGAGCAGCGGCAGCGCGAGCAGCGACTGGAAGCGGAGCCTGTGCTTGCGCGAGGAGAACCCCGCCTCCTCGAGCAGGGCGATGAAGCGCGGCAGCGCCCAGAAACTCAGCGTGTCGGGCGGAGCGAGGCTCTCCTCGAGCCGCTCGAGCGTGAGCTCGGTCGGCAGCGCGAGCTCGGCGATCGGCTCGCGCGGGCGGTCGACCGCCACGGCGGCAGCCTCCCGCAGCACCCACCGGCCGGGCTCGAGAACCGCCTCGGACGCCTCGATCCGGCTGTGGAACCGGTCGTCGCGCTCGAGCCGGAACACGCTCACCCCGCGAAGGAGGAGCGACTCGCCCGCGAGTTCGACGCGCCGGCCGCGGATGATCGCCGAACCGCCCGGGATCGCGGGGTCGGACTGGCGCACCCACAGCCCGCCACCCGCGAGCCCGAAGGCGCCCGCCCCGCCGCGCAAGAGTGCCTGATCGAGCCGCTCGGCCCGGGCAAGCATGATCGCCGAGACGGGGCTCAGCGCCACGGTCGCCAGCGCGCCGAGCGCCACCGCCGCAAGCATAGGCACGGCAAGGAACTGCCAGGCCGAGACGCCCGCTGCACGGGCGACGATCAGCTCCGAGCTTCGCGTCAGCCGCCAGAAGGCGATCAGCCCGCCGAGCAGGATCCCGAACGGCAGGATCTCGATCGCGAGGAAGGGAAGCTTCAGCGCGGTGATGGTGGCGAGGTCGCCGAACCCGACTTCCTCGCGCCCCGAGGCGCGGCGCATGAGCTCGATGAGGTCGAACAGCGCGACGACGGCGAGCAGGGCGGAGAGCGCGGCGAGCGCGGTCGCGAGGAAGACCCGCCCGACATAGAGCGACAGCACCGGGGTGATCCACATCGCCCCCTACCCCTCCGCCGCCATGCCGCCGGCGAAGGGCAGTCGGTGCGGGGGCGGGCGGATCAGGAGCGCGAGCGCGACCGCCCCCGGCAGGACCGCATGCACCCAGATCAGAGGGATCAGCCCGAGCCGGCTCGCGGCGGCGTTGCCGAGCGCGAGGCCAGAGGCGACGAGGGCGGCTCCGATGCCGACGGCAGCGAGCACCCGGCCCGTCCGGCCATGGCGGCTGAAGCTGCCGCCGAGCACGACGGCGAGCGCGACGGAGGCGAGCGACAGGGTGAGCAGCGGGCCCGCGAGCCGCTGATGCGCCTCGACCGCGAAACGGCCGCGGTCGCGCTTGCTGACATTCTCCGAGGCCGGCGGGTCGAGCAGTTCAAGCACCCCGCGTTCGCGCGCGTCACGATAGCGCACCTCCTCGCGCTCGGCCGGCGCGGCGAGGGTGAGCGTGTTCTCGGCGAAGGTGAGAAGGCGAAGCCGGCCGGTGCGTGGGTCGAGCTCCTGGCGGGTGCCGTTCTCGAGCCTCACCTGCGGCAGCTCGCCCGCGATCAAAAGCCGGCCACGCCCGGCGAGGATGGTCGCCGGCGCGCCGCGGTCGCGCTCGTCATGCACCAGGATACCGTGGAAGGTGCCGTCGGCATCGCGCTTGCGGACATAGACGGTGAGCCCCTCGCCGAGCGTGTTGAACACACCCTCCTGGATCAGAACCGCCGCCATGCGGTTGCGGATGTCAAACTGGTATTCGCGGAACATCCGGTAGCTCTCGGGCACGACCCAGAGATTCATCGTCCAGCCGATCAGCGCCGCCGCTGCCGCGAGCGTGAGGCCGGGGCCTGCCAGCGCGACCTGACTCACGCCCGCGGCACGCATCACGACCGTCTCGCGGTCACCCTCGAGCCGAGTGTAGACGGCGAGGATGACGATGAAGGTCGCGACGGGGAGGATGATCGCGACGAAGTTCGGCAGCATGAACACCGTCAGTTCGAGGAACACGAGCAGCGACAGCCCGCGGTTCAGCACGAGCTCGATGAAGCGGAGCGCCTGGGTCAGCCACACGAGCAGGGCAAGCCCCGCCGTCACCGCGACGAGCCCCAAAGCGAGCTGGCGAAACACGTAGCGGAAGAGGTGGCTTCCCATCCGCGCTGCCCCTGCCTCCTGCCCCTCGCCGCCGTCAGGCCGAGATGACGACCTTGCCGGGGTTCATCAGGTTCCCCGGATCGATCGTCCGCTTGATCGCGCGCATCAGATCGAGCTCCGGCCCCGCCCGCCAGGCGGCGAGGGTGCGCGTCTTGAGCCGGCCGACGCCGTGCTCGGCCGAGAAGCTGCCGCCCAAGGCTCGCACCACGCCGTTGACCGCCTCCGCCACCTCGTCCCAGCGCGCGAGGAAAGCCGCACCGTCCGCGCCTTCCGGTGCCGAAAGATTGAAGTGGATGTTGCCGTCCCCGACATGGCCGAAGGCGCAGACGCGGACCCCCGGGATCAGCGCCCTGCAGGCGGCCGAGGCTTGGGCGATCAGATCTGGCACGCGGCTGACGGGGACCGAGACATCGTTCTTGATCGAGGCGCCCTCGCGCTTCTGCGCCTCGGAGTGCTCCTCGCGCAGACGCCACAGCGACGCCCTCTGCGCCTCGCTCTCGGCGATCGTGGCGTCGAGCACCAGGCCGTCGGCATAGGCCCCCTCGAGCACGGCCTCGAGCCCGTGGCGCAGCCCGGCATCCGGCCGCGGCGAGGAGAGCTCGACCAGGCAGTAGTGCTCGTGGCGCGCGCCGAAGGGGTCGGCCGCGCCGGGGATGTGGCGGAACACGAGCTCAAGCCCGAAGCGCCCCATGTACTCGAAGGCGGAGAGCGAGGCGCCGTCATGCCTCTGGAAGCGGTTGAGCAGGGCGAGCGCCGCCTCCACCGACGGCACGGCGGCGAACGCGAGCTGGATGTCGTTGGGGCGGGGGAACAGTTTCAGCACCGCCCGGGTGATGATGCCGAGCGTGCCTTCGGCGCCGATGAAGAGGTGGCGCAGGCAGTAGCCGGTATTGTCCTTCCTCAAGCGGCGCAGCATATCCAGCACGCGGCCGTCGGGCAGGACCACCTCGAGGCCGAGCACGAGATCGCGCGCGTTGCCGTAGCGCAGCGTGGCGTTTCCTCCCGCATTGGTGCCGAGCAGGCCGCCGATCTGCGCCGTTCCCTCCGACCCAAGCGAGAGCGGGAAGAGGCAGCCCGCCTCTTCGGCCGCCTTCTGCACGGAGGCAAGCACGGCGCCGGCCTCGACCGTCATCGTCATGTCGGCGGGGTCGAGGTCGAGGATCCGGTTCATCCTGCCCACCGAGATCACCACCTCGTCGCCGGCCTCGTGCGGCACCGAGGCACCGACCAAAGAGGTGTTGCCCGCCTGAGGCACCATCCGCACCCCCGCCTCAGCGCAGAGCCGGACGGCCTCGGCGCATTCGGCGGTGGACGCAGGCCGGAGGATGGCGGGGGAGCGGCCCGTCCAGAGGCCCCGCCACTCGGTGACGTAGCCCCGCATCTCGGCCGGATCGGTGATCATGCCCCGGTCGCCGAGCAAGGCGCGAAGTCGCTCGGCGAGCGCCGGCGTGAAGCCGTGGCGCGCGACCTGGGGCGGGGTTGTGTCAGGCATGGTCTCGCTCGCTGTCCTCGATCCGGCGGCGAGGCTTGCCGCCTCGCCTCCCTTGGGTCAACCACGCCCTGGGAAGCGCCAGGGCTGGGAGATCAGCGCGGTGCCGCAGCGCGTTTCAAGCGGTCGTTGATGGCCAAACCTAGGCCCGACGATGGCACGGGCATCGCCGCGATCCGCCGAAGCCCGCGGGCCCGTCCCTCGGCGTCGAGGAAACGCAGCCCCGAGAACAGCCGTGCGGCGGCCTCGGCGAGATCGCCCCGCTCCGAGAGGTTAAAGGCGAGCGGTGCCAGCGGCACCTCCGGCCCGAAGGCGAGCAGCGCCTCGTCCTCGCCCGCACGCTCTGCGAGAAGCCGCACCGGCAGGACGGGCGCGTAATGGGAGACGAGAAGCCCGGGCGAGCGGAGCGTGCGCGACGCCTCCGCCGCCTCAGGGGCGAGCGGCCGGGCGACCGGGCCGATCACCTCCTCGATCGCCTCGATCGTCGCGCCGCCAGGTCGGAGCAGCACGGGAACGGGTCCGCTCAGGTCGAGCACGGTCGATTCGACACCGATCGGGCACGCCCCGCCGTCGACCACCGCCTCGATCCGCCCGGCCAAGTCCTCGAGCACGTGCTGAGGTGCGGTCGGGCTCACCGCTCCGGAGCGGTTCGCCGAAGGGGCCGCCACCGGCACGGCAGCGGCGCGGAGCAGCGCGAGCGCCACCGGGTGCGCAGGCACGCGCAACGCCACCGTCTCGAGCCCGGAGCGGGCGAGCAACGCGACCGGGCAGTCACGGCGGCAGGGCAGGACGAGCGTCAGCGGCCCCGGCCAGAACGCCTGTGCGAGACGCTCGGCGCGCTCATCCGCGCGGCCGAGAGCGAAGGCCCCCGCCGCGTCGGCCGCGTGCACGATCAGCGGATTGAAATGCGGCCTGCCCTTGGCCTCGAACACGGCGGCGACCGCGCGGTCATCGGTCGCGTCCGCGCCGAGGCCGTAGACCGTCTCGGTCGGGAAGGCGACGAGACGCCCCGAGCGGAGCAGCGACGCAGCCTCGGCGATCCCAGAGGTGTCGGCGCCAAGACGCCGCGTCATTCGCGGCCCCGGCAGAGGAAGTCGGGGTTTCGCCAGCCGGGCTTGCCGTAGCGGAGCGGAGCGCCGCCCGCGGTGGTGACGCTTCCGCCGGCCGCCTCGACGATCGCCTGCGGCGCTGCCGTATCCCATTCCATCGTCGCGCCGAAGCGCGGGTAGAGGTCGGCCACGCCTTCGGCGACGCGGCAGAACTTGAGGGCGGAGCCGGCATGGACGACGCGCGCGGCGCGATGAGCCTCGGCGAAGGCGACGATCCGCTGGTCATCGCCATGGTGGCGCGAGGCGAACACCACAGGCCCAGCGGCCGGCACCCTGCGTGCCGCGATCGGGCGCCGGCCTGACGCGTCCTCCTTCCACGCGCCGACCCCGACGATGCCGCTGAACACCTCCCCGAACGCCGGCAGGGCGACCGCTCCGACCACTGGCCGCCCCGCTTCGACGAGGCCGATGTTGACAGCGAACTCGGGCCGTCCGGCGGCGAACTCGCGCGTGCCGTCGAGCGGGTCGACCAGCCAGAACCGAGAGGCAGGGCCAGGGTCACGCCCCTCCGCCACCGCCTCCTCGGCGACCACCGGGATCTCGGGCGTGGCGGCACGCAGGCCGGCGAGGATCAGCCGCTCCGCGGCGCGATCGGCCTCCGTCACCGGCGTGGCATCCGCCTTCGTCTCGACGGCGGCGCCGCACGACCGGACGGCCATGACCACACGGGCCGCGTCGCGCGCGAGCCGTTCGGCAAGCGCGAGCAGGGCGGATGTGTCGGACGGGCACGGTGCGGAGGCCACGGCGTTCTCTAGCCCGGCCGTCGCGGATGGCAAAGCGGCAGGTCGGTCGCTACAGTCGCGCGCCTGCTCCCCTTCCTCCACGCGCCACGTCTGTCACACACCACGCGAGGTTTCCCGCCGATGTCGTCGATGCCCGAGATCCTGTTCGCCAAGCCGTCGCTGCCGAGCTCCGGCGCACTTGCCGTCCTCGTGGCCGAGGACGCGCTCGAGGCCGCGTTCGCCGACCTCGACGCGGCGACAGGCGGAATGGTCTCGCGCGCCGCCGCGGCCGCCTCGTTCAAGGGCCGCAAGGGGCAGAGCTGCACCATCCTCGCGCCGTCGGGCCTCGGGCTCTCGCGGATCGTTCTCGTCGGGCTCGGCAAGGCGGAGGAGCTCACGCCGCTCGCCGTCGAGGAGGCGGGCGGAACGGCCGCTGCCGCGCTGCTTCAGGACGAGGAGGCGGCGATCGACGCCCGCGCCGCCTCCGCCGGAGCGGTGGGCAAGGCCGGGCCGGCGCGCGCAGCGTTTGGCGCGGTGCTGCGCTGCTACCGCTTCGACAAGTACCGCACCAAGGAGAAGCCGGAGGACAAGCCGAAGCTCAAACGCATCACCGTGCTGGCCGATGACCCGGCCGCCGCGCGGGCTTCCTGGCCCTCGGCGAAGGCGGTGGCGGAGGGCGTCTTCCTCGCCCGCGATCTCGTCAGCGAGCCGGCGAACGTGCTCACGCCCGCCGAGATGGCGGAGCGCTGCCGCGCGCTCGAGGGGCTCGGCCTCGCGGTCGAGGTGTTCGGGCCGAAGGAGATGCGCAAGCTCGGCTTCGGCGCCCTGCTCGGCGTCGCCCAGGGCTCGGCGAACGAGCCCCGCATGGTGGTGCTGCAGTGGCACGGAGCCACAGCGGCGGGCAAGGCCGGGGGAAAGGGCGGCCGCAAGGGTGCGAAGGCCGCCAAGGCCGCGAAGCCGCTCGCCTTCCTCGGCAAGGGCGTGACCTTCGACACGGGCGGGATCTCGATCAAGCCCGCCGCCGGCATGGAGGACATGAAGTGGGACATGGCCGGAGCGGCCGCGGTGATCGGGCTGATGGCCGCGCTTGCCGGGCGGAAGGCGAAGGTCGACGCCGTCGGCCTCGTCGGGCTCGTCGAGAACATGCCCTCCGGCACCGCCCAGCGGCCGGGCGATGTCGTCACCACCGCCTCCGGCCAGACGGTCGAGGTTCTCAACACCGACGCCGAGGGCCGGCTCGTGCTCGCCGACGTGATGTGGTACTGCAGGAAGCGTTTCGATCCCGCACTGATGATCGACCTCGCAACGCTCACGGGGGCGATCATCATCGCGCTCGGGCACGAGCATGCCGGCCTGTTCGCGAACGACGACGCGCTCGCCCAGGCGATCACGGCGGCGGGCAAGGCGACCGGCGAGACCGTGTGGCGCATGCCGCTCGGCGAGGCCTATGACCGGATGCTGAAATCCGACATCGCCGACATGAAGAACATCGGCGGCCGGCCGGGCGGGTCGATCACGGCCGCTCAGTTCCTGCAGCGCTTCGTCGACGGCTGTCCTTGGGCGCATCTCGACATCGCGGGCACGGCCTGGAGCACCAAGGACAAGCCGACCGTGCCGAAGGGGGCGACCGCCTTCGGCGTGCGCCTGCTCGACGCCTTCGTCGCCGAACACCACGAGGCGGCCAAGGCCTGAGGAGGCCCACCTCGGCGTGCGGGGATGATCGCGGTCCGCTTCCGCAGGCGCATGCCCGACAAGGGCGCCCGCGCCCTGCTCGCGGGCCCCGGTGCGGTGCCCGATGCCACGCCGCCAGGGTTCACAGGGGCGGCCGAGGAGACGTCGTCGTGGCATGACGCCTCCGGCAGGCGGCTGATCTGCGCCGGACTCGGGCGCGTTCCCTCGGCGCGCATGGTGCGCGAGGCGGCGGGCCGCGCGGTGTCGCTCGCGCATGGCGAGAGTCGGCTTGCAATCGACGCCCGGGCGCTGCCGCCGGCGCTCGCCGCCGAAGCCGCGGTCGGCGCGGTGTTGCGCGCCTGGCGCTTCTCGGGGGCGCCGCCGCCGCGCGAGGACGACCCCGAGCCGCCGCCACCCTTGCTCCGGCGGATCGACATCGTGGTGACAGGCAAGCGCGAGGCGAGAGCGGTGTGGGACGCGCTCCGCCCCGGGGTGGAGGGAACCCTGTTCGCGCGCGAGCTTGTCACGGAGCCCGCGAACCGCCTCACCCCTCGCCGCTTCGCCCGGCGCTTGCGCGCGCTCGAACGGCACGGGGTCACGGTCGAGGTGCTCGGGCGAAAGGCGTTGCGCGAGGCAGGGTTCGGTGCGCTGCTTGCGGTCGCGCGCGGCTCAGCCGAGCCGCCCTGCGTCGTCGTGCTGCGCTGGAAGGGCAGGCTCGAGGTTCCGCCTGTCGCCTTCGTCGGCAAGGGGATCACCTTCGACACAGGCGGGGTCTGCCTCAAGCCCGCCGAGAGGATGTGGGAGATGCGTGCCGACATGGCAGGTGCAGCCGCCTGTGCGGGGGCGATGCTCGCGCTCGCGCTGCGCCAAAGCCCCGCGCCGGCGGTGGCCGTGCTCGGGCTTGCCGAGAACATGATCGGGGCGGAGGCGCAACGGCCCTCCGACGTCGTCCGGACCGTCGACGGAACGACCGTCGAGGTCGTGGACACAGACGCCGAGGGCAGGCTCGTGCTCGCCGACTGTCTCGCCTGGACGCTCCGCCGCTTCGCCCCCCGCGCGGTGATCGACCTCGCGACACTCACGGGCTCGATTGTGGTCGCGCTCGGGCACCATCGCGCCGGCCTGTTCGCAACCGATGCCGCGCTTGCCGCGCAGATCGCCGCCGCCGGCGAGGCAGTGGACGAGCCCGTTTGGCCGATGCCGATGGGCGGCGGCTACACGCAGGCACTCGAGAGCCCGATCGCCGATCTGCGCAACTGCTCGCCCGAGCGCCGGCAGCCCGATGCCTGCCACGCCGCGACGTTCCTCAAGCATTTCGTCGGCGACGCGAAATGGGCGCATCTCGACATCGCCGGCGTCGAGGCGCGGGAGGAGGACGAACCGCTCGGGCCTCGCGGCGCGACAGGGTTCGGCGCCCGGCTGCTTGATCGCCTCGTCTCGCTCCGCTTCGAGACCGAGGAGGTATGAACCGGGCGATGCCCGAGCGCGGCTTCTACCACCTCACCCGAACCCCGCTCGAGACGGCCCTGCCGAAGCTGCTCGGCCGCGTGCTCGCGCTAGGCGAACGCGCGGTGGTGCTGATCGGCGAGCCCGAGCGGCTCGAGCCGATCTCGACGGCTCTCTGGCTCTCGGCCGACCCCGACTGGCTGCCGCACGGGCATGCCGGCACCGGCCATGCCGACCTGCAGCCGATCTGGCTCACGACCGTCGCCGAGAACCCCAACGGAGCGCGACACCTCTTCCTGGTCGCCGGAGCGGACGCCGAGGACGCCTCCGCCTTCGCCCGCGTCTTCGACCTGTTCGACGGGGAGGACGAGGCGGCCGTTGCGGCAGCACGGCGTCGCTGGGCGGCGGCGCGGGCGCGCGGCGAGACACTGACCTACTGGCAGCAGACGGAGCGCGGCTGGGAGCGCAAGGGCGGCTGATCAGCGGGGCGTCAGCACCGCTCGCACCTCGACCCGCGGCGTGGCCGCGAGTGCGGAGCGCATCGCGGCATCGTCGGCGAAGGGGCCTTCGGGCAGCACCTTGCCCTCGCAGACGACGGCAAGCTGCGGCACCGAGAAGGGCCAGGGATCGACCGCGATCCGTTCCGGATCACCATCGATGGCGGTGAGCGTCACCGTCGTAAGCCCGTGTGCGTCCGGCACCTCGGCGACCTCGCGCGCGTCCGTAAGCCCGTGGCAGATGATCAGAGACATCAGGTCCCACGCCAGCACGAGCGCGCGGTTGCGCTCGACCGCCTCCGGCCGCGACGCCTCGGCCCAGGCAGGGTCGGCCGCGAGGGAGGCGAGCAGCCGCTCCTGGCGGCGCGACTCGGAGGCGTTGTAGGCCTCGACAGCGGCGGCGTCGGCGCTCCCGGGCGGGGACTTCCCGAAGCGCACATAGATGCCCATGCCGTGCAGCGAGATCAGCAGCGCGACATAGCGTCCGAGCGAGGCCTCGGCGATGTCGACGCCCCTTGCCCAGAGCGGGGCGTGCACGCTGCGCGGCAGGCTCGTGAAGCTGTAGGGCAGGCCCGTGGCCGGATCGCGCGTCGGCTCCGCCTCCCAGGGCAGCCAGCCGATGTCGTGCTGTTCGGCGGCGAGGCACACCGCCTCGCGCGGTGTCACCGCGCCGAAGCGCTGATTGCCCCAGGCGCGGGCAAGCTGGCCGCTGATCCAGGCATGCGCGGGCTGCGGCACCGCAACGGCGGGGCGACCCGCGAGACGACGGAACAGCACCTTCTCACTCCATCCGGATCCCGGTGAGAGCGACGAGCTCCTGCCAGCGTGCGACCTCCGCCTTCTGGAAGTCGGCGAACTCGGCGGGCGGCAGCGGCGCCGGCACGAAGCCCATGCCGGCGAGCCGCTCGCGCATCGCGGGTTCGGCGATGATCGCAAGCAGCGCGTCGGCGAGCTTGTTAATGATCGGCGCGGGCGTGCCTGCCGGCGCCCACATGCCGAACCAGGCATCGACGGAGAGTCCCGGCGCTCCGGCCTCGTCGAAGGTCGGCACCTCGGGCGCCTCCGCAAGCCGCGCCGGGGCGCCGATCGCAAGCGCCCGGAGCTTGCCCTCGCGCACGAGCCCGACGACCTGCGGCCAGGTGGAGATGAAGTAGTCCACAACCCCGGCCACCGTATCCTGTGTGGCCTGCGCCCCGCCGCGATAGGGAACGTGGGTCGCGTCCATTCGGAAGCGCCGGGCGAGGCTCTCGGCGATCACGTGGCTCGCCGAGCCAACGGAGGAGGAGGCATAGGTCACGCGGCCCGAGCGCCCCTTCGCCACGAGCTCGGCGAGCGTCTTCGCCGGGTGGTTCGCCGGCACCACGAGAGCGTGGTGAACCGAGGCGAGGCGGGCGATCGGGGCGAAGCTCTCCACCGCGTGGTAGGGCAGGTTCCGCGCCATCGCCTGGTTCGAGGCGTGGGTCTGGTTGTTGCCGAGGGCGAGCGTGTAGCCATCGGGCGCCGCCTGGGCCACCGCCTGGGTGCCGACGATCGCCCCGCCTCCGGGCCGGTTCTCGACCACCACCGCTGCACCGCCCCAGAGCTCGGAGAGGCGCTGGGCAAGGGCGCGGCCGAGCAGGTCGGTCGAGCCGCCGGGGGGATAGGCGATGACGATCCGGATCGGGCGGGAGGGATAGGGCTCCTGCGCGACGGCGGGCAGCGCCAGCGCGGCGGCGGTTGCGGCGAAGAGCGAGCGTCGGTCGAGCATCGGCGAGGTCCTCCCCGCCCTTGCGCTACGGGGTCGCGCCGGCGGCGTCAAGCAAGAGCGGTCAGCGCCGCGCGCCGCGGCGCTTGGAGTGGCCGAGCCGGTCGAGCTCCCGCCCGACGTTCCGGCCCTCAACCGTCACGTCCGCGACGATGCGGCCGCGGTTCATGTGGTGCGGCGTGACGGTCACGCTCCTGCCCTCGACGCGGCGCCTGAGCGCCTCGGTCGCGGCGCGGTGCCCGCGCTCGCCACGCTCCGGAGCATCGATGCCGCGGAGGCGTATCCGGCGGCCGTCGGTGCACTGGAGGGTGTCGCCGTCGATCACCCGCGCGACCGTGCAGGAGGAGGGGTGGGCGGGCAGGGTGCGGTCGGGCTCGCGCCACTGCGCGTTGGCCTCGCGCGGCGCGACGAGCGCAAGAAGCGCCGAAGCGACAAGGCCGATCCTGAAATGGCGCATGGTCGCGTTCTCCGTCCTGAAACGGACGCGAGTGTTGCGACCAGGGGTTGCCGATCGGTTGACGGGGGCGTCACTCGGCCGCTTCGAGCGCGGCCTGCGCCTCGAGCCAAGCCTCCTCAGCGGCGGCGGTCTCGCGCGCGATCGCGGCGAGTCGGGCGTTGGCGCGGGCGATCTCCGCCGCCTGGCCGCCGCCCTCGTAGAGCCTCGGATCGGCAAGCCGTGCCTCAAGGGCGGCGCGTTCAGCGGCGAGCTCAGTGATCACCCGTTCCGCCTCCGCGACCTGGCGGCGCAGCGGCGCGAGCGCGGCGCGCGCCTCGGCACGGGCGCGGCGATCCTCAGCCCGCGCCCCGCCGCGCTGCGCCCCCGCTTGAGGGCGCGACCGCTCGGCGAGCAGAGCGCGGTAGTCGTCGAGGTCGCCCTCGAAGGGCGAGACGGTGCCGTTGGCGACAAGCCAGAGGCGATCGGCCACAAGCTCGATCAGGTGCGGGTCGTGGCTGATCAGCACCACCGCTCCGGAATACGCGGCGAGTGCGCGCACCAGCCCCTCGCGGGCATCGATGTCGAGATGGTTGGTCGGCTCGTCGAGGATCAGAAGCCCCGGTGAGTCGCGCGTGGCGAGCGCGAGCAGGAGCCGCGCCTTCTCGCCGCCGGAGAGCGCGCCGACCTTCGTCCCGGCTCGGTCCGCGTCGAGGCCGAAACGGGCGAGCTGAGCTCTCACCTCCTGCGTCGTGGCGCGCGGCAGGGCGCGCGCCATGTGGTCGATCGGCGTCTCGGAGAGGGCGAGCTCCTCCTCCTGACTTTGGGCGAAGTGGCCGACCTTGAGTTTCGGCGCGCGGAAGAGCGAACCCTTCAGCGGTGCGAGCCGGCCGGCAAGCAGCTTGGCGAGCGTCGACTTGCCATTGCCGTTGCGGCCGAGGAGAGCGATCCGGTCGTCCTGGTCGATCCGGAAGGAGAGGTTCTCGAGCACCGGCCTCGCGCCGTAGCCGACGGCGGCGCGATCGGCGGCGAGGATCGGGGGCGGAAGCGGCTCGGGCTCCGGGAAGGAAAAGTGCGCGGGCGCCTCCTCGACCACCGCCTCGATCACCGGCAGGCGCGCGATCGCCTTGAGACGGCTCTGCGCCTGGCGGGCCTTCGAGGCCTTGGCGCGGAAGCGATCGACGAAGGCCTGCAGCTCGGCGCGACGGGCGGAGATTCGCGCCGCCTCGGCCGCCTGGCGCTCGGCCCGTTCGGTGCGCAGCCTGACGAACTCGGTGAAGCCGCCCGGGGTGACGGTGATCTTCCCCCGCTCGAGATGGGCGATCGCATGCACGGCCGAATCAAGCAGGGAACGGTCGTGGCTGACGATGATCGCCGCACCGGAGAAACGGGCGAGCCAGCCCTCGAGCCAGAGCGTCGCTTCGAGGTCGAGATGGTTGGTCGGCTCGTCGAGGAGCAACAGATCGGGCTCGAGGAACAGAGCGGTGGCGAGTGCGGCGCGCATCCGCCACCCCCCCGAAAACGAGCCGATCGGCCGCGCCTGCGCGTGCGTATCGAAGCCGAGGCCCGCGAGGGTCGCGGCCGCACGCGCGGGTGCGGCGTCCGCGCCGATCGCGCGCAGACGGTCATGGATTTCGCCGAGCCGCTCGGGCGGCGCCGTCTCGGCCTCCGCAAGCAGGCGTGCGCGCTCGACATCGGCCGCAAGCACGGTGTCGAGAACCGACGCCTCTCCCGAAGGCGGCTCCTGCGCCACGCGTCCGAGCCGGACGCGCGGGGAGAGAGCGAGCGTGCCGCCATCGAGCGAGAGTTCGCCCGCGATCGCCTTCAGAAGCGTCGATTTGCCCGCGCCGTTGCGGCCGACGAGGCCGACACGCCGCCCCGCCTCGAGGGTGAAATCGGCCCCCGCGAGAAGCGTCCGGCCAGCGACGCGGATCGTCGCCTCGCGCAAGGTGAGGATGGTCATGGCCCGCAGCCCATGGGCACGGGTCTAGCCTCGACCCGCGCGGCGGCGGAAGAGCGTGGCGGCTTTCCTTTTCCCGGGCCTTGGCGTAGAGGCGCGCGCATCGGAAACACGCCAAAGGGACGGGGGATGGCCATCGAGCGCACCTTCAGCATCATCAAGCCGGATGCGACGCGCCGCAACCTCACCGGGAAGATCAACGCGATCTTCGAGGAGGCGGGGCTCAGGATCGTCGCGCAGAAGCGAATCTGGATGAGCCGCCAGCAGGCGAAGACCTTCTACGCCGTGCACGCCTCTCGCCCATTCTTCCACGAGCTCGTCGACTACATGTGCTCCGGCCCCGTCGTGGTGCAGGTGCTCGAGGGAGAGAACGCGGTGGCGCGGAACCGCGAGCTGATGGGGGCGACCGATCCGGCCAAAGCGGCCGAAGGCACGATCCGCAAGCTCTACGGCGAGAGCATCCAGGCCAACAGCGTGCACGGCTCCGACAGCCCCGAAACAGCGGCGGCAGAGATCGCCTACTTCTTCGCGGGCTCAGAGATCGTCGGCTGAGGCCGGGCTGAGCGGGCCGACGCCCTCGGCGCGGTCGCGCCCCGGGTCAGAGAAGGAAGATCGCGAGCAGGATCAGCACCGCGGCCACAGCGGCGACCGCGTAGGTTGTGAAGGTGGTGAACCCGCCGAACATCGCCTGGCGCTCGGCGATCAGCTCCGTCTCGGCAGCGCTCTCGCCCGCCGTCACTGCGCCTGCTCCGTGCTCCGCCATCGTCTCAACCTGTCGTTCCATTGCAATTTGCCGCGGTTCTAAACGTCGTCGGTGGAGAGCGGCAAGGGGTTGGCGAGCAGCGACTCTCCTGGCGCCGGCACGCCCGCCTCGCCCCGGGCGACGAGGGCGAGGGCTGCGGGGTAGAGGCGGTGTTCGGCGGCGAGCACGCGTGCGGCGAGCGAGGCCTCGGTGTCGCCCGGCAGCACCGGCACAGCGGCCTGGGCGACGATCGGCCCCTCGTCCATCGCCTCGGTCACGTGGTGGACGGTGCAGCCATGAAGCTTCACCCCGGCGGCGAGAGCGCGCGCATGGGTATCGAGCCCCGGGAAGGCCGGCAGGAGCGAGGGGTGGATGTTGAGCATGCGCCCCGCCCAGGCGCGCACGAGGAACGGCGTCAGGAGCCGCATGTAGCCGGCAAGGCAGACGAGTCCGACGCCCTCCTTCCGCAGCGCCGCATCGACCGCCCGCTCATGCGCCTCGCGGTCACGCCCGAAGGCGCGGTGGGGGATGGTCAGGGTCGGGATGCCCGACGCTTCGGCATGGGCAAGTCCGGGGGCGCCCTCGACATTCGACAGCACGAGCACGATCCGCGCGGGATAGTCAGGCCGCGCGGCGGCCGCGACAAGCGCCCGCATGTTGCTGCCGCGGCCGCTGATCAGAACCGCGACGGGAACGCGCTCCATGGCCTCGCCGGTCAGCCGAACCAGCCGGGCGGCGGCGCGATCGCGACCGAGGCCTCGCCCGTTCCGGGCTCGATCCTGCCGATCGCCACCACGCGCTCGCCCTCAGCCTCGAGACGCTGCCGCGCCGCTTCTGCCTTCTCCGCTGCCACCACCACTGCCATGCCGATGCCGCAGTTGAATACCCGCAGCATCTCCTCGGGCGCCACCCCGCCCGTCCGTGCGAGCCAGCCGAACACGGGGGGCGGCGTCCAGGCGGCGGCGTCGAGCACGGCGACGGTTCCGGCCGGCAACACGCGCGGCAGGTTGCCGACAAGTCCGCCGCCGGTGATGTGGGCGGCGGCCTTGATCAGCCCCGCGCGATGCGCCGCGAGCAGGGACCGGACGTAGATCCGCGTCGGCGTGAGCAGCGCCTCGCCGAGCGTCTGGCCGGGCGCGAAGGGGGCGGAGGCGTGCCAGCCGAGCCCTCCGGCGGCGACGATCCGGCGCACGAGAGAGAAGCCGTTCGAATGCACGCCCGAGGAGGCGAGGCCGAGCACCACGTCGCCCGCACCGACATCGGGCGCGGGCAAAAGCGTGCCGCGCTCAGCGGCGCCCACGGCGAAGCCGGCGAGGTCGTAGTCGCCAGTGGCATAGAGGCCGGGGAGCTCGGCCGTCTCGCCGCCGACGAGGGCGCAGCCCGCCTCGCGGCAGGCTTCGGCGATGCCGGCGATCACGGTCGCCGCCTCCTCGACCGAGAGCCGTCCGGTCGCGAAGTAGTCGAGGAAGAACAACGGCTCCGCCCCCTGCACCACGAGGTCGTTGACGCACATCGCGACGAGGTCAATGCCGACGGTCGCGTGCCGTCCCATCTCGATCGCGAGCTTGAGCTTGGTGCCCACCCCATCGGTGGTGGCCACAAGCACCGGGTCCTTGAAGCCGGCGGCCTTCGGGTCGAACAGCGCCCCGAAGCCGCCGATGCCCCCGATCGTTCCGGCACGGGCGGTGGCGCGGGCGAGCGGCGCGATCCGCCGCACGAGAGCATCGCCCGCATCGATGTCGACGCCGGCGTCACGGTAGGTCAGGCTGGCGATGTCTGCCTCCGATCGGCTAAGGGGTGCGCTCCGGCCGGGCCGCGCGGCGGCCTGCCGCGAGCCCGGGGGGATCGCGCGTGACAATAGAGGCGTGGGGACGAGAAATCAGCCGCCCATCGCGCAGGCCGATGTGGCGGCGCACGGTCCTGGCCGCGGCCGCGGCGGCGGTCGCTCTCGCCCGCCCGGGCACCCTTGCCACCGCCTCGGCCCAAGGCGCGGGCTTCACGGTCAGCGGCATCGCAGCCGAGGCGACGGCCGAGACCGCGATCGCCGCCCGCGAGCGCGCGATCGCCGCTGGGCTCCGCAGCGCCTGGCTCGCTCTGCTCGCGCGCGAGGCGCCGGCGGAAGAGGCCCGCCTTGGCGCCGTGAGCGCGGACGAGCTCGAGCGGCTCGTCGAGAGCTACGAGGTGGAGAACGAACGCCTCGGCGCCACGCGCTATGCCGCGACGCTGACGGTGAACTTCCGCCCCGATCGGGTCCGGTCGCTCCTTGCCGCCACGCCGGGGCGCGCCCCGGCTGCGCGGCTCGAGGTCGCGGCTCCGCTCCAGGGGGTGAACGACTGGGTTGAGCTCCGCCGCCGCCTCGCCAACGCCCCCGCGGTCGGCGGCTACGAGCTCCTCTCCCTGTCGCGGCGGGAGGCGAGGCTCGCTCTCTCCCTGCCGGGCGGGGCGGCCGGCGCGGCGGCGCTCGAGCAGGCCGGGCTGCGCCTCGCCGACGGCCCGACCGGCCCTGTGCTCACCCTGATGCCGTGACCTCCGTTCTCGGCGGGATGGGCGAGGGGCGAGGCCTCGGCCGCGGCGGCATGATCACGATCCCGAACGCGATCACGCTCGCGCGTCTCTGCGCCGTGCCGCTCGCGGTGTGGCTGATCCTCAAGGGCGAAATGGTGCTCGCCTTCTGGCTGTTCGTCGCCGCCAGCGTCTCGGACGCGTTGGACGGCTACATCGCCAAGCGCTTCGGCGCGCAGACCGCGGTCGGCGCCGTGCTCGACCCGGTGGCGGACAAGGCGCTGCTCGTCACCGTCTATGTGACGCTCGGGCTGACGGGGCGGCTCGCCGATTGGCTCGTGATCCTCGTCGTGTTCCGCGACGTGTTCATCGTCGGCGGGGTGCTCGTGCTCTACGTGCTCGGCTCGCCGCCCGAGATCAGGCCGCTGCCGGTCTCGAAGGTGAACACGGCGCTGCAGATCGCGCTCGCTGCGCTCGTGCTGTTCGACAACGCCTATGGCGTGCCGGCGCTGATCGTGGTGGACGCGCTGGTGTGGGGGGTGGCAGCCTCAACGCTCGCCTCCGGCGTCGCCTATGCGGCGCGCTGGGTGCGTGGCGGAGGTGCCGCGGCATGAGCCTGCGAACCGCTCCCGAACCGGTGGAGGACCACGCGCGGGAGCCGACCCTGGGGCGGTCGAGCGTGCCGACCGCTGACGTGGGCACAACCGCGAGGCCAGAGCCTGCCGAGCGGCTGCGCCGGCAGCGCCTGATCGCGTTCGCCGTCGGGGTGGCGGCGCTTCTGCTTGCGCTGCACCTCTTCGCGGGGATCCTGCTTCCCTTCGTGGTGGCGGCTCTGATCGCCTACCTGCTCGACCCGCTGGCGGATCGGCTCGAGGCGATCGGCATGCCGCGCGGTCTCGCCGCCTTCCTGCTCGTGACCGGCGTGTTCGCCTTGTTCGTCCTGTTCCTGCTTCTGTTCTACCCGCTCCTGCTCGCGCAGCTGACCATCCTGATCTCGCGGATCCCCGATTATGTCGGCGCGCTCCGCGTGCTGATCACCGAGAGCCTGTTGTGGCTTGCCGATACGCTCGGACCGGAGGTGGTGGACCGCCGCCTGCGCGAGCTCGCCGTCGGCCAGGCGGCGGGCATGCTCGGCTGGATCGCCGGCGCCTTGGGGACGCTGATCGGCGGCGGCGCGCGGCTGTTCACCGTTCTTGCGCTCGCCATCGTTACCCCTGTCGTCGCCTTCTACCTTCTGCGCGACTGGCCGAAGATGCTCGCTGCGATCGACGGCTGGATCCCGCGCCGCTACCTCGCCACCACGCGCCAGATCGCGGCCGAGATCGACCGCGTGCTCGCGGCTTGGGTGCGCGGCCAGGCGATCATCTGCCTTCTGCTCGGCGCCTTCTATGCGGTCGCGCTCACGCTTGCCGGGCTCGAGCTCGGGCTGATCGTCGGGCTGACGGCGGGGATCATCAGCTTCATCCCCTATGTCGGGACGCTGACCGGCTTCGTGATCGGCATCGGCATGGCGGCGATGCAGTTCCCGACCTGGCAGGATGTCGCGGTCGTCGCCGCGATCTTCGTCATCGGACACACGGTCGAGGGCTACATCATCTATCCGCGCCTGCTCGGGGACAGGGTGCAGCTTCACGCGGTGTGGGTGATCTTCGCCCTGTTCGCCGGCGGTGCCGCCTTCGGCTTCCTCGGCGTTCTGCTCGCGGTTCCTGCGGCGGCGGCGATCGGGGTGATCGCGCGGTTCTGGCTCCGACGCTATCTCGCGAGCCCTCTGTTCAACGACCGCGACGGCTGAGACGATGCCGCCGGCCGATCGCGGCGCGCAGCTCGCCCTGCCGTTCTGCTCCGCACTCTCCTACGCCGCGGCGGACTTCGTTCCGGGGGCGGCGAACGCCGAGGCCCGCGCCTGGCTCGACCGCTGGCCCAACTGGCCCGGGCGTCGGCTCGCGCTGATCGGCCCGCCCGGCTCGGGCAAGAGCCATCTCGCCGCCGTGTGGCGGGAGCGGACGGGGGCGCTCGCCCTCACCGGAGCCGCCGTCGCCGCCGCCTCGGCGCGGAGCCTGTTCGACCTCGCCGACCCCTCCGGCGCGATCCTGGTCGAGGACGCCGACGCCGTGCCGCAGGGCCGGGCGCTGGTGCATCTCCTCAATGCCGCGTCGGAGGCGGGCGGCACGGTGCTGATGACCGCCCGTACCCCGCCGTCGCGCTGGCGGACGGGGCTTGCCGACCTACGCTCGCGGCTCGCCGCCACGGCGACGGCAACGATCGCCTCCCCTGACGAGGCGCTGATCGAGGCGGTGCTCGCCAAGCTGATGGCGGATCGGCAGCTCGTGGTGCCGCCGCGCCTTCTGGCCGCGCTCGCGGTTCGCCTGCCGCGTGATTTCGCCGCCGTCCAGGCCCTCGCCGAGGCCCTCGACGCTGCCTCACTCGCCGCCGGTCGCCGGGTGACGCGCGAGCTCGCGGCGGCCGCACTCGCCCGCGCCCTTGCCGTCACGGGGCACGCGCCCGGAGCCGACCCGGCCGCGGCGGATGACACGCCCCTGCCGCCCGGCCCTGATCCCTCGCCCGGAAAGCCGCACCTGCGCTAGGGTCATCCGGCCGCATCGGGTGGGGCGCGAGCGTCGGAGAGGCCGTATGGTACGCGTGCGAGAGGTCACGAGGCCGGTCGATGGCACGGAGGGAGGCGGGGCCGACCCCCGGCCGGCCGACCTCATGCAGAGCCCCGAGCGCTTCATCAACCGCGAGCTCTCCTGGCTCGCCTTCAACACCCGCGTCCTCGAGGAGGCAAACAATCCCCGCCACCCGCTTCTCGAGCGGGTGCGGTTCGTCTCGATTTCCGCCTCCAACCTCGACGAGTTCTACGCCGTCCGTGTCGCCGGCCTCGTCGGGCAGGCGGCCGCGGGCGTGGTGAAGCCGAGCCCCGACGGGATGACGCCGACGCAGCAGCTCGCCGCCATCCACCGCGAGGCGGAGAAGCTGATCGTCGAGCAGCAGCGCGTGTGGCGCGACCTCGCGCGCCTGTTGCGCGGGGCGGGGCTTGCGGTGGTCGAGCCCGACGAGCTCGGGGCGGAGGACCGTGCCTGGCTCGAACAGTGGTTCATGGAGCGGATCTTTCCGGTCCTGACCCCGCTTGCGATCGACCCGGCCCACCCCTTCCCGTTCATCCCCTCGCTCGGCCTGGTGATGGTTCTGAAGCTCACCCATGCGGATGACGGCACGGCGATGCGGGCCCTGTTGCCTATCCCGGGCCAGGTCGAGCGCTTCATCCGGCTGCCCGAGGCGGGTGCTCCCGGGCCCTCGATCCGGTTCCTGCCTCTCGAGGATGCGATCGGCCTCTTCCTCGACCGGCTCTTTCCGGGCTACCGGGTCGCCGGAAAGGGTTATTTCCGGCTGATCCGTGACAGCGATGTCGAGTTCGAGGAGGAGGCGGAGGACCTCGTCCGCTCCTACGAGACGGCACTGAAGCGCCGCCGGCGCGGCCGCGTCATTCGCCTCACCGTCAATGCCGCGATGCCGCCAGACCTGCTCGAGTTCGTCACCTCGGAGCTCGACGCGCCGCGCACGGAGGTGTTCCTGGTCGACGGCATCCTCGGTGTTGCAGACCTGAAACAGATCATCGTCGATGATCGGCCCGACCTCCTGTTCACCCCCTACACGCCGCGCTTTCCCGAACGGATCCGCGATTTCGGCGGCGACTGCTTCGCCGCGATCCGGCACAAGGACATCGTCGTCCACCATCCCTACGAGAGCTTCGACGTGGTGGTGCAGTTCCTGCGCCAGGCCGCGCAGGACCCGAACGTGGTGGCGATCAAGCAGACGCTCTACCGCACGAGCCGCGACAGCCCGATCGTGCGGGCGCTGATCGAGGCGGCCGAGAACGGCAAGATCGTCACCGCCATGGTGGAGCTCAAGGCGCGGTTCGACGAGGAGCTGAACATACGCTGGGCGCGCGAGATGGAGGCGGCCGGCGTGCAGGTTGTCTACGGCTTCATCGAGCTCAAGACGCACGCCAAGCTCTCGCTTGTGGTGCGCCGCGAGGGCCAGGTGCTGCGCTCCTACGCCCATGTCGGCACCGGCAACTACCACCCCTACACCGCGCGGGTGTACACCGACCTCTCCTTCTTCACCTGCGACCCGGCGCTGACGCGCGATGCCGCGCGTCTGTTCAACTTCATGACGGGCTATGCGCGGCCAGCGCGGATGGAGGCGATGGCGTTCGCGCCGCTGACCATGCGCGCGAAGCTCGCCGAGCTGATCGACCGCGAGATCGCCTTCGCGCGCTCAGGCCGCCCCGCGACCATCTGGCTCAAGATGAACAGCCTCGTCGACGAGACGCTGATCGATCACCTCTACCGCGCCTCGCAGGCGGGGGTGGTGATCGAGATCGTCTGCCGCGGCATCTGCTGCCTGCGCCCGGGCGTTCCGGGGCTGTCCGAGACCATCCGGGTCAAGAGCATCGTCGGGCGGTTCCTCGAGCACGCGCGCATCTTCGCCTTCGGCAACGGCCACCCGATGCCCTCGCGCGAGGCGGCGGTGTTCATCTCCTCGGCCGACTGGATGGCGCGCAACATGGATTGGCGCGTCGAGGCGATGGCGCCGATCTTCAACCCCACCGTGCACGCGCAGATCCTCGACCAGATCATGGTGGTGAACCTCAAGGACGAGGCGCAGTCCTGGACGCTCGGCGCGGACGGGGTCTATACCCGCGTCCGCGCCGGGGAGGGCGCGTTCTCTGCGCACGAGTACTTCATGACCAACCCCTCTCTCTCCGGCCGCGGCAGCGCCCTCCATGGCCCCGCCTCGATCCCCACCGCGGGGCAGGGGCGCGAGCGGCCTGACCGCATGGCCCAGGATTGAGGAGGGCGGCCGCACGCATGCCGGAGCCGGGCACGCCGCCGCGCGCGGGCGTGGTCGATCTCGGGTCGAACTCGGTGAGGCTCGTCGTCTTCGAGGGCCTCGGCCGGAACCCCTCGGCGATCTTCAACGAGAAGGCGATCCTCGGCCTCGGCCGTGGCCTGCAAGCCACCGGCCGTCTGAACGAGGAGGCGATGGCCCGATCCGTCCTTGTTCTCGAGCGCTATGTCGCGCTCGCGAGATCAATGGACGCCGATCCGCTCGAGGTGCTGGCCACCGCCGCGGTGCGCGAGGCAGCCAATGGCGAGGCCTATGTCGCGATGCTTCGGCGTCGCTTCCCGGGGCTTTCGATCCGCGTCCTCTCCGGCGAGGAGGAGGCGCGGCTGTCCGCCGAGGGCGTGCTCTGCGGCATCCCCGACGCCTGCGGCGTGCTCGGCGATCTCGGCGGCGGCAGCCTCGAGCTCGTGCATCTCGAGGCGGGAACGATCGCGGCCACCGCCACGCTCCCGCTCGGCGTGATTCGGCTTGCGGAGACCGCCGGGGGAGACGTGGTGCGCGCCCGGGCGATCGCCGAGGAGGCGCTCGCCTCTGTGCCGTGGCTTCGCGACGGGGCGGGGCGCGATCTCTACCTCGTCGGCGGCGCTTGGCGTGCGTTGGCGCGAATTCATATCGGCCAGACCGGCTATCCGCTCGCGATCGTCCACCACTACACCCTGCCGCGCGAGGAGGCGCGTGACCTTACGGGCGTGGTCAGCAACCTCTCCAAGCGCACGCTCGACCGGATCCCGGGCCTCAGCCGCAGGCGGGTCGATGGGCTGCCCTTCGCCGCGGTGGTGCTGCGTCGGCTGTTGCGGGTCACCGGGGCGCGGCGTGTGGTGTTCTCGGCCAACGGCATGCGCGAGGGCTGGTTCGCCGGCAGGCTTCCCGCCTCGGTGCGCGCCGAGGACCCGCTGCTTGCCGCCGGGCGCGAGCTCAACGCCCGCTTCGGCCGCGGCGAGACCCTGCCGCCTGCCCTGATCGACTGGACCGCGCCGCTGTTCCCAGGCGAGACGCGCGAGCAGCGTCGGCTGCGCGAGGCGGCCTGCTGGGTCTCCGACATCGGCGCGCACGAGCATCCCGACTACAAGGCGGAGCAGGCCTTCCTGCGCATGCTTCGCCAGCCGGGGATCGGGCTCGACCACCACGCCCGCGCCTTCCTCGCGCTCGCGGTCGCGATGCGGCACGAGGCCGAGCGGGATGAGCCCTGGCTCGCGCCTGCGCGCATCCTCCTCGACAGCGCCGCGGCGCAGCGTGCGGAAGCGATCGGCGCGGCGCTGCGTCTCGCCTACACGCTTTCGGGCGGCTCGGCCGGGCTTCTGGAGCTGACCGGCCTTCGTCGCGAGAACGAACGGCTGATCCTGAGGCTCTCCCAAGGTGGCGGCGTGTTCGCCGGCGAGAGCGTGTCGCGACGCCTCGAACGCCTCGCGGCTCTCCTCCGCGCCGAGCCCGTGACCGAGATCGCGCCCGCTTCGGAAGCCGCCGTCGGGCTCGACGCGGCACAGTAGCAGAGGCGCATCACAACTCGCGTGAGTGTTTTGCGGCGCTGGAAACGCGCATGCCAGCTCTGTTACGGTCGCATGCATGAACGCGTCGCGTCGCACCCTGCTCGCCGCTCTTCCCGCCCTCGCCGCGGCGCGTGCCGCCCGGGCGAGCGAGGAGCCGGTCGATATGCTGCTCGTGCTCGCGGTCGATGTCAGCCGCTCGATCGACGAGGACGAAGCCAAGCTCCAGCGCGAGGGCTACCGCGCCGCGATGACCGATCCTCGGGTGGTCTCCGCCATCCGGTCGGGCACGCTGGGTGCCATCGCCGTCTGCTATCTCGAATGGGCGTCGGCCGACTATCAGCGCATCGTCATCCCCTGGACGCGGATCGACGGCCAGGAGGCCGCGAATGCCTGGGCGGAACGGCTTGCCGCCGCGCCGCGCGTCTCAATGAGCTGGACCTCGATTTCGGGCGCGATCGAGGCGTCGATGCGGGCGATCGCCGCGGCGCCCTTCGAGGGCACGCGCAAGGTGATCGACATCTCGGGAGACGGGGTGAACAACTCCGGCGCGCCGGTGACGCTGTTGCGCGACCTCGCGGTCGATGCCGGAATCACCATCAACGGCCTGCCGATCCTGAATGACCGTTCCCCGTTCGGGCAGCCGCAGAACATGACGCTCGACCAGTATTTCGAGGAATTCGTGATCGGCGGCCCTGGCGCCTTCGTCATCCCGGCGGAGGACTTCCACTCCTTCCAGGGAGCGGTGCTGCGCAAGCTGATCCGCGAGATTTCCGGCCGCACGGAGATTGGCCGCTTCGCCTGAGGCAGGCGACCACGCTGCGCGCCCGCAGCACCTGCACTGAGCCGTCGGCTGAGCATGATGTGCTTCGCCTGACACCGGCCGTCGTGGCGCGCGTTCAGCCTCCGGCGGCGCGGCCCGGCTCAGGCGCCGCGCGCGTCCCGGCAAGCCGGCCCTTGATCCGCTCCCGCCAGCGCTGGAAGACGACGTAGAGCATCGGGATCACGAAGATCCCCAAAGAAGAGGCGGCGATCATGCCGGCGAAGACGCCGACCGAGACGTTCCGCCGCGCGAGCTCCGCCGCGCCGTCCGCCGTCACCAGCGGCACGAGACCGAGGATGAAGGCGAACGATGTCATCATCACCGGCCGGAACCGAAGCCGCGCCGCCGCCGTCGCCGCCTCGATCAGCGCCACCCCACGCTCGCGCTGTTCCTTCGCGAACTCGACGATCAGGATGCCGTTCTTCGCCGCAAGCGCGATCAGGACGACGATGCCGATCTGCGCATAGAGGTCGAGCGGCGCGCGTGCGACCAGAAGGCCCGCGAAGGCCCCGAGCACGCCGACCGCGACCGACAGCAGCACCGGAACCGGAATGGTCCAGCTCTCGTAGAGGCCGACGAGGAACAGATAGGCGAACAGGATCGCCATCGCGAGCAGCGCCGGAACCTGCCCCTCGGCGCGCTTCTCCTGGAACGAGATGTCCGACCACTCGAAGCCGTAGCCCGAGGGAAGCGTGCGCGCCGCGATCTCCTCTATCGCGCTCAGCGCCTCGCCCGACGACACGCCCGGCGCGCCCGCGCCGAGCACCGGCGCCGATCGGACGTTGTTGTAGCGCGTGATCGCCTGCGGCGCCTCGACCACCGAGACCTCGGCGATCGACCGGATCGGCACCATCTCGCCTGCGGGGCCGCGGACGAACACGCCGAGGATGTCCTCCACGCTGCGCCGGCTCTCCGGCTCGGCCTGCAGAGTCACCTGCCAGGTGCGACCGAACAGGGTGACGTCGTTCACATAGGCCTGGCCGAACAGCGCCTGCAGCGTGCCGAGCACGTCAGCGACCTGAAGCCCGAGCGCCTGCGCCCGGTCGCGATCGATGTCGAGGAAAATCGCTGGCGTCGAGGCGGAGAACGGGGAGAAGACAAGCGCGAGTCTGGGGTCCTGGTTCGCCGCGACGACAAGGCCCCGCATGACTTGGGCGAGCGCGGCCGGAGGCCGTCCCTCGAGATCCTGCAGCATGAAGGTGAAGCCGCCCCCTGTGCCGAGGCCGACGATTGGCGGAACGTTCGCGGGCCGCGCGATGCCCTCGCGCAAGCCCTGGAACGCCGCCGCGAGATCGCGGATCACCGCCTGGGCACGGAGCTCCTCCGCGCGACGTTCCGCGAACGGCTTGAGCAGGACGATCTGGAACGCCGCGCTCGGCTGCGCTGCCCCGTCGACGAAGCTGAAGCCCACCACCGAGGCCACACTCTCGACCGCCGGATGGGCCGCGACGATCCGCTCGACCTCGGCCACGAACGCGGCCGAGCGGTTGACCGAGGCGCCATCGGGAAGCTGCATCGCCACGAACAGCGCCCCCTGGTCCTCTTCGGGAACGAATCCACCGGGCGTCAATCGCGACAGCCCCACCACGCCCGCCATCGAGGCGCCGATCAGCAGGAGCGACAGGAAGGAAACGCGCACAAGCTGCCGCACCACCGCGGCATAGCCCTCGGCGACACGGTCGATGCCCCGCATCACCGCCTCGATCGGCCCGCGCCTCGGCCCGGCGGAGGGCTTCAGCAGCAGCGAGGAAAGGGCTGGCGAAAGCGTCAGCGCGTTGATCGCCGAGAGCACCATCGCCACCGAGATCGTCACCGCGAACTGGCGGAAGAGCTCGCCCGTGATGCCGGGGATGAAGGCGATCGGGACGAACACCGAGAGCAGTACGAGCGTGATGGCGATGATCGGCGCGGTGATCTCGGCCATCGCCTTCACCGTCGCCTCAGCGGGCGAGAGGGAAGGCTCCTCGTGCATCACCCGCTCGACGTTCTCGACCACGACGATCGCATCATCGACCACGATGCCGATCGCGAGCACCATCGCGAGCAGCGAGACCGTGTTCGCCGAATACCCGAGCGCGAGGAGAACGACGAAGGTGCCGATCAGGCTCACCGGCACGGCGATGGTCGGGATCAGCGTGGCGCGGAGGTTGCCGAGAAACAGATAGACGACGAGAACGACGAGGACGAAGGCCTCGAGCAGAGTCTTCCGCACCTCGTCGATCGTCGCGGTGACGAAGGTCGTGGCGTCGAACGT
>Ga0209017_10000202_pt1 | contig 60965 bp, 52 predicted proteins | sample YNPBryunderm2012_FD_185812 | JGI IMG/M metagenome (GOLD analysis project Ga0209017, IMG submission 185812) | Anoxygenic and chlorotrophic microbial mat microbial communities from Yellowstone National Park, USA - YNP Bryant MS undermat 2012... ... | reverse complement strand
TGTCGCCAGCTTGCCACAAACCACCACCTGGTTTCCCGTAACAGCGTCGCAATTCCTGATTCGTCGTTTTATCGCTGTTGAGAACCTGGTTGAGACTTCGAGCTAGGGCGGGTGTGACCGTGAAGCCACCTTCGGCGAGGCGAACAGCCGGCATCACCAAGTCTTTCCACGACCGGCTGCCGAATTTCTGGTGGGCGAGGGCCATGCCGCGAACTGTGCCGGGCACGCCTGCGGCTCTGAGGGTCAGCGGATCAGCGTCACGGGCAAGCAGATCAGCCGTTGCCGAGGCGGGTGCGGTCTCACGATAATCGATGACAATCGGCTCGTCACTGCGACCTGGCCAGATAAGCATGAAGCCGCCGCCGCCAATATTCCCGGCTTCAGGCCAGGTCACGGCTTGTGCGAAGCCGACAGCAATCGCCGCATCGACCGCATTTCCCCCATCTCGCAGAATTTGCACGCCGACTTCTGCCGCCACCGGCGACACGCAAACCACCACCCCTTTTGTCGTGGAGACAGCCTCAGCCTTCGACGGTTCCTTGGCGGCTACCGTCGCTCCAAGCAGGCTGAAACTCATCAGTGACATCAAGGAAAGACTGCTGAAGTTTCGGATCATTGTTACCTCATCTGAGCAATTGCCTACCTCTAAAGGATCTGAACCGACGCCACAGCCGCTGAAGTTCGCCGACCCAGAGGACCACGGACGTGGTGGCGAAGAGAATCAGCCATTCTTGCCACGACAGTGGCACGGTGCGAAATACGTCACCACCATATTGGACAATCAGTATCTGTCCGAGAAGTATCAATCCAGCAACCACAAGAAAGCTTCGGTTATTCCACAATGCTGGAAATACGGACTCGGACCGCCCGAGGCATTTTGCATTAAACAAGTTCCAGAACTGGAGTAAGACAAAGACCGTGAACAGGATTGTCCCACCCCAGCTCGGTTCGGTTACCGAGGTTAACAGCCCACGCTCCTTCAGCACCAGAATTAATGTGATCACAACGCTGATGAAGATTGCGGCCACGGAAAAGATGGCCACACCCATGGTTCGTGTCACGATGAAGGCATGTGCCCGCCGTGGCGGCCGCTGTAGAACAACATCGTTTGGCGGTTCGGTCGCCAGGGCCACAGCCGCAAAGGTGTCCATAATGAGGTTCACCCAGAGCATCTGCATCACGGTGAGGGGCAACTCGAAGCCGATGAAGGGGCCCAGCAAAGCGATGCCGAGCGCGGCAACGTTGATTGTCAGTTGAAAGAAAAGAAACCGTTGGATGTTCTCATAGAGAGCCCGACCCCAGCGGATGGCATTGATGATACTGGTGAATGAGTCATCAAGGAGGATGATATCACTGGCTTCTTTGGCGACGGCTGTGCCGGTCTTTCCCATCGCCAGGCCGACATCGGCGGAATTTAAGGCCGGTCCGTCGTTCACCCCATCACCCGTGACTGCGACGACTTCGCCTTGCTCTTTTAACAGCCGAACCAGTCGCAGCTTGTCTGCAGGCCGGGCACGGGCGAGAATCTTCAAGCGTTTCACTGTTTGGGCAGCGTGGTGGTCCGGGAGGGCCGCGAAGTCTCCACCGGTGAGGATGCCTTCATCAGGCTCGTGCTCCTCCCAGAGACCCGTTTGCCGGGCAATTTCGCGTGCGGTCGAGGGGCTGTCGCCCGTGATGATTTTTACGCCGATTCCAGCCGTGCGGCACGCGGCGATTGCCTCCGGGACTTCTGGTCGGATCGGATCAGCAATCGCTACCAGGCCGAGCCAGATCAAATCATGAGCCAGCCCCTCGGCGGTGCTTTCTCCCTGAGGGTGACTTTGATACGCGAAAGCGAGAGTACGCATTCCTCGATTTTGGTACTGCCTGATGATTTCCTCGAGTTCGTGTCGATCACTGTTCCTCAGCGGCTGAGGGCCGTCACCAGTGTGGCGGTGGCTGCACCGCTGCAGAACAATTTCCGGCGCTCCTTTGACATGAAGGGTTTGAGCATCGAGGAGCGGCGAATAACCGAGGGTCGCCATGAACTTACGGTCGGTTGTGAATGTCCACTGCGTGGTCGTCATGAAGGCTTTCCGCGCCGTGAGGTAATCGATCCCGTGGCGGTCTAGCCAGAGCAGGAGGGCTCCCTCCGTGGGGTTGCCGATCGCGGTTACCGGCTGCCCAGGTTCTCGGCTGAGATGTGCCGTGGTATTCGCAGCGATCGCTTCGACCACAAGTCTGCGAATCGGCTCATTCGAGGGTAGATTGGCTGCTGTCGCTGTCGGAAAGACACCGTCTACGACCCTCATTTCATTGAGGGTTAAGGTTCCGGTTTTATCAGCACAAATCACGGTCGCAGCACCGATGGTTTCGCAGGCATCCATCTTCCGAACAAGATTATTGCTTGCGGTCATTTTCCGCATTGAATACGCCAAGCTGAGGGTGACACTCATTGCCAGGCCTTCCGGCACTGCCACGACGATAATTGTCACCGCGATCATGAAGTTTCGCAAAAAGATTTCGATGGCAGTGGTGGGTAGCCAGGTTGCTGGGTTCATGCTCACCCAGCCTGTGGCAATGAGGGTAAGAAGGGCAAGACCGGCGACGATGGCACCGAAGGCCACGGTTTTCACCCAGCCAAACCATGTTCCTGCTTGCAGCCATGCGGGTGTCTTCACCTCGACACCGAGCAAGTTCAGCGCATCGAATACAATTGGCAGCCACACACGTGAAAGCGCGATCATCACCCCCGCCGCCAGAACAATCGCAACCGCCCACTGGCCGCTGTCGAGTTCCAGATCACCCTTTCCGATTCCTCGAACAATCAGGGCCAGAAAGGTGATCACAGCAACGCTGAAGCCAACCACGCCGATTACTCGGCTTAATCCGGCAAGTTGCCGCTTGAGCGGGCTAGGCTCTTCGTTTTCTTCGATCGACTCACGCAGTGTCTTGCCAATTTCCGAGCGGTCACCGACCTCAGTGACTTCGTAAAGTCCGTAACCATCCACCACGGTGGTTCCTCGGAGGAGCACCTCGGGACCGTAGGCCGTTTGCTGAGTATCATTGTTTTTGCCGAGGGACTTTTTCGCGGGCTTCGTTTCCCCAGTTAAGCGGGATTCGTTGACCAGTAAGGAGACCGCTTCCCGGAGAACGCCGTCTGCCGGCACTTCCTCGCCCACTTCCACGAGAACGTAATCACCGACAACAATATCTCGCCGAGGTAATGTCACATAGATTCCATCGCGAATGACTTTGACGAGCACATCGTCATTCGCCTGATTTAAAATGTCGAATTCTTTATTCGCCCGATACTCATTCCAGAATGAAAGAAAGGTCGCAAGAACGATCGCCACCAGGATTCCGATTCCCTCAGCGGCAACCTCCCCCTTCATGGCACCGATGAGGATCGCGAGTCCGGCAGCAATCATCAAAATTCGGATGACCGGATCGTTGAACTTTTCCAGGTACAGTCGCCACCACGGCTCTCGCGGGGGCGGCGTCAGTACGTTCGCACCAAATTTCGCTCGATTTTGTTCGACTTGCTGGGAGGTCAATCCGTGAATTTCGAGCGTTTTGGCCATATCCAGCCTTTCTTGCAAGGTATTTTCAGAATCGACATGAGCCGATCGCTTGCAGACTCTTCGATCGATTGCTGGCACTTCCAGCGATTATTCCGGCCAGGGCGAAGAGCGTTGTGCTGTGTCATCCACATCGTTGTGTTCTGTCATCAAGATATCATTTGGGGAGGGGTCGCTGATGATTCTGCTGATGATTCTGAAATTGCTACGGAGAAATCACGTTGAATGCGGGTTCTGAGATGAGCGACGCTGCTTGCGGCACCGGTCGGAACAATACCGCACTTCGTGCCAGCAACGCCGCCATTTTTTCCGCCAGGTGAACGATCGGCCGCAAGATTGGCAGAACTTGCTGGGCAACTTTGAAACTTTTTGGGTCATCTCTTTGAAAGCGAGGGACAATCGAGATCACTGGGGATTGTCAACCGGCGAGGGCTGAAATTCCAGGGAGACTGAATTTAAACAGTAGCGTAACCCGGTAGGGCGTGGGCCGTCGTCGAAGACATGGCCCAAGTGGACGCCACAACGGGCACAGCGAATTTCAGTCCGGATCATTCCGTGGCTGGTGTCGGTGTGATATGCGATGTGATCCGCATCGTACGGCCGGGTGAAACTCGGCCAGCCTGTCCCGGAGTCAAATTTATCTTCGGAGCGAAAAAGCGGTAACAGACAGAGCCGACAGCGGTAAATTCCGGGTTGCTTATTCGTCAGCAGCCCGCCGCAAAACGCGGGTTCCGTCCCTTGATGCAACAGCACCCGCCGCTCCTCCGCCGACAGACCGGCAATTCGCTCTTGCAATTCCGCATCAGGAAGCGGTCGGAGATCAAAGCCAGACGCGGAAATCAGCGGACGGGCGGCCATCAATCGTTCCTCCGGCGAAAAGCTCGGGTGAGGATCGGTCGGGGCTGGCAATTCTACTACCAGCTTAGGCGCAAAACGGGTTGATTTTCCCGGGTCAAACGCCAATCGGTTCGGGTTTTCTCAATTCGCAAAGGCTTATGCTCGCGGGCGAGCTCCACGGCGCGTTGAATGACCGGATCGGGCCAGGGCTGACCTGGAGTCACCGTCGGGGGAAGAACTCGGTTGACGAGTTCAGGAAGGCCAGGCCCCGTTGCTGAAGCGGGCAGTAACACCCCCTGGCGATCAACGATGCGTGCGGCCGATTCCCCCTCACAGTGAACTGCCAGGATCGGTGTGCGGAGGGTTAAAGCAACCTCGATCCGCCGGCGTGGAGTGACCCTGACTCCATCGACGGATTCCACCCAGGGATGGAAGGCAAAAGCCTGACGCAACTGCTCCGGCAGGCGTGGATCGACGAGCGAAAGCTGATTCGGCAAACGGCCAAATTCACGGACTTCTGCAAGAAACTCGGCCGGACTGCTGCCGGGGGGAACCGGACAGTCTATGACAGAACAATCAACCCGATAACGGTCCGAATCGGTGAGGGAATCTTGGATCATCCAGGTGGCGATGAGCAACGATGCCAGCCCGCCGGCCAGAATCATTCCCGCAAGGAACGCCCTCACGGCGAATGTCCTGGCGATTTTCATCCTGGAGGCGGAGACCGCTAGTGCTGCTGGAGTTTTCGGGGACACGGCCGGTGCAGCACTCTCAGCCGAGCCTGCTGATTTCTTTTTGCGGGGCATCCGGTATCACCAGACATGCAGTTCTTGTTCGAGGCTGATTCCGTGTAAATCCTGAATCCGTTTGCGAACAAGTTCAATCAATTTCAGAATATCTTTGGCGGTGGTGCCGGGATGGGCGATGGCATAATTGCCGTTCCGCTCACTGATTTCGGCGGAGCCGATCCGCGTTTTTGCCAGGCGAGCTTTCTCGATCAACGCTGCGGCCGACTGCCCGGGCGGGTCGCGGAACATCCGCACCGCCGGCTGAAAGCTCAACGGTTCGTGCGTTTTTCGCAAGACCCAGGCTTTTCGCATACGCCGTAAAACGCTTTCCGGTGCGTCGGATTCCAGGATGAAATCGATCCAGAGGATCACCGGCTCATCGAGATCGCTACGGTGATCACCAAACGTGAGTTCGTCTCGGCGGCGAATTTCTTCCGTCCCTTCCTCGGTCAGCACCGCTACTTGGCGGACGGCCGAAGCAATCTCACCGTTGCGGTCCCCGACGTTACAGCGGACACTGCCGCCCACGGTGCCACGGATCCCGACGAGCGATTCGAGCCCACTCATGCCACAACGCGTGGCATGGGCCAGCAAATCGTAAAGAAGTGTTCCCCCGGCCGAGCGGATTTTCGGCCCGGTTCCCTCGATCCAGCGAAACGCTGGATGCTGTAATCGCATGACCACGCCGCGAATCGGCTCGTCCCGTACGAGCAAATTAAAGCCGCCGCCTAGCATCCGCAGTGGCAGTTGATGTTCGTGACAATAGCGAATCACTCCCTTGAGTTCTTCCACCGACCGGGGTTCCACGAAAAAATCGGCCGGACCGCCCGTCTTCAGGTGGGTGTACGGGGCCAGTGGTTCATGTCTGCGAGTAATTTCCGGAAAGGCCTCAGCCAGCGACATTCGGGGAACCTCCTTGAACCTCCAGCGGTTATTGTCTCTGCTTTCAATTGTACGCAGGCTCCACCTGGAAGCGACGAAGATCTGTGGACCTGGGCTGAGTTCAACGAGGAAGCCGGGTGTTCCAGGAATATCGCCTCTCGACGTGCAAAGACGCCGTGGCTCGGAATCCCGGCCGCGGCGTCAGCAGTTGAATCCGAGTATGTTCAGAGCCGCAAATTCATCAAAAGTCGCCTATCGAACCTCGAATTATTGCCCCGGAAAAGCGGGGAAATAGGGGTTGATCATCGCTCCACCGACGCCGGGAGGCGGCATGTAAGGGCCGTAAATCGGCGCTGGAGTCATGAAGTGAGCGTTATACGGCCAGTACAAGTACCACGGAGCTGCTTGAAATGTCGGAACTGGCCGACGATGGAACAAATACGACAGCAAGCCTTCATTCGGATAATTCCCCGGCTGCCCGGCGAGGAACGGTGAGCCACCGTCCGCCCGGGAGGGACTGGCCGAAGATGCCAGCATCACCAGGGCCATCACAGACATCAGCATTGCGCGAATTCGATTGTTCATGGCACTTCTCGGCGGTTCCAATCCATCGAAACAAGCGGCGCCACTCCCTGCGAGGGCGCACCGAAAAGAACTCAGAGAATCATGACCGACAACAATTCCACTGGCCAGAACTTGAAGGCAACTTTTTGTCGCTATTCCCGCGGTTGCCCCCGAGCAATCGTTTCAAACCGTACGATTGCACATCGAAGACTTACTGACCTCGCTCCCGGCGAGGGTGGCTTGTCAGTTGCAATTCCCCGGGAACGGCCAAAGCGGGACGATCCGACACGCTTTCTGAAGTCAGCGTCGGTGCGGATGTGGATGTTGTTTCCCCAAGAACGGCTGCCCCACCACAACTTGAACAAGTTCCCGGATTCGTGGAACAATCGCCGCTCAGACAGGAAGTCATTCCGAATCGGTGTGCTCCGGGATGCAGCCGGTGGAAGACATTGTGGAAAACATGCCGGGCATAACCTTTCCAGCCACGATCACAGCCAAGGCACCCCCCTCTGAGTCGGCCAAACAAACCGTGGTGACCGTGTTCGACAGGGTAATACCAGGGGCCATGGTATTTCAAGTCAGAGCTCCACATCCCGTACGGTTCAAACGGGTAATATCCGGAATACGGTCCGTAGTTAAACAACGGTCCATGCTGATGAATCGGGCCGAGAAAACGGAAGGCAAACGCCCCGCAGCCGGCAAGATGTTTTGCCCCCCAGAAGGCGTTTGTCGGTGCGGCACCAGGCCCGAGCGAGAGAGTTCCACCGCCGTGTCCGTGGCCGCCGAAGCCACACCCCTCGCCGTAACACTGCGCGGACGCTGAAGGCGTCGCCACCCACAGCAGCGGCATCGCTGCCAATCCCACGAAGAACAGCCGTTTCATGGTCGTGAATCCATTACGATCTTCCCCGAACCGCGGCCGACTCCCGACCACATCCCTTGTCCGGGCAGTGTAGCATGCGCCATGAACGGCGAATCGCCAAGCCAGTCGATACGGATTTGCCCGATGTCGGTTCGCGTTGTCATCGGCGGATTGGCAAATCCGGCGTAGCACTCGGGATTGCTGCAATCCGCTGGGTCTTTGCGATTGGATTCCTGATTACGATGAGCAGGCTTGTGACTCAGAACTCGGTCGATTCGTCCGTCGCATCCTGTCGACAGCCGCTGGTGTTCGATCCAGTCGCTCTTCCAGGCGTTGAAAATCCGCTCGGCTTATCCCGAAACTTCCCGGAGGTCGTGTCACAGGGTCATGACTGTCACTTCCCCCGGTGATACCCCAGTCGAATTCCGTCGCAAGACGATGAAGTTCCTGTGTTTGCTCTAGCGACGCTGCCGGAAAAATCGCTTCGATGGCGTCGAGCCCGAGTGCTCGGAGTCGGGAAAAGTCAGATTGAGTCAAAGTTTTCGGGGGGTGCGCGAGCACTGCAAGACCTCCCGCCGCATGGATGCGGATGATCGCTTCCTCGATTGAAGGCATTAGCTTCGGTATTACCCGCGGCGTGGTCGGAACGATGTACCGCTGAAAAGCCTCCGGAATCGTCGATGTGATCCCCGCTTGAACGAGCAATTTGGCGACATGCCGACGACCGATGCTCGAGGTACTTCGTGCAATTACCTCGGGCAACCCGAGTTCACAGGCCCGGGCGAGTTGTGGTATCTGGCGAACGTAATCCTCAAAGCGTGCGGCACGGCCTGCCTGAATTTCCTTGAGAAGCGCACACAGCGACGGTTCTTCCGGATCCACATTTAATCCGAGAAGATGAAGTTCCTGCTGCTTGTCACGAGTGGAAATTTCCACACCGCTGACGATCCGAAGTCGGCCGGATGCCAACTGAGAGGCAGCGTCTTGAAGGGCGAAAACGCTGGCCACCGTATCGTGATCGGTCACGGCAATCACCTCAAGCCGATGGTAAAGGGCAGCGAGGACAAGTTGTCCGGGGGTTGCCTCACCATCGCTGGCCGTGGTGTGCAAATGCAGATCGACTGTCACCCGCTGTCTGAGATGGGCAGTGGCCTGGCAGAGGACGGTGAACGGAGCGCCACGAGGCATTGGCTGCTGAACTTTCTCGAAAATCGCAGAGGTTATGTGACCGGAGTCGACGGCGGCGGTGCCTGGGTTGAGAAATCCTCAGACGGCGAGGTTCGACCCGCCGATTGTGCAATTTTATCGAGAACTCCGTTGACGAAGGCGGAAGAATCCGCGGTGCCGAAGCGGCGGGCAAGTTCAACCGCTTCGTTAATGATCACCGGCACCGGCGTCGGATCCGTTGCTGTGGCCTTGTCGAATAACAGTTCGTAACTGCCGAGACGGAGAACATTCCGGTCGGCTGAGAGCATTCGCGACAGCCGCCAATTATCCGCAGTCAGGGAGATGTGTCTGTCGATTTCTTGCAGGTGGGTGAGGACGCCATCGTAAAGTGCTAGGCAAAAGCGAATCAATTGCGGGTTACGGAGCCGCTCCCGAGCAAACTGCTCAATTTCTGCTCGGGGGACTGGCACCTTGTTCAGATCGTGTTGAAACAACAGTTGCAAAGCGACCTCTCGAGCGCGGGAACGGCGCATCATACTGGCATCACCTCGGTCAAGCCTCGGGTCATCTCAGGAAGTTCGAAAATATGGTATCCGATTCAGGCGGTTGGCACGGGCTGTTGTGAAAACGGACTGGGTTCATGTGAAAACTCGGAAAGGTCAACCACCGGGGCTGCGGCTAGCGGACGGAACTTGTTCTTCGGAGTCGGCTGCTTCATCCGCTGCTTCGGATTCTTCAAGCGGCTGCGTCGCTGGCATCGTGAGGGGCTCCGCTGATTCTTCCGGGAGTTCAAAGGCGAAGGGGATCTCCTCGGGCAGCATGGCGGCCACACGGACGGTAAACGTGGTCCCTCGTCCGAGGTCGCTTCGCAAGGTGACATCGCCGCCGAGCAATTTTGATAATTCCCGGACAATCGACAGGCCGAGGCCGGTTCCGCCTTGTTCGCGGGTGAGCGGGTTCGAAGCTTGGCGGAACTTTTCGAAGATCAGATCTTGCTCTTCCGGAGCGATTCCGACGCCGGTATCGCTCACCGTGAGAATGAGACTGTCGCCCCGGACAGCCGCCGACAACGTCACCCGCCCCCCTTCCGGTGTGAATTTTACGGCGTTCGACAACAAATTGGCGAGAATTTGCCGCAGTTTCCCGGCATCTTGCCGAACCTCCGGCAACGATTCCGGAAGCTGTAACCGAAGTTCGACATTCTTTTTCTCGGCTTGCTGGCGGAACATGCCGAGCACTTGCTCACAAAGTCCAGCGATTTGCAGCGGCTCGGGATGCACTCGCATTTTCCCGGCCTCGGTTTTTGCCAGGTCCAGGATATCGTTGATCAAAGCAAGCAGTTGTTGCCCGCTGGTCATGATGTTGCCGACCCAGCGATACTGTCTTTCGGTCAGATTTTCGGAGCTCAGAAGCACTTCGGAAAAGCCGATGATGCTGTTCAAGGGGGTTCGTAACTCATGACTCATTGTGGTCAAGAACTCGCCCTTGAGCCGATTCGACTCGTACAGGGCCATGTTCACTCGGGCCAGTTCATCGACCTTGCGATCCAGATCGGCGATCAGATTGCGATTCCGCTCTTGCATGCTGGTCAAATTGCGAAGCATCCGGTTAAATGCATGAGACAGATCCTCAAATTCGTCTGCGGTCTGAATTTCAGAGCGGACGTTTAATTGCCCCGCGGCAATCGCATCCGCCACCGACTTAAGATGTTTGACTGGTTTGACAATCACGTAGCGGATGATGGCATAGCTGCCGGCGAGAATCAGCAAGGTAGTGCCGATGGCGAAGGCGATCAGCAGCGCTCGGTTCTGGTGAAATCCTGTTTCAATCGACTCACTGGAAAGTTGGACGCGGACGATCGCCATCAAGTCGCCGGGCTGCAGAGCCGGATTTGTCAGGTCGGCGATAGTGCGGGGGTCGGCTGCCGATCCGAGATATTGAGCCATTTTATCAGCGTCGCGATGGCAGCCGATGCACGATTGACCGGCGCGTACGGCACCGTAATAGAGGTAAGCCTTCTCGGCGGAACGCCGCTGAGAAACCTCGTTCAGCCGGGGATCTTCGCGAAACGCCGCCAGTGCTGCCAGATCATCCGCTTCGCTATCGGCCCGAGGTTGACGGTCGGGCCGGGTCGTGTCCGGGCGAATGAGCCGATATTTGTAGCCTTTCAAGCGATCCGGCCAGGTTTGTTCCGTCAATTTCTGGAATTCATCCATGCCCGCCCGGAGCTCACCGCGGACATGAATTCGTGCAACAATCGGTGAGACGAGGGCCCGACCGGTGTGAGTGAGTTGATCGTAGGCGAGGTCTTCCGTCTGCCGAGCATAAAAATAAAAACTCGCGGACATCAACACCAGCACACCGGTGCCTAGTAACCAGCGGCACTTTCTCTCCAGGCTGGTTTCCCCGAGTAATCGTTTGAAGCCGCGATAAGACATCCGCGTTTCGCCGTGGTCAAGATTCAAAAACGAGTGCTGCCTTGAGACAAATCAGAACATAAATCTGCTCGGGTTGTCGATGGCACTTTCCGCTGTCGTTGTTTCCGCCGAGGATGGACAGGCTGGCAAAGCGGGCAAAAATGGGACGCCCGTCCCCCAACTCTCACCGAGGAAATCGGGCTACCACAACGCCGGCAAGCTTGATCGGTGCGGCCATAGACGTAGAACTGATTCTGAAACTGTCCGCGTAACCCGGAACCACCAATGTAATCACGGATCGTCGAGCCGCGATTATCAATTGCCTGGCGAATTACCGTGGCGATGGCGAGCCGTAACCGCTCGACTTCCTCTCCTGTCAGTGTCCGGCCCCGGCGTTGCGGATGCACTCCTGCGTGGTATAACGCCTCGTCGGCATAAATATTCCCCACCCCCGCGGCGACGTGCTGATCCAGTAAAATCGCTTTCACAGGCCGTTCGGAGCGACAAATCGCCAGGGCAAATCCCTGGGGATCGAGTGACTCTGGCTCGGGGCCGACACGCTCGGCCAGAAACGCTTGCAGAGCAGTTTCATCGCCGATCAACTCGACGCTGCCGAAGCGACGGACATCACGGAAACGCAACTGCTCGGCTCGCCCGTCGAGATCGAAGATGACGTGGGTATGAGCAAGGACCGGGCAACCCGCCGACGTCACTGTCAATTGCCCAGTCATTCCGAGATGCACAAGCAACCGCCGGGCAGACTCCAGATCGACAATGATCCACTTGGCACGGCGGCGAATAGCCGTGACTCGGTCGCCAAGCAGTTTTGCTTCCCACTCGGGTTGCCATGGCCGTCGTAACAGCTGGGGGCCGACGCTAATTGCCACAATCCGCCGATTCACCAGCACCGGGCGGAGATCACGAACCACGGTCTCAACTTCGGGCAGTTCCGGCATCCTGAAATCATCCTGAATCAAAACTAGAATCTGCAATTGAATCGTTTGCTGCGCCTATCCCAGGGAATATCTCCCGGGGTGTGCGAAGTCTGTGCGGAATTCTCGCGTATTGCAGGGCATTATAGCTTTCGCTTGGCGGGTCAAGCGTCGGCCGGTGGTAGAACTTGCTATGATGAGAGAGGATTGACTTTATCACGAACTCGTTTTGATCCGGACTGAGAGTGGGCATGATGGAAAGCAGTGTGTTGCCGCAATTGTCGGCGGTTCCGGACAGTCGTGGCCGCTTCGGGCCGTACGGCGGTCGTTTTGTGCCAGAAACGTTGATGTTTGCACTGGAACAACTGGTTGCGGCTTATCAGGAAGCCAAGCACGACGCTGCGTTTCAAGCGGAGTTTGAGCGGTTGTTACGCGACTATGTCGGCCGGCCGAGCCGATTATATTTTGCCGAACGACTGACTCAAGAAGCAGGCGGCGCTCGAATCTTTCTCAAGCGTGAAGATCTGAATCACACTGGGGCGCACAAGATCAATAATGCGATCGGTCAGGGGCTGTTGTGCCGGAGGATGGGCAAGAAACGAATCATCGCGGAAACCGGGGCAGGACAACACGGCGTGGCCTCAGCAACGGCAGCGGCGTTATTCGGGCTGTCGTGCCGGGTATACATGGGTGCAGAAGATGTTCGCCGACAAGCCCTGAACGTCTTTCGGATGCGGGCGATGGGCACCGAAGTTTATTCTGTCGAAAGCGGCAGTAAAACGCTGAAAGATGCTACGAACGAGGCCATGCGGGAATGGATGAGCACGGTCGAGCACACGCATTACATCATCGGCAGCGTGGTCGGACCACATCCGTTTCCGATGATTGTTCGCGATTTCCAGTCGGTGATTGGCCGCGAGACTCGTCAACAATGCCTGGAGCAGCTTGGCCGGCTGCCCGATGTGGTCGTGGCCTGCGTCGGTGGCGGTTCAAACGCCGCCGGGATGTTTTACCCGTTTATTAACGACTTGCAGGTAGAGCTTGTTGGTGTGGAGGCTGGCGGACGGAGCAACCAGCCGGGGCAGCACGCCGCTACACTCAGTTTCGGGCAGCCCGGGGTTTTGCATGGAAGTTTCAGCTACGTTCTGCAAGATCCCGATGGCCAGACAGCCGAGGTTCACTCGGTCAGTGCCGGTCTCGATTATCCCGGTGTCGGTCCGGAACACAGCTTCTGGCGTGATGTGGAACGCGTGCGTTACACGAATGTCGGCGACCGTGAGGCACTCGAGGCGTTTCAATTGTGCGGCCGGCTGGAGGGGATTTTACCGGCGCTGGAAACGGCACACGCGGTTGTTGAAACGATGCGGATTGCCGCATCCCGCTCGCCTGACGATATCGTCGTCTTGTGCTTCAGTGGCCGGGGTGATAAAGATTGTGCGGAGGTCGCACGGCTCATCGGCGAGGACAAACCCCACCGGTGAACCCGAGCACGTGTTCATACCGCTGGCAAGGATGAACATAACCGAGCGATTGTTGCTTGATCATCGGGGAACTGAGAATCGCATTTCTGTCCCCCTCCGAAAATTCGAGCATCGTTGAGAACGCTAGAAAAATTGGGGTTGCCCGTTGCAATGCGCAGTGTTATCCCCGGCGCAAAATTGACCCTGTAGCCGGCAGTGGTCGCGTCGATCTTGCATGCAAGCGAGGGCATTCCGATGAACCGTACAAGTCGGATCGGGGTGGCTGTCCTGGTCGTGAGTTTAACGATCCCCGGAATGACTCCAGCACAACATACCTCGCCGAGTTTGGCCGGGTCCGCTCGGCCGGTGGAACTGCCGGCGGTGGTTCCGGCAACGCCGCCAGCTCTGGCAAGCCCGGGGAAGGACTCTTCAACAGTTGTCGATCTGACACCCGAAATCATTCCCGGTGTGTCACCACGGCACACGACCTACCCACCCCCACACGGCGATCCGTATTGTGGGGACCTGCACCATCCTTTTGACGATCATCACGGGAAGTGGTTTGCCACCGGTGAATTTTTGCTGTGGCGGCCGCGGATGGACGGCCTGGGGTATGCCATTATCGATTCTGTCAACGATTTTACCCCGGTGGGCCGTGTACAGAATCTCCATCACGATGTCGCGAGTGGCTTACGAGTCGGGCTCGGTTACCGGCTGCCGAAACAGGGCTGGGATGTCGGGCTGCAATACACGTACTTGCATAGTACCGCGGATCAGGCGGTAGCGGTCGGCCCGGGTGCCGTGATTTATCCGGCGTACACCCGGCCGGGTGTGATTGATGCGGTTACCGCGGCCATCGGCTTTGCCTCCTTCGATTACCACGTCTTCGATCTCGATGTCGGTCGCACCTGGACGGTGGACGAGCATTTTCAGTTACGAACCCTAGGCGGAGTCCGGCTCGCATCGCTCGATTTTGCCTACGGTTCTCGTTACAATGGTGGCCAAGCACAGGCGGCGATGGTGACAAATCACGCGGCTTTCGATGGCGCGGGTCCGACAGCCGGGCTGGAGGCTCAGTGGCTCCTGGTCCGGGGGATCGGATTATTCGGTCGGACCCGGGGCGGCTTGTTATACGGTGATTCTTCGAGTCGTGTCATCGAAACAAACGGCTTTGCGAATGCCGTATCGCCCCCAGCGGTGCTCACAGACCTGAGTGATAATTTTTCCGGGGTGACCCCGTTTGTTTCCGTGGCACTTGGCGGCTCTTGGCACTGGCGGAATATCCACGTCGCCGCCGGCTATGAGGTCACGCATTACTTTGGCGTGGCGAGTCAACCGGTGCTGCTCGATGACTTCGCCGAGGGGAAATATCTCCGGAAACGAAACGATTTCAGTTTTGACGGCGTGTTCTTTCGTCTCGGCGTCAGTTACTAATTTCGACGCACAGCCGATGAAAGAAAAGCACGGCGAATCAACAAATATCTCAGGGATTGAACGGATTAATCAGCGATTGATCCCGCGGCGATTCCTTTTCTCGTGGACTTTATCTCGAAGCCGTTCCCGAACTTCTCGCCACAGCCCTGGCAGATCTTCCGAGCCAGCGAGAGTCTCACCGCGTGAGTTCGTCGCCTGACGACTTCTCGCGGAAGGACTATCTTGGCTTTCCGGGAAACGGAGCCGACGGGCAATCTCGGTCAGAAGTTGCTCGATCCGTGGATCTCGTGTCGTTGGCTCAACCTGGCAGAGTGAACGATACAACGCTGCTGCAGCCAGGAAACACTGAGTGTAGCGATCCCAGTCGGTGCCAGCGCTGCCGGATTGCGGGATCTCTTCCGCAAAGGTGAGAATCAAATCCAGGGCTTGTTGCAATTCTTCCGAGTGCAGTGGTTCGGTGCGAGACCGTTGCCTGGCCCGGGACTGAAGCGCCAGGAGGACTCGATCCAGCTCCTTGACAAGTTCGTGGGCTTGATCCCGAATCAGGGCCGGATTCGGCCGATCGCTCTCGCGGAAGCATCGTTCGAGGTCGTGGAGTGGCGTCAACCGCGAGCCGAGGTTCAGCCAGTCAAGCTCAGGTGGTCCGGAAGCTGTCGAGAGCCAAGAGATAACAGGGTAAGGCCAGCTTCCCCAGGGAACTTGTCCGAGTTTCGGGGCGTTGCTACGGCGGTTTCGGCCTTGGCCCAGACTGGCGGCGATCGAAACCCCGGTGATGTCCTGATGACAGGCAAAGCAGCTGGACTCGGCCAGTTCCGGCCAATCTCGAGCCGGTGCAGTCCCTGGCAGGGAGGGCGGCGCGACCGACGCTTCGTTGCCGCGATGCCGGAGCAGATCGGCAGCGGCTCGTGCCGTCCCGACTTGTCCGATCAGCCAGGTCCAGGCTTCCACGTCGCGGCCGTAGCTCTTATCCCGCCAATGCTTGGTGTACATCGGCTCGAGTTGATATGCGGCGAGTTCGAAACGCAACGCCGGGTGACCCGCCGCAATCAGTTGATGATCGACTTCACGGCCGGCTTCCCCGACATGGCAACCCGCACACAGCATGCTTCGGTAGGCTAGATTTTTCGTCGGCAATAATCCGAATTTGGCTTTTTCTGCCTCACTGAGCTGGTTCCAGGGAGCCGTGTAATGCAGGGTCAACCAGTGTTCTGCGGCACCGTGGCAGTTTTCACACTGCCCGCCATGACGATGCAGCAGGGAATCGGGGCTCAGAGGTGAGGCGAGATTGATCGGGTTTGCCCCGTGGCAATTCAAGCACAGGGTCTGCTTGTGCGCGGGAATGACAGGCGTTCCCGGCCATTGACCCTGAGCCAGCAACTGGACCATCCGTCGTGATCGTTCGTTGAACAAGACCTGATATGCTTTCTGATGAGGGTCGTAATCGGCAACGGTGTGTGATTCTCCTCCCGCTTGATCCTTCGGAAGATCACCCCCGTGGCAAGAGGCCGCGTTACAACTTGTGGCACCAACCATCGCCCCGGGAGAGAGAGTGAAACCGAGAATCGCGGCGGCGGAATTTCCCCTGGCTGGGTGAAGAGTCGCCCTCGTCGGCGGGAGGTCGCGCGGTGTCTGAGCGATTCCGACGAGACCAAGTAAGCCTGCGGATAGCCCCGTCACAAGGAGCCACCCGAGGGCCAAGACCGGCATGCGTCTCATGAAGCCGTCTCCAGGCTATGCCCCTTTGAGGAACATTACAAAAGTATCTGACATCGTGCTCGCTAGCGATTACGTCGGGGAAAATTTTCGACGCTGAATTTCCCAACTCGTTCACGATCATAGTAGTTGCTTGGTTCTTGAAGGAAATGAAACTTATACTGATGATAGAAATTGTGATGTGTCTGGTATCCTGAATAGGCCAGTCAGTCGGGTCCGGTGATTGATTCTTGGTGTCGGACATCGTCTGTTTGATTCCCGACCGCCACCGGGCTATTATGAGAAGCTATGAAATTTCAATTGTCAGGAGGGCTTTTCGTGCCGCCGGAGACAGAACGTCCTGCCACATCGCTGGCGAATGAATATTTTCAGGTCAAGCGTCACGGCGATATTGCCGTGATTATCCCGTCACCGGAAGTGGAGCAATTACCGGAGAATCTGATTCTGCCGGCAGCACAGATGATCTTGGCTCCCCTGAAGGATGATCCACCTTCCAACTTAATTGTGGATCTTGAAGGAGTGAGGTATTTTGGCTCGGCATTTATCACCTTTTTACTCCGCTGCCATCTTCTTGTGCGTCAGCGTGGCAGCGAATTGGTGCTAGCCGGGTTAAACGATCGTATTCGAGAGTTGTTGAAAACCACGGCTCTGGATACTCTGTGGGCGCTGTATGATTCGCGCCAGGAAGCACTCGATGCCCTGGGTGGATCCGATTAATATTTCTGGATTCAATCGCTCGGGTTGACATTTCCATAATCGAGTGTTCGTCAATTGATCTTGGCTCATTTTCACAGTGGTGCGGCCCGTGTCGTTCGCTCGACGGGCCGTGTTCTTTTCCGGGTTAACTGGCAACCGTAGGTTCGGCTTGTAAAACGAGAGTGACAAGGTTCGGTCTTGCCGATTTTCCCGAATTTTCTTGCCACCATCAGGATGGTCCCATGTTTATTCTGTCAGCTTTTGCCGATGAAATCAGCCCCGACCCGCGTGAGCAAATTGCCGTGCTCAAGGCATGTCGGGTCCGCTACATCGAATTCCGTTCGATTTACAGCACAAATGTATTGTTGCTGTCGGATACTCAGATTGCCGAGTTCAAGTCGTTGCTTGACGGTGAAGGATTCGCTCTGTCGGCGATCGGTTCGCCGGTCGGCAAATATCCGATCGATCAACCGCTTGAACCACAGCTGGATAAGCTGAAACGTGCGATCGAGCTTTGTGGCATCTTCGGCACGCCGAATATCCGTGTTTTCAGTTTTTACCCTCCAGCGGAAGGGGTGTTTGACGGGAACTGGGCTCCCTTTCGAGATGAGGTCATCCGCCGCATGGCAGTATTTGCCGAGATGGCGAAGAATGCCGGGGTCAAACTGTTTCATGAAAACGAGCATCGAATTTTTGGCGATGAACCGCATCGTGTTGTCGATTTGATGCAATCCGTGAATAATCCGGCGTTACGGTGTGCCTACGATGCGGCAAACTGGGTGTTTTGTGGCTACGATCCGGTGCGTGCCTGGGAATTGACGAAAGATTATGTCGAGCATTTTCACATCAAGGACTGGAAAGGTAGCGGCGAACAATCGCATACCGGTTGCCTGCCGGGTCATGGCGACGGGCAAATCTCGGTCAGCATTGCCGAGGCGGTGAAGCGGGGATATCACGGATTTGCCACGATGGAGCCGCACCTTCGGGGTGGCGGGCCGACCGGCGGTGTGACCGGAGCAGATTTGTTTCCGGTCGCTGTCGAGGCTTTCCGCAAAATCCTTCGTGACTGTGGTGGCCAGGAAGGTTAACCCTTCGGTTCCGGGGGAATTTGCCGAAGATGGAAATGGTGGAGGCTCGGCGATGCGGATCGTGCATCTTCGGATTAACGATGCCGACAGCGGCGAGTCAGTGCCTGTACGCTTGAGAATTACGAACGAGGAAGGTCAGATTTTTCCGCCTCTGGGTCGGGCTGCTGAGTTTCCTGCGGCCGGGGAGATTCCAGTCGGCTGCCATCTCCGCGTCCGCGAAGCGATCTGGTATGCAATCGACGGCAATTGTGAAGTCCCGCTTCCCACGGGTGTGCCTCTTCGGATTCAGGCGACCCGTGGTCCTGAATATGCTTGTCTCGATCAGCGTGTCACTCTCGGTACTGGCCAGTTGTCTTTGCGGATGTCGGTATCGCGGCAGTTTCAGCCTCGCCAACGAGGCTGGATCGCGGGCGATGGCCGGGTGCATGGCCGCTCGGCACACGATGCTGCCCTGGAAGCAGCCGCGGAAGGGCTCGATCTCCTGAATCTCCAGGCCGCCGTCACTGACATCCGCTCGGAGCATGATGGCCGAATCTACTCGCTGCCGATCGGTCTTGCCGCGTTCAGCGGTCAACAGCCGGCTCTGTGCTGGAAAGGGGTGATGGTGATCGTGAACACATTAAACCGTCATCCCGTGCTCGGCTCGCTTTCCCTGCTGAACTGTCATCGACCCGTTTTTCCCCTGGTATTTGGCGGTCCGGACGACACCGACGACTGGTCTTTGAGCGACTGGTGCGCTCAGTGTCATCGCAAAGGTGGGCTGGTGGTCTGGGCCGATCCTTTTTCTGGAACCGGGCCGGCGTTCGGTGGCGAAGCGTTGATCGCAACTTTGCTGGGGCAAGTCGATGCTGTGGAATGGAGTGGTTCGACAAAGACACAGCCATTGTTGCCCTGGTGTTACCGACTTTGGAACTTGGGGTTATGTCAGCCACTGCTGGGTGTAAGCGGTGATCATCGACAGGCTCGTCCCCCCGGCTATCCACGGACATATGCCCGGGTCCGTGATGCCAGTGCCTGGACTTACCGTGACTGGATCGAAGCGATTCGCCAGGGTGAGTGTTATACCACAAATGGGCCGCTTCTGGACTGGGAATGGATTTCGGATACGGACTCGCTGGATCATCAGCCTGAATCCAGTGGTTTCGGTTTGCGTGCCTGGGCGGATTCCGTGCTGCCGATCACGACGCTGGAACTTCTCCACCAAGGCAAAGTGGTGGCTTCTGCCCCAGCGGTTTCGAGCCAAGCGAATCGCTGGTCAGCTCGGATAGAATGGCGTTTTTCATCCGAGTCAGCAGGCTGGTGGGCAGTCCGTTGTAGCGGCCCAGCTGGGAGTCCCTGGCATGATCAGCCGTTGTTCGCACATTCCGCACCGCTGGTTCCGACCGGTCAGCGAGGCGGGAACGTGCTTTCGGACAGCATGCTTGCTCCTCTGAGGCAAGCGGTGGAAGCGACTGCCGACTGGCTGGCCACAGTGGCTCGATTCCGGGACGTGCGCAATCGTGAACAACACTTGCAACGCTGCCAAGCGGTCCTGGAACGTCTGGCACACTGGCAAGCGGTTCCCGGCCAATTTCGGGAGAAGTGAGCGATGGTTGCGGCCACTTCTCAACGGCAAATGGTTCCTTTCTCCCCCGTTTCCTGGACGCGACGAGCCTTACGAAGAATCCTGCACCTGATCCCGATGCAACTCTGGTGGGCTGTGCTGGTCCCGATTGCACTTTTGAGCATCGGTACGATCGGCTACCCGCTGATCGAAGGGGAGCCTTGGTCTCATTTTGATGGCTTTTACATGACCGCCATCACATTGACAACCATCGGCTACGGTGAACTCTACCCGTTATCCATGGCAGGTCGCTTATTCACAGTCGCATTGGCTTACGGCGGCATTTTTACCTTGGCTTACTTTATGACGGAACTGGTCCGCTCGGTTTTGACAGGAGAACTTCGAAATCTTCTCGGGAAAAGTCGAATGATTGAAGAGCTGAGTCGATTAAGCCAGCATATTATTGTTTGCGGACACGGTCGGATGGGAAAAATTGTCTGCGAGGAACTCGAACGGCAACAATCGCCGTTTGTGGTGATCGATATTGCACCGATGCCAGCGGCCGAAGAATGGCGTTACCGACACGGTGTCTATCTGCATGGAAATGCCACGGAAGATGAAATCCTGCGGCAGGCAGGGATCGAACGGGCGTCCGCCTTGATTACGACGGTGGGCACGGATTCCGAGAACTTGTATATCACATTGAGTGCCCGATTATTGAATCCGAAGTTAATCATTGTTGCGCGGGCGGAAGAAGAACCAGCCGAGTCCAAGTTGCGGAAAGTCGGAGCGAATAAGGTAATTTCACCGTATCTCGCCGGCGGACATCGGGCGGTCCAAGCGGTTTTGCAACCGGCTGTTTTTCAATTCCTGCATGCGAAGAAGGCACCGCACCTGGAGGGAATGCAAATCGAAGAAATTTTTGTGCGAGCGGGTTCCACGCTGGTCGGTCAAACGCTCGGGGGGGCTCGCTTACGTCAGCAACTTGGGATAGTTATTCTAGGGATTGTCGAAAAAGATGGTCAAGCTTTGTACAATCCGGATGGAACCGCCGAAATTCCCGTAGAAGCGACGCTGATTGCCCTCGGCCCGACGCAGAAATTGCGAGAATTGCACCGCTTGGCTCGCGGTGATTGAAACTGCGTCGTGATTGGAAGTTCACGGCCATGATGAGATTATTTACGGAAGCTGTCAGGAGTGAAGACGTTCGCAGGAAAAACTGGATTTACTTCGAGATCACGAAAGTAGTAGCTAGCGATGAGTTCACCGTCGCCGCGTCGCAATTCCGAGCCGAGTTGCAGCAATGTATCTCGATCCAGCATGATTGTCACCGTCTCAAAGGCATCGGGGTCTGTCGGGCTCGCCGGCGTCGGCATGGCCTCGGTCATGAGAAATGGATCACGCTCAGGCCGCAGGCAAGTTCTGCGGATGCGATAACATACTCGCCCATCCAGCATGGGAATCGGCTCACAGCCGAGATACTGCCAGTTGAATTCTCCCGCTGCAGCTGCCCGTGACCAGGCGTGATACGTTCGTTCCAGGGCATGCCCGAGCCCGGCCTCGGTAATCGAGTAACGGGAGGTTGAACGGGCGAGGCGATCATGTGGATGACTGTCGACCCAGGTCAGGAAAGCCCCGGGTCGCCAGACTCGAATCCGTCCCTCATTTTCGCCGGATAGATACAAAACCCCTTGGATTTTCGCCAGCAGGACGGTCCTGGCCCCTTCTCGCCATTCCATCCGCACCGAGTAAGGTTGTTCCCGGATGGCGAGATCGATTACTTCCTGGGGGTGAAGAATCCCGTTGATCCGTTCTTGCTTCACGAGTGTCGCGCGGATATTTTGTATCTCGGTCCGGTAACGTTCAATTGCTCGTGCGAGCAATGCCAGAGGATCGGTCCGCGCCAGTTCTGCTGGGTCGGTGGTGTTCGAATTTGATGACACGATTCGGGGCAGGATCGACTCGGCCGACTGCTTTCCTGCGACGTGATGGGTTTTACGGAAGGTAGGTTCTGACGCCAAGCAGATCGCTGCTACCGCCAGGGTCGCCAGGATCCGAGTCATCCGCCGGCCTTGCCCGTGAATTCTCATAATCGTGACTGTAGCAATCGATCGGGGATTTCTCAATCATCAGTCAATCCTGCAGCTTAACTTCAGCCTGAGGCGGTAATCGCCGATATTATCCGAGAGTTAGGTACGATCCGCAGAAGTGTCCGCGCTACTTTGGTAACTTGCGTCTGATGGAAGAAAATCGGGAGAATGGGACGGATGAGTTTACGGCGTTGGCTTTGTGTGTACGCGGTGGTTCTGGGGGCAAGTTCCCTCCCGGCGATCGAACCGGGACCGCCCGTACCGACAACGCCCAGTCCGAGTGTAAGGGGCCCGGTGTTGCTGCCGGTTCCGGAACTGCCACCCGCTTCGAGCGAATCCGAGTCGAGGTGCCCGGTTCGCGAACCGTTGATTGAGTACGATCGTTCTCGGTTATACTTACCAGATTCAATTCCCGAGACAGCAACGACTCGCGGTCCTGTAGCTGCAGACCCCGAGACACTGCGAACCTGGTTGTACGGCGGTCTTTTCCTTGGCTGGTCGGCGGGGGATTCCGGCGGTCCCCAGCTCGCGGGGCTCCCTGGCGAGCCGATGCCGGCGGACCTTGGCTCGAGAACCTTTGAGGGGGCATTTCGACCCGGCTTCCGCTTCGATGGCGGATTCTGGTTGAATCAACCTCGGACCTGGGGTGTCGAGGCGGGGACGTTATATCTGCCGCAAGCTGGCGATCAAGCTGTGTACGGAACTGCGGGCCCGTGGACGCTGGCGTTTCCCGTTGTTCGGGGCATCGGTCAACCCTGGACCGCGGAACCCTTTGCTGGACGCGGTCAGCCGGGTCTGTGGTCGATGAACTGGAGTTCGCTGTTTGTTACCACCGACATTGCGTTCTGGCGGGAATTTTATCGTGGTGAGCATTTACGGATTGCCGGGACTGCCGGCTACCGCTTTGCCCGGGTCAGCGAGTCGTTGACGAGCCGGGTCGTGACGATACCGCCTGTTTCGCAACCGCGGAGTTATCTGGACGAAGTGGAAACGTTGAATCGCTTTCACGGCGGTCAAATCGGTTTAACCGGGAGTTGGCGTGAGCAGAAGTGGGCCGTCGATCTCAGTGGCGAGGTCGCTTACGGCGCGGTTTTTGCCCGGTTCGATCGCCGAGGAGCCTCAGCAATCGGTGGGGCGACGCAGCCCGGTGGTTTTTTTGTTCGACCGCCACAAACAGGGACATTCCGCGAGACCCACGCTGGACTGCTTCCTAGCTTGGCGGCAGCTTTATCTCGGCAAGTTACTGATCATGGCAAAGTGTTTGTCGGATACACGTTGCATTATTTGACCGAGGTTCGACGCCCGGGGGAGATTCTCGGCCCGGCAGGTGATCCCGGAGGTGCCGGGATTGCCCTGCTTCCAGCCGCGGGACGATCGGACTTCTGGGTGCAAGGGATCAATCTCGGGATGGAGTGGGAATACTGACAAGCCGGACTTGTTTCGGATGCTCCCTTGCTGCCCCCACCTTGGTGTCTGACTCTGTTGTCAGGCAGGTTTCTTCGGACCTTTCGGATCAAGGTTCTTCTTCATCTCATCATCAGAGACCTGGGAAATGACACCGGTTTCCGGGACTTCGACTTTGCAGATCCACAAGAGGGCGTTCAGCACAATTTTGCGGAACTGCTCATGCTGCCAATTGGCATGAAAATGCCCGCCGGTGAAGCCGACGCCCCGGCCGCCATCCGGCCGCTCAGTACACCACATCAGGTGTTCTGGTCGACCTTTTGCCTCTTGAATGTGCTTGTATGGTCCTCGGGGATAGACATAAGGACCGTTCCGGGTAGCATCGGACGGCGAGGCCGTGAGAATCGGCGTGACGCCGACAAACGGATCCCGGAACCGCATATTGAAGTACCATTCATCGTGAATGGCAAACGGGGTGACACCGCGAGTGATCGGATGCTTGGGGAGCTTTTTGAACTGAGCTTCCCACATCGGATTGCAGGAATATTCGAACTCGTAGCAGCCGCCGATCCAGTCGCGGAAGCGGTCGGCCACGGTTCCCTTGGGCACCTCGACGGCATAGTGCAGGCAGAACAGGCCGACGCCCTTGTCGAGTAGTTTGCCGATGCGGGCGAGACGCTCGGCGGGGATCAGCGGATGGCGTTGTCCGCCATCGGCATAGCACAAAATGCCGTCGGCATCGTCGAGTAACGAATCATCGTTCGGATAACCGTTGAGCGCGACTTTCACGCTGAGCCCGGGCACATGTTGCAAGCATTTTTGAAAGAGCAGAACCCCGGCATTGTGTTCGTGCATTCCGGGTGGGTGGCTTGGCGTGCCGGCAATCATGACGAGCTTCCGTGGTCGGCCCTCGGCGGCCGTAGCGACAGCCGCCGTCATCGGTGTCAACGGGGTGGATGCTGCCGCCAGAGCCGTGCTGGCCTGCAGAAATTCGCGTCGCGTGGCAGTCATGGCAAATGTCTCCGGGGAAAGGAACAGGGTCAAAGCCTGAGGTGCTTGGTGATTTTCGGACAATTAGCCAGCGGAGCGCAACAACTGAGCCGCCTCGACGGCGAAATAGCTGAGGATGCCGTCGGCCCCGGCCCGTTTGAAGGCGAGCAAGCTTTCTAGCAGGCATTTGTTACGATCCAACCAGCCGTTGGCGGCGGCAGCGACCAGCATGGCATATTCGCCGCTGACCTGGTAAGCGAACGTGGGAACTCGGAAGGTCTCTTTCACTCGGGTGACGATGTCAAGGTAAGGCAAGCCGGGCTTGACCATCACCATGTCGGCCCCTTCCGCAAGGTCGAGAGCGACTTCCCGGAGGGCTTCATCGCTGTTGGCGGGGTTCATTTGATACGTTTTTTTATCTCCACTGCCAAGGTTGGCGGCTGAGCCAACCGCATCGCGGAAGGGGCCGTAAAATGCCGAGGCGTATTTGGCGGCATAGCTGAGAATCGCCACATGGCTGAATCCCGCTTCATCGAGCGCTTGGCGAATGGCACCGACGCGGCCATCCATCATGTCTGAAGGAGCAATCACATCACAGCCGGCTTCCGCCTGAACCTTTGATTGCTGACAAAGAATGTCCACGGTCGCATCATTGACGACGACGCCGTCGCGGACGATGCCATCCTGACCGTGGCTGGTGTACGGATCGAGGGCCACATCGCAGATCACGCCGAGGTCCGGGACTGCTGCTTTGACCGCGCGGATGGCCCGGCAAGCCAGGTTATCTGGATTCACGGCTTCGTCGCCGTCCGGGGATTTCCGCTCGGGCGGGGTGACGGGAAACAGGGCAATTGCGGGAATGCCGAGGCGGCGGGCGGAGGCCGCGGCCTCGATCAGAAGGTCGATCGACAGCCGCTCCACACCAGGCATGGACGCGACTGGCGTCCGCATCCCCTGGCCTTCTTGCACGAACACGGGCCAGATCAGATCGGCAGGTGTCAGCACGGATTCTGCGACAAGATCGCGCAGCCAAGCTTGCCGACGCAGTCGCCGTAGCCGCGACCGTGGAGGCCAGGGTGGCGGCGTCGATGCTCCGAGGAATTCCGGCATACTCTGACCTCTGGCGTTTCTACTGACCCCTGGTGTTTCCCCGGTGCTTCTTGCGGACTGCCGATGGAGTTGGCAACCGCGATGAATGGATCGCGAATCACCGCCAGGGATCGACAGCTTCCGCGGAAGCGGACCGGCTCCTTGACTGTGCCGGTCTCAGAGTCAATCCCGGCTGAGCGTTTTTTCCGCGGTCGGCATCGCCGTGGGCAACGGTTGGGTGACTTTACCTGTCGCCGCCCACTCGGCCCCGCGTTGAAACGTGACGGCAAACCCGACGCATTTGACCTGCTTCACATCGTGCCCCATCACCGTGTGGAACACTCGGCCTTTGCCATACTGGACGGTAAACAGGACTGGTTCGTGTTCGCCGGTACCGCCGGTAGCTTTGTCGGAAAACGCAGTGCAAAGCACCGTCAGATTTTGTGCTGGGCCACGAAGTCGATCATAAAGTTCGTCGGCGACGTGTAGCCACTGTTTCGGGAGACCTTTTGTTATCGGATGCTCGGAGTCGATGGTGGTGACCAGATATTCATGCTGTTTGCCGTGGCTGCCGCCGCGGCCCGGGGTCTCGTCGCGAACAATTTGGCCATCGCGGTAGCGGATGTAGGGTCCGTCTTTCTCGGTCCGGCCGCCCCAGCCGCCGAGGCCAATGATTTCGTTGTATTCTCGCCATTTCGGGAAGGCATTATTGGCAGCATGGTAAACGACGACTCCCCCACCGTTTTTGACGTAGTTGACAAAATCCTCTTGTGTTTCTTTTGGCCATTCCGCGCCGTTGTAATTCAGGACAACCACATGGTAACTGGCAAAGTTGGGGCGGAAGCCCTCGGAGCCCTTGCTTGGCGAAGTGGAAACATCGACCGTGAATAATCCCGTTTCCTCGAGCAATTTTTTAAGTTCAGGGGTGGTGCCGCGCCAGTTGTGATTGTTCTGGCCGTCAACAATGAGTGCTTTCAGCTTCGGTTCAGCAGCAGCCGTCGGCGAAAGATTGACCGCAAAGATGATTGCGAGAAGCGGCAAAAGCAACAGTCTCATCATTACGGATCGCATGGGTGAGCCTCCGGAGAGAAGAGCACAAGGTTTGATGCAACTGCTGTGTCAAACAGCGGGTATACCGCAGCAACAGTCTCGCGTGAACTGACCGGTAACCACCCCCCGCAATTCGCTGGATTGCATTCACGCTCATGCCGTATTGGGATAACAGTAATGTAGCAGAATCAGCGAATTTGGCGATCACTTTTCAAGGCTGTGTCAAATACCGCGTAATGATTCCGATAAGCGATCAACACTCTTTGGCGGGGAAGAACAGTGCGGAGACAGGTTGTTGGGGTCTGATTCTGTTCCACGCTGGCAAGTTGCCGCTGCGGCAGTTAACACCGGAGCGTGCCGTCGTGGAAGTCACCAATCAGCCCGCGGCATAAACAGCCTCGGCCGCTGCGACCCCGCTTCCGGCAGGCACTGCCGCTCCAAGCTTTCGTAGCACCTGCTCAAGTGCGGCTAGAACCAGCAGCACATTTTTCGGCTCGCTGTTGTATCCCATCAAGCCGATGCGCCAGGCTTTGCCCTTCAAGTCCCCGAGACCGCCGCCGACTTCGATTCCGAAGTCCGAGAGCAGGAGTTTTCGCCCCGTGAGATCATCGATCCCGTCAGGTAATCGGATGGCGTTCAACTGCGGCAATTGATGGCCTTCTTGTGCCGTGTAAGACAATCCGAGGGCGGTCAGCCCGGCTTTTAAGGCTCGGTGATTGTGCTCGTGCCGCCGCCAGCGGTTTTCGAGCCCCTCTTCGAGGACGATCCGCAGTCCTTCCCGAAGAGCGTAAATCATGCTGATCGGGGCAGTGTGGTGGTAAGCCCGGTCGCCACCCCAGTAGCTTTCAATCAAACTGAGATCGAGATACCAGCTTTGCACCTTTGTCTTCCGGGCTTTCATGGCGGCCACCGCCCGATCGCTGAACGTGACCGGGGCCAGGCCGGGAGGGCAGCCGAGTCCTTTTTGCGAGCAACTGAAGGTAGCATCGAATTCCCAGGCATCCACCTCGACGGGAATGCAGCCCAGCGACGTCACCGTATCCACGACAAGTAAGGCATCAAATTCGTGAGCCAGTTTCCCAGCGGCGTCGATCGGTTGCCGAGCCCCGGTCGAAGTTTCCGCATGGACCATTCCAAGCACTTTCGGTCGGACTTTCTGGACCGTTTCCCGGACTCGATCCAGATCAAAGACCTGCCCCCAAGGTGCTTCCAAGACGGTGACCTCAGCGCCGGTTCGCCGCGCAATTTCCACCATGCGGTTGCCAAAATACCCCATCGTGGCGATAACGGCACGGTCGCCGGGTTCGAGAAGATTCACCAGGCAGGTTTCCATGCCTGCCGTGCCGGTGCCGGAAATTGGCATCGTTAGCCGATTTTCGGTTCGGAACACCTGGCGAAGTAGCTGCTGGGTTTCCGCCATGATTTCCAGAAATTGCGGATCGAGGTGGCCCAGCAACGGCATGGCCATGGCGGTGAGCACTCGCGGATGTGCATCACTAGGCCCAGGGCCGAGGAGCAATCGGGGGGAGGGATTCAATTGACCAGGAAGCGATGACATTCCAGCAACTCCGGAAACAGACATCAGGCCTGAGGTGCGACATCACCGATCAGGCTAGGCATGACTTACGAAGCCGAGGCTCGTTCGACCACCAGTCGAGAGATTGCCTTAAACTGTGGGTGGCTGGCATCGCCCAGCCACTCAAAGGCGATCGTTTCCACCGTCGTGGCCACCGCACCGGCCCGTTCCATCCGGCGAATGGCCAGTTCATGATCGAGCATCCCTCGGCTGGCCATGGCATCGACGGGGATGAAAACCGGAAGCCCCACCGCGCGGAAGTCCAACACGGTCTGCAACACACAGACATGACTTTCGATGCCGCAAACGACGATCGCCCCCGGGGCCGAGGGATCGCCTGCACCTATGTCGCAAGCTCCTGAGGCGGCTGGATCAGACCAAGAATTCAAAAGCCCGACTATCCCTTGGCAACTGAACCGGGTCTTGGCTGGGATTTGGAGTGATTCCGGTAATCGCTGCCTCACCTCGGACGTGGTCGGCCCGAGCCCCTTCGGATATTGCTCGGTCGCCCGGATCGGCACTTCGAGTAACCGGGCGACCTCGAGTAAAAAGCGGATGTTCCGCACCAGCCGCCCCGCGTCTGGCATGGCCGCCAGGAGTTTGTCTTGCACGTCGATGACGAGCACGAGGCTCGATGCCGACTGCAGCCGAGGTATCGCATCAGTTGCCATGGTGGCGATCTCCGGAAATCTGCGAATCGCTTTTTTCGCCGATATTACTCAGACCTGAAGCCGGTACGACTCCATCTCCACGTCTCACGGTGGTCAGGAATTGTTGCAATTCCTGGAGTGCCGTAGCAATTTCGGTTACCGCCGAAGGCGACAGGCCAGAGCCGGCATATTCCTGATGATAAAAGTATTCCGTCAATCGCTGTGGTGCTTGGCAAATCGCCTGCGGGGCGGACAACTCACGGAGCCTTTGTTGGACGTGCGCGGCGTATTCCCGGAATGTTTCCCCTGGCTGAAACGGCCTGGCGAACTCCGCAAAGACTACCAGGCTGGCATCGTACCAAGCTACCCCGGTCCGCCAGGCAGGTTCCGGTTGGCCGGGGCGAGACCGCGGCCAGCGCCTGCGGAGTATCAGGACAATCGCCACACCTCCTGGGATCACGATCAACCACGGGGAGACCGCGGAAAGCCAATTGCCGAGTTCCGAAACAATTTGTTGACGTCGTTCCTGATCGTAGCCGACAACAAAATTCTCAAAAAAGAGCGTTGATCGTTGCCGGGCTTGACTGAGCCAGTCGTCGTCGCTTGCGGTCTCACGCTCATCGTCATCCCCGCCGGGCGTGGGATCAAGGCTCAGCCAGTGCCAGACCCGCTTCGGTGGATCGGGTAAGTCGGCGAAAAAACTGCCGGCGGCCGGCCGGGTGATCAATACTTCGACCCAGGAATGAGCATTTTCCTGGCGGACCAGGTAGCGACCTTCGCCCTGAAATTCACAGCCGCGAAAGCCAAGCACAAATTGACAGGGCACGCCGAGTGAGCGAAGCGTTAAGGCCAACGCCGAGGCAAACCGTTCACAATGGCCTGACTTGGTGTTCAAAATAAAATCTTCAATCGGATCAATACTTTTGTCCTTCCGGCGAATGCGAAGATCGTAGCGAAATTCGCCGGATCGGGCAAAATAATCACAGAACGCCCGTGCCACTAGTTCGTAGTCCAAAGGATCAATTTCGAGTAGCAATGTCCGTGGGTTTTTCGTCGCCCGTCGCCGAACCTCCTCGGGCAAATGTCCGCTGTGAATCAAACGATCCAGTTGCACCAGAGCCCAGCTTTGCAACCGCTTGAGCCGAACCGTGGTGAGGGATTCTCGCATCGCTCCTTCACCCATCGACGGCTCACTTTGTCTATTGAACAATAAAGGATTGACGGGAAGCAATTCACACGGAGGACTGAGATCCTTTTCCCGCGGGGACGCGTATTGCTGTCGGTAACTCTTGTCACGCCGCTCGAACGGATTCGGGTGCATAAATCCAGCGTCTGGGAGCTGATACCAGGGTTTTTCCTCCGGGAAAGTCACGATCGGCGAGGGTTGTTGAGCCCTCCAGATGACTGGATCCGCTAGCACGGGAAACTTTTGCTTTTTCAGGTGAAATTCCAGGGTAAATGACTCAGGTCCGAGATCGGGCGGGGTATCACGAACTTCCCATCGCGACATCCCCCGCGTGGTGAACAGCAATACCCCCGGGCCGCTCTGCGACCATCGGCCATTCTGGTAAGATCGAAACGCGACACCTCGCCAACGCTGATTCGGAGGCAATCGATCGTTCGGTGTTCCGTCGGGATAGCGTGCGACCACCTCGAAGGCCACTTCTGGGTTCGCCTTTAAGTCGCCGGTGTGATTCAAATCGATCATCTGCTCGGAGGCAAAGCCGGTTTCCATGATGACGTTGCCGAATTGCCAGCGGGATCCGGGTGACCGGGGCGTGAGGAAAAACAGCGGCAAGGCCATCAAACATGCGAGAATTGCCCACCGCGACGAACGCAGGAATACACGGCTGGGCTGGAAAGGTATCCAAGTCAGGGCCGTTAACTGTGGCGGTAACGGCTGATCCGGAATAGGCGGCAAACCGCCTACCCCCCGGCGGTAGAAAAACAGACTCAGGCTCCAAACACTCGCCAGTAAGTACAATCCGAGCAATCCGCCGAAGGAAAGATCTTCCGCCATGGCTCCGGCGAGGCCGACCGCCACCAAGCCAATTCCCTGCAACGCCCACCAGTCGCCAATATGCTTCGATCGAAATAGCTTGGCCGGGATCAACACCATCAACAGCGGTCCGAGATACGGCAACAACGATGCCGGCCACGGCAAAGTGTACACAAGCCCCCCTGTCGGGCGGATAATCTGCCAGCCGACCCAGACTGACGCGGCCAAGCCGATCACAACTCCGAGGCGATTGGCCTGAGCGTTGCTCAATTCCACTCGTGGCCCTGCCAGGCAGGAAACAAGGATCAGGCAGATCACCACGCCCGTGAACCATGCCACCTCGGGAAGCAAATCCCATTCGGAGTAACCCAGACACAGGCAAGCGAGCATCAAGCTGAGCGCGTTTGCCAAGCGGAACTGACGATCACTCGGCATGGCTGGAAACCCCCAGGATTGCCGACGCCGCATCTTCCCCAAGTGGAGATGACATGACGGCGGTCTCAGGCGGAAGATACCAGTTCAGGTGGCTGTGGGGGTGGATCAAAGCGGCGCGGACTCCGGCTTGGCGAAGCCGCAAAAAAGCCGGGGTATCCGCACGAGTAGCAATCATTAAACGAGGGAGCTGAATTTCAGGAAAAGGCAATGCCGCGACTGAAAATACCGCCGGTTCCGGCATCCCTGTCAGCGTTGCGAGCGGGCGAAACTGTTTGCGGTACGCAACGGCTGAACCGAAGCTGCTCCCACGCCGGAGTTCCACCTTCCAGCCAGCAGCGAGGATGCTAAGCATTCCGGGTTCCTCGAAAAACCGCCACGACCAGGCGATGGACATCGCCAGCGACGCCAGCCAGTCGAGGGATGATTGTTCTGTCTGCGATTCGCTCAAGGAGGATGCTTCTGGCGATGAATGTTGCGAACGATGGCTTTCTGGCACCCAGGGATCGAGCAGCACTTGTAAATGGAACGGCTGGGATTGATCATATTCGCGGACCATCAATTGCCGACGGCGAGCCGTGGTCTTCCAGTGAATATCTCGAATCGGATCTCCGGGACGGAAGGGACGGACGCCGCGGACATCGCCCAGCCCTCCGCGTGAGCGGCGGGAGCTTCGCAAAGCCCATCCTTCCCACGCGAATGTCCGGAGCAACCATCGCTTCAGTTCTTCGACGTTCACCCGGCCCAGCGCCGGTAAGATCAGCAGTTCATCTTGCCCGGGAATCAGCCGCTGCCAGCGGATAATCCCGTAGGGATAATCGCAATCCAGCCGCAGTGGCGGGACCGGAAAAACTCCTCGCCGCCGCCAAGCGATTGGCGAAGTCAGTGTCACGGTCTTACCCGACGGAAGCTCACCGAGAAACCACCCACCCGGTGGATTTTGACTCAGATCATGCAGTTCGTAACTGACGTGGCCACCGCTGCGTTGGCAAATTTCAATTTGGGAAAATCCCTGTTCGCCAGCAAACAAAGGCGGGATTGCCGAGCGGCAAACATCTACCGTTGTCAATGCTCGCCGAGCCGTCCAGGCACTCATGACCAGCAAAGCGAGTAACAGGTACCCGAGCAATAACACCAAGTTGATCGTTTTGGCCCAGCCAATCAGAATCAGTAAGCCGGCGACCAGAATCCAGAGCGCGGTGGCCTTACCGGGTCGAATCCAGAGCGATTCCGCGTTCTGAAGCTTTTCCGAAGCATTCATATGAAACAGTCGTCAGCGAGGCCGTGCTTACTCAGCGCGACACCGGAACGGCGGTGGGAACCACGGGAACCCGAGCCACGATTTCGTGAACAATCGGGGCGGCATCATTCCGCCCGCCATGTTCCCAGCCTTGAGTCATTAACCGGTGGGCGAGAACCGGCTCGGCAAGCAGCTTCACATCATCCGGGGTGACATAATCACGGCCGGCACAGAGCGCGAACGCCTGGGATGCTCGATAATATGCGAGAGCCGCCCGCGTGCTTGCTGGAAGGAGAATTCGCGAATCACGCCGAGTTTCCGCGATGATTTCCAGCAAATACTCTGCCACACTGGGCTCAACTCGGACCGATCGAGTGGCTGTTTGCAGCGTTTGCACTTGCGCGGGACCGAGCACGGCCGACAATGCTTCCACCGGTTCGCCTTGGCGATGCTGAGTCAGAATGGCCCGTTCTGATTCCCGATCTGGATATCCGATTCGCACCCGCAACATGAACCGATCGAGTTGACTTTCCGGCAGCGGATAAGTGCCCTCGAATTCGTACGGATTTTGCGTTGCCAGGACCAGGAACGGAGGACCGAGTTTGCGGGTGATGCCGTCGGCCGTCACTTGCCGTTCACTCATCGCTTCCAACAAGGCTGATTGAGTTCGGGGCGTCGCCCGATTAATTTCATCGGCAAGGAGTATCTGGGTGAAAATCGGACCGGGCTGAAACTCGAATCGGCCTTGATCCTGATGAAAGACACTGGTGCCGATCAAATCCGCGGGCAACAGGTCCGGAGTAAACTGAATCCGATGAAAGACACATCCGAGGCTACGAGCGATCGCCTTTGCCAGTAAAGTTTTACCGACACCGGGCACATCTTCGAGCAAAAGATGTCCATCCGCTAGCAGCGCCACAATCGCGAGTCGAATCACTTCAGGTTTGCCGAGGAAAACCGAGGCCACTTGACGATGCAAAGTGGAGAGTTGCTCGCGGAGATCGCTTGATGAAACCTGCGGGGAGAATTCCGGTTCGGGCGTGGCGGCAGCGTTCGGAAAAACATTCATATAGCAAGCATGCCTGCCTGAAAGATTCAGACTACCCGGCACCACGCCGCGGATCCATGATATTTTTGTTATACTTCCGCCGCTTGAATCGTCTGCGTTTTCACCAGGAAACTCACAGACGATTCATCGCAGCGTCATCATGGATGATCCACGTTTGTCAACTAGGCCAGCCTTCTGCTGGCCGTGGATTTACGCATAGGGAAAGCCCTCGCTGCCGGCCGGCATCAGGTTACTTGATGAACAGCATTTCCTGGTAAGTCGGCAAGGGCCAAAGGTCAGACGGAACCAGCGTTTCCAGTTGATCGCCGTAATTCCGCAACTCTCGCATCTTCGGAATGACGGCATCATGCATGTACTTGGCATGCGCATAAGCATCGCCATCGACGTGATGATCGACTGCAGCTTCCAAGGCGGAAATTGCCGCGCGGAACGAAGCGATCAACTGGGTCAGGGCCTGAAGATCTTTCTGTTGTGGAGGATTTTCGATGCCCGCCGCTTTGACAGCAGCAATATTTTGTGCCAACTCGGTTTGATAGCGGATGGCTGCGGGTAAAATCATCGTTTTCGCCATCCCCAGCATGGTCCGGGCTTCGATGTTGATCGTCTTGGTGTAACCTTCGCTGTAGATGTTGTACCGCGATTGCAGTTCTCGTTCGGAAAAGACTTTGTATTTCGAGAACAGTTCCACGGTCTTTTTGTCGATGATTGTCGGCAAGGCATCGATCGTCGTCTTCAGGTTCGGCAAACCGCGTTTCTCGGCCTCGGCGTGCCACTCCTCGCTGTAACCGTCCCCGTTGAAGATGATCTTTTTCGATTCACGGATGATGCCCGGCAGCAATTCAGAAACAGCTTGTGACAAAGTTTTCCCAGACTGCACAGACGCTTCCAGTTGCGTTGCCATGAAATCGATCGATTCGGCAACGATGGTATTGAGCACGACGTTCGGCCCGGCAATGCTGAAGAAGGAGCCGACGGCGCGGAATTCAAATTTGCTGCCGGTGAAGGCAAACGGGCTAGTCCGGTTTCGGTCGCCGGCATCTTTTGGGAGCTTCGGCAAAACCGAGACGCCGATCTCCATAAAGCCACCCTGCTTGGTGCTCCGGAGGGCTCCGGCTTCGATCTGCTCCATGATGTCTTGCAGTTGATCGCCAAGAAAGATGGAAATGATGGCCGGTGGTGCTTCATTCGCCCCGAGCCGGTGATCGTTGCCGGCACTGGCGACGCTCACCCGCAACAATTCCGGATACCTGGCCACCGCGCGAATCACCGCGACGCAGAAGACCAGAAACTGGGCGTTGTCATGCGGGTTGTCGCCCGGGTTGAGCAGGTTATCCCCGGCGTCGGTCGCCATCGACCAATTATTATGCTTGCCGGAACCGTTGATGCCGGCGAACGGTTTTTCATGAAGCAAGCAGACCAGGCCGTATTTCTCAGCGGTTCGGCGAAGCACATCCATCATCAGCTGATTATGATCGGTCGCCAGGTTCGCATCTTCAAAGATCGGTGCGATTTCGTACTGGCTCGGAGCGACTTCATTATGCCGCGTCTTGACCGGTACCCCGAGTTTGAAGAGTTCGACTTCCACTTCGGCCATGCAGGCAATCACCCGCTCAGGGATGGTGCCGAAATACTGATCTTCAAGTTCTTGACCCTTCGGCGGTTTAGCACCGAAAAGAGTGCGGCCACAGTTGATCAGATCGGGCCGGGCATAAAAGAACTGTTTATCAATCAGAAAGTATTCTTGCTCCGGACCGACCGTGGTGAAAACTTTCTTGACCTCGGTGTGGCCGAACAGTTTCAGGATTCGCAGTGCCTGGTGCGACAACGCTTCCATCGAGCGGAGCAGCGGGGTTTTTTTGTCGAGTGCTTCCCCCGTCCAGGAGACGAAGGCGGTCGGAATGACCAGAGTTGAGCCGTTCGGAGATTCCCGGACATACGCGGGGCTCGTCGGATCCCAGGCGGTGTAGCCGCGAGCTTCAAAGGTGGCACGGATGCCGCCGCTGGGGAACGAACTGGCGTCGGGTTCGCCCTGAATCAATTCTTTGCCGCTGAACTGTGCGAGTGCTTTCCCAGTTCCGGTCGGTTGCAGAAAACTGTCGTGCTTCTCCGCGGTGAGCCCGGTCAGCGGTTGAAACAGGTGGGTAAAGTGGGTCGCTCCTTTTTCGATCGCCCAGTCTTTCATGGCACTGGCAACGGCATCCGCGACTGTCGGATCCAGCGGAACGCCCTGACGAATCGTTTTCTGGAGTGCTTTGAAGACAGGCTTCGGAAGGCGTGCTCGCTGTTCCTCTTCGTTAAAGACATTAGCGCCGAACAAATCCTTGACGTGCGTTGTCCGAAAATCAATCCGACTGAGTTTGTGCTCGGCCACTGCGATTCGGGCAATGGCATCCAAACGAGGATTCAAACTGGCCATGGTCAATGCTTCATCTCCGGGGGTCAAAAGTTCCCCTGATTCTCCGCCAAGCATCCACTATGCTGGCATGGGCCTGGGGCGAGGCCGATCGATTGGACTAGATTGGGAGAGGTAATCATGGTTATAGATGATTCTTGTGGACTGGCAAGAAAGGAAGCATTGCCGACATGAGGATTTTGCATGCGACGGATCGCCGTGATCAATCAAAAAGGCGGGGTCGGGAAAACAACCACCACGGTCAATCTCGCCGCAGCCTTGGCCCTCGCCGGCCAACAAGTCGAGGTGATTGATCTCGATCCGCAAGCGCACGCCACGACTCACCTTGGCGGCGAAGCGGATGGGCAGTCCCCATCGATCTATGATGTGCTGGTGGGCAACCGTTCTCTGGACGATGTTCGCCGGGAGATTGCTCCAGGATTGACACTCATTCCTGCCGACATCAATCTTGCCGCCGCCGAAGTCGAATTGGCAGGGGTCGTCGGCCGGGAGGTCATTCTCCGAGAGGCTATGGCTCGGGAATCACGGTCAGTCGATTTTTTGCTGATGGATTGCGGCCCCTCTCTCGGCGTGTTGACGTTAAACGCCTTGGCCGCCGCCGAGGAAGTCTTTATCCCGTTGCAACCGCATTTCTTTGCGTTGCACGGCTTAAGTAAATTATTGGAAACCACGGCACTGGTCAGCCGGCGAATCAACCCTCAGCTTCGGGTCACCGGAATCGTGGTCTGTTTGTATGATTCTGGTACGAAACTCGCGCAGGAAGTCGTGGCGGACCTAAAAACGTTTCTCGATCGCAGTCGCCAAGCATCAGTTCCTTGGTCACAGGCTCGCATCTTCGACACGAAAATTCGCCGAAATATCAAGCTGGCGGAATGCCCCAGTTTCGGCCGTTCCATCTTCGCTTACGCTCCGAATTGTCCCGGGGCCGTGGATTATGCGGCTTTGGCTAATGAAGTTCTCGGGCGGGTGATGGTGGACGCTGCGGTTTGGCCCCGAGAGCAGACCCGCGTTTCGTCGCCGCCTGCTATAATACCGGTATGATCCGTATCAAAATTGCCAACCCTTACGATTTCCCGTTGGATTGTTCCGACCTCAAAGCCGCGGCGATAGCGGTCTTCGAGGGCGAGAATGTGGCTTCGGCACATGTCATTCTTGCCTTCGTGGATGACGCCCACATTCACCGCTTGAACAAGCAGTTCTTGAACCACGATGAGCCCACCGATGTTCTGACATTCCCTTATTCCGACCCCGACACCAGCAAGATTGAGGGCGAAGTAGTCATCGGTTACGAGGTGGCCGCTGGCAACGCCCTCGAACGGGGACACCCTCTCGCCTGGGAACTGCAACTGGATGTGATTCATGGCTGCTTGCATCTTTGCGGCTACACGGATCACACTGATGAAGCGGCGCGGGTCATGCGACAGCTTGAACGAAAATACCTTGCGGTCCGAGGTCTTCCCAACATCTCCGGAGATTAGCCCCATGATTCAGCAACTGCGGGTGCAAGACGTGAAGGTCAAGCTGGATGCGGGCGAACCGGTCTTCTTTCTCGATGTCCGCCAGCCGGAGGAACACGCCTTTTGCCGCTTGCCGGGAAGTCAGTTAATTCCGCTCGGCGAATTGCAGCAGCGGCACTCGGAAATTCAGCCGCCCCCCGGGTCCACAATCGTCGTGTATTGTCACCATGGCATTCGCAGTTTGACCGCGGCGCAGATTCTCCAGAACGCCGGATTTGAGAATGTGGTCTCTTTAGCCGGCGGAATTGAAGCCTGGTCGGTCGCCATCGATCCGACGATCCCCCGCTATTAACTTTCGCAAGTGACGACAATGTCAGAGTTGCCAAGGACATCGAGGGCAGACTTCCGCAACTCCAAGATGGAATCATCAGCTTTTTTGATCTGGTTGTATCAACTCGGCAACAGCATCGTGATCATCACGGAGACTCAGACGATAAGGCGGCAGTGTACTCGGCCGAGTCCGAGCGTGGGGCGTGTCAAGATTATTCCTCGATGAAGTTGTTTGCCATAAAACCGAAAGCCCAGCCAATCAGCCGAATCGGTATGACGAACAATAATCCGACGAAGAATACTTCTATGACAAACTCACCTTCATAGAATACACTCGCTAAGAGATCCGACCAGGATGAGCTAGAGGCTAGCTTCCGTTCGAGCCAGAATAGACTATATCCGAACAGAGCGAGACTAGATCCTATAAGTTGCGTCCGAAACGAAGGCCAAACCATCACGGGCACAACAATTCTCGGCGGATTTGGAATCCCATCGGCAATCGCTATATGTAAGCGTCCTACTTTGGGGATGGTGAAAAAACTTTTGTAGTCAACATAGCCGGTATACTCGGCATAAAAGGTCGTGTAGGGTTTCCCGACAATACCGTGGACAGGCAAGAGTTCATGCAGCGGTTTTTCGATCGTGATCGAGACCACAGCTTTGTCGGTTGGCGGCATCACTTGAACCACAAGGGTCTCACCTTCAGAAATGTGGATGCGTTTGCAGCTGATTGGCGGGGGCTCACCGGACTTCAAGCTGAAGTGGAGTTGAAGCGGTGCACGATGCCTGAGACTCGGCGGGATGAGTTGTTCGGCTGATTTTGCCTGGTTGTCTACAGGAGGAACTGGAGTCATGCCCGGGCCTCCGCAGGTTGGACTGGCTGACGCCAGGCGTCGATCCAGCGTAGCAGTTCGGCCGAGAGTTGGGCCAGGAACTCGCGGTATACCTCTTCGCCATCCGTATAATCTTTCTTTTCGGCAGTCGCCACCTGATGCCAGGGCGAGAAGGCCATCAGGGCGTACAAATGCCGAGGCTCATACGCCACGACCCGAATATCCCGCTGTTTCTCCAATGCCTTTTGATAGATATTTTGGGTCGCGTCGCAGAGTGCGGCTTCACCGTCGGCCCGGAGCAAAATCAGGGTTTTGATCGGGCAAGGGTTGAGGTCAAAGAACTCGATTCGGCGTTGCAAGTCATACGGGCGGGCTCGGGATTGCCCCAGCCAGACGGCGATGCCCACACCGGGCGAATCCGGCCCGTCGGTGCGGATGACATTCAAGTAGCCGTATTGACCGAATTGCGGTTCCGTGACCAATTCGACCCGGTGCCATGGGCCCGAACCGGTCTGGCCAACATCCGCCAATGCTTGCAGCCACCCTGCCAGGGCATTTTGGATTTCCGGGATGTAGGCGACCCTTAAGGACATCACATCGCCGATCTCCGTGGATGCAAGTTTGAACTTCTCTTTCCAACATTCGGCCAAACGCGAACGGAAATCCAACTGCGACTGTTTTGCCGGGAAAATAATTTCGTTATACTTTTTGGCCAGTTGCTGAAGACACAGCCGCATGGAAGGTTCACTCTGAAACTCCTTCAGATGCTCGGCTTTAAAGGGGAAGTGTGGTGGTAATCCCGTCAGGTCGAGGTTCGGAAATTCTTGAAGCAGCCGGCGACGAATCAATTGGGTAATCTGTTCAGGGCTGATTCGCTCGGGCATATAAATGCGTTCGATCGTGGGACGGCCAGGTAATGCGATCGGCTGAATGATTCGTTCACGGGTAAATGCATCTGTTTGTAACATTAATTCAGTCCAGAGTGTTTCTTCTGCGAACACCAGCACGCAGACGCCGCGTAATTCGTTGATGAACTGGGCGAAAGCACCGGTGACGAATTTATGGTTCATCTTCTGCTGTTCGGGCTTTGGATGACGGAGGTAGTCTTCTAACTGGTCAAAGACGACGACGACGGGGATCGCTAAGACCGCCAGAAGTTCCAACCAGGTATCTAAAAGGCGGCGGCTGAGGTTGCCGGCGTTGCGGATATTCGGGGGGGCGTCGGCATAATTGCCGATGTGAAACTCTTCAAAGGGGATGCGATCGTTGAGCAAGGCAAACCTGGCCAGACGTGCGTAGAGTTCTTTGCGGAACCAGCCGATAATATCTCGGGATTCCGTGCGATCGAGATGCTTTTCGATTTCTTTTAAGGCAACGTTGGGGTGGACACCGGCCGTCGCACATGCTTGCCGAATCGACTCGACGGTGGGGTGTTTGGCATCGCAGCGTTGAATCAGCTCGTCGATGGCGGCCAGTTGTTTGCTCGCGTTGCGGCGAAGGCGGAGCCGTTGCCAGAAGCCTTGGATCGGGATCAATTCGGCCCGTTGCCCAGGGGACAGCAGTCGTAGCGATTCTGCCAGCAAGCGGCCGGTCAAGCGTCCGGCAATGACTTCGAACATCCGCCCGCCCTCGCCTTTCTGAGCGAGCAGAAAGTTGACGATTTGCCAGAGCAAATAGTCGATGGCATCCATTCCGGGTGATAAGCGTTCGACTACCACGAACAGGGTTTCTTCGCCACGCTCGGCAGCCTGGTCTCGCAAATGAAGGCGGAGGGTATTGAGGAGGTGGGTCTTTCCGCTGCCGTGATCGCCAAGAAGCGGATAGACCTTGGTTTCGGGTTTGCCAGCGCGATGGGCGGCGATGATCTCGAGAAGGAGAGAAAGCTGGTGTTTGGCGAAGTCGGGTACATCGGCCAGAACACTGGCTTCGGCGGTGCCGATGGTGGCCACTTGCCTGGCAAAGGGGTTTGATCCTGAGCGGAGCAGCGCCAGGGCGTTTTCTTCGGCCGAGCGTTCGGGTGGATTAGAGGGGTTTGGCATAGTAGATCACCTTGCTACGGATGAAGAGAGCGAGTTCCGGGTCAGGCATTTCTTCGAGCATCCGTGGCCAGCCACCCAAGCGGATCCGATCCGCCTGATGAATCAGTCGTAAGGCGTCGTGAAACTGACCGATGGTCAGATCAGGGTAGATTTTCGTGAGTTGTTTGTAGAGCTCGTCGAAAGGTAAGCCGACGGTTGTCAATGCCGCGTGCTGGTTGACGATGGCGACAATCGCATCGCCGATTGTCTTGGAATCGATGGCATGGCCGCTTGTTGTTGTTTCGATGGCTGGGGGCGTCGGCTGGACAGTTGCCGGGGCTGGCATCGCCGGCAATTGCACACGTTCCGCAGCAGCCTTGAGAGCGGCAAGCACGGGGTTGATGTCGAGTTCTGGCCGTTTGCCGGCAGAGTTAGTTTCTGCAGCCCGGGTGACGGTGTCTACGATGGTTTTAAAGCTGGATTCAAAGGATTTCGGAAAGTCTTTGGGAAGAGCTTTGGTGAAACTTTTCTCGACTTTCTCCACTGCCTTGTCGAGCGAATTCTTGAACTCATCGAGGCTGCGTTTAATAGCGTCGTTGATTTTTTGGACCGTGTCCTCGGCGGTTTCAAAGGCCCGAGCATTGGCCTGGAAAGCTTGCTGCACCTCGGCGGCGAGGTTCACTTGGTTTTCAGGTTGGGGTTGCGCCAGCCGCTGAACGAGAGGGACTAAGGTTTCGAGGGCGGCTTTCGGGGAGTTGGCTTCAAGAACCCGCTGAATGCCCGCCGGGGTGATGGTAGCGTAGACGACTTTGCTCGATTTTCTTCCCGAGCGAATCTGGCGTTCTTCGGTCTGAATCAAGCCCTCGTTTCGTGCCTGTTCACCGAGGTCTTTCAGTTGTCCGGAGAAGACTCCACCAGATTTTTGATAAGGGAGAGGCCCTTTGCTCATCAACCGGGACAGTTCTGCCAGCATTTGGCTTTCAGGAGACACGGACGACCTGGGCATTTTCTTCTCCGCCGGGAAAGAATTTAACTTGGAGCGAGTGTTGTCCTGTCAGGACAAGCAAAATTCTATGGATTCATTTTCTGTCCCCTTCCGGACGGGGGCAATGATCCTGGGTCCTTCTCCGGGCGGTACGATTGTGGGGTCACTGAATCCGTGACTACTTTTTCATGATAATCGCGTGTCCGTCTTTGCATAGTCAGAATCTGTCTTCTGCTGTCGAAGCGATCCGTCCCTGTCTGGCTCAGCGAGTTTCACCGGCTCGAGCATCCTAAGCGGGTTGAACTGAGCGATGCTCGTTTACGGAGATCGATTGGGTGCAAGTCTTGTGGGCAAGGCTGGCATGGTCGAGACCGGCTTGACCGCAGCATTGTTAGCAGATATCAGTCTTGCGGCATCCGTGCAGGAGGGAATACAGTGTCGGCACAATTACCCGCACACCGTTATCCGCAGACGCCGACGGGCTGGCTGCCATTTTTCTTCACGCGGCTGCTGTTCACTGGCGCGGCGGATCCACGGACGGCGGTTCGGTTCCGGTCGCTGCTGCTGGTGCTGTTCCTTCCGGCGACATTGGTATATCCGACGTTGAATTATCGATTGCTGGAACCGGATGAAGGTCGTTATGCGCAAATTCCCCGAGAAATGCTTGCGGCTGGTGACTGGCTAGTCCCGAGGTTACAGGGGATGGCGTATCTGGACAAGCCGCCATTGTTTTACTGGTTGGTGGCATGGAGTTATCAGATCTTCGGTATTTCGGAAGCGGCGGCGCGGCTGGTGCCGGCCATCGCGGTTCATCTGACGATTCTGGTGGTGTATTTGCTGGGCCGGCGTTCCCTCGGTGAACGCGCAGCGTTGTGGGCGGCGTTATTGCTGACGGTATCTCCGGGATATTTAGGGATTGCACGACTGCTCCTTCTCGATGGATTGCTGACGTTGTGGGTCACCCTCTCGATGGTGTGTGCCTTCGAAGCGGTCCGAACGGGGCGGTTGTTGTGGGGCTGGTGGTGGGCTGCGGCGGTGGCATCCGGACTGGGCTTTTTGACAAAGGGGCCGATTTCCGAGGTGCTGCTGTTTCCCCCGCTGCTGGCTTTTGCTTGGCTGAGCCGGGGGAGCACGGCTCGAATCGGCATGCGTGCGGCTGTGGGATTTGCAGGGGTGGTGTTGCTGGTGAATGCCCCGTGGTATCTGGGAATCCTGTTGAAGCAACCGGAATTTTTCAGTTACTTTTTTTGGCAGCACAATGTCTTAAGGTTTTTGCAGCCGTTCGATCATCTTCAGCCGGTCTGGTATTATTTCCCGATTTTGCTGGGTGGTTGTTTCCCCTTTCTGGTCATTGTGGTGAGTTATTTTCGACAGCATCTGCAGTCGCCGGGGACGGAGCCGAGCCGGGCGTCGCTGGCAGGTGGATTTTGGTTGTTGGCGGGGTGCTGGTGCGTCTTGTTCTTCAGTTGTTCTGGGAGCAAATTGCCGACGTATATTTTGCCGGCGTATCCACCGTTGTGCCTGGCCCTTGGCGACTACATTGCCCGCAGCCGCTGGGATTCGCGGTGGTCGACCCGGCTGTTTGTGACCAGCGGTGTGGTGTTTCTGGGCGTGGCGATCCACCTGTTCCTTCCGTGGTATGCTTATTGGCGTTCACCGATGGTCGAGGCGGCTGTAGTCGAGCGACTCGCCGGGGATCGCACGGTTGCGGTGTTGACTTACCCCCGGAATGTGGATTCTGTGGCCTTTGCGTTGGGCCGTTCGGACCTGCAGCGTGTCCGGAGTACGGAGTTGAATCAGGCTCTGGTGGACAGCCACTTCCGGCCGCGGACGGTGTTTCTGTTGACTCACCAGCATTCGTTTGCCGTGTTTCAGCAAGCATTGCCTAGTAGTCTGCGGGTAGTCGAGCATGTGAGTTTGCGGCGGCATACTGGCTGGGGTTGCTGGGCTGATCGCCTCGTCGGGGAAACGCCATGGGGGCTGTGCGATATCGCGGTGATCGAACCGGTGGCTTTGCCGGCGCGGTGATTACAGCCCTCGCAGTGCATCCTGATAGATATTGGCGATTGACAGGAAGATGCGAATGATGACCAGAATAATCATCCCGGCGATGAACGCATAGACGGCACTGCTAGCGATGCTGGTTAAAAGTGCCAGCTTGCCGAGGGCTTGATCTCGGAGGCGTTGCGATTGTTTGGCGAGCACTTCTGGAAGCTGCCCGGTAAGTTCTCCGACTTCGACCGCGTGGCGGAAATCGACGGGGAATAACCTCGGATCACATCCCGCCAGGATCGAGGTCATGTCCCGACCAGACTCGGCCCGTTTGACCGCGTGCGTGACATACCGAGAAAAGGCATCATTGCTGGCGGCGCGAAAAGCCAGTTCCAGGGTCTTGTCGGCTCGCATTCCTGCTTCGCTGGCCATCATCATCGCCAAGGAAAACCGGTGCAACGCAAGGTCCCGGAGAAAGTCGCCCACGATCGGCAGAGGCAACGCCAGCCCCGCAGCCCGTGCTCGGAACGAGCGTTGATTTTTCAAGGCGATCGCCGCGAGCAGGATGATGACCGTTGTCAGGCCGGCAATAACAAGAAAGGTAGCGGCACCGCTTGGCCCGAGTAAGCCGAGGCCCAGTGGATCGAATGGCTGTCCACCTGCTGGAGCAATTAACCCGAGAATCAGCAGCATGAAAGCTACGACAGCGATGGCAGCGAAATACATGAAGCTCGGCCAGATTAAAGCTCGGTAAAAACGGGTCTGGGATTCTTGGAGGGCCTCCAGATATTTTTCGAGTTCCTCGAATGTTTCACCGAGCCGCCCGGTTTTTTCGCCAACCGCGATCAGTTCGAGAACAAGAGGAGGGAACCGGTCCGATGCCGGGGCGAGCGCGTCTTCGAGGCTTTCGCCCTCGGCAAGACGCTCGGCGATCGCCGCTGCAAGCGTTCGGGAACGAACCGAGCCGGATTTGGCTTGCTGGCGAAAAATCCGGGCGGGAGAAATCCCAGCCTCGGTGCCGTATTTCAGAGCCCGCACCCAAGCGATCAGGGTTGCCAGAGGAATAGGCGATGTGAACAAGACATCTCCCAGGCAAGGGAACGATTTTGCAAAAGCCTGCTCATCCTGAGCGATCGTGGACCACTCCAACATATAATGAATAATAGCATGAATGAAACGAGTGGATACGAACCTCGGTATCTGGAAGGTCTTCGTGCTTGGTCGCAAAGGGATTATTTTGCGGCTCACGAGTCCTGGGAAGCATTATGGCGTGATACCCGAGGGCAGGATCGGCTCTTCTATCATTCCTTGATCCAAGCGGCGGTGGGACTCTACCATAAACGTTGTCATCGATCGGAAGCAGCGATTCGCTTGTATTCTCGGGGCTTGCGTAAAGCATTGCCCTACTTTCCCCAGTATTTGGGTTTGGACCTCGTGGCTTTTTGGAATGCGGTCGAAGCGGCGGTTCGACAGCCCTCGATCGACGACCGGACTTTAACCGTGGACTTGGTCGCGATCGCTTCGCCGGATTTGATTCAACGACTTGGGGGCAATCCGACTTTTTCCGAGACAGGGAACCCGCAATGATGATTGACGATCAGGAGATCCTAGAAAAATTCAGCGGAATGGCTCGGTTGTTCCCGTTGCCGAATATCGTATTGTTCCCCGAGGCGGTACAAGGGCTCCATATTTTTGAACCACGGTATCGGCAAATGACGGCGGATGCCATCCATGACGATCATCTCATCGCTTTGGTTCTTTTGCATCCCGGCTGGGAAAACGAGTACGATGATGTGCCCGAAATTGAAAAAGTCGCCTGTTTGGGGCGTATCACCCAAGCGGAAAAACTGCTCGATGGGCGGTACAATTTGCGATTACGTGGTCTGTCCAGAATCCGAATAGTCGAAGAAGTCCGCACCGATAAATTATATCGCATGGCACGGGTCGAACTGATGCCCGATATTGTTCCAGACGACATTACGAAACTGATGGAGCTACGACGACGCTTAGGCGAAGCGATTCTGCCGCGATTTGATCCGCAGGGACCGGCGTATCACCACCTGGAAGAATTATTCCACGGCGATACGCCGCTGGGGCATCTCTGCGATTTGCTGGCGTTTTCTCTGCCGTTGCCCCTTCCGTTTAAGCAATCGCTCTTGGAACAACCGCATGTCGATTTGCGTGCGGAATTGATGATTCAGGCTTTGTCCGTGCCAGAGCCGATCCGGGTACGGAAATTTCCACCGGATTTTAGCCGGAATTGATGGCTTCACCCCGCGTTGTGAGGATGCGATCATGGAAAAGCGTGCGAATGCGGTGACTTTCAAAGGCGAACCGAAAACACTGGTCGGACCACAATTGAAGGTGGGTGACTCTGCCCCCGATTTTCGCTGCCTAGCGAACACACTGACGCCGGTCACCCTGGCGGATACACCGGCCAAAGCCCGGCTGTTCAGTGTTGTACCCTCGCTCGACACCCCGGTGTGCAGCCAGCAAACGAAGAAATTTGAAGAAGGCATCGCTGCTCTGGGCGACCGCGTCGCTTGCTACACGGTGAGCCTCGATTTGCCGTTTGCTCAGAAACGATTTTGCGGGGCAGAAAATCTTCATTCCATGCAAACACTGTCGGATGTGCATAATCATTCCTTCGGACAAAATTGGGGGGTTCTCCTGGAAGGGTTGCCACTCCCCTTGCTGACCCGGGCAGTCTTTGTCGTGGATGCTACTGGGAAAATCCAGTATGCAGAGTATGTCGCGGAAGTCACCTCGCATCCGGATTACGAGGCAGCCCTGAAAGCGCTTCGTGCAGCCGCAGGTGTTTGATTTCGTTCGACCCACGGCTGGTTTTTCTCGATCACCAGCCCCCGCTGCCGAAACACGTCTGTTTTTTCGACAGCATTATGGTTTTTGACGGTTTGGAATTCAGATCGGAGAAGATTTATTTTTTGTACTCTCACCCCCGACCGGGGGTGAGAACTGTTTTCCGAAGAGAATCCGGTTTTCGGGTTGCGTGTGCCGATGCATGGACTAGAGTTGCAACAGGCGTAACACCCATCCCGAGTGATGACCTGCCATTTTCCTGGTTCATTTCGGAATGAATGATTGTGGATGACCCGCTCCCAGATTTGCTTCGGGGCCTGCGTAGCCCTATTCCGGATCAACGCAGTCGCTGCGCACGCGCATTAGGCCGGCTTGGCCCCCTTGCCCGAGATGCCTTGCCGTTGTTGGCGAATTGCGTGTCGGATCCAGAGCCGAGCGTCCGTGAAGCAGCGGCACAATCGATCGGTCAGATGGGTACCGAGGCGTTGCCGCATCTGATTCGGATGTTAATGCACGATGATAAGTATGTCCGGCGGCATGCGGTCTGGGCGTTGGGCAAACTCGGCCCGCCGGCGCGGGTGGCCGTACCCGATCTCTGTGCGGCCTTGCGTGACCCAGACCCGCGAACAGCCTCAGGGGCAGCGCAGTCTCTGGGCAATCTTGGCCCGGACGCGGCCGATGCGGTGCCGGCGCTGATTGAAGCGATGTGTGGGACCAATATCGTCTTGTGTCGACTTGCAGCCAAAGCTCTCAGTCAGATTGGCGAATCGGCGATTCCCACGCTAATCGCTCACCTGTATCATCGGGATCCGTTTGTCCGTGGTGAAGCCGCCTTGGCGATCGGCTGGATTGGAGCCCCGGCCGTGGATGCGGTCCCGGCCTTGCTGGAAGTTGCACAGAGACACTTACCGCTGGCGAAAGCTACCGCCACGCCGCACAGTCAACGTACCCCGGTGACCGCCGTGTCGCCGACACCCCCTCCCAGTTCATCGGAAGATAACAGCCGGCTGTATGCCGTGCAGGCACTCGGCCGGATCGGTCCTGGTGCCGCGGCGGCCTTGCCGTTCCTGGAACTCCTCGCCGGGGAATCGGTTGATCCACTGCGTCAGGCCGCGATTACGGCGATTCGGCAAATTCGCGGCTCATAACCGTCGATTCATTTCTCCGATCTCGTTGATCATTCCGAAACCGCGGGAGTTTCACACAAGAGTTATGCCGCAATGCATCCTGCTCTTCCAATTGCCGAGAGTCATCTTCTCGGTGCCAACGATTCTCGACCATGTTTTCCGCAGGGATTCGCATGATGGGGAGACTTCACGCCATGGTGGCTCTCACCCCCACGGCGGTTCCCTTCATCGCTGCCGTTCCGAGTTGATCGGCATAACATACTAGGGATCTTTGCTCTGAGTCGTCGAGATTGATCATGCCCTTAGACTTGCTGGAAATCACCGATCAATCGGTGTATGAGTTGCAGACATCTTCGCCAGGTCCGAGCGGGACACTGCCGCTGACGCCGGAATTGCTGCGGCATGCCCCGAGTGGGGATTTGTTCGGCTGGACGCAAAACGTCGGCATGGGGCTCAACCCGGCTCTGTTGGGGCGGAAGGAATTTTTGATCCTGTCCACCCACGGCGGGCTTCGAGCCGATGATGGCAGTCCGATCGCCCTCGGGTTTCACAGTGGACACTGGGAAGTCGGGTTGTTGGTGAAAGCCGCCGCGGAAGAATTTCATCGGCAGAAAACGATCCCCTTCGCCGGGGCTGTCACCGATCCGTGTGATGGCCGGACTCAGGGCACCACGGGCATGTTCGACAGCTTGCCCTACCGCAACGATGCCAGCCAGGTGCTTCGTCGATTGATGCGTTCTCTGCCGACTCGAGCCGGGGTGATGGGGGTGGCCACCTGCGACAAGGGCTTGCCGGCGATGATGATGGCTCTGGCTTCGCAGCATGATTATCCGACGATTCTAGTGCCTGGCGGCGTCATGTTGGCGGGGGAACCGGGTCAGGAAGACACGGGGAAGGTGCAAACGATTGGGGCCAGGTATGCGCATGGTGAAATCACGCTTGAAGAGGCGGCAAAAGCCGGCTGTCATGCCTGTGCTTCCCCGGGGGGCGGTTGCCAGTTCCTGGGGACCGCGGCGACATCTCAGGTTGTGGGGGAAGCGCTTGGGCTGAGCCTGCCCCATTCCGCCTTGGCACCCTCCGGACAACCGATCTGGCTAGACATGGCCCGCCGCTCGGCTCGGGCTCTGGTGGCGAAGGCCAACCGAGGCCTGACCACAAAAGAGATTCTCACGGAAGCGGCATTCCGGAATGCGATGGCAGTGTTTGCGGCATTTGGCGGCAGCACGAATCTGTTGCTGCACACCCCCGCGATTGCTTTTCATGCCGGCGTTCGCCGACCGACCGTCGATGACTGGACCGCCATCAATCGGCAGGTGCCCCGACTCGTCGATGCCCTACCAAACGGCCCGATCGGCCACCCGACAATTCGCGTCTTCCTCGCTGGCGGTGTGCCGGAAGTCATGCTGCACCTTCGGGAACTCGGAATGCTTGAACTCGACGCCTTGACCGCCACGGGCGATCCCCTCGGCGAAGTCCTCGACTGGTGGCGAACTTCCGAACGACGGGCACGCTTACGAGACCTGCTCCGCAGCCGCGACGGCGTCGATCCGGACTCCGTCATTATGGCACCAGAGGTGGCGAAATCACGCGGCTTGACCAGCACCATCACGTTCCCCCGGGGTAACATTTGCCCGGAGGGCTCGGTGGTGAAATCGACTGCCATCGATCCTTCAGTGGTTGATGCCGACGGTGTCTATCGAAAAACCGGGCCGGCGAAAGTGTTTACCACCGAGAAAGCCGCGATTGCCGCCATCAAAGGGGACGGACCGAAGCGTGTCGAACCCGGGGACGTGCTGGTTCTCTGTTGCCGGGGCCCGATGGGCTCGGGGATGGAAGAAACGTATCAGTTGACCAGCGCCCTCAAATTCCTGCCGTGGGGAAAACATGTGGCGGTTGTGACCGATGCCCGATTCAGCGGGGTGAGTACAGGAGCATGCATCGGCCACGTCAGCCCGGAGGCCTTGGCCGGTGGCCCCATCGGAAAACTCCGTGATGGCGACCGCATCCGCATTGTCATCGATCGAACCAGATTAACCGGCTCGATCGATCTGGTCGGTGATGCTGAAGGCGAGCATGGTGTGGACTGGGGAACAGCGGAACTTGCCGGCCGAGGTCCACGGCCTGATTTGGCTCCAGATCCTCATTTGCCTGCGGACACGCGCTTGTGGGCCGTCCTGCAACAAGCCAGTGGTGGCGTCTGGGGCGGCTGTGTCTACGACCCCGAGCAAATCGCCGAGCGACTCCGCCACCAGTGATTGTGATTCATTAACTGGATCCGACTTCGTTCACGATGGTGACGATGAATGGATTGCGTCAGAGGCTGGGTCATGAACACCGAGCCGTCAACTCCATCGGATTGACGAGGTGAGGCGGATCAAAGAACGCGGGCACGGCTGCTGAGGATCGGTCGACAGAAGCGATGTGTTGCCCGCAGCATGGTTTGAGGGCAATGGCTCCCGCAGCCGCCGCGGCTCGAGAACCGCACTTCTGAGGTCCATTATTTCCCTTGTGCTTGCAGTTCGGTGATCAGTTTTGCCAGCAGTCGGGGGTCGTCAGAGGCGACGATATGATCGATGCGTGATTGGGGGACACCGAGTTTTTGCATGATCGTGGCGGCAGATTCCCAGGCCTTGCTTCGCTTTTTCCCCTCAGCGAGGAACAAGTCGGTAACAAGGTCGCCTAGCCGTTGCATCAAGATCAAATCCTGATGGGCATAGTATCGCTTGATGATTCCTTGCTGATACTTGGTGTAATCTTCCATTCCCATCGCATTGCTCCGTGATTTCCCGGTCAGGAGTCTCCACAATAAGTTACCCGTTAACGCGAAGAGAACGAGGAGCGGACTGCCCTCGGCCCTTTCCAGATTGAATAAGAATCATCAAAATGTCTTCGTCGCTGGTTATTTGCTGCGGCAGCCATGGTCGTAGGTCGCGAGGGCTTGTTCTCCAGAGGTTGTTTCTATGCGCTTCACGCTCAACCGGATCTTGTTGCTGGTGGTTGCGGTTCTTACGGGGAACGCGGTTCACGCCGCCGACCGACCGAACATCATTTTAATCGGCGCGGAGGATATTTCTCCGACGCTGGGTTGTTATGGTGATCCCGACGCCATCACCCCGAATCTTGACAAGTTTGCAGCACAAGGTGCCCGATTTAATCGGGCTTTTACGCACTCGCCTGTGTGTGCGCCAACGCGGTCGGGCATGATAACCGGGATTTACCCGACCACCCTAGGCAGTCATCATATGCGTTCGAAGCTGGTGAAGACTCCACCCACCTATGTCGATTATTTACGGAAAGCAGGGTATTTTGTCGCCTGGCCGAACAAGAACGGCAAAAAAGATTTTAACTTTGATGTTCCCGCGGACTGGGTTGATAGCACCGAAGATTGGACAACGAAACCGGCAGTATTGCCGAAGGATCGGCCGTGGTTTGCCTACGTGAATTTCACAGTCAGTCATGAAAGTCAGGCACGAGCCAGTCAGGCACAGTACGAGAAGAATACGGCACGGTTGACAGCGGAACAGCGGCGGGATCGATCGAAGGTGAAGTTGCCACCTTATTTTCCAGATACGCCCGCGGTGCGGGAGTGTGTCGGGAAATATCACGACAATGTGACGGCACTGGATTATCTGGTCGGTGATGTGCTGCGACTGATCGACCAGCAAGGCTGGACGAAGAATACCTTGGTGGTCTTTTTTGGCGATCACGGCTGGGGCTTGAGTCGTGGCAAACGCTGGTGTTACGACAGCGGCACGCGGGTGCCGCTGTTGGCTCGCTGGCCGGGAGTGATTGAACCGGGCACGGTGCGAGACGATCTTGTCTGCTTACTGGACGTGGCACCGACATTTCTGGCGGTGGCCGGAGCCGAGATACCGTCGGCGATGAACGGCCGAGTCATTCTCGGGCCGAAGATTCAGCCCGCACCGAAGTATCTGTTCAGTGCCCGGGATCGCATGGACGAGGCTTACGATCGAATCCGTTCCGTTCGTGGTTCACGCTACCGCTACATTCGGAACTTTCACCCGGAATTGCCGTATGCTCAGTATATCAATTCCATGGATGAAATGCCGATTATGAAAGATTGGCGGCGGCTTGCTTTTGAAGGCAAATTAAATCCCGTGCAAATGCAGTTTTTTGCCCGAAGCAAGCCGAAGGAAGAACTCTACGATCTTGAGAGTGATCCGTATGAGATTCACAATTTGGCAGGTTCTGCGGAACATCAGGCGATATTGTTGGAGATGCGGGCGGCACTGGATCAGTGGATCACCGAGACGAAAGACCTGGGGGAGGTCCCCGAGACGGAACTTATCAAGCGAGGCATTGTCAAGGACGTTCTGACGACGGAATATCATAAGCGTCGGGAGTTGCACCCGAAGACGCCGCCGGTTCCGTGATGAACAATCGTAGATTCCGAAGCGGTAGCAGAGGCAGGATACAAGCCTCAGCCGCGGCCGACAAACGGCATCTTGGTGGCCATGACGGTGAGGAACAGGACGTTGGCTTCGGGCGGCATCGTCGCCATCAGCAAAACCGCCCGGGCCACATCATCGAGCGACATGACAGGTTCGATCATGATCTGACCGTTTGCTTGCAGTGCCCCGTGTGTGGACTGAACGGCGGCCATGTCTGTTGCTGCGTTGCCGATATCGATCTGGCCGCAAGCGATGTCGTATTGTCGCCCATCCAGCGCAACCGATTTTGTTAATCCGGTGATCGCATGTTTTGAGGCGGTGTAAGGGGCAGAATGTGGCCGCGGTGTGGTTGCGGAAATCGAGCCGTTGTTAATGATTCGTCCGCCGCGGGGTGATTGTGATTTCATCACACGGAATGCTTCCTGCACACAGAGGAACGCACCGGTCAGATTGGTGTCGATGACTTGTCGCCATTGTTCGTAACTCAAATCTTCAAGCGGGATGCTCGGGGCTGCTACTCCAGCATTATTGAAGAGCAGATCGACCCGGCCGAAATGCTCTACGGTCTGGGTGAATAACTGGCGAACGGATTCCGGGCGGGTGACGTCGGTCGGAACAACCAGGGTGGGCGATCCTGGTGGAACCGCAGCTCGGGTTTCTTCAAGCGCTTCAGAACGGCGGCCGGCCAAGGTCACGGCGAACCCATCCCTTAAGAGGGCGAGAGCCACGGCTCGGCCGATCCCGGAACCAGCTCCGGTCACGATGGCGATTTTTGACATGCAGAGCCTCCGTATTGCCGTGCCTGGCAATTTCTGGGGATGGAGAAGGTTCTCGGGATTTTTGAAATTTCCTGAGAGTCCTGGATTATTCGGATTGAGAGCCCCAGACACACAGGCCGAGCCCGTTTAAGTCAATGTCTTCGCCTTTTTCAGGATCCCCTGGCCCGCCGCGATCCAGCGACAGCCGCAGATATGCCCAGAAATTGGCTTTTTCGCCTTGCATATCATAGCCGTTGGCATCGACATCGGCTTCGAGTAACCAGCGCCAGCTACGGCGTTCTTCTTTGCCGACATCGTTGGCTTCCTCCTGCCATCCCTTCAAGACGCGATTGAGGTGCTGCAAGGCGAGCTTCCACGAGGTGGGGTCCATCAGATGCAAGCGGCATTCATCGGCATCGGTTTCAAGGCGAGCCGCGGGGATCGATTTCAACGCATCGAACAACCGGTGCTCGAGTGCAGTACATCGCCAAGGGGACCAGAGAAAAAATGTTACCCGGGGGGCGTCCATCACCAGCCCGAACAAATTGACCCGCATGATACGACTCCTACCCGGCCTGGTTGCCGAGTGTAGAACGGTCACTAGTGAACTCTACCGGTTTTGCGGCCGAGGGGAAAGTCTGGAGGAATGAGACTGACTGGAAGGCAGCAGGATTTTCAAAACGGCTTAAATCCGTTATCCGTGTCAGTGAGGAGTGCGGGCACGCCGGTTAAGGAATTCTGGGACGGCATCCAAGCGCCGAGGATGGGGCGAGAAAGAATCGAGTCATGTCAAAGTTCGTACGGACGCGTCTGGCCATCATGATGTTTCTTTTCTACTTTTCGGTGGGCTCGTGGTTGGTCACACTTTCGACGTTTCTGATGTCGGCTCCGATGCAGGGGGGAATGAATTTTACGACCGGGGAAGTCGGCTGGATTTATTCCTCAATGGCAATCGCGGGGATGATGGCACCGCTGATGATCGGTTTGCTGGCGGATCGGCTGTTTCGGGCGGATCGCGTGTTTGCTGTCTCAGCGTTGGGGATGGCCGGGTTGTTGGCAGTCGCCGGTTGGTGGTGCGATACAAATTCTGCGTGGGTGCAGAGCATGTATCAGCAGATTGCCCGGGACCGTCTTGTGGCCGGATTACCGGTTCTTGAACAGCAACAGCGGTTGGCCGGATTGGCAAGTACGATTCCCGCAGCGGCGTTGGAGCCATTGCGGGTGCAAGTTCAGCACGCCTTGGCCCAGGTCAATAATGATCCCCGAGTGCGGACGATATCAGCAGGTGTGTTTTTTCCGCTCTTCGCAATTATGATCCTTGTTTGTTGTTGCGTGCAGTTTTGTCTGATATTGAGTACAGTGATTTGTTTGCGGAACCTTCCCGATCCTGCTGGGCAATTTAGCCGGGTGCGGATGTGGGGAACGGTGGGCTGGGTCGCTGCAGGGAATTTGCTGGGGATCTTTTTTGCTTCGATTTCCACGGAGCCAATTTATCTTGGGGCGGTTTCAGGAACCGTTTTGGGGTTGTATTCATTGACATTGCCGGCGACGCCGCCCCGTGGTTCTAGCCGCACGTTGGTGGAAGCCCTCGGGGTATCAACACTGAAGCTGTTGACTGATCGTTCCTTTGCTGTCTTTTTGTTTGTGGCATTTACAACATCGCTATGGAATCAATTTTATGTGGTTTACGGTCACCGTTTTTTGACGGACTTGGAACACTCAGAGCCGGTGCAATTGATGACAATAGCCCAGGTGGTAGAAATTGCCGTGATGTTCGTCATTCCCCTGGCGAATCCTCGGAAGAATATCAAGTTGTTGATGGCGATCGGCTTGTGCGGTTACGTGGCCCGAGCAGCGGCGCTCTATTCTGGCTGGGAACCGGCGGTGCTGCTGATTGGCGTGCCAATGCATGGCTTTAGCTTTGCTTTTTTCTTTGTGCTTGCAGCAATTTACATTGACCGGGAGGCACCGTGGCATCTGCGAGCCAGTGCCCAGGCGATGGTGGCCCTCGCGGTCAGCGGTTTTGGTCCGTGCATGGGCAACTTGCTTGCGGCCGAAGTGGTTGGGTGGTATCGCATGGGAACAGCGATTGATTGGCCCGAGGTTTGGCTTGTGCCCTTATACGGCAGCAGTCTGATAGTGTTGATCTTTCTGCTCGGGTTTCATCCCCGTCAGGAGGTTGACAGGATCACGATGACTTCTGTGAAGGTGGAAACCCCATCGTGACCACCCAGGAACGAGAAAATGGCACGATTTTTCAAATTCAAAACCTTGGCGGATCTGGAAGCGGAAGTCAGACGTTTGGGGTTAGACTTGCGTTTCTCGGAGGATTTTTCACCGTTATTTGAGCCATTGACAATCGGCACGCGAACGGTGGGAAATCGCTGGTGCATTCACCCGATGGAAGGCTGCGATGGTGAGCCGGACGGCACTCCGGGGGAATTGACCTTTCGCCGCTATCGTCGATTTGGTGATGGCGGTGCCAAGTTGATCTGGGGTGAGGCTTGCGCCATTCGTGATGACGCGCGGATGAATCCGCGGCAGATTGTTCTTAAAGCATCGACGCGAGATGTTTTTGCCCGACTTGTGGAAGCATGCCGGGCCGCGCACCGGGCCGCCTATGGTGACGATTCGGATCTTTTATTCGGGATTCAACTGACGCACAGTGGCCGTTACAGCTATCAGAAACCGTTCGTCGTTGCGGACGATCCACTGTTACGAGGGCGGTACTGCGTGACGGCTGAAACTCCGCTGGCATCGGATGATGAGCTTGCCCGACTGGTCGATGATTATGTCCGGGCGGCGAAGTTGGCCGCTGAGGTGGGCTTTGATTTCGTCGATGTCAAGCAGTGCCACCGGTATTTGCTCAGCGAGTTACTCGGTGCGCGTAATCGACCGGGACGGTACGGCGGCAGTTTTGAGAATCGGACCCGGCTGGCGCGAGAGATCTTTCAGGCGATTCGAGCAGAACTGCCGAAGCTGCTGCTTGCGACTCGGCTGAACGGCTATGACGGGATCCCGTTTCATAAGACAGAATCGGGTGCGGGAGAAGCGGCTCCGTTTGTACCGCCGGTGCAGGTTGGTTGGGGGTTTGACCCGTACGATCCATTGACGCCGGACCCCAGCGAACCGATCCGCTGGGTTCAAGAGATGCGGGTTCTTGGCGTTGAACTGGTGAATATTGCGATGGGGAATCCGTACGCTCAACCACATTTTGGCCGGCCGTTCGAGTATCCTCCACCGGACGGATATGAATCGCCGGAACATCCCCTCGTCGGAGTGAATCGGCATTTTCAAATGGCCGGGACGATTCAGCAGGCGAACCCTGGGCTGGCGGCAGTAGGTACGGGCTACAGTTACCTTCAGGAATTTTTACCTCACGCCGGCGCGGCCAATGTACGGGATGGTCGAATCAGTCTGGTCGGGGTCGGCCGTGCGTCGTTGGCGCAACCCGACTGGGTGCGACAGTTGCAAGCAACGGGACGGCTCGATCGAAAGCGGATTTGCCGGACCTTCAGTTATTGCACTGCCTTGATGCGGGCAAAGAATCATCCGCTGGGGCAGTATCCGACCGGGTGCCCGCCATTCGACAAAGAAGCGTACGGGGAAGTCTGGAAAGAGGTGCAGACATTGCAAATTCGGGAATCTGGCGGGAACCGAGCGATGCGGTAGAGTTTGGGGACAGTAGGAAGTCCGCAGATTTTGCCGATCCTTCCTGAGAGATAAGTCGGCATGATGATCGATGAAATCGTTAAAGTGGTTCAAGTTTTACGGCCAGCGTGGTCGATATTCCCCGGGGAAGCGTCGCTCGACGGTGGGGGCCGTCGGGAGGTCGGGACGGGGGACCGGGATGAGCGACACACGGGCACTGTTGCAACGAATTTCCGCATTCCGGCAGCGCTTAGAACAGAGACCACCTCTGACCCCCGTGACGAATTCAGTCACGTCTGCCACATTCATTCCAGACCGAGCCGCTGCCCTGGCGATTCGAGGCGAGTGGCTGAGTCACTCACTGCGGCAACTGACCGAGGGAGCGGCTTCGGACAGTTGTGTACCGCCCCGGTTGACGGCACGAGCTCGACGATTGTTGGAAGAAGCTCGCGATTTGGTCGCCGTGCAAAAACAACTCAGTGACGATCCCGTACTGAAACGCTTGTCGGCACCGTGTCCGCCGGGTCCCGATGGAACTTTCCCTGAGCCTGAATCGATTGTGCTGTATCATCGCGCGACAGTGGCAATGACGGAAGCCGCTCTGCGGTTGGTGCAAGCGTTTCCAGAATCCGCGGAGGTGCAATTGCGGCTCTGTGACGGTCTGGAAGCGATGCTTCGCAGCATTCGTGATCGTTTGAGTGTCGCTCAGCAAGTACTGAGCAGTCGGAAACGGGAACTTCAGCGGCAGGACCGGTTGTGCCGGATCTTGGCGGCTCTGTCGGCAGGGCATCCGGTGCAATTGCAAGCAGTTGCGACGCTGGCAGAAGAATTGCTGGAAGATGCCCGCCGGGGTTTGCCGATTCGCTTTTTCTCGGCGGATCCGCTGACTGTCAGCGTCGCTGACATGTTGGACAGCACTCCGCCGATGGCACGTTACGTCGCCGCGACAACATTGACGGTTGCTCAGGTGGTGGCCCGAATTGCCCCGCATGATTATGAGTGGGCGAGCCGACCGCTGGTGCCGGTGGTGGCAGCCTTGTTGATGGATGTCGGCATGGTATCCGTCCCTGCCACAGTGATCGGGAAAGCAAACGCCTTGACTGCGGAGGAGTATCGGCAGGTCGAACGTCATCCCGCCCGAAGTGCTGAGATCATCCGTCGGCTTCTGCCGGAAGCGGCACCGTTGACAGACGCCATCGCGGCTCATCACGAAAAGCTGGATGGTACTGGGTATCCGCAAGCATTATCTGGGGAGGCGATTCCTCCGCTGGCTCGGTTACTGGCGGTGTGCGATCAGTATGCGGCGATGGCCTCGGATCGCCCGCATCGGCTGGCGTATGATCCTCGGCATGCCCTTACCGAGACGATGCTGGCGGCGGAGCAAGGGCGGCTCGACCGTGACTTCTGCGAATATCTGCTCAATTTATCCTTTTATCCGGTCGGTACTGTGATTGAATTGACAGACGGACGGATCGGCGTCGTTGTGGCGGTGCATACCGGGCGGTCGAATCTCCGGGCCATGACGCGGCCGGTGGTTGCAATTCTGATTGACGAACATGGGGAAACCTTAGCTCGGCCGGATTATGTCGATCTGGCGGCATCAGAGCGTGGAAGCATTTTCCGAGCGGTTCCGAAAGCGGAATGTCGGCGGCGGCTGGCGCAACGCTATCCGGATATCTGTGGGTAACTTTCGGGTCATCGTGAGACACCAGGGCAGTCATTGAAGTTGGTTAATGTCACATCCCGCCTCAATCGACAGTGGCAAATCGGATTGAACGTTGCCTCAGCGATTACCGGGGTTGACCCTGGAGTTGCTGGCCATTAACCTGTCATTATGACTAGATTGCGGTTGACATTGGCGATACTTCTCATATTACCGCATGGCTGGTGCTGCGCGACAGTAAGCACCCTTCGGACAATTTTGCGAGTCGAAGGCGTCAAAGCGACACAGACATTACCCGTTTCCCGTGTTGCTGGGGCAGAAAATAGTTGTTGTTGTTGTCGGCTGGCCGAGAATACAAAAGAACAGGACCCGGCCGAGGAAAACACGATTCCTCACAATTCCCCCGGGTCTCCACGACCGGAATCTCCTTGCTGCTGTACGACGACGCCAGCCTCCGCGATTTTGAATCCGATTGTTGATTTTGATCCGTCTCCGCCGGCTGCCTGCATTGAATTCGTACGGTGTGGCAATCGAGTCCGACCCGTCTTTCGCAAAGAGCGGAATCGTCGAATTTCGGAATCTCCTCCCAGGCATATCCGTTTATGCGTCTGGCTGTGTTAACAGGTTAGGCCGCGTCGATCCTGCATTGCGCCGTTGCGGAAATGCTTTGTCTCGGATGATCTACTCCGTTTTCAACGGCCAGCACGTAATTCACGAGACGACTGACGTATTGCTTGTCAGTTGCGGAAATGCTTTGTCTCGGATGATCTACTCCGTTTTCAACGGCCAGGTTTGAGTACGCAGATAAGCTTTATTGTCGATAGTCATTGACTTCCGGATTTTCTGAGGAGATTATCACATGATTCTGATAGCTTTGCTGACTTTTGCGCTGAATTTCTCAAACACGGTGACGGTGCCGAGTTGTGTCACGGGCTGTCCGTTCTGCGACTGTTGCCGCGATCGGGATTGTTCCCCGGGCTGCTGTGATTGTGATGGCGTCTCTCGCGGAACCCCTCGTCCGGCTATTTCGGTGAAATCGATTTGCTGCGACGGAACGTGCGACAATTGCGGTGCGAATTGCGCAGTCTGTGACCAGGCTTGTGCCGTCACTCGGAAAACGCTCCGATAATTCCGCGGGTCGCACCCCCACCTGGCGGCGTTGGCTTAGCCCGGAGGGGGACGGGCAATCAACAGTAAGTCGTTAGCCTCGCTGGGAGAATCTCTTCTCGATTGAATTCGAATCGGCCTGGCGAGGCCGTTTTTAGCTGTCATCCCGATCACCGGAGATTTGCCGGTGCTCCCGATCGCGGGAGCAATTGAACTTTTCAGCTTTGCGGTGTCAGAATCGGTTACAATTGAACAGGTGATTCCATCGTCGGCCGGTCTTGCTTGTCCGACCCGTTGCCGGAGGTGTTCTCTGAGATGCGTTACCTCTCCGCGACCCGGCATCCCTGGGCATGCCTTTTGTTTCTTTTGCCGCTGTTACTCGTTTACGAGGTCGGGGTTTTGACGCTGGCTGGCGAGGATCCGAATCTCTTGCGTAACGGTGCGGATGTCTGGCTCCGCTGGGGGCTCGAACGCTATGGGCTCTGTCAGCCTTGGCTGCCCCCGGCACTGCTGCTCGGTTGGCTGATCGTTCGTGCCTGGATTTCCTGGAAGGACCGTCCGACGGAACTATTAACGACATTGTTCGGCATGGTATTGGAAAGCATTGTTTATGCGGTCGGTTTGTGGACGGTTGCCCGGAATTTTGAAATGCTGCTGACTCACTGGGGGTTGCCGCTGGCGGCAATCTCCTTTCACACGCCCGCGGCAGAGCAGGTCGTAACCTACATCGGGGCGGGGATCTATGAAGAAGTGCTGTTTCGACTCGGGCTATATTCGCTGCTGTATTATTTATTGCGGGTGGTATTGATCCCGTTACCGTTGGCAATCATGCTGGCGGCGTGTGGCGCCGCGGTGACTTTTGCGGCTGCTCACCATCTTGGCGACAATGGCGAAGAACTGCTGCCCGTGCTCTTCCTGTTTCGGGTGATTGCGGGGCTATATTTCACGGCATTATATGTGATGCGAGGGTTTGGCATCGCCGTCGGGGCGCACGCGGGTTACGACATCTTGGTCGGTGTGTCGGTCGGTTAAACTTTTCAAACAGCCCCGAGAGCAAGCGATAAATCTCGCTGAGAAATCCGGAAGGTTGCACAGATAGCTTCCATGGATATCCCACGAGTTGTCTTGCGACTGGCTGACGCCGTCTGCGTTTAATCTCGGAGCTTCATGCTGACGTATTTGGTTTCGAGGTAGGCTTCGAGACCTTCGTGTGCGAGTTCGCGGCCGAGTCCGCTCTCTTTCATACCGCCGAAGGGGCATTGCGGCGTGGCTGGAACGGGGTCGTTGACACCGATGATCCCCGCTTCGATTCCTTCGGCCATTTTCCAAGCGATTGTCAGGTCGTTGGTAAAAACGTATGCGGCTAAGCCGTACTTGGTGTTGTTCGCCGCCGCGATCACCTCGTCGAGTTTGGCGAAATCGAGGATCGGCATGACCGGGGCGAACGGCTCCTCGGTCAAGATTTTGGCATCAGGATTCAAACCGCGCAGGACTGTCGGCTCGAAGAAGTAGCCTTTCTCGAAGCGGTCGCAGCGTTTGCCGCCGGTCAAGATCGTCGCCCCTTTGGCTTTGGCGTCGCCGATCAGTTCGATGGTGTTGTCCATCGCTTTTTTCTCGAACATTGGCCCGATATCGACCCCCGGCTCGAGGCCGTTGCCGAGTTTGAGGGCTTTTGTCGCCTCCACTGCGGCTTCCGTGAACTTCTTTTCGATCGTTTCATGAACGAAGAAGCGACTCGGGCTGATGCAAACCTGACCGTTGTTGCGGAACTTGCCGATCACGGCGGCTTTGGCCACGACTTCTGGGTCGGCATCCGGGAAAACAATGAACGGGGCGTGGCCGCCAAGTTCCAAACTGAGCCGTTTCA